>Ga0247727_10015390_pt1 | contig 12552 bp, 7 predicted proteins | sample WisWelCaveWW1625_FD_202498 | JGI IMG/M metagenome (GOLD analysis project Ga0247727, IMG submission 202498) | Biofilm microbial communities from Wishing Well Cave, Virginia, United States - WW16-25 | ecosystem: Environmental > Aquatic > Deep subsurface > Groundwater > Cave microbial mat | place... | reverse complement strand
CGTGCAAAGGAATCCGCGGCCAACCTTGATATCGGTCACCTCCGCTTTGAAGCGTGTCGGAAAAAAGCGAGGAGGCCGCGCGTTGATTGCCAAGCTGAAAGCCTCGCCGCGCGTGCTCGAGAAGCGCCCCGCCAACGCCGCCGCGCGCCTGCAACGCGGCAGCGAGGTGTGTCTACTTTCCTCGCGCGACATCGTGGGCGCCATCGGCGACGAGAAGTGCATTGTGATGGCGTGCAACACGCGCCTCCACGAGGTCATCCCCGGGATCATGCGCGCTGCCGAGGAGCTTGACGCGCCCGTTGCCTTCGAGCTTGCCAAGTCCGAGCACGGGTTGGACGGGGGCTACACCGGTCACACGCCCGACTCGTTTTTCAAGACCGTCCTCGGCTTTGCGGAGGACCTCCACTTTTCGCGTCCGTTCTTCATCCACGGCGACCATATCACCGTGCGAGACGAATCCGAGAAGGAGGTCGAGGGCTCCAGAAAGCTGATCGAGGCGGAGCTGAAGGCCGGCTACACCTCATTCTGCATCGACCCCTCCTTCAACCCGGTGCCCGTGAACGTGAGGCTCATGAAGTACCTCGCCCCCCCGGTGCTGGAGCTCGGCATTGGCCTCGAGGTCGAGCTCGGCGAGATCAAGCACTCCACCGCCAAGGAGGAGGGGCGGATCACGACGGTCGCCGAGGCGGCCGAGTACATGGCGGGCCTCGAGCGCGAGGGCGTCCGCCCGACGCTGCTTGCGATCAACAACGGCTCCAAGCACGGGAACTACAAGGCGGGCGAGGAGGTACACATCGACCTGAAGCGCACGGGTGAGATCTACAAGGCCGTCTCCAAGTGGGGCGTGTACCTCGCGCAGCACGGGATCACGGGCACCCCACCGCAGCTTATCGGGCAATTCGCCGACCTCGGCATCCGCAAGGGAAACGTGGGCACGCAGTGGCAGAACCTCGCGCACGCAAATCTCCCGCCCGACCTGTTCGCGAGGATGAAGGCGTGGGCGGCGCAGAACGACAAGGACATCAAGTTCGCCACCAAGCCGTTCCGGGCGGAGCTCGACCGCATGCCGGCAGAATTCAAAGAGCGGATCGCCGCGGCGGCCTACGGCGAGGCCAAGGACATGTTCGAGCATTTCCGGGCTGTGGGCAAGGGGTCGCTCGTGCTTCGCAACCTCGCCGCCTGAGGGCGGCCGGGCCACCGTTTTTGTCCCAGCAACCGCATGGAGCGCCCGTGGCCTCCTCGAGCCGCGAGCCCGCCCCCGCCTCCCGCGCGATGACGGCCGCCGCGGAGGCTCTCGCGGCCATGCGGGCGCGGCGCAGCCGCGGGCTATTCAAGGGAAAGGTCGGCCGGGAGGACCGCGACGAATTCGTGCGGGCTTTTGAGCCCGCCCTTGCGGCGATCGGGGACCGGTTCGGCCGCGTGATGGACACAGCGCGGCGGGTGCGCACCCAGCCCGAGGAGGAGCGCTTGATGAAAGCGGCGAGCGCGCTGCTTTATGACCTCACCGAGGGGGGTCGCGCCGACGGCCTGTTCAAGGAGGCGGCGGCCCTGGGCGTGCTCACGTTTTACGTGGGAGATTTCAAGGACGCGCTTTACTGGGTAAACCTCGCCGGACGGATCGACCCGGACGAGCGGAACAACAAGCTCAACGGGGCGGTGCTCGCCGCAGAGTTCTTCGACTTCGAGCTTGCGCTCCGGCTCGTCGACGAGGTGCTGCTCGCCTCCTCCGACCTGAAGCAGGCGTGGGCGCTCAAGGGGCGCGCGCAGGTCGGGATGAAGCTCGCGGAGGAAGCCCTTGCCGCCGAGGTGGAAAAGAAAGGCGACCTGAAGCGCGCCCGCGAACTGCGCAAAAGCGCCCACGCCCGCGTCGAGGCGGCCGCTTCGTCGCTGCGCGAGGTGGTCCGGATCGACCCGAAGGACGCCCGAGCGTGGTACGAATTCGGGAAGTTCCTGTTCACGCACGGTCGCCTCCATGACGCCGCCGAGGCTTACGGGCGCGCCGTCGCGTTGGAGCAGAGCATGAAGCTCGCCTGGTACCAGAAGGGAGTTTGCCACCAGATGCTCGAGGAACCGGGCCTCGCGCTCTTCGCGTTCGAAAAGGGCCTCGCGCTGGACCGGCGCGACGCTGGCGGGATTCACTTCAAGATCGCGGCCATGCAGGCCCTTCTCGGAAAGGGTGACGAGGCCTTCGTGTCGATTCAGAACGGCCTGACCATCAACAAGCCGAATTTCTACTCGGAGATTTACCGAATCGAACTCGGTCCGCTGTGGGCCGACCCGCGGTGGGAGGGCCTGCTCACGTCGTTCTTCGCGGACACGGGGTTCCAGCACACCAAGACTGCGCAGGCGGAAGTCGGGTTCTCGTGGGGCCTGTTCGACCACGGCTCGGTCCTGTTCTACGACGCGCTCGCCGACGCCTTCGGCGCGGCCGAGGCGTACCGGCGGGACGGAGAATTGGAAAAGGCCCGCGAGTTCTACGAGAAACTCATCGCGCTCCTCGACCGCGAACGCCACCCGCTCAAGGCCGCGGTCGTCCGCGGGCGGCTCGATAGTCTCCAGGACACGCCAGGGGTTCCCCGAAACCCCCCCCACCCGCCCTCATGACGCATGCGTCAAGTATAGGTGAGGGGGGGTTGACCGAAGCGCGCTCCACGCTCCTCGCGCCGTGGAACCTTCAAATCGCGCGCCCCACATCCCCGCTTGGTCGGTGTCCCTCATGCGGCTCGGTGTTCTGACCGGCGGCGGCGACTGCCCCGGGCTCAACTCGGCGATCCGGGCGATTGTCCTGCGCGCCGCGCAGCTTGGCGACGAGGTCGTGGGCTTCGAGGAGGGGTGGAAGGGGCCGCTCGAAGGTCTGTCCCGGCCTCTATCCACCGCCGATGTGGAAGGCATCCACGCGGAGGGAGGCACCATGCTCCTCACGTCACGCACGAACCCGTTCAAGGTCGAAAGGGGACCGGAGCGGATCGCGGAAAACCTGACCAAGGAGCGCATCGAATGCCTGATTGGGATCGGCGGCGAAGACACCCTTGGCGTTCTCGCGAAGCTCGCGGAGCTGGGCACAAAAGTCGTCGGGATCCCCAAGACCATCGACGCGGACCTCGATGCGACGGAGTTCACCATCGGCTTCAACACGGCCATCACGGTCGCCACCGACGCCATCGACCGGCTTCACACGACCGCGCGTTCCCACAAGCGCGTGCTGGTTTGCGAGGTCATGGGGCGCCACGCGGGATGGATGACCTGGGCCTCCGGAATCGCCGGCGGCGCGCACGCGGTTCTGCTTCCGGAGGAGCCCTTCGACCCCCAGGATGTCGCCGAGATGGTGAAAAAGCGGTTCGCGGCGGGGAAAAGGTGGGCGGTCATCGCCGTGGCCGAGGGGGCACAGCCCATCGGCAGCGCGGCGGTGTTGAAAGACGAAGGAAAGGATGCGTTTGGGCACGTCGCACTGGGCGGCGTAGGGGCATGGCTGGCCAAGGACATCGAGAGGCGCACCGGCGTCAGCTCGCGCCACGTGGTGCTCGGCCACACGCAGCGCGGCGGTTCGCCGACCGCGCTCGACCGCCTCGTCGCGACCCGCCTGGGCTTCGCCGCGGTCGAGGCCGCGCACGCCGGGCGGTTCGGCACAATGATTGCCCTCAAGGGCGACGAGCCCGTTCCCGTGCCGCTCAACGAGGCGGTCGGGCGGCTTCGCACGGTCGATGCGCGCCGGCGCGAACTTTCGCGCGCCCTGTGGGGCCTGGACTGACTAAATGGACGCCAGTTCCTGGCATTCCTTCGCAAGCAAGTGCATCTCCCGCTCCCCGACCGCGTGGGGGTCAACTGCAATCAGCAGGACGCCCTGCGTCACCATCACCCGGTCGTGCACGCTGTGCACGAAGCGCAGAAAAGTCTCAAAAGTGTTGTTGGTGATGAGGTACTCCGCGCCGTCCAGCGCGACGACGCCGTTCGGGTGGCGCTTGAAGAAGTCCACAATTTTCATGTGGACAAGCGAGATCGCCGTCGGGGCCGCGCACACGACACCGTCCACGCTGTTCGAGGTCAGCCACACATAGTCGCCGTCGCCCGTCTGGTGGCGCTCCTTTAGGCGGTCAGGGTGGCTGCGGCTCACCACGAGCCCCTTGTCTGCGAATGCGCCTCCCCGGCGCAGCCGGTTGAAAAACTCGAGCAACTTGGCGGCTTCGCTCGTGCGCAGGAGGTAAACCGTGCCCCTGTCCACCTCGGCGTCCATCGCCCGCGCCCGCGCCCCCTCGCGAACCACCCTGCCCCTTAAAGGGCTTCGCGTCGGGCTCTTGCATTTGGCCATTTGCGCGGCCTTACCGGCGCCGCCGGTCCGGGGGCAGCGTGTGGAGTTTCGTGCCGAAAAGGCGCTCGTCGCTCTCGCCCTCGATCCAGGTGAGTTCCTCGCAGAGCGCCCTCGGGTCGGCGGCGCGAAGCTCCACCTCGAGTTCTCCGAGCACTTCCGTGCGGCCCACAAAATTCACGCGGGCAGCACACGCCGCCTGTTTGTTCAGCGAAAAGCGCACCACCCCGTCGTCTCCGACGGCGTCCAAGAGACGCGGCCGCGCGGCGTCACGGATCCGCGTTTGGCGCAGGATTTCCGCGAAGCGGGTGAGGTCGCGGGCGCGGGCTCTTACCAACTCCGCCGCCCCGGAAGGCTCGCACAGGGCGTCCGGGAAGAGGGCCTTGATGCCGCCCTCAACCCTTGCCCGCTCCTCCGTCGCGAAGACCGGCGCCGCCAGGCGCACTTCGGCGGAAAGCGCGACGTGAGCAAACGGCCGCGCCTCGGCCGCGGCCTGCTCGCGCAGCATCCGCTTCTCGTGCCTCGTCTTGACCTTGGCGCGTCCCACCACGTCGCCAATGAAGTCGGCGTCAAAAGGACCCGGCTCGCGCTCCATCGGCGCTCCCCCGCTTCACCTTGCGCACCTAGGCGGGCGCTACAGGTCCATCTCCATGGGCTCGATCTCGATTTCCTCGGCGATCGTCGGCTCCAGGCCGAGCGGCTTGATGGAGGCGAACTCGTCCTCGTCGATGTGGATGAACCCCTCTTCCTCCGCCTTCCCGAACTCGATCGGCACGACCACCGGCCGCGCCGGCGGCGGCGGCTTGAACTCCGTTTCGTAGTCGACCGTGATGAACCGTTCTTCGAGCGGCCCGATTTCGAGGGCCTCCGCGAGGCGCAGCACCTCGAGGGGGTACTCCGTCGGGCCGAACTCGACAATGTCTTCCATCATCGTCTCTTCGGAAGGGCCCTCCTTCAACGCCTGGAGTTCTTCGAGCCAGCGCACGACTTCGGAAACTTCCGCTTCGGTGTGCTCGCGCGGGAACCGGCGCGCCGCCACCCTCGGCCCCTCCTCCGCGCAAGCGACCGGCTCCTTCAGGCGGCCCTCATGCCGGACCTTGCGGTCAACCTCTTCCTGGGACACGAGCTCGAAGGTGAAGACCTGCGTCTCGCCTGCGCCGAGCGCCTCCACCACACGCTCCGTCTCCACCGGGACGACCCCGTACGGGAGCTTCGGCTCGATCCGAGCCCGGCGGATCGTCCACTCGTGCAGGTTCTCCAGCGTCACATCGTACTTCGCCTTGCCCTTGCGGATGCGCAGCGAAGTCTGCACACCGAAGTCCAGCCCCGGCAATGGGCGCCCCTTCATCCCCACGGTCCGCGCGTCCTCCGACACCGTGAGTTTGAACTTCACCGTCGCCGACTCGCCCGGCGCGATCGAAGCGACACGCTTCGACGGCTCGTCCGCGAGCTTGAGGTCTTCCGGCAGCGCGGGGGTCACCACGAGGTGCTCCATCGGCTTGCGGTCGCGGTTCGAGATCGTGATGTGGTATTCGAGGAGCCCCCGGACTTCGCGCACGGCCGTCGAGAGGTCGAAGTCCGCCGAGAGGATCGGGAATGCCCGGTAGGCGCCGGCCGCGTCCCGCGTGGCGAGAACTCCAAGGTCCGGCGCCGCGCCGTCGGCCTTCGGCAGCGCGCGCCCCAGCGCCGGTTGGCGGCCCTCCGATTCGCCCATCTTCCGCCCCTATTCTCGACAACAAGGCCGCGGGCGTCGCCTGCCCCAAACCCGCGTCCAGACTGCGCGCCGCTTCGATGAAGGGTGACCCTATTAACCCTTTTCCAACGGGATTCTTTCCGCGCCCAACGCGCCCCTTCCCTCCAGCATCGCAGAGCGCCACCCCCCAACCTTTTTCTATTGAAGGCCTCATTTCCGCGTACCTCACTCGCGGCGCGTGGCGTGCTTATGGTGCAGATGATCAAGACCCACATCCTCGGCTTTGACGAGCAGCTCGGCGGCGGCATCCCGGAGGGCTCGGTGTGCCTCGTCGTCGGCGAGCCAGGGACCATGAAGTCGTCCTTGGCGTTCAACATCCTCTACCACAACGCCCTCTCCGACGACCGGAAGGGCCTCTACATCTCGCTCGAGCAGGGCCGCGACTCGCTTCTCAACCACATGTCGGGCCTCGGCATGGACCAGACGGTGGTGGAAGACAAGGTCACGGTGCTCGACCTCGCGCTGATCCGAAAGAACCTCACCATGCTCGGCGACCACTCGTGGCTCCACGTGTTCAAAATGTACGCGGACAACCTCAAGAAGTCGCAGGACTACAGCGTGCTCGTCCTCGACTCGCTCCCCGTGCTCGAGCTGCTCGCCAACTTCGAGAAGCCGCGCATCGAGCTCTTCCACTTCTTCGAGTGGCTGCGCGACCACGACACGACGACGTTCCTCATCCAGGAGCAGGAGCGGGGCTCGCAGGCGTTTGGCAAATACGACGAGGACTTCCTGTCGGACGCGATCCTCCACCTGCGCATGGCCGTGCTCGACGACATCAACGTCCAGCGGCGCCTCCGCGCGGTCAAGGTGCGCAACTCGAACCACTCGCCGAACTACTTCCAGCTGCTCCACCAGGACGGGCGGTTCCAAGTCACCAAGATCATCGAAGACAAGAAGTTCAGTTAAGTTCCCCAAGGGGGCGTCCTTGGAACGGAATCGCCAAAGTCCAGCGGATGCGCTCGGGCGGGCGGCCAGCGCGATTCTTGCGCTTGGAAACCTTGATAAAGAGGAAGGTGTCTGCCCGCGCAAAACCGAGGTCTGGCCAAAGTTTGCATCCCAATCTTGTAGTCGACGAAATCGTAGGCGCGACCTGTATCCTTCCCCTACGCAACGGACCTGTCCGGCCATAACGTTAAGCTGAGGTGTGCGCGGATGGCCCTCTTCAGGCGCTCTTCTCCTTCAAAGGACAGCCCCGCCGAAGCGGAGCACGGGCCGGACGAAGACGAGGTGAAGGACGCCGATGAAACTTCGGTCGTGGAGGGCGATGCAGGCGACGAGGAGGACCTCGGCGACGAGGAGGACCTCGGCGACGAGGAGGACCTCGGCGACGAGGAGGACCTCGGCGACGAGGAAACAGACGAGGAGGCTGACCACGACGAGGATCAAGGCGCAGCCCCGGCCGCCCGCAGCCCCCCCATCTTGCCCCGCCTTGCCGCCCTCGGCGCGCGCGTCGCCGCGTGGCGAGGCTGGACGCCGACGCTCGTCTTCCTGATTTTCTTCTTGGCGCTGTTTCTTCGCGCGTACTTCTACGCTCCCGAAGCGACGCCGGACTACCTCCCGGAGGGCACCTACCTCCTTTCCGGCAACGACCCCGACTACCACAAGCGTGCGATCGATTACCTCGACCTGCACAAGCGTTGGCTCGTGATGGATCCGCTGCAGAATTTCCCACAAGGGGGCCCGAACCCCAACCCGCCGGGTTTTGAGACCTCGGCGCTGCTCCTCGGATACCTGCTGACGCCCTTTGCGCCCGACGCGCCGACCGCCATCTGGTGGGCGGCCGAGGTGATCGGGGCGCTTTGGGCGTCGCTGATTGTGTTCCCCGTCTTTTTCGTCGGGCGCGAGATGTTCGGGAGGCGCGCGGGGCTGATCGGCGCATTCCTACTCGCGGTGATGGCGGGCAACATCGAGCGAAACGTCCTCGGGTTCTCCGACCACGACGGGTACCTGATGTTCTTCATCGCCACCGGGTTCTTCTTCTTCATCCGCGCGATGGAGCACGCCAAGAACCGGACCTACGTGGAGTCCTACTCGGACATCAGCAGCGTCGCGTCCGGGTTCTTGCGCTTCGCGCGCGAGCAGCGCGTGGCGATTCTGTACACGCTCATGGCGAGCACCATGTGGGGCGCCTGCGCCCTGGGGTGGAAGGGCTTCCCCTACATCTTTGCGATCGTTCTCGTCTACTACTTCGTCTCCGTCATCGCGTTGCGGTGGTACCGGCATGAAGACCCCTTCGCCCTCGGCGTCCTTGTCATGACCGCGTTCACCTTCGTGATCGTGATGACCATCCCGTTCTACTACGGGATGCGGTTCATGCACTGGTACGAGATTTTCTACCTGCTCTGGGCCGCCGCCGCACTCCTCACGCTTTTCTTTGTCCCCACGCGGAGCATCCCGTGGAGCCTCATCCTCGTGACGTTTGCCGTACTCGTCGGAGGCACGTTTGTCGTGCTCAGCCTGTTTGCTCCCGAGATCGCGGAGACGATCTTCTCGGGAGCGGGGTACTTCTCGCGCAACAAGTTGTACAACACGATCGCAGAGGCGCAGCCGCCGGACGTGTCGCGCCTCGTCTCCTCGTACGGCTACGCGACCTCGGTGCTCGCGCTCGGCGGCATCCTGCTCATGGTGGCAAGGCTCCCCCGGCGCTGGTCGAACGCCTACGTGCTCATGCTCGCGTGGGCCGGCGCGTCCGCCTACATGGCACTCACGGCCGTGCGCTTCATGTTCAACGCCACGCCCATCTTTGCGATCCTCGCGGCGTGGATGCTGTGGGGCATCATCGACAAGACCCACTTCTCCCTGCGGACCTACCGCGACCGGTGGGCGAAGTTCCGCAGTTGGCGCAAGGCGCGAACGGTGCCCACGACGCACTGGGCCGTCGCGTTCTTCCTCGCGTTCATGGTGTTCACGCCGAACATCATGCAGGGGCTCGACGCGGGCATCCCCTTCGAATCGAAGAAGGAGTGGGACACGGCGATCTACAACTTCATGCCGGACCTGGAATTCTTCCCGCTCAACAACCTCCACGTGTTCCGGCCGGCGCCGGAGCTCTTCGACCCTGCCACGAACCGCCTTTGGTACCTGGGGTCGTTCGGCACCTCGTTCATGAACGACTACTGGGCCGTTTCCATGAAGTGGCTCGCGAGCCAAGACCGCGAGGTGCCCGAGGAAAAACGTCCGGGGTTCATCTCGTGGTGGGACTACGGGCACTGGGCGATGCACGTCGGGCAGCACCCGACCGCCGCCGACAACTTCCAGAACGGGTTCGAGTTCGCGGGGAACTTCATCGGCGCTTCCGGCGAGGACGACGGGAACTCGCTCATCCTCGCGCGCTACCTGGAGACCGTGCGGGGCGACGCTCGGATCACGGACCTTGCGAAGCAGTACCTGGGGGCCGACGGGTGGGCCGAGTTTGAGCGCTTCGCGGCCGACCCGACCTCGTTCAACGACACGATCGTCGCCAACCCGGCGAAGTACATGAAGCGCGAGGTGCCGATCTCCCCGCGCAACGCGTTCTACATCCTCGTGTCCACCCTAATTTCCGAGCGCGTGTCGCCGGACGACCGCGTGTGGTGGATCCGGGACATCAAGGAAGCGACCGGGTATGAGCTGCGCTACTTCGCGGTCGACGTCCGCATGATGCCGTTCTCGGCTTCGCAGACGGGCATCTTTTACGCACCCATCATCCTCGCGGATTATGAGAAGGACGACTTCGTGGAGATCCAGTGCGTGCTCTCGAACGGGCGCACGATCAACTGCGACGACATGACCGCGCGGGAGTACCAGCTCCTTACGAGCACGAACATCGTGTACAAGGACAATTTCTATAATTCGATGTTCACGCGCGCGTACCTTGGGTACACCTCGAAGGACCTCGCTGGCGGAGCCTTCGCCGGGCTGCCGGGGATCCAGAACTCCTGCCCGCAGAGCCAGCAGCAGGGGTGCATCTCGAACCAGCCGCCGATGCAGGGGTGGAACATGTCGCACTGGCGCATGGTGCAGCGGACGGTGTACTTCAACCCGAACAGCACGGACCTCGTGAACCACTCGCAGGAGTGGAAGATCATCACGGACCAAGAGGCGGATGCCTACGAAGGCAACACCAACGTGACGGTCGACCGCCAGTTCCTCGGCCTCGGCCAGAACTCGGGCACTGGCGTGATGTACCTGAAGTACTACGCGGGCGCGTGGGTGAACGGCACCGTGCGCACGGCGGGCGGCGACCCCCTCCCGGGCGCGCGCGTTACCGTCTATGACGATGTGAAACTCGCGAACCCCTCATGGACGGGCGTGCCGCACGGGTACGTGTTCGCGAACGAGACGGGGCGCTTCTCCGCGCTCGTGCCCTTTGGAAACGCGACCCTCGTCGCGTCCACCGGCGGCGGGGCCGACCCCTTCATGCTCCGGGAGCAGGTGGAAGTGGGGCGCGTGACCGTCCCGGTGTCCGACGACCAGGCCATGCGAATCGAGCAGGACTTCGACGGCGACGGGTCGTGGGACTTCAACATCGCCGCAGACATCGTCGGCGTGCCGGGCTCGCTGAAGGGCCGCGCGTACCTCGACAAGGACGGGAGCGGCTCGTTTTCCGACGCGGCCGACGAGGTGCTCGCAAGCGCCGTCCTCGAGGTCAACGGCACGTCGGCGAACGTGACCCGGCGCACCGTGGGGGGCGCGGACGGCTCGTTTTCGATCCTCGCGATGCCGCCGGGGCTGTACGACGTGAACTTGACCTGGGGCGGCCACCGATGGGTGGCGAAAGCCGGCGTTCGCGTGAATGCGAACGAGACGACTGTCGGCGACATCGTGGTGAAAGGCGCGACGGTCTCCGGCAATGCGACCGACGAGCTTGCGCGGGCGCGGCCGAATGCCACCGTGACGCTGGAGGACAAGGAGACCGGCGAGCTTCACACGAACTTGTCGGACTCCGCCGGAGCGTTTCTTTTCGCGCAGCTTTTGCCCGGCAATTACACGCTGAAGTCGGGGCTTGTTAACGCCACGCCCTTCGAGGTGGAGGTGGCGCTCGCCGCGGGCGAATCCAAGGCCTTCAACTTCACCGCGGCCGACACGGTGAACGTCTCGCTGCGGGTCTACCTGGACTCCGACGGCAGCGGCAATTTCACCGCTGGCGAGGAGGCCGATGGGGCCGCGGTCGAGGTGGGCGCAACCGCCGGCTCGTTCTTCAACCTATCGCGTGTTGACGCGGGCGGCCGTGCGCAGGCGCGCTACCCGGCGGGCAATTACACGCTTCGAGCCGACTATTTCGACGCGGCTCGCGGACTCTTCTCCGGCCGCGCGAACGCGACCGCCTCCGAGGGTGAGAATTGGACACTTCGGCTCGTTCGGGCGGTGCACCTGAACGGCACGGTCTTCCGCGATGCGGACGGCGACAGGGTGCGCAGCGACAACACGAGCGCGGAGCCGGGCTTTGCCTCCGCGGAGGTGTTCCTCACGCCCGCGTCGGGCGGCGAGGACTACAAGATCATCACGCGCACGGACGGCGGGTTCGATGCGGTGCTCCCGCTTGGCGACTACGCGGCGCGGGTGGTGCACGAGCAGTCCGGGTTCGACCGCGCGCAGGTCGCCTTCATCACCGGCACGGTGAGCTCCTCGACGACCGTCCTCAACATCGGGCTGGGGAACGGCACGCGCATCTCCGGCTCCGTCGGCTATGACGCGGACGCATCGGGCTCGCTCTCCTCCACGGAACTCCTCGGCGCCGCCAACCTGACGTTCGAGCGGGGCCCCCACCGGGTGCAGGTGGAAGGCAGCCCGGCCGGGACGTACACGGCGTGGCTCGCGGACGGAAACTGGACCGTGACGGCGCGCGGCGCGGGGTACGCCGCGAACTCGACCGCCAAGTTCCTGAACGGCTCGGACCCAGCGAACAACACGGCGGACATGTTCGTCGACGCCCTTCGGGTGACGGTGAACGGCCGTATCGGGTTCGACCTCAACGGCGACGGAAACCTGTCCGATTCCGAAGGTTTCGCGGGCGTCCAGCTGAACTTCAGCGCCCAGCCCGGGGTGGGCGCGTACTTCAATGGGACGAACGCCTCGGCCACCACGAATGCAACCGGCGATTACTCCGCCACGCTCGGTGTCGGCCACTACACCTACAACCTCACCGTCGACCGGGGCGCGGGCGCCCTTGCGCACCGCTACGAGGCCTTCGACGGGGCGACAGGCCTCGCGCAGCTTAACCCGCTCATCTTGCCAAGCGGCGATGCGCTCACGGTCAACCTTTCGCTGCGGGAGCTCACGCACCTGCAGGGCATCGTCTGCTACGACGGGGACGCGGACCGCGTGTGCACGCTGTCGGAGCGCCCCGGCGGCGCGCTCCTCACCTTGAGCGGCGGCCCCGGCCCCACGACGCTCACGACCGCCGCAAACGGCTCGTTCGACGCCTACCTGCGCTCGGGCGCTTACCGCATGGAGGCGTCGGCAAACGTGCCCGCCGTGGGCGCGGCCAAGGCGTTCCTCGATGTCAACCTGACCC
>Ga0247727_10015389_pt1 | contig 12552 bp, 13 predicted proteins | sample WisWelCaveWW1625_FD_202498 | JGI IMG/M metagenome (GOLD analysis project Ga0247727, IMG submission 202498) | Biofilm microbial communities from Wishing Well Cave, Virginia, United States - WW16-25 | ecosystem: Environmental > Aquatic > Deep subsurface > Groundwater > Cave microbial mat | place... | reverse complement strand
TCAATCTCAGAAACAACTTTTTGCTTAAACGCAAGGCTATAGCGATTATTCGGCCTCGTCTCTGACATGGTTGATCTCCAGAAGTAAAGTGCGTAAAATTCTGTCAACCTATGCTAGGACGAGACAAGTTCAATGACGTTTTCGGCAGTTGACAAATTCAACGAAACGTGTTATCTTGTTTTTGCATTTAATTCGATTTGAATGATTGACCGGTCACTCGCAGTGACCGGTCAATAAAAATGTCAATACGCTAAAAACTGTGCAAACGGCCATTAAACAACCCATCTCACTCGCCGAACACTTGCGCGCGCTTTATCCCGCCTCGTCGAATAATTCCATCAAAAAATTGTTGGAGCGCGATCGCGTCCGCGTCAACGGCGCGATCATGCGCATCGGCAAAATCCTGCTGCAACCCGGCGACCGCGTCGAGATCGGCGAAAAACTTTTTGTCGCGCGCTTGCCGGAAGATCTCGAAATTTTGTTTGAAGACGAACATCTGCTGGTCATCAATAAAAAAGCCAATTTACTAACGATTGCGACGGAAAAAGAAAAGGAAGAAACAGTTTACGCGTATCTTTCGGCTTATGTCAAAGCGCAGAAACCGGCGAACAAGATTTTCGTCGTGCATCGCCTCGACAAAAAAGCCTCCGGCGTTTTGGTGTTTGCCCGTTCTGAAGAAATGAAGGAAAAGCTGCAGGCGCAATTCGAGACGCACGACATTGAGCGCATTTACCTTGCCATCGTCGAAGGTCGCGTCAAAGACGAAAGCGGCTCGGTGCAAAACTACCTCGCCGAAAACCGCGCGTATAAAGTTTATGTGACGGAGGATAAACAGGTAGGAAAATTGGCGATCACGAATTATCGCGTGGCTAAACGCACGGTTGGATACACGTGGCTGGAAATCACCACGCAAACCGGACGCAAGCACCAAATTCGCGTGCACCTCGCGGGATTGGGGCACCCGGTCATCGGCGACAAAGAGTATGGCAGTAAAAAGAATCCGCTGCAACGTTTGGGTTTGCACGCCCGTCGCCTCGGCTTCGTGCATCCGGTGACAGGCAAGAAAATATCATTTGAAGTGGACGCGCCGCCGGCGTTCAGAAAGATGTTTGCGCGATGAAAGGCAAAAAAAATTCGGGCAAAACTATTAACTCTCTACACTGGCTGGTTTATATCCTGCGTTGCAACGACGGGAGTTTTTATACCGGCATCACGAACGATTTGTCGCGACGCTTGCAGGCGCATCAAGATGGGAAGGCGAGCCGCTACACCCGCAGCCGCTTGCCGGTGAAGTTGGTTTATTTGGAGTCGGCGCGCAATCGCAGCACGGCAATCAAGAGAGAGTTGATCATCAAACGGATGAGTCGGAAATCAAAGGAGGAACTCATCCGTGTTCGAGCTTTTTAGAAAACAGACGGGCCGTCTGTGCTGCGTCAGCTCTTCATATTCACATACTGCAGCGGAATCTTGATCGCGCTTTCGCGCAGCAATTTGATGACGGCTTGCAGATCGTCGATCTTCTTGCCGGTGACGCGCACCTGCTCGTCTTGAATCGCCGCTTGCACTTTGAGCTTGGTGTCTTTGATCATTTTGACGATCTCGCGCGCGACCTCCGAAGCGACGCCTTGATGGATTTTGACCTCGACTTTGACGGTGGTTCCGGTCGACGGCTGCACATCACCAAACTCCAGCGCGCGCGGATCGATCTTGCGTTTGGCGAGATGCGCCGAGAGCAATTCTCGCAACGCCCGCACTTTCATCTCGTCCTCGGTGTGCAGCGAGATCACCCCCTCTTTTTTGTTCAATTCTATGCTGGTTTTGGTGTTGCGAAAATCATAGCGCCCCTGCAATTCTTTTTTGGTGTTGTTGACGGCGTTGTCGATTTCCTGCAAGTCGACCTGGCTGACAATATCAAACGAAGGCATGAATCAATCCTTATAAAAAATAGGAATACAAATCACGGCAACGATTCTTCTCAAAGGTAAAGCGTCGGGAGTTGAATCGCAAGTGTTTTTTATCGACGCGGCGTTTCAACATCAAAAGTTTTGCCCGGCATAAGCCAAACTTTTTCTTGCTTCTGAGCATTCATTTGCTTACTTTTAAAACTTGAATTTTAGATCATTTGATTGGCGATGCAACGATTTTTAATTTTTAATTACCTGTGTCCATAGTATCACCTGAGAAAAAAATTGCAAGTTATAAAGAGCGGGTTAACCAATATATCGAGTCGGTTTTGCCGCATCCTCCAGCTAATGCGCCGCAAAATTTATATGCGCCCATTCGTTACGCGATGGAGGGCAATGGCAAACGGCTCCGGCCCATACTCATTCTGCTCGCCTGCGAAACTCTGAACGGAAACCCCGAAGAGGCATTGCCAGCTGCTGCTGCCGTCGAATTGATGCATAATTTTACTTTGGTTCATGACGACATCATGGATCGTGACACGACGCGACGCGGCAGGCCCACGGTTCATTGCAAGTGGAATACCGATATCGCGCTGCTGGCCGGCGACGGTTTGCTGACGCTCGCCTATCGCAGTTTGTTGCGCACGCACTCGCCCAATTTGCAGCGAATTTGCCAGGTTTTCACCGACGGCGTTATCGAAATCTGTGAAGGGCAAATCTACGATCACGATTTCGAGCAGCTCGACGGCGTCATCATGCCGCAATATCTCGACATGATCAAGCGAAAGACGGCCCGCTTTTTTTCGGTTTGCACCGAGATGGGGGCGCTTATCGCCGGCGCGCCGGAGACGCAAGTCGGTTTGTTCCACCAGTTCGGCGAAAATCTCGGCATGGCCTTTCAGATTCAGGACGATTTGTTCGACATCACTGTGGCGCAGGAAATTCTCGGCAAGGATTTTGGCAGCGACGTCAAGCGCCGCAAGCGGACGTTTCTCTATGTCTACGTCATGACGTACGGCGCGCCGCGATATCAAAAAAGTTTGCGGCAGATTTTTCATCAATCTGAAATTGCCGCCGCCGAGGTTTTGCGGGCGCAAGAGATTTTTCATGACGCCGGCGCGCTCGCGGCGGCGGAAACGGCACTGCGGGAGTATTTGCTGTCCGCGCGTGATTGTTTGAAACGGCTCGAGCCGGCCGTGGATATATCCGGGCTGCGCGTTTTTGTCGAAATGATTTTGCGGCGGAAAGCCTGATGATCGAAAAAAAAGTAACCGTGCTCAATAAGATGGGCTTGCATGCGCGCCCGTCCTCGAAGTTCGTGCAAAAGGCCGCGAATTTCAAATCCGACGTCCATATCCGGCGCGACAATCAAGTGGTCAATGGCAAAAGCATCATGGGCGTGATGATGCTGGCGGCGGCGCAAGGAACCGAGTTGATCCTTTCCGTCAACGGCGCCGACGAAGAGCAGACGCTGGCGGCGCTGACCGAGCTTTTCGAGAAAAAATTTGAAGAAGAATAACGGGTGAGATTCCGTGTTTGATGCAAGGCCGAAAAAAAAGTTGACGCTTAAAACGCGGGCTGCGGACGCCGTCGTCTTTCATGGCGTTGCCGCTTCGCCGGGCATTGCCATCGGTAAAGTTTTTGTGTTATCCGCCGATCAAATCAAGGCCGAGCCGCGCTCGATTTCCGCAGCGCAAGTTGCGGCGGAGATCGAACGGCTGAAGAACGCGATCGCAAGAACCCGCAACGAGCTGCAGCAGGACAGCCTGGTCACGGCGAATAAACTTGACAAAGAGAAAGCGCGTATCTTTGAATTTCACCGGATGATGCTGGAGGATGAATATTTTCTCGGCGAGATCATCGCCGGCATTCGCGAGCAGCGTCTCAATGCGGCGCATGCATTTGAGGAGCATTTGAACTGCTACGCGCAACAACTCGACAAAAAAGACAAGATTTTTCGCGAGCGCGCTGCGGACGTGCATGACATCAAACGCCGCGTGCTCCAACATTTGCGCGGTGAAACGCCTCTGCCTTTGCAGCAAGCTGCCGGCGCGGCAATCGTGATTTCGCATGAACTCACGCCCTCTTTGACGCTGTCGTTGGACCGCCACAATATCAAGGCCTTTGCCACAGATCTCGGCGGCAAAACTTCGCATGCCGCGCTGTTGCTGCGCGCTTTCGGCATACCGGCAGTGGTCGGACTGCATGATGTCACTGGCGCGATTAAAAATGGCGATCGCGTCATCGTCGACGGCGACAAAGGCGTGGTGGTGGTGAATCCCGATCAAGCCACGTTGACGCACTATCAAGCCGAAAAAAACAAACGCGAAACGAAAATCAAAAGGCTCGAGCTACTGCGCGATCTGCCGGCCCGCACCGCCGATGGCCGCGATCTTGAATTGGCGGCAAATGTCGAAATCGCGGATGAGGTCGAGTCGGTGATGCAGCATGGCGCAGTGGGCATCGGCCTTTTGCGCACCGAGTATATGTATCTCGGCCGCGCCGACTTGCCGACCGAAGAAGAGCAGTATCGCGAATACAGCCGTATCGCGAATGCGGTCAAGCCGCATCCGGTAATCATTCGCACGATGGATCTCGGCGCCGACAAATGCCCGCAATGTCTCGAGATTCCGCCGGAGGCCAACCCGATGTTGGGCTGGCGCGCGATTCGCATCAGTCTTGAAAAGCCGGAAATTTTTATCGAGCAAATCAAAGCCATTCTGCGCGCCAATACGATTGGCAACATACGAATTTTGCTGCCGATGATCTCGGCCATCGAAGAGTTGGAAAAAGCGCTCGCTTTGATTGAAAAGGCCAAACGCGAGCTTGACAAACACGGCCAGGCGTTTGAGCCGAACACGGAAGTTGGCGTGATGATCGAAGTGCCGTCCGCCGCGCTGCTGGCGGACGCCATCGCCGAGCGCGTCGATTTTTTGAGCATCGGCACCAATGATCTCGTGCAATATTTGCTGGCCGTCGATCGCGGCAACGATCGCATCGCGCATTTGTATGAGAATTTGCATCCGGCGGTGTTGCGGGTGATTAAAAACGTGATCGACGCCGGCCACCGTCACGGGATTGGGGTCGGCATGTGCGGCGAAATGGCGGCGGATCCTTTGGCGACGGTTCTGCTCGTTGGCATGGAAATCGACGAGTTGAGCGTCAGTCCGATTGACGTTCCGGCGATTAAAAAAATCATTCGGCGCACGAATTTTCGTGACGCTAAAAAACTGGCGCGCAAAGTTCTCGAATTTTCGACGGTAAAAGAAATTAACGCATTCATGCGGCACTATCTGCGGTCCTGAATTAAAGAGGCCATAGTAAAATGATTAGGAATTTGACGCCGGAGGCAATTGCCCAAGTTGACCGCGCCGACATGCTCGGTCGCGTGCTGAGCATGCCGCAACATTTTCGCGAGGCGCTGCGACGCGCGCAGTCAGTGCAGCTAAACTTGCAGCGCGATCAAATTCGCAACGTCGTCATCGCCGGCATGGGCGGTTCGGCCATCGGCGGCGAATTGGTGAAAGGTTTGACTTGTAATCAACTGCCGGCGCCGCTTACGGTTTGCCGTTCGTACAATTTGCCCAACTTCGTCGATCGCCACACGCTCGTTATTATTTCAAGTTACTCCGGCAACACGGAAGAAACGCTCTCGGCGTTCGCGCAGTCACGGCAACGCGGGGCGCAAATTGTTTGCCTCACCTCCGGCGGGCAAGTGGGTAGAATCGCCGCAGCCGATAATCTGCCGCGTTTCTCCTTGCCGTCCGGTTTTCCGCCGCGTTCGGCTTTGGTGCATCTCATTGTGCCGATATTGGAAATTCTGCACGCGTGCCGTTTCATCATCGATCCGGCAGCAGATATCAATGAGACGTTCTCACTCTTAGAGCGATTGGCGCAACACTATCGCGCTGAGAATAGCGAATCGGGAAATCTTGCCAAGCAACTGGCGCGCGCGCTGGTTGATCGGCTGCCGCTGATTTACGCAGCGGAAATTTACGAAGCGGTGGCGTGGCGTTGGAAAGAACAGTTCTGCGAAAATTCCGAAATCTTGTCGTGGCACAATGTTTTTCCCGAATTGAATCACAACGAGCTGGTGGGTTGGGGATTGCGGGATGAAATCGATAAAAAATTTCAAGTCATCTATTTGCGCGATCAACAAGCCGCGCCGGATGAAATCCATGATCGTGTTCGGCTGCGCATGGAGTTGACGCAGGTTTTAATTGAAAAAAGCGGCGCGCCTATCATCGCGGTTGCAAGCGAAGGCCGGTCTTTGTTGGCGCGTTTCTTCACGCTCATTTTTTTGGGGGATATGGCGAGTGTTTATCTGGCCGTGTTGAATGGCGTCGATCCCACGCCGGTGGAAAAGATCGATAAGCTGAAAAATCAAATGGCAAAAATAGCCGAGGCATAATTTCGCCCATAGTAGAGGGCCCTCGTTGGCACTCTCTCATTTTAGGATTCTAATTTTGGGGGACGGCGAATTATCCGATTTATCTTTCACCCGAAAATAATTAGGAGAGGCGTTATGGGTTCGATGTTATTCACCTCTGAATCTGTCACCGAAGGGCATCCGGATAAAATCGCGGATCAAATTTCCGATGCCGTGCTCGATGCAATCTATGCGCAAGATCCGCGCGGGCGCGTCGCCTGCGAAACGTTTGTCACCACCGGCCTCGCGATTATCGGCGGTGAAATCACGACCGATTGTTATGTCGATGTTCCCGCGCTGGTTCGACGGACCATCAAAGACATCGGCTACGTCGATGCGACATACGGCTATGATTTTCAAACCTGCGCGGTGCTGACTTCGATTGACAAACAATCGCCTGACATCGCGATGGGCGTCGACCGCGCCGGCGCCGGCGATCAAGGCATGATGTTCGGCTACGCCACGAACGAGACGAAGGAATATATGCCGATGCCGATCATGCTAGCGCACAAGCTGGCGCGGCGTTTGGCCGAAGTTCGCAAGCAGAAAATCGTTCCTTATCTGCGCCCCGACGGCAAATCGCAAGTATCCGTGCGCTACGTCGACGGCAAACCCCGCGCCGTGGAAACCGTCGTCATTTCCACGCAACACGATCCCGACGCGACGCACGAGCAGATTCGCCAGGATATGATTGACAAAGTCATCAAAGCCGTCATTCCGCCGGAAATGCTTGATGATCGCAAGATTGTTTATCACATCAACCCGACGGGAAGATTTGTCATCGGCGGGCCGCAAGGTGATACCGGCCTCACCGGACGTAAGATCATCGTTGATACTTACGGCGGCATGGGCCGGCACGGCGGCGGCGCGTTTTCCGGCAAAGACCCGACGAAGGTGGATCGTTCCGCCGCGTATGCCGCGCGTCACGTCGCCAAAAATATTGTCGCGGCAAAATTAGCGGAACGCTGCGAAGTGCAGGTGGCGTACGCCATCGGCGTCGCCGAGCCGGTTTCGATTTGTGTCGATACGTTTGGCACCGGCGCGATACCGAACGACGACATCGAAAAACTCATTCGCAAAAATTGGGATCTGACCCCGAAAGGCATTATCGAATATTTCAATTTGCGCCGCCCGATTTACAAAGCCACTGCGGCCTACGGCCACTTTGGTCGTAATGAAGAGGGGTTTTCGTGGGAGAACTTGGAGAAGGGGAAGGATTTAACGAAATAATTTTTTTGAACACGAATGACGCAGATGACGCGGATTAAAGGCATTTTAGAAATCCGTGACAATCCGTGTGATCCGCGTTATCCGTGATCAAAAAAAGGTTTTAAATTTTTACAAATTAGGAGTATTCATCTTGAATCATCACATCAAAGACATCAACCTCGCGCCGCAGGGCGTCAAGCGCATGCGCTGGGCTGAGAATGAAATGCCGGTCTTGCGCATGGTGCGCGAGCGTTTTGAAAAAGAAAAACCGCTCGCCGGTTATCGCTTGTCGGCGTGTTTGCACATCACCACCGAAACCGCCAATTTGCTGCGCGCGCTGAAAGCCGGCGGCGCTGATCTGGTCGCTTGCGCTTCCAACCCGCTGTCGACGCAAGACGATGTCACTGCTGCCCTGGTGAAAGAATACGGCATTCCGGTTTTTGCGATCAAAGGCGAAGATCACGAGACCTATTATAAACATCTTCACGCGGCGATTGCGCACAAGCCGCAGGTGACGATGGACGACGGCGCCGATCTGGTTTCGATTATTCATAAAGCATATCACGACCTCATTCCCACCATCCTGGGAAGCATGGAAGAGACCACGACCGGCGTGATTCGCCTGCGGGCGATGGAGAAAGACGGCGCCTTGAAATTTCCGGTGATCTCCGTCAACGATGCGACGACGAAGCATTTGTTTGACAATCGTTACGGCACCGGCCAATCGACGATTGACGGCATTTTGCGCGCGACCGGCATTCTGTTGGCCGGCAAGAATTTCGTCGTTGCCGGCTACGGCTGGTGCGGCAAAGGCGTGGCGATGCGCGCTCGCGGCATGGCGTCGCAAGTGATCGTCACCGAAGTCGATCCGATTCGCGCGATTGAAGCAACGCTGGATGGTTATCGCGTCATGCCGATGGCCGAGGCCGCGCGCATAGGCGATATTTTCGTGACGCTGACCGGCGACATTCACGTGCTCCGCAAAGAGCATTTCGAGAAGATGAAAGACGGCGCGATTATCGCCAACTCCGGCCATTTCAACGTTGAAATCAATCTCGACGAATTGGCCGCGATGTCGAAAGCGCAAAACAAAGAAGTGCGTTCGTTTGTTGATGAATTCGTGCAGCCGGATGGCCGCCGTTTGTACGTGCTCGGTGAAGGCCGCCTCATCAACCTCGCCGCCGCCGAAGGCCATCCCGCCGCGGTGATGGATATGAGCTTTGCGACGCAGGCGCTGGCGACGGAATTCGTGATTAAGAACGCCAAGAAATTAGAAGCGAAAGTTTACAACGTTCCCCGCGACATCGAAAATTGGATTGCCACATTGAAATTGAAATCAATGGGCATCACGATTGACGAGCTGACCGCGGAGCAGAAGAAGTATTTGTCGTCGTGGGAAATGGGGACTTGAGAAACTTTTATTTCCGTTAAAAAGTTAAAAGGCTGGAGACAGTTGAAAAAGCACCACTCCAGCCCTGCTGAATTTTTAAAAGGGACAAGCCGTGTTCGAGGGCGTTTTATACCGCATGCGCGAAAAGATTCATGCGCGGCAGTATGTCATGACAGATCATGGCAAGAAAGAAATGAATGATGACGGCTTGACCATTTATGATGTTGAGCATGCCATTTTGAATGGTGAAATTCTGGAGCGTCAGAAAGATCAGGAGACGGCGGAGTGGAAGTATCGGATTGGAGGCGAAACCGCCAGCGGTGAGGAAATTGAAGTTATTACAAAATTGAGTCCAACCGGCAAATTGGTCATTATGACAGTGTACATATCATGAAAAAAAATAACAAAACACGGCTTGTGTGCGACGTTTGCGGCCGCGAAGGGGCGCGGCTGCGTAAAGTCACCGAATCGCACGGCAAAGGCAAGGATTTATTGGTAATTGAAAATATCCCAATGATCAGTTGCCCGCATTGCGGTGAAAGTTATTTTACCGCCGAAACGTTACACGAGATTGAGCGCATCAAACTTCATCGCCGGAGTTTTGCGATGGAACGTCCCGTTGAAGTTGCAGAATTCGTTTAATAAAAAAGAACAGCATTCAATGGGACAGCAAAAACTAGATCACCATGTTGAAGTTAAAATCAATTGGCATCACGATTGACGAGCTGACCGCGGAACAGAAGAAGTATCTCTTTTCGTGGGAAATGGGAACGTGAGAAACGCTCGTCGTGACGCCTTCGGGCGTTAAAGCTTTGGGTTATAAATAAAAAAGCCGAAGAGAGACGATCTTCTCTTCGGCTTTTTGCATTCAAACAAAATCTTTACGGCAACCGTGGCGTTGAACTCGCCGGCGCATCTCTCACATATTTATCAAACCACTCCAGATTGCGCTTGATGTAATAAAGCTGATGATTGCGCTCGGCCCAGCCGTGCGCTTCGCGCGGATAAATGTCGAACTCAACTTTCTTGCCGAGCAGCTTCAGCGCCGTATAAATTTCCCAACCCTGGCCGATTGGCACGCGGTCGTCTTTTTCGCCGTGAGAAACCAGCAGCGCGGTTTGCGATTTTTCGACGTACGCCAGCGGCGAACGGCTCCAAACTTTTTCCATATTTTTGAAGACATCGAGATTCCAATGCACCATTGAATTTTCATAAGGAATATCCGAGGTGCCGGTGAATGACACCCAATTTGCAATGCCGGCGCCCATCGACGCGGCTTTGAAGCGCTCGGTGTGACGCGTTGCAGCCCAAGCGGAAAAATATCCGCCGTATGAAAATCCGCCCATACCGACGCGCTCCGGATCAACATAGCCCTGCTGCGCAAGAAAATCAATCCCGTCAATCACATCATCAAACTCTTTGCCGCTGAGATCCTTGTGATCGGCTTTGCTGTACGCGACACCGCGCCCGGTGCTGCCGCGATAATTCGGACTGAACACCACGAAACCGCGCGCCGCGAGCAGCTCGCTCCAGGTCACATAGCCGGTCGTCCAGCCCTCCACGTAAGCGCTCTCCGGCCCGCCATGAACTTGCGCGACGCAGGGATATTTTTTGCCGGGCTGATAATCGTGAGGCAACATCAACAGGCCGGTGATTTCGAGGCCGTCTTTGGCCTTCCAAGCGATTTCCTTCGCGCCGGAAAAACGCAGATTGTCGAGTTCGGAATTATTATTCGTCAACCGGGTCATTTTTCTCGCCGTCATCGACCAAACAAAAACTTCGTTCGGATGTTTGTAGGTATGCGCCGCCAGCGCCAAAGTTTTGCCGTCCGCAGAGACCGAGACATTCGACAAGCCAAAGCCGGAATCGAAAATGCGTTTGAGCGCGCCGCCAGCGGCCGGCATTGTGTTCAATGTCGTGTGGCTGCGCTCGGTCGCGGAGAAAATCAAATTCGTGTTATCCAACCAACCCACCCACGTCACCGTTCCCGCATAATTCTGCGAGAGATTTTTTGCTTGACCGCCCGCTGCCGAAACGACAAAAATGCTGCCGTTGGTCGGATCGCTTTCGTCAACACCGGCAAGAAAGGCAATTTGTTTCCCGTCGGGCGACCAGGCCATGTTGCCGATCTTGCCTTTGGTTTCGGTCAAAACTTTCGGCGGCATATGGCCATTCGTCGAGCCGGCATAAATTTTTTTGAACATGTAAGAATCATCCGTTCGCGGCGTCGCGCTGGCTTGAAAAACGATCTGGCTGCCATCCGGCGACCAATCGAACTCCCACACCGACCTCTCGCCCATTACGGCTTTGGCTTCGCTGCTGCCAAGCCCTTGAACGTACAAACGATGCTGTTTAAAATTTTTATCGACGGTTTGCACGTCGTTGCCTTTTTTAGTCTCGCTCTTTTCGGCCGTAGTCGCAACGTCGGTCATCGTGTAGGCAAGCCATTTGCCGTCGGGAGAAATTTTATATTGGCGCACGCCATTGCTGCTCTTCGACATCAACTCGGCTTCGCCGCCATCAACCGGGATGCGGTAAACTTCATTTTGTTCGTCAAACTCCTTGCGGCGCGAAGCGAAGTAAATCCATTTGCCGTCCGGCGACCATTGCGGCGAACCGGCGGCGTTGGGTTTGTAAGTAAATTGTCGCGCGACGCCGCCGTTGGCGGGAATCACAAACAGCTCACTGTAACGGCCGCCGGCCTCTTCATCGGCGCCACGCGGCGTCGTCAAAATATAAGCGATATTCTTGCCGGTGGGATCAATGACAACTGATGAAACAGTTTTGAGTGACACGACCATTTCGGGAGTTATTGTTTGTTGCTGCGCATACACGGCAACGGCAAGCAGCATCACGGAAATTACGATTGGAAAATTTTTCAAAAAACGTTTGCAGATCATCTTGCGTCTCCTTTCAGTTTGGTTTATCAAATGTCTCAGCCAATCGGGCGCTTTTATGCCGCGAAACTTTTTGTGCAAGTGAACCCGTCTGCGTTACACGCGCACATCATCTTCCGCGCGCCACGGCGGGTTCACTATCGCCGCGAAAACGAGCACATTCTGGCCGACGTTCTCAATCCACTGCTTTTTCTCTTTTGGAATGACGACGATATCGTCTTCGCGAACTTCCTGCGCTTCATCTCCGATGTGCATTCGCCCGAGGCCTTGCATGATCAAATAAACTTCCGTTTGTCGCAAATAATGCGGATAAGTCGACTTGCCCGGATCGACATAAGCGATGGCCAATGAATACGAAATGTCGGCGGAATCACGTTCGGGATGCAGCAGCTCGCGCAATCGGCAGCCGTCGTTGGCAACAATTTCCTTGCAATCCCTTTCCTGTTTGATTAACATGAGGCCTTTCTCCTTTTTATTGCTCAGCGTCCTTTATGGTTTCAAGCCTTCCGGCACGCCGCCGGGAAATTGCTTTTGAATCGCCTCTTCAATGCGCGCGATGCGATTTTCCGGATTGGGATGGGTGCTGAAAAATTCGGGTTGGCGGCCGCCGCCGCTGGCTTCTTCCAAAATTCTCATGACGCCGATCAACGCACGCGGATCATAGCCCGCCTCGCTAATAAAACGCACGCCGAGCTGATCGGATTCGAGCTCGTCCTCGCGGCC
>Ga0247727_10015388_pt1 | contig 12552 bp, 11 predicted proteins | sample WisWelCaveWW1625_FD_202498 | JGI IMG/M metagenome (GOLD analysis project Ga0247727, IMG submission 202498) | Biofilm microbial communities from Wishing Well Cave, Virginia, United States - WW16-25 | ecosystem: Environmental > Aquatic > Deep subsurface > Groundwater > Cave microbial mat | place... | reverse complement strand
AAGAAATGAAGGATTATTTAGATAAAAAATACGGAAAGAAAGCAGTATGAGCTACATCATGGTCGATATTGAAGCCGATGGTCCTATTCCCGGCGATTATTCGATGGTCTGCTTCGGAGCGATTATTGTTGAGCCGTCGTTATCCCGGACGTTTTATAAAAAGCTAAAACCGATTTCAGAGAAGTGGGATCCGGATGCGCTCAAAGTTTCGGGGTTTAGCCGTGAGGAAACATTAAAATTTGATAATCCTAAAGGAGTGATGGAATCATTTGATAAATGGATTGTGCAGAATTCAAAAGACCGGCCGATTTTCATTTCCGATAATAACGGCTTTGATTGGCAGTTCATCAATCGGTACTTTCACCATTTTCTGGGCAAGAATCCCTTTGGCCACTCATCGATGAATCTGGGATCGCTTTATAAAGGGCTTGTTAAGGACACGTCCAAGAATTTTAAGCATCTTCGCAAAATCAAGCACACGCACAATCCGGTTGATGACGCCAAAGGCAATGCTGAGGCGTTCCTTGAGATGATTAAGCAATATGATTTTAAGGTTGGGCTATGAAAAAAAAATTGATTGAGGGAGGTCATCATGGATCACCAGATTTCCAAAATAAACAAAGACACTCTGCGGACGGTTTTAGCCAATGAACGGACGATGCTGGCATATATCCGCACCGCCCTGTCGGCTATTATTTTCGGTATGGCTATTTTGAAATTTTTTTACGAGTTTAGATTTCTTATTGTTTTAAGCTGGGTAGCTATTATCGGCGGCATATTTGTTTTTGGATGGGGAATCTTTCAGTACGGTGTCCGTAATCGGGTCATTCATCGCCTGAACGAATAGGCCGTTGAAATCTAGCGGCTCGACCCCGCCGTATTTCGGCGGACTCACCGTTAGTCCTAAAGCAAGATTGTTGGAGGGCTAGAAAAAAAGGGAATTTTTTGATGAATCATGAGGCGAATTGTTATAAAGTAGCATTGTCATAGAGAAGTTGCGCGGCGATGGAGTTCGCCAGAGGATGTATTAAAACTGTCCCGCCAAGGCGGGACTGATAACTCCTACGATTCTTTCGGGAATTGTAGGAGTTTTTTTTGTAATTTTCTTTAAGGAGGGTAACGATTCATGAGCGCTGATCTCATTCCTTTAATTGTGGGCTTGCTGGTTTTTCTTGCCAGTCTGATATCCTTGGAGCTTAAGTTATCTGTGGCCATCATCGAAATTCTGCTCGGTGCTGTTGCAGGGTATTTTGGGTTGCTGGCAGAGGGATGGATGTTATATCTGGCTGGTTTTGGCGGCATTGTCCTGACATTCCTTGCCGGAACTGAGATCGATATGAGGTTGATGAAGAAAAAATTCAAGGAAAGCTTTTTAATTGGCTCCTTCTCATTTTTATTGCCATTTGCAAGTGTAGCTCTCTATACCTATTATGTTGCCCATTGGACTCTTAAGGCATCATTGATTGCAGGCACAGCCCTTTCCACGACCTCACTGGCTGTGGTCTATTCGGTTTTGGTGGAAACAGGTTTGTCAAAAACCGAAATAGGAAAATTAATCATGGCGGCCACATTTATCACGGACATGGGCACGGCGCTGGCTTTGAGTCTTCTGTTCATGAAACCGACGCTGTATACGTTTATCTTTGTTGTGGTATCGATCATCGTCATTATTTTTGCCGCGAAATTTTCACATCTGGTATTTAATAATGCAAAATGGAAAAACAGGGTGATTGAGCCTGAAATAAAATATCTATTTCTGCTTCTTTTGGTATTCATGTATTTCGCTAAGCTCGGTGACGGGCATGCCGTATTGCCGGCATTTTTACTGGGATTATTCATGTCAGGGCATTTTACCGAGTCCTCTGAAAATAAGGTTGTGAGAAATAGGTTGCGCACTGTGGCTTATGCCATCGTTACCCCAATCTTTTTTATTGTTGGGGGCTTAAAAGTTTCCGTGCCGATGATTGGGTCAGCTTTCGGCCTTTTTTTCATTCTCTTCACGCTCAAGATAGCCATGAAATTTGTTGGCGTGTATTTCCTTGCCCGAAAGTATATCCCGGATGGAAGCATGTACACGACTCTTTTGATGAGTACCGGGCTTACCTTTGGAACTATTTCCAGCGTGTTTGGTCTTACGTCAGGGATCATCAATCAGACGCAATATTCAATTCTGGTTGGTGTTGTCATAGCCAGTGCCGTAATTCCGACATTCATCGCACAGAAATGGTTCATGCCCATTGAGGAGGAGGATTTAGTGGATTGGGATAACGGTAACGGGAATCAGGAATGATCTGTTGGATCTGCGTGCTAGCACTGTGCTAGCAGAATAAGTCCCAGGATGGGCAAAAGTCGGCAACCATCAAGAAAACGAGAACTCCCCAAACCTTAATAATCCTAAGAGATAGCAAAGATTATCAACTATCGAGGTCATGAGGTCGTTATATCCTTTTGAAAGATAATAGGTTTAATGCCTAAATAATATTTCCTCAAGTTAAGTTTAACTTGACTTAAAGACAGTCTTTGATAAGATAAATTGTTAAATTTTGTTCTTTTATATAATCAGATAGGCGTCGATAAAATTATTTTATCGGCTTAATAGGAAAAGAGAATTCGCTTTAACGCGAAGAACTCTACTGTGCCGTAGCTGTCGGCAAGAACGAACGTGAAATATACCACTGCCTTTTTTCAAGAAAAAGGTGGGAAGGTTCACAAGTAGGTTACGTTTTATGCTTGCCTAGTCAGAATACTGCCTGTCTAAATTAACGAGCTTCGTTGATAACGAGGAAGAATGTTATCGACGGAGTTTAATGTCTCCGAGCAGAGGCGAAAAGTCCAAGGATATATCAACCCTTTTTCTTTTTCCCAAAGCTTTCGGGATAGAAAAAGGGTTTTTTGTTTTCTATCCCAAAGCCTAGGATGTCTCTGCTCGTGTATAGATGTATAACCTTCGAGCAAAGGAGAAACAAAGAATGAAGGGTATAACCCAGATCCTAACTGTATTCATTTTTTTTAGTTTATCATCCACAGGTCAAGCGCATACTCAATTTTTTAATCGAATTAATAAAATGCGTTCTTCTTTAGACGAAAAAGGTGTTGTGTTGGAAGCGGCTTACACCCTGGATTATTTCGCGAATACGAAAGGCGGTCTAAAGAGAGACGATACCTATTTGACTCACTTGGATTTGATCCTCACTCTTGATACCAAACGGCTTGGCCTTTGGGATCATGGTACCTTTCGAGTGAATATGATCGATAATTCGGGAGGAGAGAAATTCACTGGTGATATTTTGGGAGACACGCAAGGTGTCAGCAATATTGAAGCGCCGCGGACAACTCGTATTTATGAATTATGGTATGAGCACGTTTTTTTCGAGGATAAGCTGTCGGTCTTGGGCGGCATCCACGATTATAATTCGGAGTTTGATGTGACAGAATATGGTGGATTATACGTCAATAGTTCCTTTGGCATTGGCCCAGAAATTTCTAAGAATGCCAGACCTTCCATTTTTCCATTAACCGCACCTGCTATAAGAGCCAAAATCATACCTAACGATCAATGGCAATTTTTATTCGGGGTTTATGACGGCGACCCAGGTGACCCGAATGTCGATGAACATTTTCCCCGCAGTGACTTCGATCATGAGGGCGGGGCCTTTATCGCGACCGAAGCCGCCTATCATCTGACCGGCGATGTCCTGCCCGGATTCATCAAATTAGGGATGTGGCACAATACCGGGGAATTTAATCATGTGACTTCGGTCGATAACAATGGTGTCCCGATCAAAAGGGACGGGAACACCGGCGGTTATCTGGTCGTTGACAAAATGTTATATAGGGAAGACGTGGAGCATGGCTCCACGGAGCAGGGGCTCGGCGCTTTCCTGCAGCTGGGAAGCAACAAGAAATATGTCAACGAGGTCAATATGTATATCGGCGGCGGTTTGAATTATCGCGGCCTTATCCCCGGACGCGACCAGGATGAGATCGGCTTGGCGTTTGCCCAGGCGCGGATCAACGATGATCTGGTTGATGCCGGCGGGCGCAAGGATCATGAAACATCGATTGAACTCACCTATAAAGCGCAGATTACCGAACATATCAGCATCCAGCCGGACTTTCAGTATGTGATTGATCCGGGGGCGGTGTCCAATGTGGACGACGCTTTTGTGGTCGGCGCGCGTTTTGAAATGGCGTTGTAACATGGCAGGGAAATGATTTTTGAAATCATACTCATTACAGGAGGAAAGACAAATGTTTGAAGTTCTCAATGAATTCAGCCATCGGACAATAGGGGTGTCCTTAAATGCCGTGGTTCAGGTGGCCATCGTGTTGTTCGTCGTTGGCGCGGCCGTTTGGACGGTCCTCTTTACAAACTATGCGCCGGTTCATGATTTTTTTCATGAGCTTCGTCATAGTTTATATGTCATTCCATGCCATTAAATTGTCCATAGCTCTAAACGATAAGGAGACCTATGAAAAATTCAAAATTATTTTATTTTGTTTTAATTCTGCCTCTTTTTTTCTCGGTACCCGCCTTTGGTGCCAGTAATTATACGGTCGATTTGACTACCGATCCGGTGGCAAGCCATATCGGGCCGGATAAAGATACCGTTCACGTAACGCTGACGGCGAAAGACGGCCAAGGAAACATCGTTCCCGATGCGTATATTAAAATCCACATGCATGCGCCTTTGCGCAATGCGTTTATTTCCACCGATTTCCCTTGGGTGGAGAATACTCATTTGATGGAGTATGAAGGCTATTTGCCAAACGGTGTCTTAACCTTCGATTACATTTTCCCCATTCGCGGGCAATACCGCATGGATGTGCAGGCCGGAGCCGATGCGGCATCGCTCTCGGAGAAAAAATCTCTTCATATTTCTCTCAATGAGAATAAGGTGGAAGTAAGAAATATCTGGATTTTTATGACGCTGCTTTTGGGCTTTGGCACGCTGGCGGGTTTTATCATCAGCCGTGGCGCGAAAGGAAGCGCAAGGCAAGCGGCCATCGCCTCCTTGGCGATGTTTTTGACGTTAGGGTTAATGTATTCCCCAACCAATGCCTATGCGCAGCACGAGCATCATGAAATGAACGCGAGTAATGTGCCATCCTTTGAAGAGCAGGCTTCCGCCAATGGGATGACGTTGAGTTTCGCGATGAATCCCGGTGCCGGTAAAGTGGGAATGATTAATGATCTGACATTCTCCGTTAAGGATGCCGCCGGTCGCCCGGTGCCCAATACGGTTTTTGAAGTGAAGTTCTGGCACATTGAAGATGATAAGCCGATATTTTCTACACAGCTGTTCGGCAAACAGGGATCGGCTAATCTGGATTTTCAATTTTTCGACGGCGCCGAACACGAAGTCAGAGTAACGGCGAGCAATGCAGCAGGCAAGGTGCAATTGACCCGCACGGTCGAGGTCGAGGCGATCCATCCACCGATGCCGGTAAAGATTAAAACACTGTTTTATTTTGTTTTGATTGCCTTTATCGGGATCTTAATAAGTTTTCGTCTGCAAGATGCACCACAGTTAAAAATGAGCTAATGCATGAGTTTATGTGAATCCATTGTATTGCCGGTTGTTCATCGCGTGAATCATCCGAGAGTCAGCTTGTCTTTTTTGCCTTACTTCAAACGCGTTTTGGGCAGAAACTCTCAGGAAATTCACCGATTAATGTTAAGCCCGGCATGGGAAGCGCGCTGGGTCGCGTCACAAAAAATAGCCGAATTCTTGCCCATAGAGGAGGCTTGGGTTTATTTATGTCAGTTGGCGGAAGATTCCCAGCGAAATGTCCGGGAAGGAGCGGCCCACGGGTTTGGTTTTCTTTTGACCCGGGCCCCCGATCTGAAGGAAAGATACAAAGCAAAGTTAGGCGATAGCACTGTATCTGAAAAATTAGGTAAGGCATTGCTGCACAGTGCCGTCGTCTTGTGGCGGAAGTCTCCTGAACATAAGGAGACAGCGGTCGATCTGTTAACAACAGCGGCAGAACAACCGGTCAGGGGATGTTTTCAAACCATTGGATCTCATTTATTGGCCGTTGAGCTTATGAAATCACATCCGCAAACAGCACAGCAATTGCAAAAAGAATGGTTGGCTTCTTCTAATCCCAATCTCAATTATCACGCCTCCAGGGCCAATGGCCAAAAGGTCAATCCCACTGAGCCTCGGCGAGATCAGGACCATTGGTCAAATACCTCCGATATTCAGGTCCCCAACAATCTCCTTTCGCAAGTGATCGGGCAAGAGAAAGCCGTTGAAATTATTCGCATTGCCGCAAAGCAACGGCGATTTGTTTTTTTGATGGGAGATCCGGGAACCGGAAAAAGTATGTTGGCCCAGGCCATGGCTGAGCAAATATCCAGTGGGGAACCGGAGGATGTGATCGCTTTGCCGAACCCTAAATACGCCATGAACCCTTTGATACAGACAGTTCCGGCTCATACAGGAATAGGACGTATTGAACAAATACGGCAAGCGCAACATCATGCGCAGCAGTCGTTACAATTTTTGTGGTGGAGTATTTTTATCGGTATTTGCATCACCGGAACAACATTGAGTTTTATTTATAAGGGATGGGTTTTCCCTCTCGTAACCGTATTGATATCGTTAGTGTTGTTTTGGTTTAAAAAGAGAATTGTTCCGGCGGGACTGAGGGCTATTCCTAAATTGCTTGTTTCCCATCCACAACAATCTCTAACTCCATTTATTGATGCCACGGGTTTACAAGCGGGGGCTTTATTTGGTGATGTTCGTCACGATCCCTTTCAGAGCGGAGGCCGGGAAACCCCTCCGCATCAATTATTGGAACCAGGCGCTATCCATTTAGCGCATAAAGGCATTTTATTTATTGATGAAGTTGGAACACTTAGTTTCGAATCCCAACAGCATTTGCTTACCGTTATACAGGAAAAGAAATTTCCGATTATTGGACGTTTAACGAACAGCAGCGGAAGCATGGTCCGAAGCCATTCTATTCCTTGTGATTTCACATTGGTTGTCGCGGGCAACGAAGATGACATGAAGAAAATGCACCCTGCCCTGCGTTCGCGGATCAAAGGATTTGGCTATGAGGTGGTAACGGCCAATATGATTCAGGATACACCGGAGAACCGGCAGAAATTTTTCCAATTTGTCGCTCAGGAAGTTTCGAAAGATGGAAAAATTCCCCATTTTACCAGAGAGGCTGTTGAGAGCATTATTCAACAGGCAAGAAAAATGGCCCAACGTGAGGGATATTTGAGTCTTCACTTGCGGGAATTGGGCGGCATTGTCAGGGCTTCTGGTGATATGGCGGTTGTTGAAAAAGAATCTTTTGTTGAACCGGTTCATGTGGAAAAGGCCTTGAAGATAAAAAAATCTGTGGAAGAACAGATGAAAGAATTTTCGTATGAACGATGATTTGGTCTCAACCGGGCTGCAGGATTATTTTCGTGGTACCCAGGTCCGGCGCCTTCGAGAATGGCTTATTGTGACATTCCCAGAGCCGCAGCAAACATTAAGCTGGGCGGTTGTGGGAAGCGGCAAGAATTCCGCCCAAAGGGTCGTCTGGCGGCAGGTGGTGGACGGCGAATTGAATTGCCCGGTTGATCCGGCGGATTTCTTGGCTGAACAATTGAAGAAGGAAAATTTAACGGATGCCATCGGGCTTTTGACCAGCGCGCGACTTGACAATTATGTTCATGTCAAAGAAGAATTCGGGCAGTACCGGGCCGATTGTATTGCGACCGTCGGGATGGGCAATGCGCTTTGCGTTGGCGATTTTCCCACTGCGCCCAACCATGTTGGGACAATCAATCTGCTTTGTCAGCTATCGGTCCCTTTATCGGATGGAGCTTTTATTGAAGCGGTTTCGATCGCGACCGAGGCGAGAACCAAGGCGGTGCTTGAATCGAATATTTTAAGCCGTCGCAGCACACACCTTGCTACGGGAACAGGCACAGATTGTATTGTTATTGCTTCTCCCATTGGGGAATCGGAATCTAAATATTCTGGTAAACATACAATCATCGGGCATCTGATTGGTAGTAGCGTTTATGAAGCTGTTAAGTCGGGTTTATCTCGTTGGAAGAATAAACAAAAGGATCATCAGCATGCTGGCTAAAACCATCATGGTACAGGGAACTGCATCGAATGTAGGGAAAAGCATCGTCACAACAGCCTTGTGCCGTATTTTAAAAAGAAGAGGTTATCGGGTCGCTCCTTTTAAAGCCCAGAATATGGCTAATAATTCTTATGTCACAAGGGAAGGCGGTGAGATAGGCCGTGCACAGGCAGTTCAGGCGATCGCTTCAGGGATTGAACCTTCTCAACGAATGAATCCCATTTTGCTCAAACCAAGTTCCGATAGAACTTCTCAGGTTGTCGTCATGGGCAAACCAGCTTCTACGTTATCTGCTAAAGACTATCAACATAAAAAAACCGATCTTTTGCCTGTTATCGAACAGGCACTTGATCAACTGCGTCGAGAATTTGATATTGTGGTTATCGAAGGAGCCGGCTCACCTGCAGAAATTAATATGAAAGCAAATGACATCGTCAATATGCGGATTGCCAAAATGGTTCAAGCGCCGGTCATTTTAGTTGCTGATATTGACAAAGGAGGTGTTTTTGCCCAGATTATCGGGACATTCGAACTTCTCGATTCCGAGGAAAAAAAGCTGGTTAAAACATTTCTCATTAACAAATTTCGAGGAGATAAAGATATTTTGACTTCCGGTGTTGAATGGATTGAAGAAAAAATGAAGAGAAAGTGTCTTGGCGTTATTCCCATGATTAAGGACTTAGGGATAGAAGAAGAGGATGCGGTTGTTCTGGATGAACCCCGTGAAAAATTTTACCGATCTTCCTCAACCAGGCTTTTGATTAATGTTATCCGGTTCCCGCGCATTTCCAATTTTACAGACTTTGAAACGTTAGCCCGCGAAGAGGATGTGCTATTGCGCTATATCGACAAACCGGATCGCCACTGTCTCCCGGATGTTTTAATTCTTCCGGGGACAAAAAGCACAATCGCGGATTTACAGTTCTTAAGGTCATCAGGTTTCGATGAATACATCGGGCGTTGTGTCAAATCAGGCGTTACGGTTTTTGGTATCTGCGGTGGCTATCAAATGCTGGGAGATACAATCGAAGATCCTTATCATATCGAATCCTTCGAGTCTGCTGTTATCGGGCTTAGTTTTTTGAGGATGAAGACAGTTTTTCAAAAAGAGAAAACAACAGTTCAAGTCAAGGCGCTTCACTTAGACAGCCAGTGCATGATTGAAGGCTATGAAATTCATATGGGGCAATCCATTCATATGAATGGCAACACTCCGCTTTTTCGGATTCTAAAACGGCAGGGACAAGCCGTGGATGATGATGAAGGAAGTAATCAAACTTTAGATACATCCGCGCAAATTTCTGGAACTTATATTCATGGACTGTTCGATAATGATGATTTTCGACGGTATTTTCTAAATCAAATTCGAAAAAAAGTGGGGTTAGAAAGTTTAAGTGCAAAAAATAATAGAAACGCTTTGGATGTCTATGATGCGTTGGCTGATGTTTTTGAAAAAAATATGGATATGACTGTTCTAAGCGAAATTTTAGGAGAGCAGTTGGTATGAGCATCCCAAAAGTGATTATTGCTGGCACCCACAGCGGTGTAGGAAAGACATCCGTTTCATTGGCCGTGATGGGGGCTCTTAAAAAAAATGGGTACTGTGTGCAGGCTTATAAGGTCGGACCTGATTACATCGATCCGAGTTATCATGAAGTGGCTACGCAAAGGCCTTCTCACAATTTGGATGATTGGATGATGGGAAGCGAAGCTGTGAAGTGGTTATTTAAGGAAACTTCTCGAGATTGTGATATTGCGATTATCGAAGGCGTGATGGGATTATTTGATGGATTTGGTACAACGAATGATGAGGGCAGTACTGCCAAGATTGCCAAAATGCTCAAAGCGCCAGTCATTCTGGTTGTGGATGCAAGCAGTATGGCTCGTTCCGTCGCAGCGATTATCAAAGGTTTTCAAACTTTGGATGAGGAAATAAAAATTGTTGGTGTTATCTTAAATCGTGTGGCCAGTCAAAATCATTTGGGTATTCTTAAAGAGGCCATTGAATTTTATAATCAAATTCCAGTTCTTGGAGCTATTTTACGTAATGAAAAAATCCATATTTCCGAAAGGCATTTGGGGTTAAAAACTGCCTCAGAAAATGCAGAATTATTACAAATGATGGATGAATTAAGTCGGTTAACCAATATAAATCAAGAAAATACGATCGGTATAAATTTTGAGCAGATTTTGGAAATAGCTAGGCAATATTCCGGCGATGACATCCCTGTTAATTTCAATCTTGAGAAAATAATGATAGATGCACCATCGGTGCGGATTGCTTATGCAAAAGACAAAGCTTTTCAATTCTACTATCAAGCCAATTTAGATTATCTAAAGAGTTTAGGAGTACAATTAATTCCATTTAATCCGACAGAGGATCGCAAATTACCTGACAATATCCATGGGTTATATTTTGGTGGCGGATTTCCAGAAATTTATGTTCAGCAATTGGAAGAAAATAGTTCTATGCGACAGGCTGTCCGCGAAGCGATTGAAAATGGAATACCGACGTACGCGGAATGCGGCGGGTTTATGTATTTAACGCAAGGGATAAAAACATTGGAAGGAAAGATTTATAAGATGGTGGGTGTCATTCCCGGACTTGTTGAAATGACGCCAAAGTTAGTTAATTTTGGTTATTGTGAAAATGAATTGCTTAAAGATTGTTTTTTAGGAAAACAGGGCGAACGGTTCCGCGGACATGAATTTCATTATTCATGTTGGGACGCTGAAGGAACCGAGTCTATTCATCGTGTTGATAAAAAGAGAAGACAGTCTTCCCGCGTTGAAGGGTATATTCACGGAAATCTTATGGCCAGTTATGTCCATTGCCATTTCCTGTCTTATCCGAAGAGGGCTCTTTGTTTGATTGAAACAGCGCGAAATTTTGCAAAGGCAACTACAGCCAGTGAGGCGCAGCTTAAATGAGTAAAATAACGCTTAAAAAAACAAAGACTGGCTCTAATGGGCATAAAAATGGTTACGATAAACATGTTTTCCCTAGAATTAGAAAAAAGAGGTGTTTACCGAGCCATTTATAGACGCCGCGATATTCGTAAAGAATTTTTACCCAAAACGATTCCACGAAAAATTTTAATGAAACTGCTTAACGCCGCTCATCATGCTGGATCAGTTGGGTTTATGCAACCATGGAATTTTGTTGTTATTACTGATATTAAAGTTAAACAAGAAATTAAAAATATTTTTAGAATAGAGAATGAAAAAGCTAAAAAGAATTATTCAGGCGACAGGCTTACTAAATACCTTTCTTTAAAATTAGAGGCAATCGAAGAAACGCCGGTAAATATTTGTGTCACATGCGATTCCACACGCGGCGGTCCTCATGTTTTAGGGAGAAATTCTATTAAAGAGACGGACTTTTACAGCACGTGTTGTGCCATACAAAATCTTTGGTTGGCAGCTCGTTGTGAAGGTATCGGTATGGGGTGGGTCAGCATTCTCAATAATAATTTGTTGAAAAAGGCTTTAAAAATTCCAAAACATATTAAGCCTATTGCTTATCTTTGTTTGGGGTATGTTTCTAAATTTCCTCAGAAGCCAATGCTTGAAACGCAAGGTTGGGCCAAGCGTAAGCTTCTTAACGATTTAGTTTATTGGAATAGTTGGGACAAAAAATGATCGAGAACAAAAAAGCCATTATTATCGTCGGGCATGGCAGCCGGGTTCAGCAGGCGAATATCGAGTTTGAATCTTTCGTTGATCGATTCAAACAACAAGCTAGTGAGTACGAAATTTTTTACGCCTATGTTGAATTGGCCGAACCAGATTTAAAAACTGCATTGCATCAAGCGGCTTCTTCTTTTAATGAAATCATCATTTTACCGTTCTTTTTGTTTGCTGCAGGTCATGTCAAAAATGATTTGCCTTTGGCAGTGGCCGAAGCTAGAAAAGTTTTTCCTCATGTCAAATTTCGTGTGGCCGCGGCCTTGGGTGTCCATCCGAACATGGTACGGTTAACGGCAATGCGGATTGAGGAAACAGTTCAGCAATTAAATAAAAAGAATGAAAAAATATCTGTTTTGATGATAGGGCGCGGCTCAAGCGATCCCGATGCTAACAGTGATTTCTGTAAGTTGGTCCGCATCTTGGAAGAAACCTCGCCATATGCAAAGATTGATTATTGTTTTATCGCGATTGTTAAACCAAAAGTCGAGCAGGCACTTGAGCGATTGGTGAGAGACGCTCCCGAGACAATTATCCTGCAACCTTATCTATTATTCCCTGGACGACTGGTTCAACAGTTGGAAGGACTTATTGTTCCTTACGTTAAGCGTTACCCATGGATTTCAATTAAAATTTCTAAAACCCTGGGTGAAGATCCGTTAGTTTTTGATTTGTTAAAAGAACGAATCAATGATGTTTATGGCGGGAAACCTTTGCCTTGCGATACCTGTCAGTATCGTGTGCCGATCAATCAACTCC
>Ga0247727_10015387_pt1 | contig 12553 bp, 15 predicted proteins | sample WisWelCaveWW1625_FD_202498 | JGI IMG/M metagenome (GOLD analysis project Ga0247727, IMG submission 202498) | Biofilm microbial communities from Wishing Well Cave, Virginia, United States - WW16-25 | ecosystem: Environmental > Aquatic > Deep subsurface > Groundwater > Cave microbial mat | place... | reverse complement strand
CGGGGCCGCTGGAGCTGACGTTGCCGCGAGCGCGGCTCTTCAGGCCAGGCGGCTCAGAGGAGTGGGCCTCGAAGCTGGTGCCGCGCTACCAGCGGCGCGTCCGCGAGGTCAACGAGTCGGTGTTGGCCGCCTACCTCTCGGGCGCCAACACGCGGCGCATCGCCGGGGCGCTGCGGCCACTGCTCAAGGCTGCGCCGCTCTCGAAGAGCGCAGTCTCGCGCGTCGTCGGGACGCTGAAGAGCGAGCTGGGGACGTGGGAGAAGCGGTCGCTGGCGGACCTCGAGGTGGCCTTCCTCTACCTCGACGCGATCGCGCTGCGAGTGCGGATGGACAAGCGCGTCACGAGCGTGCCGGTGCTGGTCGCGCTGGCGGTGCTCGCAGACGGGCAGAAGCAGCTCGTCGCGCTGGAGATGTGCGGGAGCGAGTCGCACGAGGCATGGAAGGGATTTCTCGATGGCCTGGTCGAGCGCGGCCTGCGGGCGCCGGTGCTCTGCATCGTCGACGGCAACGCAGGGCTGCGGCGGGCGCTCTCGACGGTGTGGAGCAAGACGCCGGTGCAGCGCTGCGCGGTCCACAAGCTGCGCAACCTCGAGCGCAAGGCGCCCAGGCACGCGCTGGCCGAGGTGAAGGCGGACTTCCACGAGATCGTCTACGCCGAGAGCGGCGTGGCGGCTCGCCAGGCGCACGCGGCTTTCGTGAGCAAGTGGAGGTCGCGCTGCCCCGGCGTGGTGAAGAGCCTGGAAGAAGCCGGCGACGAGCTCTTCACGATGTACCGCTTCCCGCAGCAGCAGTGGAAGAACATCCGCACCACCAACGTCATCGAGCGGCTCAACGGCGAATTCCGTCGGCGAGTGAAGACGCAGGGCTCGCTGCCGAGCGAGGACGCCGCATTGGTGCTGCTCTTCGGCCTGATCGCGACGGGGCAGATCAGGCTGCGCAAGATCGATGGGTACAGAAAGCTGGCGGCAGTCATCAGCGAGCAGATGAGGCGCGCGGCCTGATGTCAGGCTGGCATGCTATACGGAGAATCGAAATCAGCCGGAAGCTGCGGCCATTTCAAATTCCACACGAAACGGGACGCGACCGTGTTGGATGAACGCCGAGAGAAGGTCGGCAGAGTCGGCGAGCTCGAGTGCTCGGCGGAGGGCCTGCAGGAAGTGATGCTCCTCGCCTGAGACAAAGCCAGGCAAGTCGAAGAAAGCGGGTGACGTGGAGGGAAGCGCGTACTTCTGCTTCGATGGAATCACTCCCCGCACGCCACCTCGAGGGTCCGCCATGTCGCCGGCGAACCTGGGGATGATGTGCACGTGGACGTGCATGACGGTCTGCCCGGCGGCAACGCCGGCGTTGAAGCCGACGTTGAACGCGTCGGGTAGCGGCGTCGAGCCCGCGAGGTCAAAGCGAACCTTTTCGACCGCCTCCAGCGCTTCGCGCTCTGCACGAGTCGTGTCGAAGTACTGACGACCAGGTCGGATTCATAGACGAGGGCCGTGCTGAGCCCGCAAAAAGGGCAGTCCACGGATCGAGGCTACAACACGCGACAGCAGCTTGGGCTGGATCTGATAGCCAAGCCTCAAGCAGCGATCTGCGTTGCCGCGGACGTATGTGATATAAGACATACTTATGCAAACACCCCGAGCTGTTCCAAGCTTCGAAGAGTTCTGGCTCAGCGTCGAGGCGAAGACCGCCGCGCGCGGTCCGGTTGCTGCCGAGCGACTCGACGACGTTCGTGCCCTGCTTCGACTGGCGCGCGAGTTGGTGCGTGCCCGGAAGCAGAAGCGGCTTACCCAACAGGGCGTCTCCAGAGCGACGAGGATCGCCCAGGCCGACATCAGCCGCTACGAGCGCGGGCATGGAAATCCGAGCTTCCTGACCTTGACGAAGCTCGGAAGGGTCTATGGACGGTTGACCGTGGCGTTCGGGCGGGCGGGTGCGCGAGCCGCGCGCCCGCGTTGACCTGACTTGCGATCCCACCTCTCATTCGCCACGGTCGTCAGATGCGCCTTTTCGTCGGCGTGACCGACGCCGATTGGTACGAACTGCTCCCGCCGCAACGCAACCTCGAGCGGCGCGCGCAGACGAGCGCCCGGGCCGCTCTTCTCCAGCTCCTTGTCGACTTTGTCATCGCCGCGAGTCAGTGCTGCATCTGAACGGTGATGCATTAGCGATGCAGTCAGCTGCGTCGTGGCTGCTTTCCTCTGCCAACCCGCGGCTTTGCCCAGTCCTTCCCCCGGACTGAAAATCCCCGTGTCGGTGGTTCGATTCCGCCCCTGGGCACCAGCAACAGCGCAAACGCACACGGGTTTCCAGAAGCGCGAATCGCTTCAGTATCACCGACTGTGCTTCGACCGTGTCTCGCGAAGCACAGGGCTGCCGAACTCCGAGCACAGTGGGTCGATCCGCTGCGACGAGACAAGCGGGCCGGCAAGGGGATTCCGAGTCCCCCTGCGCGCAGGAAGCAGAGCTCGCCACCATCGCTGACTCATCGTTTTGCTTGTCCTCCTCGCAGCGGTCGAGGCAGGCTGCCGCCCGATGAAGCGCAAGGGGAAGGCCTCGTTCACGCCTCGCGACGGCTCGGGTACGACGCCGTGCTCGCGGACGTCGTGCGCCTGGTAGACGCCGCTCGCTATGCGGCAGCGCGGTCGGTCAATGCAGTCATGACCGCAACTACTGGGCCATCGGCCGCCGGATCGTCGAACAGGAGCAGCACGGCGCAGAGCGGGCCGGCTACGGAGAACACCTCATCGATCAGCTTTCGCACGACCTCCGGGCCCGGTTCGGACGGGGCTTCGGTCGCGCCAACCTGTTCCAGATGAGTGGATGAGTCCTCAGAGGCGGAGATCGAGGCGGCGCTAAGCTCGAAGCTCGAGACCATCCTCCTCGATCTCGGCGGCGACTTCGCCTTCGTGGGCCGGCAGCGCCGCTTGCGCGTCGGCGGAACCTGGTACCGGGTCGACCTGATCTTCTTTCACCGGCGGCTTCGCTGTGTGGTGGTGATCGATCTCAAGCTCGCCGCGTTCACGCACGCCGACGCGGGGCAAATGCATCTGTAACGAACTTGTTGGCGCACGCGCGTGCGTAGCCAGCCTTCCCGGTTTTCTTGCTCACGAACCGGGTCGGAAAGACGTCCTCACGCCCGTGAAACAGCGATCGAAGAGCTTGACCTTGTCCGCAGGCGTTTGCGGAATCCGTGCTGCAGAGGCTCGCGCCAGGCAACGCCCCGGATCCCGATGGTGGTGACGGTGTTGCGGCCTCGTGCCATCGAACGGCGCGCCGTTGTTGTCGGTCCGACGGCATAGGTCAATGCTTGTTGGCGGCGGCTGAAAACCCCGCAGGAAGCGCCGCCGAGAATGCAGCAGGTGCCGGCGGCGAGCACACGTCGGCCGGCGGCCGGCGATGGCGCAGCATGGGGCAGCAGCCGTTTGACGGCCGGCGGTCAGTCGGCGGAGCGAGCGGAGCGCTCCTTGCGATCCTTGAGTCGATAGCTATTCCCCTCGATGTTGAGGACCTCGGAGTGATGGAGCAGGCGGTCGAGGACGGCGGAGGCGGTGGTGACGCTGCCGAAGACCTGACCCACTGCTTGAAGGCGAGATTGGTGGTGAGGGCGATGGAGCCGTGCTCGTAGCGCTTGGTGATGACCTGGAGGAGATCGGCGCCGCCCTTGTCGAGCGGGAGGTAGCCGAGTTCGTCAACAACGAGCAGGCGCGGGCGCGTGTACTGGGCGAGGCAGCGGGCGAAGGTGCCGCGCTTGTGAGCTGAGCGGAGCTCGTTGACCAGGTCTACGGCGAGACGAATCGGGTGGAGACGCCGGCGGTGCAGGCGCGGTGAGCGATGGCGAGCGCGAGGTGCGACTTGCCGACGCCGGAGGGGCCGAGGAGGAGAAGATTGGTGGAGCGGTCGAGGAAGCGGAGGTCGAGCCAGTCGAGGATCATCTGGCGATTGATCTTGCGCGGGTGCGCAAAGTCGAAGTTATCGATGGTCTTGATTTGCGGTAATCGAGCGGCTTGCAATCGATAGCGGACGGTCTTCTCCCAGGCGACCTGGGCTTCCTCGAAGATGAGACTGGCCAGGAAAGACTCGTAGCCGGTCTCGGCGGCGGCGGCTTTGGAGCAGGCCGCGCGCCAGATGGATTTGAGACGAAGCAGGCGCAGGTAATCGAGAGCGTCATCGAGCGTGGCGGGCGCCTTGGGTGCGTCGAGCTTAGGTGTCGTCATGGCCGTAGACGTCGAGGCGGTGAGGGAGCACGTGGGTCTCAGCGACGACCGGCCGATGCGGAACGCTGACCTCGCCGGGCGGCTTTCTCGGAGAAGTGCGAGCGCGGATGAGCTCCTCGACGTAGCCGGCGCCGAAGAGGCGGTGCTCGATCGCCTCGGCAATGCCGGCGGCGACGGCGGCGGGGCCGTGCTGGTGGACGAGGTCGGCGATGCGGGAGAGGTGCGCATCGAGTCGGCGGCCGCGGGCGAGCAGGCCGTCGAGGAAGGGCCGGCCCTCCTGGCAGAGGGCGAGGAGGAAGTCGCGCGACTTGACGGCGGAGGCGGCGCGCTTGCGCTCGAGGAGACGGCGGACGTGATCGGGCTTTTCGATCACGCGATGACGGCCGTAGCAGCGGGCGTGCTCGGCGACGAGATGATCCTTGTCGAAGACCGACACGCGCGAGGTGGTGGCGCGCAGCAACAGCGATTTGGACGCTGATTGAAAGGGGACCGAATAGGAATTGCCGTCGAAGTGGACCAGGCACTGCTGGGTGGAGCGCAGAGCGACGACCACGTCGGTGTCGAACGGACGGGTCGGCAGAGGGAGGAGCTGAGCGCGGTCGCGCGGGAAGAGGTCGATGGGACGCGCGCGGGTGCTGGTGCAGGCGAAGGCCAGCGACCTCATCGCGCCAGCGCGCGGCCTGGGCATTGAGGTCATGGACGTCGGTGAATGAACGGCCATTGAAGAAGCTATTACGGATGTATTGGATGGCGCGCTCGACCTTTCCCTTTTCGTGCGGCTTGCGCACGCCGCACGGGCGCGGCTCGAAGAGTTGAGCGCCGGCGAACTCGCTGAAGCGCGGGTGAAAGCGCACGGTGGTGCCCGAGCGGGCCAGCACCACCGAGCGGAGATCGTCGTAGAGGATGCGGTGGGGAACGCCGCCGAAGAATTGGAAAGCGTCGAGGTGGCCGCGGAGGAAGTCCTCCATGCGCTGGCTGACGGTGAAGGAGAGGAACAGCATCCGCGAGTAGCCGAGCACCATGACGAAGCAGGAGAGCGGGCGGCGAGCGCCGTCGCACTCGAGAACAAAGAAGGAGCCCCAATCGACCTGGGCCTCCTGGCCTGGCTCGGTCTCGCGACGGAGAAACGCCTCCACCGAGCGAGGCCGCAGCTCGCGCACGACCTCTTTGAGCGCGGTATATCCGCCTCGATATCCGAGCGTGCGCAGCTCGCCGAGCAACCTCGCGGTGGAGATATCGGGATACTCGCGCAGCCGCGCGCGCACCGCCTCGAGCTGCGGGGCAACGATCGAGCCGCGCGGCGGCCGCGCGTACTGCGGCGCCACCTCGCTGCCGAGGGCGCGAGCGACCGTCGATCGATCGAGCTGCAGCCGGCGCGCGATCTCCGACCTGGAGAGATGCTCGACGTGGAAGAGGCGGCGAACCTCCGCCCAGAGCTGCTCATCGATCATCTGGGCCTCGGTCGAGCACGAAGCGTACGCCGCGCAGGTGGTCCGCGCGCACGAAGGCGAGCGCGTCCGTCCAGGCTTGCATCCAGGAAACCGGTCCGTCCGCAGAGAGCACAACGTCGAGCGGCGCGCACTGCCAGAGCGCGAGCAGGTGGAAGAAAAGGCGCAGGTCCTGCGCGCAGGGCGTGGTCAGTATCGCTCCCGAGAGCGAGAGTCTGCTGTAGGCCCGGCCCTGCGGGCGCAGGCGCAGCACAAGCTTGCGTGGCGGCATCGGTCACCTCCGAAATCGCGGCGGCCCGATGTGCCTCGCCCGTCGACTTTCCGGAACCATGATCCCTCACCCGCTCTCGGTAGGCGCGCTGGTGCTCGCGGTGATCGAGTCGCGCCTCTTCGGAGCGTCGGTGCCGTGCTCGCGCAGCGCGCGCCGTCCGGCGCCGGCCCTCGCGTCGGCAGGCAGCCCCGCAGTAGGCCTGGCCGCGATCGCAGCGGCGGCAGATGGTGAACTCGGCGGTGCACGCTCGGCACCGGCGCATCCGCAGATCCAGCCGTCCTCAGCGAGGAGAAATCTGGACGCCGCCCTCGACCCGCTGCACCCTGGCCACCGCTCGCCGTCCAGCGTGCAGCTCACTACCTCGGGGATCCGAGCGCCAACTCGGGTCCCCTCTTTTTCCCGCTCGCCGACGCCACCCTCGGGCTGCCTTGCCGACCTCGCCACTTTCCGACCGGCGCGCGACTGCTGCGGCATTTTCAGGCGACGATCTCTGCGGGAATTCTCAGGCGCCGCTAAGAATGCTGAGCAACTCCTCCTCGCCAGCGCGACGGAGTCGGTTGCACGGCGACGGCGAGCACGCCTCGCCAAGGCCGGCGCATCTCCCCAGCGATCCGTTGCCGCCACCACGCGGGTAAGTCCGCCTTGGCATGGACCTTCGAGACGGCCGGCGTTCTCGCGCCCCGTCCAGAGCGCGCTTCCACCGGCAGTCAGGGAGCTGGTTCTTCCACGTAGAACACTCTTGCTGCCATCGCCCGGACCGATGCCCGCTTGTCATTGGCAATGGTGTGCGCGGACTTATAGGACGACAAGAAAGCCTCCCGCTCCTTCCGCAGCGCCTCGGCGTCTCCCTTCCCCGTGCTGATTCGATACTGCACGTTCAAGATATCGTTCTCGATGGCTTGGACCAGAGCCGAGGCCCGCTCGGCTTCGGCCCGCAACGCCTCGACGTCCTGCGCCTGCTGCGCCAGTTGCCGGACTCTTGCCTCACGCCCCACTGGAACCTCCCTGATCACCACCGACAGGGGCGCCCCTTCCATGGCCAGGGCCGACTGGCCAGCCAGGAAAGCAACGTCTTCCTCGCTCATGCTGTTCATGGTTTCTGCGGACACCATTGGCGCGAGCACGGCGGCTGCGCGGCGCAGGTTCACGTCGGAAATGCGGCTCGCCGGCGTGCCGATGCCCCCCACCGCAGTGACCAGGATCGAACCGAAAGGCTTCCTTCCCGTGTCGAGGGGAATACCGAAATACTCACCGTTGGACGGCTTGAGCTCGAGAGCCGGTTGGGTGGGCACGACCTCCAAGATGCTCTCCGCGACCTGGACGAGCTCGGCCTTGATCGGCTGCGTCTTCGCTTCGTATTCCCGCCGCTCGGCCTGCTGTCGTTCAACCCGCTTGCGGTTTCGCTCCTCGCGTTGCTCCTCGTTCACATGGTCGGCGGGATCGGCGGGCGCAGGAGGGGGCGACTCCGAAGAGACTCCCTCGACCGCTCGGCGCTGGGCGCCAGGCTCCCGCCATCTCGAGTGCTGCGCCAAGGCGGTGCCCACGATGGTTCCGGAGACGAGGATGGCGAAGAACAGCGTTCTGGAGCGACCGATGACCGGCACCAGCTCGGATAGACGGTTCATTTGTCATTCTCGATGTCGGGTCCGAAGAAGGGCAATGGGCGCGGTGCGGCCTCCAAGACCTTGAGCGCTCGGGCAGCCTCGGGGCCCTCCGGAACGAGCGCCAGATAGGCATTCAATTCCCGGCGGCTGTCGGGGTGGGATTCGCCGTCGGTGTAGGGTCCCGGGTCCTGGGAGGCCATCAGGGCGAGCATGTAATGCCCTTCGGGGAACCAAGGGGCTCTCTCGACCACCTCTTCGTAGAGGGCGAGCGTCTTCCGGAATGAGTCGTGGCCCTTGAAGGCCGATTCCACCAGCGGCCGGGCTTTCAGCAAGAGCTCCTGCACCTCCGAGGGAAGGGCCGGCTTCAGCGGAAGGCGTCGGTAGTTGTCGATGATCTTGTTGAGCGTCTCCTGGCGTTCGCGGCGGATCAGCTCCAAGCCATCGGGCTTCAAGAAGCGGCGCTTCAACCCCTCGCCGAGAGCTCGATAGAGGATGGATTCATGGCGCAGAGATTGGTAGCGCGCCCCCCGCCTTTCGGCGAGCTCAGCGATGTAGCCCAGGGCGCCGCGAACCTGGATGAAGACTTCATACCATTGGTCCCATCGAGGCCTGCGTGCATTCCCCAGGCGGGACCAGGTCGCCACCGCCTCGTCCCACCCGCCGATGGCATACGTAAGGGCGACAGTCCATTCATTGAGAGCCTTGTCGCCCGGCGCGTCTTGGGCCGCCCTCTCGAACGTGGCGGACGCGGTCTTGTAATCTCCCAGCACGGCATAGGCAATGGCGAGCCGCGAGTCGCCGCCGGGACCCAGAGGCTCCAGCGCCCTGCCTCGACGGGAGGCCAGGACACATTCCTGATAACGGCCCATCTGAAACGCCGTAAAGGCGGCGTTGCCCCAGACAACGGGTCGGGGATCCAATTGGGCGCTCGCAAAAAAGGCGTTCAGCGATTCAACCATCTTGTTCGCCCTGAATAAGGAGACGGCCTCCTGATTCCTAGCGAAGGCAGCTTCCGCGGAAAGCCATTTCATTCCCTCGGCCCCCAGATAGCCGGAGGCTTTCCCAGCATTTCCAGCAGCGGCGTATGCCTTGCCGATGGACCACCCCAGCTCGGCCGGAGTGATCAGCCTGGCAACCTGTGCGGCGTGCTCCAACGCCGGAGGCGGCAGGAGCCGGGCGGCCTCGCCAAGAAGGCGGTCGGCGGCGTCGGTGTCGGCAAGCGCGTTGAACGCTTGAGCGGACCCCAGGCTTGCAGTCGCCATCTCCAATGGGTCCTGGGTGGCCTTCAAGACGGTCTGGAAACCAGCCAAGGCCTTTTCTGAATCACCCGCCTTGAGCTCGACTGCGGCCAACAGCAGGTGCGACGACGGCTCGGGCGCCCTCTCGACCAACGTCTTGGCCGCGGCGCGGGCCTCGGCCAGCTTCCCATCGAAAAACAGCGTCCAGGCGAACGCGCGCAAATTGGGCGCGCGAGGGGAGTCTTTCAAAGCCCGTTGCAGCGCCGATCGGACGCTTGCCGTTCCCTTTTCGCCGAGGTGGGGGCGAATGCGCGTCAAGACCTCGTGGCTCCGCAGATAGGCCAGGGCCGCTTCGTTGGCGGGATCCTTCGCCAGGACGATCAGGAGCTGATCCACGGCCTTCTCGAAGTTGCCGCTCTCGTCCGGATGCAGGGCGTCTCGCCACAGATAGAGCGCCCCCAGGTTGACCCGGACCGCCGTGCTCCCAGGAGCGGCCTTCAGGGCCCGGCGGCATGCGGCGAAAGCCGCATCGAATTGATCGCGGTTCTGCGGGAACGGAGCGCCGTCGCCCAGCGAGAGCAGGTGCGGATGACGGGGGTCGCGGGTGATCTTCTGCAGAGTCATGGCCTCGCGCTCGGCCAAGGCGGCGCGGTCCTGTGCCTGCGCCGCAGAAAACACCCCAATCGAGCTCATGCAGAGCAAGGCAAGCAGGACTCTCATTTCAGGTCCCTTCGTAAGCCCTTCCGCGCGCCAGCCGCGGTCAAGCCCACGAAGATCTCGCGGGCATCGGCGGCCCTCAGGTCCTGCATGCTTCGAATCGACTCGAACCGAGAGCCCGCGGCCACCAGCCAGCGGCGTCCAAGCCCTTTGACCACACGGCCGTCTGTCGTCAGATCATCCAGCTCGTCAGCCGTCATCCATTTCCACACGGTCCAGTTGTACGGAGTCCAGACTCGATTGCCCTTCTCATCGACCTCCACGGCAGCATGGAGCGAACCTTTGGGTGAGCGCCGGTTCAACCATCGCTCCTTGCACTTGTCGAGCTGGTCCACGGTCTGCCCGGCGCGCTGGACGACCACACTGTCCGTTCGCTCACCGGTATCGGGATCGAAGTCCGTCTTGGTCCAGCTTTCGGCCTTCAGCACCGTGAGAGCCACCTCCTTCAGCACGCCGATCGACAGGGCCCAGCGCCCCGCCTTGAGAAACTCCTCGCGACGCTGCAATGTCTTCCACACGTCAAAGAGCCCGATCAGCCCGCTGACCAGGACGGGATTCGTTTTCACCTCGGGCAAGTCCAGGGCGCGCACCAGCTCACGGTCAAACTCGATCCGAGTGTCGATGAATTCGCGCGCAGCACCTTCGAGAAACGCCATCGGCATCCGGCCGGGTGCGAGAGCATCTTCCAGGAGCTTCACTTCCATGCTGCTCAATCGCCATTTGATGGCGATCAGTTTTTCCACCTGGGCCGTGGTCACCTTGAAGGCGCTGCGGTCGGCGCCCCAATAGGTCATCGACAAGCTGGAGTCGACCCTCTTCTTCTCATCCCGGTCCTTTCGGAAACCATTCCACTGCTCTTCGGCATCCTTGAGGAGGAACTGGTACACGGGCTTCCAGCCGGCGTTGCGTTCGGGGTCGAGGTCGCCGGCTGCGGCCAGGAATTTCCCGAGGGCCGCCTCGACCGCTTGCCGCTTGCCCTTCAAGTCCAGCGCCCGGAGCATCGCCTTTCGTTCCTCGGCAGAGTCAACGCCATACGTGGCGTGGAGCGCCTTCTTGGCTTCCTCAGCCAAAGCCTCCGATGCCACCTTCAGCGGACCGGACCAGGGATTCAGGGCCGCGACCGACGAGACCACCTCGGCGCTGCGGGAGGCAAATTGCCACCTGGCGGGCCATTTGGGTTGCCCCGAATCTGAAACCATGTCCCATTCCCTGTCGTCCCGCTCCGTGCGGTCGATCCAGTAGGCGATCAGAGCCGGATGGACGCTCCGTTCCGTGGGTAGAAAGCGACGCATCACGCCATACTTGGCCACGTTGAGGTCCAGCTTTTCCCAATAGCCGTTACCGCTCTCCTGCGTGGCGCTGATCCTGGCGGGACGCGGCGAGATCTGCTCGAACCGTTTCGCGATGACAGACAGCGCGGCCAGATCCTCGGACTGGCGATCCTGCGCGGGAAGCGCTTGAAAGGGCGCCAGCAGGCCGATCGCCAGCATGATCCCCACCGGCCGGCTTGTCCTGGTCCGGTGACGTCGACGGCGGGATCCGATGAAGGAACAGATCATCGCAGATCCTCGAGGTCCATCTCTTTCGCTCCGGCCAGACTGGATTTGTAGACGGCCTGCAGCTGATCGATTCTCTCGAGGCGAGCCAACCAGTATCGGCGGGCAGTCTGGTTCCCTGCGCTCGCCTCCTGCAGGTCGTTCTTGTCGTGTCGCAGGTGCCAGAGCGAAACCCCGGAATCGAGCAGCAAGGCGGCCGAATGCGTCGCCTTGAGGGGGGCCCCGACGAGCGGCAGGCTTCCTGCGATATCGATGATGTCATCGACGGATGCCGCCAGCGCGGTCCACAAACCCTTGTCGTCCGGCGTCTTCGCGATCCGTCTGAAGATGCTGATCAACTTTGGAAATGTATCGGTAGCCTTCTTGAGGGCGGCCAGCTCCGAGGGATCCATGCCCACCACGCTGGCGGGGATGAGGTTCTTCAAGGCGTTGACCGTCTCCAGCAGTTTTTGATTCTGACGTTCGGAGTCCGGCTCCGACGAAACGGTCGCCATTGCGTGAGCGGTGAACTTGGCCGCGCTCATGGCCGCCTTGATCTTCTCCATCGTTGCCGCGGGAATCGATCCTCCGTAGACCAGCAGGATTCCCTCGATGACGCCGAGCGAATGGGAGACGGAGTCGGCGGTCAGATCGCGGATGACACCGCCGTTGTAGATCGCAGCTTGATCGATCAATTGACGTGACACGGCGATCCTGGCGAGCTCGGCGTTGGCCCGGTGCCGCCTCGCTTCGAGCCGCACGACCTGTCGTTCGTAGAAGTCCCGCGTTGCGGGCAGGAGGTTCTGTGAAGGCGAGAGGACCAGGACGATGCCCAGGGCCTTGCGCCTGGCGTCGAGCCTGATTCGATTCTCTTTGGAGAGCGCCGCAACGGCCGATGGGGAGAGGTTGCGCCACTCCTCGGCGGTCAACTCGTCGATTCTCCTCCAGTGGATGACGAGATCTCCGTCGCTCGTGATCTCGCGCCACAGCTCCACGCCACCGGGCATGCCCTGCGCGTGGATCGGAGCGGCCTCGAGCACCATGGCCGCCAGCAGCACCAAGGACAAGCGGACGACCTCTTCTCGCCTTTCAGCGGAGAACAAAGGTGCCTCTGCAGAATTCATTCATCGAGGCTATCCCCCAACGGTGGACCCTGTCACGTAGCCCGCCTGGGAGTTGCTACCGTCGCCTCGAACGGCACCGCTGATCGATGAGCCGAAGGGAGCCTTGCGAGCACCATCTTGGGCCGCGTTCTCCCGAACCTGCCAACACACCCTGACGTGAGTGTCAGACCAGCCTGGGCCGAAGGCCCTGCAGCGCGATACATCAGGCACGAGTTCACACCCGGCAGCCTGCTCATCATGGGCGGCACGTGCCAGCGCCACTTCATTCACGGCATCCCCCGGGCCGCGGTCGCCGGCGAGCGCGTCAGCCTGACCTTCCGCTGGCTTTGGCGCCCGGTCAGAGGATGGATGACGACCCGGGAGCGGCCGACCGGCGGCACGGCCTGGCGAAGCGAGATGCTT
>Ga0247727_10015386_pt1 | contig 12554 bp, 8 predicted proteins | sample WisWelCaveWW1625_FD_202498 | JGI IMG/M metagenome (GOLD analysis project Ga0247727, IMG submission 202498) | Biofilm microbial communities from Wishing Well Cave, Virginia, United States - WW16-25 | ecosystem: Environmental > Aquatic > Deep subsurface > Groundwater > Cave microbial mat | place... | reverse complement strand
CACAACGACCAGCCACGACCGTTCGTCTGGACTGCTTCGGCCGCGACAATCCTCCGCAAGATCCGCCATTGTCAAGAAGCGTTAGACGCAGGACACTAGGTGGATGATCGAGGGACAGAGCCGGGCACCTGGAGTGGAGCCCGAGCGTAGCGAGGGCGGAACGGAAGGAGCCCGGCGGCGCGCGCCGGGCCCGCCGCCCCAGCGGCTGTGGGCGCCGCGCAAGGGCGAGGCGGTGATGCGGGTGATGGGCGGGGAGGACCCCTGTCGGCCGCCAGCGATTCTGGTACGACAAGATGACGTCGCAGGGAGACTAGTTCTCGCCACCGTAGCGCAAGTCCCGTCAGCGCTGCACCGCCACCGGGAACATCGCGGCTAGGATCTCGTCGTCCTGGCCCCGCCAGCCGGCCCAGCCCGGGGAGTAGTCGGCGACCTGCTCGATCACCTTCACCTTGGCCTCGCGCAGCCGACCGATCAGCTCGCGGCTGGCCTCGTTGGCGCGGCGCCCCGCGCCGAGATCGTAATCGCGATTGCTGTAGACCACGTAGATCAGCTCGGGCTTCGGGCCGGATGAGGCGATCAGCTGGGGCAGGCGATCCCGCGCCGGCGCGATGGGATAGAAGCTCTGCGCCGCCGCCTGCTGGAAGACATCGGGGCGCAGGAAGGCCGCCACCACCGCCGCGACACCGGCGCTACCAGGTCCCATGATCGCTCGGCGGCTGGGATCGGTGCGGTAGTGCCGGTCGACATGCGGCAGCAGTTCCTCGACCAGGAAGCGCGTGTAGGCCTCGGCCTCGGGGCCGCCGTACTCGGGCCCGGCCGCTCGCGGAACGAACACCGCGAGCAGCGGTTCGACGGTCCGGCCCACGAGGTTGTCGAGGGTGTTCTGCATCAGGCCGCCGCGGACCAGGTTGTCGCCGTGGTTCGCGACGAGCAGCGGATAGCGCTTGGCGGCCTCGCTGCCGTAGTCGGGCGGTCGCCAGACCTGGATCTCACGCGTGTTGTTCAGGATCAACGATCGGAACTGGAACTTGTCCAGCGTGCCCCGCGGCGCTCCTTCTGCTGGCGGCTCAAGGTGCGGCGACGGAGGCCAGCCCGGCATGCGTAGCTCGGAAGCCACGGCGAAGCCGTTGTTCACCGAGTACGGGTTGCGCGGATCTGCCGTCGGGTCGCCGAAGTCGACGATCATGCTGTAGGCGTACTGTCCCTTCGAATCGAGCTCGAAGCTGCGAAAGAAGAGGTCCGTACCGGACATCTCGTGAAGGCCGAGCTCCTGGTCGTTTGCGACCACGTCGCCCGTGACGCCGACGTCATCCGCCTTCCCCTTCCACACCAGGTGCACGATGCCCTTGTCCTCGATCAGGGGGGTGCTCGCGATCTCGGTCAGGCGCCGGTCGACCGCCGCCTGGCGCTCTCTCTCGGGCATCCGCTCGACCGAGGCGACCCACTTGCCGAACTCACCGCGCAGCCGACCGGACGGGTCGGCCTCCGCGACCTTGGGCGCGACGGATGCGTCCACGCGAACCGCGGCCATCTGCTGCAGGTTGCGCACGAGGAAGAGGCCATCGGCGAAGGTCGGCACCGCGTAGTTGCCGTTCTCGAGCACCGGCACGCGCGCGACCTCGCGGAACGCCTCGGGCGACGGGTCGACGAGCAGAAGCTCGCCGGATCGCGTCGCGATGGCGAGCAATCCGTCCACGGCGGAGAGACCAAAGCTCCCGCCTTCCCTCGAGCGCCACACGATCTCGCCCGTCTCGGCGTTGGCGCAGGTGAGAGCGCTTCCGGTGAAGCCGTAAAGGTGGCCACCGATCAGCACGGGCAGGGCGTAGGTATTGCCGAAAGCGCGCGTGCGCCAGACCTGCTCCACGCCACCGTCGGCGTAGCGGTACATGCGCGCTCCTTCGTTGAACTTGACGAGGAAGCGCTGGCCGTCGACGACCGTGGGATGAGCGGACTGCTCGGGCTGCTCGCCCTCGGTGTGCCGCAGCTTCCACAGGACCTTGCCGTCCGCGGGGTCCAGGCCCTGCAGGAAGCTGTCGGTGACCACGAGGAGTTGCTGTCGGCCGACGAGCTCGACGAGCACGGGAGTCTGGTAGCTCACCGAGTCGTCACCCGAGGCCCAGAGCGTCTTTCCCGTGTCGCGGTCGAAGGAGGTGACCGCGTGTCCGTCGCCTCCGGTGGCGACGATGACCTGCCGCCCCAGCACGAGAGGCGAGCTCGTGTACCCGTAGAACGGCACGGTCGAGTTCTGCGCGTCGAGGACGTATCGCCATTTCACGGAGCCGTCGGCGAGACTCAGCGCGACGAGCTGACCGCGTGGACCGAGCGCGTAGACCGTGCCGTCGCTCACCGTCGGCGTACCGATCGGGCCGTCGTCCGAGCCGTCGTGGCCCGCGTACTTGGCCCCGAGCTCGTAACGCCAGAGCTGCTTGCCCGTGCCGAGTTCGAAGGCCGCAACCACGTCGACCTCTCCGTCGGTGTGCATGGTCACGGCCTTACCGGATTCGATCCACACGTTCGAGTATCCCGAGCCCAGCTCCCGGGTCCACGCCACCTGGAGTCCGAACCTCCCCTCCGGGACATCGCCGGCAAATTGCGGGCCTGCGGAGTCGGGACCTCGGAACTGCGTCCACACCCTCTTCTCCGCTCCAAACGCGAGCGGTGTGAGCAGCAGGAGCACGAGGCCGAAAGCAGTCAACGAGGTCCTCACGGCAATCCCTCCGAGTGGAACAGAGATAGCGCCAGCCCCCGCGCGGTATTACGGGATTCCCCGCCCAGAGTTTCGTCTGGCGGAGCTCCGTCCCGCTTCCCAACCGGGGCGCGGGCTCCGCCGAGGGAGCGAGAACCGCGGCGGTGAGGAGCCTGTAGGGTAGTTCGGGATGATGAGTCTCCGTGCCGCCGCGTGTAGTCCGAACAAGATGACGCGGATTGCCTTGATTTCGGTGGCTGAGGGTGAGCCAATCCTAGTTGGGAATTGAAGCGGCTCCAACCCCTGTGTTTTGATAGCGATGGGGAGTGTCCTACGTCCTGTTCGGGAGCGCAAGAAGGTTCGGCGGCTGGGCGAAGTGACGGTGGTCCGCCGTGAGGAGTACGCGGATCTCGAGCTGGATGCCAAGGTGGAGCTGATCCGCGGCCTGGTTCCGCTCGGGCTGATGCACGTCCACGAGCTGCTGGACGAGGAAGTGCAGGCGCTCGCCGGCGGCTGGCACGAGCGCAAGGTCGAGTCGCAGGTGGGGCGACGCCACGGCAGCAATCCTGGGAGTGTGCGGATGGCCGGGCAGCGGGTGCCGATTCGAGTTCCGCGAGTTCGGAGTGCTCGCGGCGAGATTGCGCTGCGATCCTACGGCGCGCTGAGTGGGGGCGGCGAGGTCGAGGAGGGGCTGCTACGGCGCGTGCTGTACGGGATTTCCTGCCGCAACTATGAGACGGCGGCCGAAGCGATTCCGGGAGCGATCGGGTTGTCGAGCTCGACGGTGTCGCGGAAGTTCATCCAGGCCAGCGCGGAGAAGTTGCGCGAGCTGCAGGAACGGGACCTGACGGGCGAGGACGTGGTGGCGCTGGTGCTGGACGGTGGCAAGGGGTTGCGGGCGGCGGTGCGGAAGGCGTTCCGGGAGCGGGCGTTGGTGCAGCGCTGCCAGTGGCACAAGCGCGAGAACGTGGTGAGCTACTTGGCCAAGGGCGAGCAGGCGTCGTGGCGCAAGCGGTTGCAGCGGGCGTACGACCGACCGAACCATGCCGAAGCCGCCCATGCGTTGCAGCCGTTGCATGCCGAGCTGGAGGAGCGGAATCAGTCGGCGGCGGGCAGCTTGTCGGAGGGCCTCGAGGAGACGCTCACACTCCACCGGCTCGGCGTGTACGGCGTGCTGGAGATCTCGTTCAAGACGACGAACTGCCTGGAGTCCGTCAACGCTCTGATCGAGGAGCGCTGCGCGAAGGTGGACTGCTGGAAGAACTCGAACCAGCGGTTGCGTTGGCTGGCGACGGCCCTCGTCGACATCGAGCCACGACTGCGACGGGTGCGAGGGCACCGACATCTGGATCGGCTGCGGGAGGCGTTGAGACGGGAGCTGAAGATCGAAGGCAAGAAGTCCGCGAAGAAGATCGCGTGAGAGGAAATCAAGAGCCGCCAAGAGATTCAACTAGGAATGGGCTTGACTCGGCGACAGGCCACCCCGCAGCTTACGGCGAGCGTTGACAACTTGATAACGCTTGACGGCCTTAACGTGTCGCGTTACTATTAGGCGATGATCAAGGGGTTCCGGTGCAAGGAGACCGAGAGGGTCTTCCAGCGGCGGCACTCCAATCGGTTCTCCGGCATCCAGCGAGCGGCGCTGCGGAAGCTACTGGTGCTCGACGCCGCGGGGTTGCTGGAGGACCTTCGGGTCCCGCCGGCCAACCGGCTGGAGAAGTTGAGTGGGGATCGGCGAGGTCAACACAGTATCCGCATTAACGACCAGTGGAGGGTTTGCTTTCGCTGGCGAGACGGCCACGCACACGATGTAGAGATCGTGGACTACCACTAGGTGACGCGATGCCAAAAAAGCCAGACCCCATTCATCCTGGTGAGATTCTCTTGGAGGAGTTCCTCCAGCCGATGGGAATCAGCCAGTACCGCCTTGCCAAGGACGTCAACGTGCCAGCGCGACGCATCAACGAGATCGTGCACGGCAAGCGGTCGATCACTGCGGATACGGCTCTTCGCCTGTCTCGGTATTTCGGTATGACTGAGCAGTTCTGGATGAATCTCCAGACTCGCTATGACCTCGAGCTGGAAAAGGACCGTCTCGGTTCGCGCCTGAATGATGAGGTGCAGCCAATGCGAGCTGCGGGGCAAGGGGGCTGAATGAACGGCCGGCTCCGAAGAAACCGCTCCTTGGAGTAGCTCCCCCGTTTCGAGGTTGATGAGCCCGAAACCGAGCTGCCGTGCACGGCTACGGCGGTTTTGGACCGTGTGGGTGCGGTGGTGGGCCTCGTAGGCCTCAGCGCCTGGATCGCGATAGTCGAGGTCGCCTCGCAGCAGGCGGTAGACGAGGATGGCGATTTTCCGTGCGGTTGCGGTGATGGCCTTGGGCTTGCCGATGCGGTAGGCGATGCGGCGGTAGTAGGCGCCGAGGGCGGTGGAGGTGCGGCCCGCGACCATGGCGCACATCCGCAGGATGGCGGCGGCTCGGTTGGCAGAGGGCTGAGTTTTCGAGCTGATGAGCCGGGCGCCGGAGATTTTGTTCTTGGGAGCGAGAGTCAGCCAGGAGGTGAAGTGCTTGTCCGTGCGCCAACGGGTCATGTCGGTGCCGATCTCGGCGACGAGCTGCAGCGCCGTGTAGGGCCCAATGGTATCGATCTGGATCGGATCGGCCCCAGCGAGACGATACAGGGCAGACCGGATCTCGAAGCGGGGTTCGTTGTGCCGAGGCTTCGTCTTGGAGCGCGCGGGCGGAGGTGGCACGTTGGGCTCGCCCGACCCCGCGGTCGTTGCTCGCCCACTCCCAGATGCCGATGCCGGCCGTGCAGTGCTTGACCGCCTCCGTCCATCGTCAGCCACTGCGGGGCGGGTTGCTTGCCGGCGATGACGACGTTGACGTAGTTGCGGCTGCGCAGGCAGTGGTCGGTGACGCTGAGCAGGCAGTTGGCGTCGGGCGGCAGATAGACGCGGACGATCTCGGCCTTCTTGTTCATGACGTGGTCGATGAACCCGGGATCCTGATGGCTGAAGCCGTTGTGGTCCTGGCGCCAGACGTGGCTCGACAGCAGGTAGTTCAACGAGGCGATCGGCCGGCGCCACGGAACCTGGTTGCACACCTTCAACCACTTCGCGTGCTGGTTGAGCATCGAGTCCACGATGTGGATGAACGCCTCGTAGCACGACAGGAAGCCGTGCCGCCCGGTGAGCAGGTAGCCCTCGAGCCAGCCCTGGCACTGGTGCTCGGACAGCATCTCCATCACCCGGCCGTCGGGCGCGAGCCGGTCGTCGTGCTCGTGGCGCTCGGCGACCCAGGTGCGGCAGGTGACGCTCAGCACGTCCCGCCAGCGGTTGGAGTTGTTCTCGTCGGGGCTGAACAGGCGGAAGTTGCGCGACTCGAGGTTGAGCTGCATCACGTCGCGCAGGAACTTGCCCATCACGCGCGTTGCCTCGGCCCGGGTCGCGCCGGGTCGCTCGACGGTCACGGCGTGGGCGCGGAAATCGGGCATCCGCAGATCCCGCAACAGCAGGCCGCCGTTCGCGTGCGGACTCGCGCTCATCCGGCGCCGCTCGGCAGGTGCGAACGCTCGCAGCGCAGCGACGGGGCGACCCCGATCGTCGAACAGCTCCTCCGGCCGGTAGCTCCGCATCCAGCGCTCGAGCAGGCGCACGTGCTCCGGATTGGCGTGCATGTCGCCCATCGGCAACTGGTGCGAGCGCCAGGAATCTCGGCGGGCTTACCGGCGATCTCCTTGGGACACGTCCAGCCCTTGGGCGTGCGGAGGACGATCATCGGCCAGCGCGGGCGATCCCGGTACCCGTCCCATCGCGCCGACTCCTCGATACGCTCGATCTCGGCGACGACGGCGTCGAGCGTCGTGGCCATCGCGCGGTGCATCCGCTCGGGATCATCGCCCTCGACGAAGTGCAGCGCGTAGCCGTAGCCCCGGAGCAGCTGCTCGAGCTCCTCGTGCGGGATGCGGGCGAGCACGCACGGGTTGGCGATCTTGTAGCCGTTCAGGTGCAGGATCGGCAGCACCGCGCCGTCGCGCCTGGGGCACAGGAACTTGTTCGAGTGCCAGCTCGTCGCGAGCGGCCCCGTCTCGGCCTCGCCGTCCCCGACGACGCAGGCGACGATCAACCCTGGGTTGTCGAACGCCGCGGCGTACGCGTGCGACAGCGAGTACCTCAGCTCGCCCCCCTCGTGGATCGAGCTGGGCGTCTCGGGCGCGACATGGCTCGGGATCCCACCGGGGAACGAGAACTGCTTGAACAGGCGCTGCATACCGGCTTCGTCCTGGGACACGTCGGGGTAGAACTCGCTGTACGTCCCTTCGAGCCACACGTTGGCCACGATGCCGGGGCCACCGTGCCCGGGGCCCGTGACGAAGATCATGTCCAGGTCGTGCTCGCGGATCGCGCGGTTCAGATGGGCATAGACGAAGTTGAGCCCAGGGGTCGTTCCCCAGTGGCCGAGAAGACGCGGCTTGATGTGCGCGGGCTTCAGCGGCTCCCGGAGCAACGGGTTGTCGCGCAGGTAGATCTGGCCCACGGACAGGTAGTTCGCCGCGCGCCACCAGGCGTCGATGGAACAAGTCGAGCACGGGCCTGCCCCGGCACGGCGAGAGATCAGCCGGATCCCGTCGAGCCGTTCGTCACGAGCGAGCGGAACGTCCGCAGAACGACCGACTCGCCGGGCTCCGTCCGCTCCATCTCGGCGAACAGCCGCTCGACGATCCGCTCGTAGCTCGAGTCCGGACGACCGGCGTTGGTCAGGAGGTGCTGAACGTGGCGCGCCGCGCGATCGACGAGCTTGCCGTTGGTCGGCGTGACCCAGGTCATCAGGTTGTCCTCGTAGCGACCGAGTCGACCCATGACCAGGGTCGAGTGGATGTTCAAGAGCTGCTTGAGCAGCAGGTGCTGGAACAGCTCCGGCGCGCCGTCGAGCGGCACGTCGTGGCGCAGGGCACGCAGCTCCAGGCGGATCGCATCGCCGACCTTGCCGATGTGGAAGTCGTGGTGCGTGCGATCGGGGGTGCGGGCGCGGAGCCGAGCGCGCGCCGCGCGGCTGAAGTCGAAGCCCTGCAGATACTCGCTCGTGGTGCGCGGATCGACCTCCGGCCAGCCGATCGCTCTCGGCTCGCGGTTTAGGAGCCGCCGCCAGGCGTCCCCCGCGCTCGCGGCCTCGTCGAGCTCGATGTAGCACAGCGACGGGCGGGCACCCGGGTCGGCGGCGCGCTCGAACGGCGCCAGGCTGAACGTGGGAGCGCGCTCGGTCGTGTCCGTGAACACAGTGATGCCGTAGTCGCGCACGCGGTACAGGACGTGGTGGCCACCGCGGTAGATCTCGGACTCGGCGCGTACGAAATCCTCGAGAAACGCCGCATGCGCGTCCCTGACCCGAACCTCGAAGTCGGCGATGTGCTCGCGGGCGGGCACGTCCGGGTGCAGCAGCGCCGCGCCGACGGCAAGCTGCAGCGCCGTGCTCGCCTGCATGCGCGTGCTGCCGGCGAGCGCCATCGGTCCGACGTACAGGCACGCCTTGCGGATTCGAGGGTCGGCCTTTACGCGACCGAAGCGCTCGACTTGGCGCGTCAGCGCCTCATCGGTATTGCAGTACAGGAACCACGGTCGGTTGGACGAGATCGTGGCCGCCTGCCGCGTTGCGCCGATGACATAGGGAGTCTCGCCGCCTTCGGTGCACGCGATCAACAGGTCGCCGTCGTCGAAGCCCATCTCGCGCAGCTGGCGCGCGCCGTGGTCCGGGTGGTCCTCGAAGCCCTCGAGCGAGTTGACGAGCGCGACGTCGCCGCCGGCCATGAACGACCGCACGCGGTCGGCATCCACCGAGCGGCGCCGCCACAAAAACTCGAGGCTGAGCGCCAGCCGTCCCGTCGCACCGCAGCCGCAGAGGAACACGTGCCGGCCCGCGTCCAGGGTCGCCCGCGTCGCCCGGGCCAGGTCGTCGATCGCCGTGGCGCGCTCGCGCAGCGCAGCGAGCGCCTTGAGATCGACCTGCCGCAGCGCGGCGATCGCGCGCGGCAGATCGTCATGCGCCCAGCGCGAGAGGCTTCGCGTGTCGGGGTGAGGCTGCTCGGTGGGCAGGCCACCGAGGTGGTAGAGGTGCGCGATCCGCAGGAACTCGATCGCGCGCTCGCGGTGACCGTGGACACCCATGCGTGAGGTCTCGACCCGCGGACTCGATCCGCGGGGGCTCGACACAGGGGTACCGAACGTTCGCCCGGCCGGCAAGCGGCAAGTACGTTCGATCCTCGGGGCGCGCCGCGGGAAACGCCGACATCCCGGCTTTTCTCTCCGGAATGGCGCGCCGCGCGCCGCGGAAACCCCTCACCCGTCCCGGAAAGTAGCGTTCCCCGCGGCTCTTCCTTGGATCCGCTCCGTCCCCTGAGCCCGCTCTGGTAGGCTAGAGGCGATGCCGATGGAACCTGGGGCTTGTCTCGGCCCCTACGAGATCCTCTCCCCGCTTGGCGCCGGCGGCATGGGCGAAGTGTACCGCGCGCGCGATACGCGTCTGGGCCGCACGGTGGCCGTCAAGGTGCTCCCCTCCCACTTGTGCGCGAGTCATGAGGCGCGCCAGCGCTTCGAGCGAGAGGCCCGCGCGGTCTCGAGCCTCAACCACCCCCACATCTGTACGCTGCACGATGTCGGCCGCCACGAGGGGGTTGACTTCCTCGTGATGGAGTGCCTCGAAGGCGAGACCCTCTCGTCCCGTCTGGAGCGCGGCCCGCTGCCGGCCGACGAGCTGCTGCGCTACGCGATCCAGATCGCTGACGCTCTGGACAAGGCCCACCGCCAGTCCCTCATCCACCGCGACCTCAAGCCGGGCAACATCATGCTCACGAAAGCCGGCGCCAAGCTGCTCGACTTCGGCCTGGCCAAGAGCACCGGCGCCGCACCGGCTGCTCTCGAGCTGACCGTCTCCCCCACGGTCGGCAGCCCGCTGACGGCCGAGGGGAGCATCGTGGGCACCTTTCAGTACATGGCCCCCGAGCAGCTCGAGGGGCAGGAGGCCGACGCGAGGAGCGACCTCTTCGCGTTCGGGGCCGTGCTGTACGAGATGGCATCGGGCCGAAGAGCCTTCCAGGGGAAGAGCCAGGCCAGCGTGATCGCCGCGATCCTCCATCTGGACCCGCCCTCACTCACGAGCCTGCAGCCACTCTCGCCGCCGGCGCTTGAACGCGTGGTCGGGAGGTGCCTGGCGAAGGATCCCGATGAGCGATGGCAGACCGCGCGCGACCTCGTCTTCGAGCTGCAGTGGATCGCGCAGGCAGGCTCGCGGCCGGAGGCGCCCACTCCCGCTTCCATGCTCGAGCGGACGCGCGAGCGGTTCCTCTGGCTCTTCGTGGTGGCGCTGCTCGGAACGGCCTTCGGGCTCGCCTGGCACCAAGCCGTCTCGGTCGAAGAGCGAGCGATCCGCGCGTTCGTGCCCGCGCCGGACAGGACCACCATTCGCTCGACCGGCCTCGGCGCCGGCCCGGTGATGGTCTCCCCCGACGGTAGACGCCTCGTATTCTCGGCCAGGAAGGAGAACGGCATCGATCTGCTCTGGGTGCGCCCCCTCGACGCGGTGGTCGCCACGGCGCTGGCCGGTACCGAGGGCGCCTCCTTCCCGTTCTGGTCGCCGGACGGACGGAGCATCGGGTTCTTCGCGGACGGCAAACTCAAGCGAATCGACGTGGCCGGCGGGCCCGCGCTGAGCCTGTGCGACGCCGACAACGGAAGAGGCGGCACATGGAGTCCCGGGGGGGTCATCCTCTTCGGGCCGGATCCAAGTTCGGGCCTGTTCCGCGTGCCGGAGGCCGGTGGCGCCCCCGTCGAGGTGACGAAACTCGACCGCGCGGGTCACGAGGAGACCCACCGCTGGCCCCAGTTCCTCCCCGGCGGGAAGAACTTCATCTACTTCTCGCGCATCACCGTCGGCGACGAGGCCAACGCGGTCATGGCGGGCTCGCTCGACGGTGGCGACCCCAGGGTCGTCTTCCGTGGCATCTCGAACGCCCTGTATGCCTCGGGGCACCTCCTCTTCGTGCGGGAGGCGACCCTGATGGCGCAGCCGTTCGATCCGGACGACCTGACGTTTGCGGGGGACGCATTCCCCATCGCCGAGCAGGTCCAGCTGGACGCGAGTTTCTCCCGTGGCGTCTTCTCGGCCTCGGAGAACGGCGTCCTCGTCTACCAGACCGGTATTCCCCAGACCGGCTCGCAGCTGATCTGGTTCGATCGCAGCGGCAAGCAGACAGGCCTCCTCGGTGACAAGGCGGTCTACGCGGATTTCAGCATCTCGCCGGATCTCGAGAGAGTCGTGGTCAATGTCTCGGACCCTCGGGTGGGTCCCCCGGATCTGTGGATCTACGAGGTCGCTCGCAACCTGCGGACGCGGTTCAGCTTCGACGCCGGGCCAGACAACTGTCCGGTGTGGTCGCCGGACGGCTCCCGGGTCGTCTTCTCCTCCCTACGCAAGGGCAGTTTCGACCTGTACATCAAGTCGTACGCTGGATCGGCGGACGAGGAGCCGCTCCTCCAGACCGAGCACCACCAATGTACCCAAGGTTGGTCCTCCGACGGCCGCTACGTGGCCTACCAGAATCGCGGCGTCCCGGGAACCGGGCTCGATATCTGGGTCCTTGCGCTGTCCGGCGACAGCAAGCCGATTCCGTTCCTTCGGACCGAATTCAGCGAGTTCGACCCCCAGTTCTCGCCCGACGGCCGCTGGATCGCCTACGTCTCCGACGAGTCGGAGCGCGACGAGGTGTACGTGGCACCGTTCCCCGGGCCCGGCCGCAAGTGGCAGATCTCCACGGCCGGAGGAACTCGGCCGCGCTGGCGGCAAGACGGCCGGGAGATCTATTACCTGGCCGAGGACAACCGAATCATCGCGGTGGAGGTCGGACAGCAGGGATCGACATTCGAGGTGGGCTCCGCAAGCCCTCTGTTCGAGATCCGCCCGCGGCGTCCGGGGACGATCTACCGCGCCTCTCCCGACGGGCAGCGCTTCCTCGTCAACACCGCCGTCGACGAGGAACACTCCTCCCCGCTGACGCTCGTCGTGAACTGGACGGCGGACCTGAAGGGGAAGGCCGGTCGGTGAGGTCCGGCTCGACGCTGCGCTTCGTCCGGTCTCAAGCGAGCTCCCGGTCCTAGCGCAGGATCTCCTCGATCCCCATGACCAGCCGGTCGACCTCCGCCGGGCCGACCCAGTAGTGCGTCACGGCGCGGAGCCAGCTCGGCGGGTACTCGCCGAGCCAGACGCCGTACCGTTCGCGTAGCTCGGCGACGAGCCGGTCCGGCGTCAGACCCGCCTCCGGCGCGAGCGCAAAATGGACGATGTTGGTTCGCACGCGAACCTGCGGGACGCGGAGCCCCGGGACCCGTTCGAGTCGCTCGGCCAGATCGCGCGCCAGCGCGTGGTCCATCGTTAGGCGCCCGACCATCGACTCGAGCGCCACGACGCCGGCCGCGGCGAGGACGCCGGCCTGGCGCATGCCACCACCGAGGCTCTTGCGCACCCGCCGCGCACGGTCGATGAAATCCGTCGATCCGCAGAGCACCGAGCCCACCGGCGCGCACAGTCCCTTGCTCAGACAGAACGTCACCGTGTCGACGTCGCGCGTCAGAGCGGAGGCATCGACACCGAGCACGACCGCGGCGTTGAACAGGCGCGCGCCGTCGAGGTGTACGGCGAGGCCCGATCGGCCGGCGATCGCACGTATTGCGGAGAAGTACCCCGGCGGTAGCGCGCCGCCCCCGCGCCCACCGAAGGTGTTCTCGAGCAGGATCAGGCGACTGCGCGGCAGGTGCGGGTCGTCTCCGCGGACCGCGGCCTCGACCGCCACGAGATCCATGCGCCCGTCGTCGTCGG
>Ga0247727_10015385_pt1 | contig 12554 bp, 13 predicted proteins | sample WisWelCaveWW1625_FD_202498 | JGI IMG/M metagenome (GOLD analysis project Ga0247727, IMG submission 202498) | Biofilm microbial communities from Wishing Well Cave, Virginia, United States - WW16-25 | ecosystem: Environmental > Aquatic > Deep subsurface > Groundwater > Cave microbial mat | place... | reverse complement strand
CTACGTCAACGGCTACAGGGGGTCCTAGTGAAACGCCGACTAATACTGCCACGTCAACTTCCACAGCTGGTCCCAGCGAAACACCGACCAATACAGCTACATCAACGTCCACAGCGGGTCCCAGTGAAACGCCGACTGTAACGGCTACTTCAACTGCTACGCAAACATCCACGCCGACTGCTACACCTACATCAACACCTTCGCCGGATGGGACTCTGACCGGAAAAGTGATTGCTTGTAGAGATGTCACGGTGTTTCTGCTCGATCTCGAGTTCCAGTTTGTCCCACAGCACGGGACTGCCCACCCCGACGATGGCATATTCACCATCACAATTCCCGCCGGGGAATATATCGTGGAAGCCGATGCCGAAGGATTTCTCAATGCTAGAGCCGGAACCATAGATCCTCTGGCCGGAACCGTAGATCCTGTGGTGATCATCGCTAGCGGAGAGACGACTACAATGGAGACCATCACCCTGCTGGCAGGCGATATTTTCAAAGTCGATTTTCTCCTTGGGGGTGTCATTGATGAGTGGGACGCTATGTCGATTGGCATTAATTACGGCGAAGCCGAGCCACCCGCCGCCGACCTGAACTGCGACGGGATCATCAACGTGCTGGATTTGGAACTGCTTGCAAAGAATTACCGTAAAACAGGTCCCACCCCTTGGTATCCTATTCCCTAGGAGTAAAAATCATAATTGACAGGGACGCATCAATAAGTGCGTCCCTGTCTTGGAGTTTGTTATGAAACGAGTTTATGTACCTTTCATTGCGATTGTGCTTGCTTTCGTTTTTGCATTTAACGTCCATGCACAAACGAGTGAATCTATCTGGCTGACCGCCAGCACAACTGCATACAAAACAGGGGAAACTGTCTCTGTCACGCTCAATGCTATTTCTGCCACACCCATTCAGGGATTTACGTTTCAAATTCGCTATGATCCGGACTGTCTGCGACCGATCAATGCTGCCAGCTCGATCCCCGGCATGAATGGCTTGCCTCTGCCTCAACTCAGTGGGCAGGTGGATGGTTCGTATGCCAGTACCACGCCACAAATTGTGAACGGTCTATTAGCGGAAATCCGATTTGTAACGCTGGGTGGCTGCCAGACGGATCTCATGCTTGAGAGCGCCGCGCTTGCCATCCGCAGTGCGGAAGGGTTTGCTGCTCCGCTTGCCGGTGTGACAATTGGTGAAAGAAATATCAACCTGAATATTGATAAGGAAGTGGCGGAATCTCTGCCTGCCCAACCGTTATCAGGATCAATCCTGCCGCTCGACCCGCCATCTACCAGTCAGGGAGTTCCCGGTTGGGCTTTGGGCTTGCTGGCGACCCTGGTGGTTGCTGGCATCATCTTTGGCGCCTTCAAACTATTTCGAACAAGGTCTGGTGTCACTCAAAAAATGTCACCGCCCTCCCGGAGCGCCGCGCTGCATATTAAGCACGGCCCACAGGCAGGAAAAAGCATTGTCATAAATAAACTGCCCTTTCTTATTGGCCGCGACCCACTTAACGATATCTGTCTCAACGACCCGCATGTTATAAGCCAGCACGCCAGAATTTTCGCGACAAACAATGATTATTATTTGATGGATTTGGGCGGTGAGACATTTGTCAATGGTCAGGCAATCAGGAAAAGCCCTGCCATCCTAAAGCCGGGTGACGTGGTGCGGTTGGGCAAGAGCGCGCTGTTTGTATTTGGTTCGTAGAGATGCTCACCGCACTGGCGTACGGCGCAAGTGTCGCCGCAAAGCGGTTCAGCATGACATTACCGGAATGGCGTCAGTGAAGAGGAAAGCCAAATGGAGAGAATCAGGCAGTCCCGTGGAAGGAAGAGAGGAGCGATGTCCATGAAATTCAAATATTTGTCTCGGGTTGTGAGTCTGTTGATTTTGCTGGTATCCCTGTTTCCAGTCAATCATGCTGTCGCGCTTGCCGCGCCTCCGCTTCCGCCAGTGGATATGTTCCAATTGCCTTGGGATCTGGGACTTGCCTGGTTCGCAATTGATGGAATTGATAATGGCAGCAAACGACCTGCAAGCAGTTCGCACAATTACAGGCTTGGTGGTGCAATTGATTTTGCTCCGCGTAATAATATGATCACAGGGGAAGACACATCCAATTTTTGGGTGACAGCCGCGGCGGCAGGAATTGTGGTTGAAACATCCAATTGCCACATCGGAATTGCACACAACAATGGATGGGTCACACAGTATCAATTCCTTGGGAACATCCAGGTGAAATTAGGCGATAGCGTTGCACGCAACCAGCGCCTGGGGATCATTGCGGATGGCGTGAGACACAAGTATTGTCCCGGATATGTTGAGCCGAATGTTCCCCATTTGCATTTTATGCTGCGCCCCACAATGGTCGGCGCCACGTTTGCCGGCTGGGAGATCAAATACAATTCGTTATTCAATAAAACGACCTTCACAAAAGGTCTGATTACAGTGGGATTGTTCAAACCGCTCTTGAACGCGCTTGATGTCCCACCCACGATTACGCCGACGCCAACCGCATCACCAACCGCGTCGCCGACTGGGTCGCCCACAGCAACGCCAACTGCATCACCGACCGGGTCGCCAACTGCCACATATACGCCAACATCTCCAGTTGGACCGCATGTCTCCACCACGGTCAACCTGCCGAACATTGATGTGGGCGCAAAGGCAGCAGCGACTGTGAGTTTGAATAACGTGCCAAGTGAAGGTTATGCCAGCGCTGAATTCACCTGTACCTATAATGCAAGTTTGGTCGAAGTGAGTAATATCGTTATTGCTAATCTCTTCGGAGCAGATGCCCTCAGTTTGGTTATTCCGCAGACCGGCAGTTTCATCGTCGCGATCGCGGGCAGTAACGGGAATAAAGCCACCACGAGCGGGCCCGCCTTTACGTTTGACGCGCAAGGCTTGCAGGCGGGACAGACTGCACTGGGATGTACCGCGCGCGTTTCCAAAGGCAACAACGTGCTCACGGATCTTCCCTCGATTGGAACTGCTCTTACAGTCATTGGGCAGACGTCCACACCGACATTTACACCCACACCCACATTCACCCCGACTCCCACATTGCCCACAAGTAACTGGCTGACCTTCACCAACTTAACATACAGCTTCGAGTTCAAATATCCGCCGCAGGGAGTAATCGCTGACGGCAGAACTGATAATTTTGCCCGCATCGATCTCCCTTTCGTTCAAGGGACGAATCTGAGTGAGAAATACCTGGAAGTCGTTGTCGCGGAGAACGCCAACCCATGTCAAAGCCCGTTGCCTACGCCTAATCCATCTGAGACAGTAACGATAAACGGTATCTCCTTTCTGAAACAGACCGGAGAAGAGGGCGCGGCTGGGAGCATATATCAGTGGGTTGCCTATTCCACACTCAGGGATAATATCTGTGTGAGCCTGGACTTTATCCTGCACTCTCACAACCCGGATAATTTCCCCGCCCCGCCGCCGCCCGTCTTCGACTTCGCGGCTGAGTCGGCTGTCTTTGGTCAGATCGTTGCAACGTATGCGTGGCTGACAGTCACGGCCACTCCCACGGCTACACAAACAGCGACATCAGAGGTGCCAATCACACCCACTGCTACGCAAACATCCACGCCGACTGCTACGCCGACTGACACGCAAACATCCACGCCCACCGCTTCCGCCACCGCAACACAGGTAACTGGAATAGTCCTTACCGGACAGGTGATTGCAGTCAAGGAGGTCACTGTTGGTTTATATGACTTAGATGGAGCTTTTGTCGCGGCGGTCAATGCAGACCCGGACGGAACTTTCAGGTTTGATCTTGCAGCCGGGACGCCCGCGACCAGGACGTATATGATCGTCGCCACCGCCAACGGATTCCTCCGCCTCCAGGGAACGATCACGCTCACAAACGGCGACGTGCGCGCCATGCCTGTGATCGCTTTACTCGCCGGAGATATTGACGACAACAATATCATTGACCAATTCGACGCCATGACCATCGGTATGAGTTACAACACTGCATTTCCTGACGGAGCAGATTTGAACAACGATGGCATCATCAACGTGCTTGACCTTGAACTTCTGGCTCGGAACTATCGAAAGACGGGTCCGGTTGTTTGGGAATAAAACCATACTGTTCTAAAGTATAGAGTGGAAAGTAGTAAATAGGCGGGCACTTGTCGATGCGGGAGTCGAGGAATGTCCGCCTAAAGGTAAAGCCCTGAAAATCGTGAGATTTTCAGGGGCTTTACCTTTTTACCCAACTCATTTTCCAATCCCCATCCTCCCTGCAACTTTTTCGCCCCCAAACCTGTAATACAATTTAGCCATGACCGCGCCTACAGACCGCGACCTGATCTTGCGTGCCCGTCGCGGTGACGCGGAAGCATTCGGCGAACTTGTCACGCGTTATCAGACGGGCGTGTTCAACGTCTGCTATCGCATCTTGCACGAGCGCGGTGAAGCCGAAGACTTGGCGCAAGAGTCGTTCATGCGCGCGTATGACCGCCTAAACACCTTTGACATTGAGCGCGAGTTTGGTCCGTGGATCCGGCGCGTCGCCGCGAACCTGTGCCTTAATCATCTTGAGTCGCAAAAAGTCACCGCGCCGCTCGATGAGGAACGGGACGCCGATGAAAGTCAAAAACCTGAGGCAGTGACCGAGGTCCGCGAAAGAGGCGAACAAATTCGTGAGGCGCTCGCGTCCCTGCCGCCGCATTATCGCCTCGTCGTCGAACTGCGGCATTATCAGGAAATGTCCTACGATGAAATTGCCGCGGAACTAAGAATCCCATTGAGCGATGTGAAGAGTCATCTCTTCCGCGCCCGCAAACTTTTGGCGGAGAAACTCCATGCACCTGACTGAAGAAGAACTCAACGAATATCTGGATAACGAGGTTCAAGATCGTGCGCGAGTCGAACAGCATTTATCCTCATGCGAGGAATGTGCGGCGCGACTCGCCGCGCTGCAAACATTATTCACCGAGATAGAATCTCTCCCCGAATTGGCTTTATCGCATTCACTCGCCGCACCGTTCAAGCGTACATCGAATCTGCCAGCCCAGCTCCCGCGCTGGCTCACGCTGACAGCGACTCTGCAAGCCGCGCTCGCATTGATCGCGATCATCATAGCCGCGCCCTTCGTCTCGAATCTTTTGCCTGCACTCGAAATGCCAACCTACTCAGATGTATTTCTTCAAATCCAATCTCAATGGACCGCATGGCTCGACATACTCTCGCTTCGCTCGCAAATTCAAATACCAACCCTGCCCGAAATCCCCGTCGTTGAATTATCGAGTCTGGTGATTACATTAACTCTTGCAGGCATATCCATGCTCTGGCTGGTTGGGAATGGATTGCTGTTGAGGAATCAAATCAAATAAATTCTCCCTCATCCCCAGCCCTTCCCCCGAAGGGGGAAGAGAGTCCCCTCTCCCAAAGGGAGAGGGTTAGGGTGAGGGAAAACAGGAGCCACACATGACCGACATATTTCGCTTACTGCTCATCATCACCTTGCTGACCATCAGCCTCGCCGCGTATTTCATCGTTATCGGAGCGTTGTTCGCCAACCGCGTGACGAAGACCCAACGTGTCATCCACCAAATGACAGGGCGATCCTTCCTGGTTGGCTTGGTGAACTTCCTCTTCTTCGGGGTCATTGCAATCGTCCTGTTTTCTGTTGCAGATAGTACAGCCGGATTGGTAAAAACCATCCTGACAATTCCCGCGCTCCTTATCACCGCTTTACTGACGGTGACATTGAGTTTTGGTCTCGCTGGCATGGTCAATATGGTGGGCGAGCGCATCCTGCCCGAACATTCTTCCTTGAAAAAGTCAGCCTGGGGAACGGTGATTCTCACATTTGCATGCGCGCTCCCGTTTGTGGGATGGTTCCTGCTCCTGCCCTACGTGGGGCTTGTTGGCTTCGGCGCGGTGATCCTGGGATTCTTTCAACGCGATTTGCCTTCTTAATCATCCAACCACGGAGACACTGAGTTCATATCTTCTCCGTGTCTCCGTGGTTAAAATTTCGGACGCGCAGCATCGCGCGTCTTTTGTTTAAACCTTCGTGCTCCTTTGTGACCCTTTGTGGTGAAAAGCCTCTGCAACTTTTCCTCCCTCTTCCCTGTATCCCTTATATCAAACAAAAGAAAGGATACTTCCCATGGCAGACATATCCGCCATCTTCTTCATTCTGCTCATCATCAGTATTGCCTTCCCGTCCATGCTTGCCGCGTGGTGGCTTTTGTTTCCCACGCTCATCACCCGCGCGCAAATTCGTGTGGAAAAAAGCCTTGCGCGTTCCTTCTGGCTGGGATTGGTCATTGTCATCGCGTTGACGATTCCTATCGTCATCTTGATGGCATTGCCAATCGGACCTGCGAAATTCCTCGGCTGGATCCTGCTCGCGGCGTCCCTTGCGCTATCCTCCATTGGCTCCGCAGGTATCGCCGCGCATCTTGGCGAACAGATGAAACATAAGGGCAGCAATTACACACCTTTGAGCGCGTTCATCCGCGGCGCGATCACCCTCGAACTCGCCACATTCTTTCCCATCCTTGGCTGGTTCTTCCTCTGGCCCGTTGTCCTCATCACAGCCTTCGGCGCTACAGGCTTTGCTTTATTGAATTGGATGCCCCGCGAGAAGACTCAAATTTCTTCAGCAACAACTTCACCCTCTCACGCTTAACCCCTCAAACTATTTGCTCTTTGCTATTCAAATAACCCATCCAATCTCTAATCTCCAGTCTCTGGTCTCGATACGCTCGCAACGAACGCTCGCTACTCGACCATCAATTACAAATTACCACTTACCATGATCTCCAGACGCGACTTTCTCAAACTCTCCACCCTCGTCGTTACCAGCGCGGCGCTCTCCTCCTGCGCGCCCGTCTATCGCAGGCTGGCAGGCGACCTCCCAGCCGTCCCGTGGACTCCGCTCGACGCGCACGACTTCCTCGCGCTGAACAGACTCACCTTCGGTCCACGCGTGGAAGAACGCGCTCGCTTTTCAGAGATTAGTTTGCAAGCATACATCGAAGAACAACTCGCGTTCGACTCCATCAACGACTTTGATTGCGAACTCCAATTGCAACCCTTCAAAAGCCTCGGCAAGGACGCCAATGAACTCGAGGGCATCAGCAACGGACTCTTTGAAGATTACGACCGCGAGACAATTCCAGATGAATTACGTCAAGCCACGCTCGTGCGACAGATCTATAGCAAGCGACAACTCTACGAACTCATGGTCGAGTTTTGGAGCGACCACTTCAACATCTTCATTGAAAAGGGCAACTGCTTCTACCTCAAAACCGTGGACGACCGCGAAGTGATTCGCAAACACGCGCTCGCCTCATTTCGCGATTTGGTCTGGGCTTCCGCGCATTCACCTGCGATGATGATCTATCTCGATAATCAGGCAAATGAAAAAAGCGCGCCGAACGAAAACTACGCCCGCGAACTCATGGAACTTCACACCCTCGGCGTGGACGGCGGCTACACTCAACAGGATGTGATGGAACTGGCGCGCTGTCTCACAGGCTGGAATGTCAAAGAACATTTCTGGCTCGGCGATTTCGTCTTCAAAGAAGACTTACACGACACTGGCACCAAAGATGTTTTGGGTCTCACCATCGAAAACTCGGGCATCAAGGAGGCGGAGCAAGTCATCGAAATGCTTGTGACCCATCCAAACACGGCGCGTTTCATTGCGACAAAATTAACTCGTCGCTTCATTGCAGATGATCCTCCACAAGTGATCGTCGAGAAAGCCGCCCAAACTTTTCTTCAAACAAACGGCGATATCAAATCTGTCCTGCGCGTCATCTTGCTCGATGGTCTCGCCCTCGCGCAACCCAAATACAAACGCCCCGCCAACTTCGTCACATCCGCGCTGCGCATGACCAACACGGAAACAGACGGGGCAGGCATTCAAGATTATTTGCTGCGCATGGGTCAAACCTATTTTGGCTGGCCCACGCCCGATGGCTATCCCGACCGAGGCGAGCCCTGGCAAAACAATCTCATGCCGCGCTGGCAATTTGTCTTCGAGTTGATTCGCAATGAAATTAAAGGAACAAAGAATAATCTCAACTCTCTTTTGGATGTCTCATCTACAGACAGTTTGCAGGACGATGTGGACTCGCTCACATCTTTATTGTTAGGCGCCCCCCTGGAACGCCTCACGCGGGACAAATTAATCGATTCCGTTTTATCAGCAGGCGCGTCCCCCGAAGAGACTCTGCAAATCGCCGCCGCAGGCATTCTTGCCTCCCCTGCGTTCCAATGGCGTTAATCGTTTGTCATGCTGAGGAGCGAAGCGACGAAGCATCTCGTTGACATGAGACTCTTCGCTTCGCTCAGAGTGACATATAGAGATTAGGAGATTTTAGATGCTAACCACCCTTCCAAAACCCACTACATATCAAGTTGCATTACCCTCATGGATGCCCCGCCTTGCCTTCGCGCCTCACAATACATCCCCTCGCGGCGACACATTGATTGTTGTCTTCCTGCGCGGTGCGGCGGATATATTGAATATGGTTGTCCCTCACGGCGAAGACGCGTATTATCAACTACGACCATCGCTCGGCATTCCACGCCCCGATGACTCAAGCGAGAAAAAAGAAGAACGCGCCATTGACCTCGACGGATTCTTCGGATTTCACCCCTCCATGCACGCACTGCTCGACGCCTGGCAAAGCGAACAGCTTGCCATCATCCATGCCTGCGGCGCGCCGGACGAATCGCGCAGTCACTTCAAAGCAATGGAACTCATGGAACGCGGCGTGGATGATGAACGCGGTCCTGCATCGGGTTGGATCGGACGTCATCTTGCCACGTTGAATACAGGCAACTCGTCACCTTTGCGCGCGGTTGGGATGGGAACGCGTCCGCAAAGAAGCCTAAGTGGAACGGTACCAGTCTCCGCCTTGCGTTCTATCGCGGATTTTCATCTCGGCGGCGACCCGCGCGCCCTGCAACAAATGCGTCTCGCGTTGAACACGGTCTATGAAAATGATGTTCTGGGACAAGACACACTTTCCATTATGGATACACTGGAAACACTTGATCCACTCACTTACACAGCCGCGCGCAATGCCAAATATCCTGATTCTGAATTCGGACTCGCCCTTAAACAAACTGCCATGCTCATCAAAGCCGAAGTGGGGCTCGAAGTCTCTGCCATTGACGTGGGCGGCTGGGACACGCACTTTGCACAAGGTTCAGTCACTGGCTTGATGCCGAACCTTATGAAAGACCTAGCCGAAGGTCTCGCGGCATTTCATGCGGATATGCAAGATCATATGAATCAACTGACCACTGTCACCATGTCCGAGTTTGGACGCCGCGCTTCAGAGAACGGAAGCCTCGGCACCGATCATGGTCACGGGAGCATGATGATGGTCCTGGGCGGGAACGTGGATGGGGGCAAGGTCCACGGCGAATGGCCCGGGCTGGAGGAAGGTCAAATCATGGGACCAGGCGATCTGGCGGTCACGACCGATTATCGAGATGTGTTATCCGAAGTGCTGGTGAAGCGGTTGAATAATCCCGCGACGAACGAGGTTTTCCCGGATTACCAGGCGAAGATGCCGAATGTAATTGTATAATATGTGGGGATGCAATTTTCCAGCAAACTCATCTCCATCTTCGACAAATTCCTCCTCGGCGGCTTGGGCTGTGGGGTAATCGTTCTGTGTGTTCTGGCTGGATGGTTTTTTTACATTGCGCAAAATTTGCCTGTGCCGGGTTCAGCCTCCACACAGGTTGGGCTTGTCAGTCCGCCTGCTTCAAGTGTTCCCGTCTTTGACTTTCCCACTGCAACTTTATCCCCGGCAATCGTTCCCACATTGGATGAGACGCTTCCGTCCACTTCGATCCCATCGCCTATCCCAGGTTTTTTCGATGGTTCTCCTCCGGTCGGCAAAATCGTATTCACCTGTTTTGTCAACCAGATCGATCAAATCTGTATCATGAATGCGGACGGAACAGAGCGAATGCAACTCACGGACTTTCAAGCAACCGCCTTTTACGCATCGCTCGCCCCGGATGGGGAAACGGTCTATTTCGCCTCCCGCCAAAGTGGATCTTATGAGATTTACTCCATCGACATCAATGGGAACGAGCTGCAACGCCTGACTAATGGCATTGGCACGCTCTATGCACCTGAACTTTCCCCTGACGGTGAGATGATTATTTTCACGAATCACGGAAATGGGCTTTGGGTTATGAAGGCGGATGGGAAAAATCCTCACGCCATCACTTTCCGCGACGATATTGACCCCACCTGGTCCCCGGATGGTTCGATGATCGCTTTCGCCTCGTCGCGTTCAGGGAAGCGGCAATTATTTGTTATGGATGCGAATGGCTCGAATGTTAACCAGTTGACGGACCTGAACGATATGGGCGGACGCAGTGCCTGGTCGCCGGATGGGACTAGTCTTGCCTTTTATCGCGGACCTGCTGGGGATCACAACATTTACATCATCAACGCGGACGGGACAGGCTTGGTGCAACTCACGAATGGAGGAGATAACCTTGGGCCCAGTTGGTCCCCAGATGGGAATTGGATCGCGTTTACCTCATTTCGAGATGGCAACAATGAGATTTACATCATGTACCCGGATGGGACCGGGTTGACTCGTTTGACGAACAGTCCCATTTCAGATTGGCAGCCGCGCTGGGGAAGATAGTCGTTAGAAGGCTGCCACTGCTTCATCCACCGTATTGTAGATCTCAATGAATTGGGTAATGCCGGCGATCTCCAGCATGTCACGGATGGGCGGGGTGGGACTTGCCAGTTTGAGATGTTTTGCCCTGTCTGGTGACAACATCTTATGAATCACGACGATTGCCCGAACGCCGATACTTGTCAGTGACGGAGTCTGGCTCAGGTCAATGACCAGGTCGCGCATTCCATCGTCAAAAGAATCTTTTGCAGTTTGCTCCAACTCTGCAAAGTTTCCCAGATTGACTCGATCCTGAAGTTGGAACACTGTCACAGGAATTCGCCCCTCAACTTTTGAGATTTGCACGAGACCCATTTCATTCTCCTTTTTGAAAGTGAATACCAACTTTACTGAAGCGTTCCCGATTAAATCTCCACGTTGAACTGGTGCCGTAGCCGAAGTGATATTTTCCACCAACGGGATCAAACACCGGGTCCGTCAGGAGGCGGATCGGACCGACCTCCAATAGCATTGTGGCAGTGCCGATGTGAGTAATGCGACAGTTCATGCCCTCATTGCCTCCTCATATCGACTTTTCTGTCGTTCAGTCGCAACGACAGTATTCCGTAATAACATCGCGACAGTCATCGGTCCCACGCCGCCTGGCACAGGCGTGATCCAGCCAGCCACCTGATGCACGCCTTCAAAATCCACATCTCCCACAATTTTTGTGCCGTGACTTCCATCGGGCAGGGTGACATCCACCTGATTGATGCCGATGTCAATGACAGCCGCGCCGGGTTTGACCATGTCGGCTGTTATCAAGCCTGGCTTGCCTACAGCCACAAATAACGCGTCCGCCTGGCGCGTGTGATAAGTGAGGTTGCGGGTGCCATGATGACAAATCGTGACGGTGGCTAGATCCTCCACAAGCAGTAGTGCGACCGGCTTCCCAACAATTTCAGAGTGACCCACGACCACAACTTCCAGCCCGCGTAAATCCAACCCTGTGGAGCGGAGCAATTCTACCGACGCCAAAGAGGTGCATGGTCCTAAAGAAGAATCGCCGTAGACGATATTACCGATGTTGGCTGAGCTCATCCCTTCCACATCCTTGCTATGATGGATGGCGTTTTCCAGTTCCTCCAGATCCAATGTGCGCGGCACCGGGCGTTGCAGGATGATGCCCGTCACGCGCGGGTCCACGTTCAGCGCGTAGATCGCGGCCATCAGTTCGCGCTGGGTGATATCCCCCGGATAATGGTGGTGTTCGAATTCGATGCCGACCTTTGCCGAGGCGCGTTGTTGATTCTTGATATAAAGCGACACAGCCGCGCTGTCGCCGACATCCATTGAAATGAGACGCGGCTGCCAGCCCAACTCTTTGAGTTTTAGCACGCGCATTTGAACGTCATCTTTTACAATTCGCGCCAGTTTTTTTCCGTCTATGATTTTGTGTGACATGTTTGGAATTATCCTGCGGCAATGATACCGCAAAATAGAAAGAGACCGGCGAAAAGACCGGCCTCCTGGAAAGATTTCTAATGACACAGAATGATCGTTATCAGACTGGCTCCACAATAACCAATGGAATATCCCGACCGACCTTTGCGGCTTTTGATTCGTATTTATCGTATTGGGGGAAGATTTTGCTCATAAGCCGCCACAAGCGCGGTTTTTCCTTTGCAGTAGCGGTGCGAGCGCGCGCGGTGAATCTTTCCGCACCGACCTGTAGTTCAACTTCAGGGTCCTCGACCAGATTGAGATACCATAATGGATGATTGGGCGCACCGCCGTTGGAGGCTACCACCAGATAGTTATTCCCGTCCTGCCCATAGATCAGCGCCGTTCGGCGAAGCTTGCCTGACTTGCGACCGCGCGTGGTCAGCAATAGTGTAGGCA
>Ga0247727_10015384_pt1 | contig 12555 bp, 11 predicted proteins | sample WisWelCaveWW1625_FD_202498 | JGI IMG/M metagenome (GOLD analysis project Ga0247727, IMG submission 202498) | Biofilm microbial communities from Wishing Well Cave, Virginia, United States - WW16-25 | ecosystem: Environmental > Aquatic > Deep subsurface > Groundwater > Cave microbial mat | place... | reverse complement strand
TGTTAAAGCTGTTGGCGTGGCCGTCATGAAGCAGGATAATTTTGCCCGGTTTACACGATTTCAGCAAGCTGTCAGAGATCGTTTCCGCTGATGATTCAGACTGATAGTCTTTGGTCGAAGCGTTCCAGAGTACCATTCGGTGTTTTGTTTCTTTTAAGACATTCAGAAGCGCTTTTCCAAACCTGCCATAGGGCGGCCGAAACAGTTTTGGCGAATTGCCCGAAAGTACTGCGATGATGTCGTCTGTTCGCTCAACCTCTTGTCGGACGAAATCTTCTTTCTTTCCGAGGAGTGTGGGGTGGCTGTAGGAGTGATTCCCAACAACATGACCTGCATCCAAAATTTTCTTTACCACGTTCGGATACAGGGCCACTTTTTCGCCAACCAAAAAAAAAGTTGCGCGCGCGTTGCGCCGGCAAAGTAACCTCAAGAGTTCCGGCGTGATTAACGGATCCGGACCGTCGTCAAATGTCAAGTATATGTGCGGGCTTTGAATTCGCCACAATATTTCGGGCAAGGCTTTCAAACTTCTACCCGTTGGTTGGATTTCTCAAAAAGAAATATCGTTCCCAAAAGAGTTGGGGTAACGACGTTTATCAGAAACAGCAGAATGGCAGCATTGAAAGCAGCCGCGGGCGTCACCCCGATTTTGGAGAAGAAGAACAACACGGCGCCTTCGCGTATCCCTAGATCGCCGAATGAGACGGGCAGTAGGGTCTTTGTAAAAAACGCGCTGGCCGCAGCGGCCAGGCCTTCGTCAATTTTAAGCGGCTCGAAACTCGCAACCAGAACCACCAGTTGCGCAACGAAGACAACATAGAACAAGCAGGAATAGCCGGCAATTACCAAATAGTCTTTTTTTGAGTAGGCGGGGTATTGTTGAATCAATCGCACCGCCAACCAGCAGAGACCACCCATGATCAGAAAGGAAACAACAATAATCTGCCAACAATTGATGAAGGGCAAGGGACTTGGCGACAGCGCGATGGCGAACGTGCCAAATGCGATGCAGGCCAGCATGTTGGTGGTTTTGTCAACCACGGCAAGAGCGATAGAGGTTTGCTTTGGAATACATTCGATGAGAAATCCTCGGCCAATTTCCCCGAAGCGGCCTGGTGTGACGATCCCCAGTGGAAATCCGGCCATCAGCGATTTGAAAGAGACGGCTCTCGAACAATCTGGGTTGACTCTGATCAATAAATAATGCCACTTCAACCACTGCACCAGAATATTCGGAACGAGCAAAACGATCGCTAAAGATAAATAAAATGGATCGGTTTTCAGTAGTGTCGCCACAAGCGCACCGCGGTCTATCCGATTTAGTAATACTAGCAGGCAAGCGACCGCGATGCTGATTTTGATCCAGAGCAGCAGCCTCGGATTAGCGATAAAGGCGTAAACCCTGCGAACAATTGGCGCAGATGTCGAGGCTACTGCGGTTGGTGAGCATGAGGTCTCGGAAGGAGTCATATTTTTTTGATGTCCAGATTTTTTTGATTGAATTTGTGTCGCTTACTGAACCAAAATCGTGCCGGGCGTTTTTGTCGAAACAGCACGGGACGACCGAACCATCCCAGTTGATGAGAGCGCTGGTCCACGGACGAATGCATGCACCTTTGACGATTCGTTTCGGCAGCAAGTGCGTTCCTTCGATGCGATAGCGAGTCAGACTCTCATTTTGCGGCAGCCACGCGCTCGCTTCTTCAGTGTTTTCGACGTGCACGGTTTTCGTTAGCAGTTTATCTGCACCCAGACGTTTCGCCAGCTTTTTCATTTCTGCGATCTGAAGTTCATTATGCCGCATGACGATGAATTGAATGAAAATTTTCGGAGTGCGGCTGTTTTGGATCTCGCGTTGGCGCACCAGATGCTCGACGCCTGCAACCACTCTCGAAAGCTTCCCGTTGACGCGATAAACTTCGTAGCTATTTTGATCAGCGCCGTCGATTGAAACAATCATCGAATCCAGTCCTGAGGCGACCGTTTGCCGCGCCGTGTCCGGATTCAAATAATGGCCGTTGGTGCTGGTGGTCACAAAAATCTTGCGGCCTTTCGCATACTCCACGAATTTTAGAAAATCTTTGTTGATGAACGGCTCTCCCTGTTGGTACAGCAGGAGATAGAAGAGATAGGAGCCGATTTCATCAACGACAGTTTTAAAACGCTCGAAAGTCATCGTGCCGACGCGTCGGGTCATACGGCCGTTGCCGGTGATGCACAGCGGGCAGCTAAGATTACAGAGGTTCGTGGGCTCAACAGTCAGAATGAACGGCTTTCCCCATACGAACGTTCTTTTGGTTGCCGCCGATAACGCAAACGAGGTCATTCCTAACCCGGCGTTCAGCAAACGTCGAACGGAAAGTGTTTTCAAAAGAAGCATTGGCGGGATTTCCTTCACAACATCCTCAAGAAGTTTTCTGGGCGATCAAGTACCACGTTGGATTGATAAAGTGGTTGAACAACCCGCATCGATCATTTACCAGCACGCAAAGAGTTTTTGCAAGACTCATTTTGTTTATCAACTCGACGGCCCGGATGTGAAGATCGCTGTTCACCACCCCTGTTGGGTTTTCGAAAAGCCGATAAGCGACTGCTTTGTTCACAAAATGAAAGCAGAAATGACTCTGTTTTAGCCAATGGCGTAATTTGCGAAGCGAAAATAATGCCGCAAAATCTGGGCGGTGTAATGCTTCGCGCCGAGTTAATTTTGTGATGAAGAATTCAACTGCTTTTCTTGGTAAAGTTCCGACCAGTGGCAAGTTCCAGTGCGGATCGGAAATCAGGTTGAGAAGCGACCAGCGATTTGGGGTCGAAATGTACAAACGCCCATTAGGTTTTAGAATTCGGCGCGCATTGGCCAATGCTTTGTCGGGGTGGGGTAGATGTTCGAGCACATCCTGAAAGATGATCCAATCGAACGTGGCCTCGGCAAAATCCGGTTGCTGCGCGTCGCCGAGTAAAACGCTTAGTCGATCGGTGGCTAAAATTCTATTTTGAAGTCGTGTGACCTTATGCGGATTGAATTCGATCGCAACCACGGTCGCGCCCCGCGAAACCAACGCCGCCGAGGTTCCACCCATACCGAAGCCGGCGTCCAGAATTTTCAGATTGACGAGTGGCTGATGTTGTTCAATGATATCAGCCACCAGTTCACCGCGCACGTTGGCAAAAACGGCGTAGTTGGCCCACAAGCGATAATTCGGATGATTGTGCGGCGGAAGCAGATCGATATTTTCGATAGAGACGTTGCAAGCAACGTCTCTACTCTTTGAGCGCGTCATTTCCATTTGATTTTGCCTGCAAGTCCCAATGGTGAAAGCACGACCTGATTGATTAAAAAAAAGATTTCCCAAAACAGAAACAACGGCAGCAAATTCAATTTAATAAATTTGTGGAGGATCATAAATAGCGCGATAAAATCCAACAGGAGTTTTAAAAAAAATGCAATGAGCGCGAGATGAAAAAGTCCGGCGCGCCAAATTCCGAATCCCAAAGAAGCAAACAGGGTCAGATTGGAAAGGTTGAAAGCGAGGTATCCCGCCTGAATTGGTTTCGAGTAAAACTTTGATGCTGAGACGTGTCGGCGCCGTTGTTTAATGAAATTAGAAAAACTTCGCGGCGGTGGACTGGGGACGGCGGTTTTCGGGTTGCTCGAATAGCGAACTTGCCAGCGAGTCCGCTTTTTAATGAGTTGTAGGAACAAATCATCGTCGCCGGAGAGGCTACGCTGGATAGCCGCAAAACCGCCGACTTCACCGTATACTTTTTTTCGGTAGGCGAGATTGCGGCCGGTGCAGGTCACGCCGACATTCCATCCGGCTGCGCCGGCAGCAACTAACGCAGTGGCAAACGTATCGAGCGAAAGTAACTTTTTCCAAACAGTTTCTGAAGGCTCCAATGGCGCCGGCCCAATGACCACTCCGACATTTTCCGAAAACAATGGCACGGTTTCAGCAATCCATTCCGGCGGGGGAGCGCAATCGGCGTCAGTGGTGAAAATGAGTTCGCCACTGGCCGATTCAATCGCTTGGCTGAGAGCAAATTTTTTCGGACTAATTCCCTCTGGAACCACATCAATGTGTTTTACAATCATGCTGGTCTCACAAATTGTTCGATAGCGATCGAGAATATCGCCGGTGGCGTCATCTGACCGATCATTCACAACCACAATTTGCATCAAGCGCCGGAAGTAGGTTTGTTTAGCCAGGCTTTGCAAACAGCGTTCGATGTTGGCTGCTTCGTTGCGAGCCGCCACAATGACCGACACTTTTGGGAGATATTGCGCCCGTCGATTGTTGACACGCAGGAAGCCCGAGATTAGGAAACCAACCACCGTGGCATAAATTGCGAATGCTAAAATAACCGTGAATGACAATTGACCTAGATAGTTGAATTGGCTAAGATATTGAAAGTTATGCAAAGCGTCAAGCATTTTGACCGGTCCGACAAAATGATTGACTTTTTGTTTTCAGATCGCTATTTTGGACATCAAAATAATTCAAGCATAATAAAAACAAAGATAATTTTGGCAAGTTTTAGTTTAGCATTCGGCAGCCGGCACGCCCAAATAGAGATCGATCCAACGAAGGTTTTAGCGATTCTGAGAACGAAAAGCGTCCCTCCACCAACTTCTCTTTATTCCGTTATCGAGCATGCCCTGTCGCACCCCATTGCCGGCGATCCTTTTGATTCAATTTTTCGATCCGCTAAAGACGTTACAGTGATTTTGCCTGATAAAACACGCAATTGTGGCGCTCCAATATTTTTGCCAATGCTGTTGCGTCGGTTAAGGGAGATTGGCGTCACCGAGTCAAAAACAAAAATCGTTCTGGCGACGGGCACGCATGCCGCACACACGCAGGAGCAGAAGGAAAAAATCGTCGGCAAAGAAATCGCGCAGCGAATTCAGATAATCGAGCATGACTGCCATCACTCAGAGGATTTGGTATTTTTGGGTGAAACGAGATTCGGCACGCCGGTATTTATCAACCGCAACGTTGTTGACGCTGACAAAGTGCTAATTGCCGGAACCGCCGTGCATCATTACTTTGCCGGATTTGGCGGCGGGCCGAAGATGATAAATCCGGGCTGCGCAGGCTACGAGACCATCACCAAAAATCACGCGCTGACAATCGATCCCGAGAGCGGGTGGGTTCATCCGAACTGCCGGGCCGGTTTAATGACAAACAACCCGGTGCAAATGGATATCGCCGATTCGATGAAATTTCTCACGACGGATTTTTTATTCGAAACTGTTTTGAATGATTCGGGAGAGGTGGTCGCTGTCTCGGCCGGCGAACCCGAATCGGCCCACCGCCAGGCCTGCGGATGGGTGGATGAATTTTATAAAGTAAACATTCAGGAAAAGGCAGATCTGGTGATTGTGAGCGCCGGCGGTTATCCGAAGGACATCAATTTCATTCAGACGCACAAGTCATTGCATAACGCTTTTTGCGCAGTGAAGGAAGGCGGTGTGATTCTCGCGTTTGCTGAATGCCGGGAAGGGATCGGTTCCGATACGTTTCTCGGATGGTTTGACTACCGAGATGAAGGGCAATTTCTGGAGAATTTGAAACGAGAATACAAAGTCAATGGCACAACCGCATTGGCTCTTAAAATGAAAACGCGTTCCGTCACTATCATTTTAGTATCGAGCCTGCCAGAAGAGTTGGTTATAAAATTGGGAATGATTCCAGCCGCGACAGCAGACGACGCATGGCGAGTAGCGCAAGCCCGGCTACCGCAGCATTTTAAAAGTTATATCATTCCCAACGGCTCGTTAACCTTGCCGCAGTTGAACTAATTAATTATGCAAGTTCTTCATTTCAAATTGCTTTTCGTAGTTTTCTGTTTCATGGGACTGTATTGCGCGGGCTTGCAACCCAATCCCAAGTATAACAATGGCCGGGCCACGAAATATGATGAAAACACAGATGGCAAGATAATTGAATTGGATGGCGATTACTCCACATTTCAGCGCCGTTTGATTGAGGAAGTCAACGCTTTTATGGGCGTGCCATATCGTTGGGGCGGCAACGATCACCGCGGAATGGATTGCTCTGGATTCGTGAGTACGGTTTATCTCAATGTTACCGGCCTTAAGCTGCCTCGCAAAGCGCGATCGATGTTTAAGTATGGTCATAGAATTGGAGAGGGGGACTTAAGAATGGGCGATCTGGTTTTTTTTGAGCGAATCGAAAACGATGGCATTTCTCATGTTGGAATCTACTTAAGAAAATATGAATTTGTCCATGCCAGCACCAGCAGCGGCGTATCCACATCGACGCTCGATGATGACTACTACCGCAGCCGCTTTGTTGGAGCGCGGCGAATCTATAACTACTGAACTCACAAAAGCCTACAACCACGGGAGGAAGTTATGTCGAAATTTGATGTCGCAGCCATTCAGCATTATTTGCAGGAGCAGAACCTCGATGGCTGGTTAATTTTTGATTTTCGTGGGCAGAATCACATAGCCGCTGCGTTTTTTGAGATGCGCAAGGATGCTCTTCTTACGCGACGCTGGTTTTATTTCATCCCCAAAAGTGGAGAGCCGGCGTTGCTCGTTCACAAGATTGAACGCACGAATTTTCCGAACTCGCCGCGCAAGTTGGAAACGTACGTGGGGTGGCAAGAGCTCAAAATCAAACTTGGCGCGATTCTGGCGGGCTGCCGCGTCATCGCCATGGAATATTCACCTCACTGCGCGATTCCCTATGTTGCATGTGTGGACGCCGGCACAATTGAAATGGTCACAAGTTTAGGGGTCGAGGTTGCTACTTCCGCCAACCTCGTGCAATACTTTCAGAGCCGTTGGACGGAAGACCAAGTGCAGACGCACGTGCGTGCGGTAAAAAATCTTGACCGAATCAAGAATGATGCCTTCGCGCTGATTCGCGATCGCATTAAGTCCAAGACGGCGATTACCGAATACGATGTGCAGCTTTTCATCCTCAAGGAGTTTGAGAAACTAAACATGACCACCGACGAACCGCCGATCGTCGCAGTGAATGCCAATGCCAGCAATCCCCATTATGCACCCTCTGCAGCCCGCTTCAGCCCGATTAAAAAAGGGGACACGGTTTTGATAGATTTGTTCAGCAAAGAGAAGACGGCCAAGGCCATTTTCGGTGACATCACTTGGATGGGGTTCGTAGGTGAAACCGTGCCGCAAAAACAACAGGAAGTCTTTCAAATCCTGGTGAACGCACGGGAGAGTGCGCTGCAATTACTTGCGGACGCAGCTGCTCAGGGCAAAACTATTCAGGGGTGGCAGGTAGATATTCAGGTCCGAGACTTGATCAAACAGGCCGGCTATGGCGATTTCTTTTTCCATCGCACCGGCCACAGCCTTGACACCAATCTGCATGGGAACGGCGTCAACATCGATAGTCTGGAAACACAAGATCAACGGGAAATCATTCCGGGGGTGGGATTCACTATCGAGCCGGGAATCTACCTGGAAGATTTCGGGATGCGCACAGAGATTAACGTCTGTTATTCCGAGCAAGGGCCACGGGTTTTCGCGCCCCGCCAAAATGACGTTCTCCCTTTGTTAAAATAAGTGTTTGGTTTCTCAGTGGAAAGCACGATTAAACGCGGCGCCGAGGTTCAATTAGAAGTACAATCATTGGCATTCGGCGGCCGTGGCGTGGCAAAATTCGATGGCTTCGTTGTATTCGTGGAGGATGCCCTGCCGGGACAGGTAGTGACCGCCCGAGTTATTCGCAAGCGCAAAGGCTACGCCGAGGCCCGGCTTGTCGCAGTTTTGCAGCAATCGCCAGAGCAGATTACGCCCCGCTGTCCCCATTTCGATGATTGTGGTGGATGCTCGTTCCAAAATCTCGATTACTCAGCACAGTTGAAATACAAGCGGATGCAGGTGATTGAAAGCATGCAGCATATCGGCGGCTTCGAAAGCCCACCCGTCGTCGAATCACTCGCTTCTCCCGATCAATTTTACTACCGCAACAAAATGGAATTCTCATTTGGCGATCAGCGCTGGCTGCCGCGCGATGAGATCAAAAACGCGTCGCTGGTGAAGCCAAAGAATTTTGCGCTCGGTTTACACGCTCGCGGCCGGTTCGACAAAATTCTCGATATCGATGTGTGCTATTTGCAGTCGCCGCGCAGCGTTAAAATCTTGAATTACGTTCGTGAGGCGGTGCTTGAGACCGGCATCCCGCCGTACAACACCCGCGACCATTCCGGCTTCTGGAGGCACTTGGTGATTCGAGAAGGGAAAAATAGTGGTGAAACAATGGTTAATTTAGTGACCGCGGGCGGAGATGGATTCTTTCCCGTTGTCGAAGATTTGGCGCGGCAATTGACGAAAGAATTTCCAGATTTAACCACCATCGTTCACAACATCAATCGCCGTAAAGCCCAGGTTGCAACTGGCGATGAAGAGCGAGTTCTGTTTGGGCCGGGAGTAATTAAAGAAAACATCGGCAAGCGGATTTTTCAAATTTCGGCCAATTCTTTTTTTCAAACGAATACCAATGGCGCCCAATTACTCTATAACAAAGTGGTGGAATTCGGAGATTTTCGTGCGGATGAAATCGTTTACGATTTGTACTGCGGCGCGGGCACGATCTCGTTGTATATCAGCGCTCTCGTGCAACAGGTGATTGGGTTCGAGATTGTCGAAGACGCGGTGAAAGACGCTGAACGCAATTGCCAACTCAACAAGGTGTCGAATTGTAAGTTTGTCACCGGCGATTTGAAAGATACCCTTTCAATGAAAAAATGGGAGAGACCCACGACCGTCGTAATCGACCCACCGCGCGCCGGGATGCACGACGACGTACTCGAAAAAGTTATTGCGTTGCAACCGGCGAAAATCGTTTACGTCTCCTGCAATCCTACCACCTTCGCCCGCGATGTGAAAATTCTTTGTACAAGCCATTATGAATTGAAGGCCGTGCAGCCGGTCGATATGTTTCCGCACACGGCGCACATTGAAGTGGTGGGGCTGCTCACCGCAATATAGATCCTACCACTCTCCCAAATATCGAATCTCCTCCTCAAGCTCAATTGCAAATCTTTTTGAGACGTCCACTTTGATTTTGTCGATGAGCTGTTTGATGTGTTGCGCCTTCGCCTCGCCGACATTGATGATGAAATTGGCGTGCATTTCAGAAATTTGCGCACCGCCGATCTGAAATCCCTTCAGTCCACAGGCCTCGATGAGCCTTCCCGCAAAATCGCCGGTGGGATTCTTGAACACCGAGCCAGCGCTGGGGCCGGTCGGCTGGTTTTTTCGCACCTGCAAATATTCGGAGATTCTTTGTTCGATGCGTTTCGGTTCATCGGGCTGGCCTTTTAAACGCGCAGTCAAAACAACTTCTCCGGTGTCTTTGAGTTTGCTGTGCCGATAGGAAAATTCCATTTCTGCGGAGGCGAGCCAAGTATCGGCGCCCGTATTTGTGTAAACTTGGACATCCTGAACCAGGGCGCTGATCCACTCTGTCCGCGTGCCGGCGTTCACTGCCACCGCAGCCCCAACCGTTCCCGGTATTCCAATGAGAAACTCGAACCTGCTGACACCGTGGGCAGCAGCTTCTTTTGCTAAAATTACGAGGTTGGTGCCGGAATCCGCTTCAATGATTGAGTCCGGTTGAAAAGCAATGCGATGGGCGCGATTTAAAATTACCAGTCCGCGCACGCCGTTATCGGAAATGAGACTGTTGGCGCCAAAGCCGATGATAGTGGCTGGCGTTTCGAATTGGTGACAAATACTCAGAGCGCGCGACAATTCCTCGACAGTTCGTGCAATGAAAAAGAGATCGGCGGGGCCGCCCGCGCGCCAGTTGCAATGCCGGGCCAATGTCTCGTTTGTGCGAATACGTGCGCTGCCGAATGCCGCACTTAATTCGGACAGCAATTTTGGTGAATCAGTAGTCATTTCAAATGTTGACGGTGGGTAGTTGGGGAGAAGATAGAATTTACCGATTTAGTTTTGTTTGCCGACCAACCCGTCCAATTCTTCGGCGTAAATCGTGTTTTCCGGATTCAGCTTGATCGCTTTTTTCAAGCTCTGCGCGGCGGCTTTGTCATTGCCGAGATCGCGATAAACCAGAAAGAGATTGTGATAGATAACAGGATCGTCCGGATTGAGCTCCACCGCCTTTCTGTAATCCGCGAGCGCCTCCTGCAATTTGCCTTGGCTGTCGAACTCCACGCCGCGATCGTTGTACGCCAGTCCCAGCAGCTTCTGGTAGGATTTGTCATCAGGATTGGTTTTCGCGGCGAGTCCGATTGCGGACTCGTACTGTTGAATGGCGGCGTCATAATTGCGCAGTCGGCGATGGATGTTGCCAATGCGGCTGTAGTACGCAGGTTTTGGATTGAGGGCAATCGCTTTTTGATACTGTTGTATGGACTTGCTGTACTTTCCTATTTCGCTGAAAGCATTTCCCAGTCCTTCAAAAGACATGTCATCGCTGGGATTGATCTGCAACGCGCGATTATAATAGTCGATGGCATTTTGCGGCTGCTTCAGTGCGTGATATGCGTCGCCAATATTGGCGTAGTAAATGGCGTTCTGTGAATTGCTGGCCACGGCTTTTTCATAGCATTCGACTGCTTTTTCGTTTTCCCCTTTTGAGTAATACGCGACGCCGAGGCTGTTGAGAATGATATCATCCGTAGGCGTGATGACCAAGGCCTTGGTGTAGCTCTCGATGGCTTCATCCCACAGGCGCAGACTGCGGTAGGCGTCCCCGAGATTGGCGTGATAGATGTTATAGTCAGGATTAGCGTCGATGGCTTTTTTGTAGTGCTCGATGGCCGTATCCGGCTGTTGGACGGAATAATAAGCAATGCCGAGACCATTATGGACAATGGCGTCATCGGGATTTATTTTCAATGCTCGGGTATAGAAAGAGATGGCATCGTCCCACAAGCCCTGGGAACGATAAACGTCTCCGAGACTGGCAAGCGACAGAAAATCCCCCGTATTTTTATCAAGGGCTTGTTGATACCATTTGGCCGCCTCTTGCCAGTTGCGCAGCTTGTTGTAGGCATCACCGATATTTGCGTAATAAACAAATTCGTTAGGATTAAGAGTGATGGCCTTTTGATAATACTCAATTGCCTGTTCGTATTCTACACTTGAGTAATGCGCCACGCCGATACTGTTCAAGGTGCCAGCATTGTTCGGATCGAGGTTGAGAGACTCATTGTAGTAATCAATGGCTTCAGCCCAAGTCCGCAGGTTGCGGTAACTGTCGCCGATGTTTTTGTAGTAAATTGCAGTGGGTTTGATCTTGACGGCTTTCAGATAAAATTCGACGGCCTTTTCCTGCTCGTCCATCCATGAGTAAACCACGCCGATGCTGTTGTTGAGCCAATCGCTGTTGGGATTGATGGCGAGCGCCTTCTGATAAAACTCAAGGGCCGCCTCCCAATTCTTGAGTTGGCGGTAGGCGTCGCCGATGTTGGAATAGTACACCCAATGTTCCGGGTTGAGTTTGAGCGCCTTCTGATATTGCTCGATTGCCTGCTCGAACTGGCTGCGATCAAAATAGAAATTCCCGAGGTCATTATAGGCGCGATCATCCTTGGGATTTTCTTTGATCGCATCTAAGAATTTTTTCGCTTCTTCATCTTTAGAATTTTTTCCCATCGATTTTCCTCTCTACTGGGCGAGTTAATTGCTCGGTGAAGATCCTTGTGAAGCTCTCGAAATATGTTCGACTCTGCTTTGTTGCATGGCACGCCTGCGCACCTCCTCAAAGCCAATTGCCTTGTCGTAAATTTCTTTTGGGCTGGCATTAGGGTAAATTTTTGCAACTATCTCAATGGCTGCTACTATACCTTCTTCGATAACCTGAGTTTTGGCGTCCTGTACGTTCTGAATGCGATCTTCAAGCGAGTGCATTCGCGGCAAGTTGTCTGCTGGTTTTGATCTCTGCATACCAAAGGGTTCTTCTCTTTGATCTTGTGTAATAGGAATGTTCGTTCTGGAATCGGCTGCAACATCAGGTTCTGTGCGGATTGGCGTGGCAGCAAAATCTGCGACTGACCTTTCGGTTTGCTGAATTTGTACAAAGAGTTTAAGGGTTTTGTAATCGGCGATTGAATAGATTATCTTAATAACTGTCTTTTTTCTGGTTTCCAAGTCCTCTTTTTGCGCAGTGTCTAGAGGCTCATTTGCTATTAAGTCGCTGACATACCCTAATTGATTTACAAGTTCCGTGCGTTTGTTTTGGATTTGATTCCGCTCTTTGTTGCTGACCCATTTATCGTCCGGAATGTTTTTGAGGATACTCTTAATGATCGAAAGAATGTGTCTAATATATTCTTCAAGATCTATTTTGCCGTTAGCGAATTGCTCAATAAGCTCTTCTATTTGTTCCGAATAAGTCATGTTGCTAATTCCTAATAGCCTTTCAGTAAATCCCGAGATTGAAATACGATATTTTGTAGTAATCTCTCGAGTCTAACGACTTCTTCTTTGTCTTTAGTAAGATCCGAATCTCGGGCTTTTTCTCTCGACTCTCGCAAATTTTTGGTGGTGACAATGATGCTGGTAGCCTTATCTTGGATGCG
>Ga0247727_10015383_pt1 | contig 12555 bp, 13 predicted proteins | sample WisWelCaveWW1625_FD_202498 | JGI IMG/M metagenome (GOLD analysis project Ga0247727, IMG submission 202498) | Biofilm microbial communities from Wishing Well Cave, Virginia, United States - WW16-25 | ecosystem: Environmental > Aquatic > Deep subsurface > Groundwater > Cave microbial mat | place... | reverse complement strand
TCGCCCTGCCCGCCGCAGCATAGCTCGCCGACGGCCGCGGCGAGCGCCTGTTCCTCCTCCTGGCGCGTGGTGTCCTCCCTGTCGCCCTCGACCGGGCGGTAGCGCACCTCCACCGGGTAGAGGCGGCCCGAGACCTCGATCACCGGCGCGCCGCTGAAATGCAACGAGAACTTCTCCGCATCGATGGTGGCGGAGGTAATCACCAGTTTCAGGTCATCTCTTTTTTCCAGAAGTTTTTTCAAAAACCCGAGAAGAAAATCGATGTTGAGGCTTCTCTCATGCGCCTCATCCAGGACAATGGTGTCGTAGGCGCGCAGCAGCGCATCGCCCTGCGTCTCGGCGAGCAGGATACCGTCGGTCATCAGCTTGATCACGGTGTCGGCGCGCACCCTGTCGTTGAAGCGCACCTTGTAGCCGACCAGGCTGCCGAGTTCGACTTTCAGCTCCTCGGCGATGCGCGCCGCCACCGAGCGCGCCGCAATGCGCCGCGGCTGGGTGTGGCCGATCCGGCCGGCGGCGCCGCGGCCCATTTCCAGGAGGATCTTGGGTATCTGGGTCGTCTTGCCCGAGCCGGTCTCGCCGCAGATGATGACTACCGGGTTCGCCGCGACCGCACGCGCGATCTCGTCGCGCTTCTGGTTGACGGGAAGCGCGGGGTCGAAGCCGATTTCTGGAATCACGTGCGGCATCATGGGCGGGAAACGCGCCCGAGGATATAAGATTTCCCGATCATCATGGCCGGACCGACAAGGGAATTCTGGGAGAAACGCTTTGCCGCGGGTGATACGCCCTGGGACCGGGGCGAAGCCAATCCGCAACTCGGCGCGTGGCTGGCTGCGGGCGCGCTCCAGCCGTGCCGCATCCTCGTGCCCGGCTGCGGCTCAGGTTACGAGGTCGCCGCGCTGGCGGCGGCGGGCTTCGAGGTGACGGCGCTCGACTACGCGCTCGAGGCGATCGGCCGCACGCACGCACAACTCAAAGCCGCTGGCCTCAAGGCGACGCTGGTCGAGGCCGACGCGCTCGCATGGCAGCCGGAACGGCCCTTCGACGCGGTCTACGAGCAGACCTGCCTGTGCGCGCTATACCCGGACCAGTGGCGCGACTATGCCGACCAGCTGCATCGCTGGCTTGCGCCTGGCGGAAAGCTGTACGCGCTGTTTATGCAGCTGCTCCGCGCCGGCGCCGCGCAGGGCGCCATCGAAGGCCCGCCCTACCACTGCGACATCAACGCCATGCGCGCCCTGTTTCCGGAGCCGCGCTGGGCGTGGCCCAAACCGCCCTATCCGCGCACCACCCACCCCCGCGGGCTGGCCGAGCTTGCCGTAATCCTGGAACGTCGCGCCGAATAGACGAGCGGGCAGGCCGCCGGGACTGGCGGCCTGCCCGCCTCCTGCCGGCGAACCTAGTTGAGCCGCGTGGCCCTTTGCATCCAGCGCGCGGCGATTGCGATCAGTCCTGCCGGTCGGGAATCTTGCAGGGGAGACTGCTGCTTGCGGGAGATCATGCCCGCTCTGGCCTGAATCGTGGCATTGATCTCGTTCAATCCGGCGGGCAGCGCCTCGGCGCCGAGCCAGGAGAACTCCGCTTTTTTCGGGTCGAGCATAGAGTCGCGGGGGCGGCCGTTCCAGATCAGAATCTGGACCCGGCGCCGCTTGCCGCGGATCGGGAGCGGCCGAGGGGATGCGGAGACGCCATCGCCGCATGGGCCCGCACACTGACCGGCTCGTGCTCTTCCACCGTCTGCCTGGCGAAAAACAAGAACAGATCCAGTTCCAGCAACTCGGGCGTCGGCGCGATGCCGGACTCCTTGAGCGCGATGCACTGGCTGCGGATCGCGTCGCAGACCTGTAGCACGTCGATGACGCTGTACAACGACGTTGACTGCTGACGGTCGTCGAACGGCGCCCAGCCGCCGTCGATTTTCTGAAGGTTGAGGACGCGCTCCTTCGACCAACCGGCGAGGTACCCGCTCACGGCGTCGACGATTCCTGCGGCGCCCGTGGCCGCCGTCATCATTCTCACGTAGCGGTCCATGTCGGTCAGCGAGTCGAGAACATGTTCAGTGGTCGCCATGAAGACCTCCCGTATCTGTGTCGCGAAACTCCACGCAGACATTCAACTCCTGAATCATGATGGCTTGTGTAATTGTCTGTCAGGCGTGCGCGGTAACTTCCGCTGTCTCGCTGTCGCGTGTTTCTGAGCAGGCGACGCGCCGCCGCGCGGCATTGCGCTCACAAGGATCGATGCGGCCGGGACAAAGCTAGGAGAGATTGCAGCGCACAACGAAATCCGGCACGCGCTGTGCTATCCGCTCGACAGCTTGAAAACAGCCCGTTCGAACTGATGATTCGGCATCCGGCGCTGACAAATATTGACACTCATCTGGATACCGGTCGCAGCCGCTCCATGTAGCGCGCAAGCAGATCCACCTCGAGATTGACTTTCGCGCCACGCGCGAGGCGCCTGAGCGTGGTGACTTTGAGCGTGCGTGGGATCAGGTTTACCTCGAACGTGTTGCCCTTCACGCGATTCACCGTCAGGCCCACCCCGTCGATGCAGATGGAGCCTTTGCGCGCGACATAGCGGGAAACCGCTCTTGATGCCTTCACCTGGAGAAATCCCCGTGAATGCCTGAGAACAATTCCAACCCCATCGACGTGCCCGGTCACGAGATGCCCGCCAAGCTTGTCGCCAAAGCCGAGCGATTTTTCCAGGTTCACTTCGCCCGGCCGGTCGAGGCCGGCGGTGACGCGCAGCGTTTCTTTCGATACGTCGAACCAGAGCTTTCCTTTCGCCTTTTTCACGACCGTCAGGCAGCAGCCCTGCACGCTGATCGAATCGCCTATGCGCACGTCGGCGAGCGGCAGGCGGCCGGCGGCGACCTGCAGGGGATTCAGTTTTTCGATGCGGCCGACGGCCTGGACGATGCCGGTGAACATCAGGCCCTCGCGAGGATACGGATGTCGTCGCCAAGGCGATCCATCGACGCGATCTTGATTTTTATTCTCTGATCAAGAGAAGAAATTCCGGTGAGCGCGAGCATGCCCTGCGCTTCGTCGCCGAGAAAACTCGGGTTGAGGTAAATCAAGAACTCGTCCACGCAGCCTTCGCGCAGCAGCGAGCCGTTCAGGCGGAAGCCCGCCTCGACGTGTAGCTCGTTTACGCCGCGGCGAGCGAGTTCTTCGAGCATTTGAGGTAGTTCTACTTTTCCGTGCGGATTGGGAAGTTTTCGAATTTCCCCTCTCAGTCTTCTTTTCGGATCAACTCCGCAGAAGATCAAGACATTCCCGCCCTCGAAAATTCTCGCGTATTCCGGGATTTCGAGGCGGCTGTCCACGACCACGCGCAACGGCTGGCGCGACGTTTCCACCTCGCGTACCATGAGGCGCGGATCGTCGGCTTTCACTGTGCCGATGCCGGTCAGGATCGCGCAGGCGCGGGCGCGCCAGCGGTGGCCGTCCTGCCGCGCTTCGGGCCCGGTGATCCACTGGCTGCGGCCTGCATTCGCACCACTGCCCTCCCCAAGCGCGGTGCGTCCGTCCAGCGTCGCCGCGATTTTCATGCGCACCCAGGGCCGGCCGCGCGTCATGCGCGAGACGAAACCGATGTTCAGCTCCTTCGCCGCCTCTTCCATCAGCCCGTGCTCGAAGCCGATGCCGGCCGCGGCGAGCCGCGCGCCGCCGTGCGCGGCCTTGGGGTTCGGGTCGAGCATCGCCGCGATCACTCGGTTGATTTTATTTTTTTGAATTAAATCAACACAAGGAGCCGTGCGGCCATGGTGACTGCAGGGCTCGAGATTGACGTAGAGGGTCGCGCCCGCCGCGCGGATGCCAGCCTGCCCGATCGCGATCACCTCGGCATGCGGGCCGCCGGTTTTTTCGTGCCAGCCTTCGCCGACGACGCTGTCGCCCTGCGTGAGGACGCAGCCGACGCGCGGGTTCGGCGTGGTGGTGTATAGGCCCTTTTCCGCGAGTGCGAGGACACGCGCCATCATGGCGCGATCAAACGTGCTGAACGGTGTCACTTGCGCTTGCGGCGTGGCGATTTCACCTCTTGCACTGCCTCACGGAAATCATCCGGCGACTCGAAGCTGCGGTACACCGAGGCGAAGCGGATGTAGGCAATCTTGTCGAGCCTGGCGAGCTCGCGCATCACCAGGTCGCCGACGCGCGTGGTCGGGATCTCGCGCTCGCCCAGTGAACGCAGCTTTTCCTCGATGCGGTCCACTGCCGCGTCGATCTCCTCGGTCGCCACCGGGCGCTTGCGCAACGCGAGCATCAGGCTGCCGACCAGCTTGTCGCGGTCGTAGTCGGTGCGGCTGCCGCCCTTCTTCACCAGCCGCGGCATGCGCAGTTCCACCCTTTCATAGGTGGTGAAGCGCTTGTCGCACTTCGGGCACTTGCGCCGGCGGCGGATGACATTGGTGCCCGGGTTCGAGCGCGTGTCCACGACCTGGGTGTCTTCATTCGAGCAGAACGGGCAGCGCATCGCCGGCCGTCAGATGTAGACCGGAAACTTTGCGCACATCGCCTTCACCTCGCGCGTCGCGCGCTGCATCGTCAGATCGCCCCTCGGATCCTCCAGCACGTCGGCGATAAGGTTCGCCAGCCGCTCCGCCTCCCCGGCGCCGAAGCCGCGGGTGGTCATCGCAGGGGAGCCGATGCGCACGCCGGAGGTGACCGTGGCTTTCAGCGGCTCATTCGGGATGGCGTTCTTATTCACGGTGATGTGCGCACGGCCGAGCGCGTCCTCGGCGTCCTTGCCGGTGATGTTCTTGGCCCGCAGGTCGAGCAGGAACATGTGGCATTCGGTGCGTCCGGACACCACCCGCAGGCCGCGCTTCTGCAGCGTCGCGGCCATGGCGGCGGCATTCTGCAGTACGCGCGCCTGGTATTCGCGAAACTCCGGCTTGAGCGCCTCCCCCAGCGCCACCGCCTTGGCTGCGATCACGTGCATCAGCGGGCCGCCCTGCAGGCCGGGGAAGACGGCCGAGTTGAGCGCGCGCTCGTGCCTCGCTTCGGCGAGGATCATGCCGCCGCGCGGCCCGCGCAGCGTCTTGTGCGTGGTGGTTGTGACGACATCTGCGATGCCGACCGGACTGGGATAGAGGCCGGTGACCACCAGGCCGGCGTAATGCGCGATGTCGGCAACTAGGACGGCGCCCGTCTGGTTGGCGATGGCGCGCAGGCGCCGCCAGTCGATGCGCAGCGAGTAGGCCGAGGCCCCGGCGACGATCACGCGCGGGTTGTGCTCGCGGGCCAGCCGCTCGGCCTCCGCGTAGTCGAGCACCTCATCGCCGTCAAGGCCATAGGACATGGCGTGATACAGCTTGCCGCTGGCGTTGATCGAGGCGCCGTGCGTCATGTGGCCGCCATGCGCGAGCGACATGCCGAGAATGGTGTCGCCCGGCTTGAGGAACGCCAGGTAGGCGGCCTGGTTGGCCTGCGAGCCCGAGTGCGGCTGGACGTTGGCGTACTGCACGCCGAATAGGGTCTTCGCGCGGTCGATGGCGATCTGCTCGGCGATGTCCACGTACTCGCAGCCGCCGTAGTAGCGCTTGCCCGGATAGCCCTCGGCGTACTTGTTGGTCAGCAGCGAGCCCTGCGCCGCCAGCACTGCGGGGCTCACGTAGTTCTCCGAGGCGATCAGCTCGACATGGTCCTCCTCGCGGCCGGCTTCCCTGCGGATGGCGTCGCAGATTTCCGGGTCGGACTGCTCGAGCGTCTGGGTCGCAAACATGAATGGGGGCGCTGCGGGGTGAAATTCTGATTTTACCAGTCAGACAGCTTCCGACTGCAGCGCGTAGCGCACCGAGTGGTCGCCATGCCGGCTGGCGTTCTTGCCCAGGCCGATCCAGCCCCGGCCGCCGAGCACCGCTTCCTCGCGCCGCAGGTGGATCTCGGAAGACTGCGCGCCCGACTCCTCGTCCACCAGCAAAAAGGTGCCGTTGCTCGACAGGTCGGTGAGCACGAAGTGCGCGTCGCGCGTCTGCACGCGCGCGTGGATGCGGGAAGCGAACAGGCTGACGATGACGATGTCGTTGCTGTCGTCGCGCCCCATCTGCAGCGTCGGGCGCGTGCGGTTGACGATGAAGACGTTGCCCCGGTAGATCAATTTCAACGACAGTTGCACGGCCTTGGCGAAATTGGCGCGCGTCAGGTTGGTCTCGGTGACCGCGGGGTCGTAGCGCCACATCACCTCGCTCACCCCGACCTCCTCGACCTTGCCCTTGATGCGCGTCGGGAACAGCGCCCGGCAGCGCGTGCGCAGCCCGGGCGAGAGCGCGTCCACGGTCTGCGCCGAGGTCAGGATCTGCTCCGGGTTGGCGAGCACCACCAGGCGCGCGCAGACGTTCATGGTGTCGCCGTAAACGTCGCCCTTGGACAGGATCACCGGGCCCCAGGTAAGACCGATCTTGAGCTGCAGCCGGTTGCGCGAGCCCTGAGCGGCCGAATGCACCGAGGTCTGGATCTCGCCGGCGGCGCGGAACGCGTCGTCCGGATCCTCGAACAGGCAGATGATGCCGTCGCCGAGCGTCTTCACGACCGCGCCGGCGTACTTCGCGATGATCTTGTCGAGGCGCGCAAACAGGCCGTTGATCAGCGCCAGCGCCACCGTGTCGCCGAGCGACTCGTAGATCGTGGTGCTATCCGTGACGTCCACGAACAGCACGGCGCGTTGCGTGGTTTCCATGCGGAGGATGGCACTATACGATGATCAGCGGCGCGAGGTCCCCCGGCGTATCGATATCGCGAAGCACGCCCGGGTCGCCCACCGGGATTTTTACCAGTTTGCCGGCATGACTTTGCAGCAGGCTTTTTGCGCCTTCATCGCCCAGCATCTGCTCGAGCTCCGCGCGGAATCTTGCCGCGATTGCCACCGGATGTCCGCGCCGCGCGCGGAAGTACGGCGCCGCCAGCGGCGCGCCGCCCGCGAGCGCGTCCCGCACTGCCGCGATCGAGCTCGAACGGATGAACGGCATGTCGGCCAGCGCGACGAGGAAGCCGTCCGCGGTTCCGGCGGCACGCACGCCACAGGCGAGGCTCGCCCCCATGCCCTGATCCGCATTGTCGCAAACCACCAACTCGCAGCCTTCCCCGCGCAACATGCCTGAAAGCTCGGTTGCCCCGGGTCGGACAACGACCAGGACGTTTGCTTCGAAAACGGCCTTCAGATGGCGTGCCGCCTGGACGGCAATCGGCACGCCGTGCGGCAGACGGCAGAGCAGCTTGTCGGAACCGAACCGCGTCGCGGAGCCGGCCGCCAGCAGGATCGCAACGACCTTCAAGCTTTGTGAGTGGAAACTGCGGGGGCCACTTCACAGGCGGACGCGTCGAAACGGGGCGCCGGCTTTGCCGCCCAACTCGGCTCGGCCACGCCGTGGCGCACCGCGGTCATTTCGGCAAGGATCGCGACCGCGATCTCGGGCGGCGTCTTCGAGCCGATGTAAAGGCCCACCGGCCCGCGCAAGCGGGCGATCTCGCCCTCCGAGAGATCGAACTCCTTCAGGCGCTGCCGGCGCGCATCGTTGTTCTTCTTCGAGCCGATGGCGCCGACGTAGAACGCGGGCGACTTGAGCGCCTCCATCAGCGCCAGGTCGTCGATCTTCGGATCGTGCGTCAGCGCCACCACCGCGCAGTGGCCATCGAGGCTGGCCTGCGCAATCACGTCGTCGGGCATGCCGCGCTCGAGCGGCACGCTCGCCAGGTCCCAGCCGCCGGCGTATTCCTCGCGCGGATCGATCACCAGCACGTGGTAATCGAGCATGTGCGCCATCTCGGCGAGGTAGCGGGTGAGTTGGCCGGCGCCCACCAGAATCAGCCGCCAGCGCGGGCCGTGCACCGTGGTCAGCAGCTTGCCGTCAAACTCCAGCACGTCCTGCCAGCCGCCGGCCTGCAGCGTGACGCGGCCGCTGTCCATCTCCAGGCGCCGGCGCACCAGCCGCTGCTTCGAGATGGTCTCGAGCAGCTCGCCGAAGCCGCTTGTCTCGGTTACCGGTTCCATGACCAGCTCGAGGGTGCCGCCGCAGGGCAGTCCCCAGCGCGTCGCTTCCTCGTTGGTGACGCCGTAGGTGATGAGCTGCGGCCTGTCCTTCGCCACGCTGCCCGCGCGCACCTTGTCGATCAGGTCGTCCTCGACGCAGCCGCCCGACACCGAGCCCACCACTTGGCCGTCGTCGCGGATCACCACCAGCGCGCCCACCGGCCGCGGCGCCGAGCCCCAGGTCCGGACGATGGTACCGAAGGTGACGCGATGGCCGGCCTTGCGCCAGGCCTCGGCGCTGCGCAGTACCTCGATGTCGACGCTGTCCATGCAAAACTCCTGCGCTTGAAGGCGCAAGTTTATCGCATACTGAACTCGCATGAAGCGCAGAGGATTTCTCGCCGCCTCGATCGCCGCCGCCGGCGCGGCATGCGTCCCGCTGCCCCGCCCCGACGGGGCTGGGTTGCCGGCGATCGCAGGGGGCCGGACCGTACCTCTCTCGGCCGTGCGGCGAATCGTGGTCGAGCGCGGCGATCCGGTCCTCGGCCGCTGCCAGTACGTGGCAGACACCGGGACGGTGCGGATCGCAAGGCCCATTCTTCTCGCGCAACGCGGTGATCGGTTCGACGCAACGATCGAGAATCAGCTGCCGCAGCCCACCACCGTTCATTTTCACGGATTCACGCTCTCCGAGGCGCAGGATGGCGCCGGTTTCGATCCGATCCCGCCCGGCGGATCGAAGACGCTTGCGTTGCGCGTCCGCAATCGCGGCGGGCTCTACTGGTTTCACCCGCACCCGCACGGCTTCACGGCCGAACAAGTGCACGCCGGGCTCGCCGGCCTCATCGTGGTCGCGGATGAGGAGGATGCCGCGCTCGACAGGGCGCTGGCGCTCGCGCCGGCCAACCGGCTCGCGCTCTCGATCTCGGACGTACGCGTCGCCAATGGAGTCGTGCGCCCCTATGCCCCAAGCGCCGAGGACTGCCACACCGGCTGGCTGGGCAATCGCGTCATGGTGAACGGCGCGCTTGGGGCTCGGTATCCGGTTGCGCCGGGCTGGTTGCGGTTACAACTCCTCAACGCGTGCAATGCACGTGGCCTGCTGCTTGCGTTTCGCGCGGGTGATCTGCCGGTACCGTTTTTCCTGCTCGGAACCGATGGCGGGCTCCTGTCCGCGCCGCAGCCGCTCGATCGCGTCTTCCTGCATCCGGCCGAGCGCGTTGATCTTGCGATCGATGCGCGCACTCACCGGCGCATCGAGGCGATCAGCCTCGAATACGATCCCCGCCTGCATGCGCCGCCGGGGCCGATGACTATGCGCCCCCATCCTGCGCGCGCCCGGTTCCCCACCCTGGCGGCGGAAAACATTTGCGGGCCGGCGGGCGCGCGCCGCGCGGGCGAAGTGGTGCCCGAAGGCGAGCGGCTGGAGCTTTTCTCGCTGGTCGTGGAGGGCGAGCCTCTGCCGCCGCGGACCTTGCCTCAGCGCCTGTCGTCGCTTGCGGAAGCGACGGCGCCGCTGGACGCCGGAGCACAGCGAATTCGCCTCGATTTCAGCGAGCAGCACGGCTTTCTGATTGACAACCGGCCTTATGCGCTGGAGGAGATCGCGTTCGGTGTGGAGCGCGGCGCGCGCGAGGTCTGGGAGATCAGGAACAGCCCGATCTCGATGCCGCACCCGATGCACCTGCACGGCTTCGGTTTTCGCGTGCTGCGCCGCCAGGGAACCTTCGGCCCGGCGCGGGCGCTCGCCACCGAGAGCGCGGGCCGCCTGGCGACCGACCTCGGCCTGAAGGACACCGTCACCATCTGGCCGAACGAGACAATATGGCTGGCGGCGGATTTCGCGCTGCCGGAGGACGCGGACTTCCGCGGCCGCCAGCGCTACATGTTTCACTGCCACAACCTCGAACACGAGGACGGCATGATGATGCGCAACTTCGCCGTGCTCTGAACGCAGCTAGTCGAGGATGTGGACGCCCCATGGGGTGTCGCCAACCTTGATCTCGCGGACCACGGCGTTCTTGGCGGTGTCAATGACCGAGACGCTGTTCGACCTGCCGTTCGCCACGTAGAGCTTTGCCCCGTCTCGGGTGATCGCCATGTTCCAGGGGCGCCTGCCGACCGGGATCGTTGCGCGCACCGCGTCGGTCGCGGTATCGATCACCATCACGTTGCCGTCGCCGCCGTTGCTCAGATACAGGCGTTTGCCATCCGGATGCATGGTGAGGCCGTTGGAGCGCAGCCCGGCCTTGATCGTGCGCAGGATCCTGTGGGCGCGAGCGTCGATCACGTAGACCGTGTCGGCGCGCTCGCAGGCGACGTAGGCCTTGGCGCCGTCCGGGGTGAATGCGATGCCGCGCGGCCGGGTGCCCACCTTGAGCTGCGCGACGAGCGCGCGCGCGGCAACATCGATCACCTCCAGCTTGTCGTCCTCCTCGGCGCTGACGTAGACGAACCTGCCGTCGGGCGAAAACACGGCGTGCTCGGGATTGTCGCCCTTGATTTTCACCCGGAACGCGGGCGTATCGGTCGCCGTGTCGATGAACACGACGCTGTTGGTCAGCTCGACCGCGGCGGCGACCAACTTGCCGTCCGGCGAGATGTACACGCCTTCGGGCGATTCGCCGAGATCGATCCTCTTCACGACCGCGCGTTTCTCGAGGTCAATGACCAGCAGCGCGTTGTTCGGCTGGTCGGACACGTATGCGAGCTTGCGCGCGACATGGATCGCCGTGCCGCGCGGCTTGCCGCCGGTCTTGATCTCTCCGATGACCTCGTCCTTGCCGGTGTCGATGAGCGAGATCGTGCCGCCGTTCTCGTTGCCCACCAGCGCGAGCCCGGCCCAGGCGGGAGCGCATGCCGCGCCAAAGGCGGCAGACAGGGCGACGGCCGAAAGATACATTGCGACGTTCATGATTCCCCTAATTTTTCGATCACCGGTATTCTCGCAGAAATGGCCGCGGGGAACATAGTCCGGTCGGGAATCGCCAATCTCGCGTTTACATGCGGAGTCTTGGCTACATGGGCCCAAGCGCAAATCATTGCAACCGAGGCGCATTCCGCAAAGGTTGCCGTCGTCACCGATGGCCTCGAATTCCCCTGGGGACTGGCGTTCCTGCCCGATGGCCGCATGCTGGTAACCGAACGCGTCGGACGGCTGCGCATCGTCGAGGCGAGCGGCGCGCTGCGCGAGCAGCCGGTGCGCGGCGTACCCGAAGTGGATGCGGACGATCAGGGCGGTCTGCTCGACATTGCGCTGCACCCGCAGTTTCGCGACAACCGGCTGCTTTACCTCTCGTACAGCGCGCTGGGCGAAGGCGGCCGAGGCACCGAGGTGCTGCGCGCGCGGCTCGGGGAGGGCGCGCTTGAGAACGTCGAGCTGATCTTCCGGCTGGAACCCAAGTCGCAGCCGGCCGCCCATTACGGCTCGCGACTCGCGTTCGACGCCGGCGGGTTCCTGTACATCACGCTCGGCGACCGCAAGGCGGCGGCGCGCGCCCAGGCCCTCGACGATCACGCCGGCAAGATCATCCGCTTGCACGACGACGGCCGAGCGCCCGCCGACAATCCCTTCGGCAATCCCGCAAAACACGGCATCTTCACACTTGGCCACCGCAACGTCCAAGGCGCAGCGCTCCATCCGGTGTCGGGGCGGATCTGGATCGCGGAGCACGGCGAGGACGCGAACGACCGGCTCATCGTGCTGGCGAAAGGGGGCAACTACGGCTGGCCGCATGGCGGGACAGGTGGGGGAAGCATCGCGCCGTCCATTCATGCGTGGACACCGACCATCGCGCCTTCGGGCCTCACGTTCTACGCGGGCGAGAAGTTTCCGGGCTGGAAAGGCAACGCATTTTTGGGCTCGCTCAAGGACCGCATGCTTGTGCGGTTGCAGATCGAGGGCGATCGAGTGGTGCGCGAGGAGCATCTGCTGAAGGGAATGCTCGGGCGCATCCGCGACGTCCGCAGCGGTCCGGACGGATTTCTCTACCTACTCGTGGACGACCGCAACGGCAAGCTGGTGCGCTTGGAGCCGGCGGGAAGGTAATTTCAGCGTCCGATCGCCTCGACGATCATCCTGAAGAATTCCGCGTCGGCGTGGCGCGCCTCGCTGTGCCAGCGCCACACGATGACGAGGTCATGCCCGGGCGAAATGAAGATGGTATTGCCGCCCGCGCCGCGCGCGGCGTAGGCATCGGCGGGCAGGCCCGGGAAGTTCATCCCGCGGGTGTTCAGCCACCAGAGGTAGCCGTAGTCCGGGCCGTGCGCGCCCGGTGTGAGCGCGGCCGCAACGTACGCGCTCGGAATGATTTGCCTGCCGCCCCAGCGGCCGCCCCGCAGCCACAGATAACCGAATCGTGCCATGTCCAGTGTGCTGATCCACACTCCGCCGCCCCAGCGGCTGCCGCCGCTGACCGAGGGCATCGTCCTGCCGCCGACTTCGGCGTAGCTGTTCCGGTAGGGTACCCATTGCCAGGAGTCCGACGCTCCGATCGAGCGCATGACCGCATCGCGAAACACCTCCGCAAGGGGCTTCCCCGACAGGCGCAGGAGTGAAAGCGACAACCGGTT
>Ga0247727_10015382_pt1 | contig 12557 bp, 14 predicted proteins | sample WisWelCaveWW1625_FD_202498 | JGI IMG/M metagenome (GOLD analysis project Ga0247727, IMG submission 202498) | Biofilm microbial communities from Wishing Well Cave, Virginia, United States - WW16-25 | ecosystem: Environmental > Aquatic > Deep subsurface > Groundwater > Cave microbial mat | place... | reverse complement strand
GAGGACGAGGCGTACCTGGATCTGTTCGGCAAACCCGGCGGATACGGCCCGGAACTCAAGGTGTACGGCCGGGCGGGCTCGCCGTGCCGCCGGTGCCGCACGCCCGTCGAGTCGGTGAAGATCGCCCAACGAAGCTCCTACTTCTGCCCCCAGTGCCAGAGCTAGCCGGGCAGGTGTGCCGGCGCGCATCTTGCCCCTCCGACTCCTGTTCCCCTACGTTCGCTCGGAAAGATGCGAAGGGAGGGGTTGATGGGTGACGTCGAACGCAACGTTGGTGCCGTGCGGCGCCTGGAGGAAGCCTACGCGGCTCGGGACTATGACACGGTCCGTACCGTTATCGCGCCCGGGTTCACGCCTCACACGCCGGGCTCGGAGATGATGCCCGCGGGTGTGGAAGGATGCATCGCCGCGAACGAGGGCGGGTTCTCGTTCTTCCCGGACAAGCGCGTGGAGATCACGGACCTGTTCGGCGACGGGGATCGCACGGTGGCGCACATGCGCATGACGGGGACGAACACGGGGGCCGGCGTCGACTGGGCAGGTCTCAACGAGCCGACGGGCAAGGCGATCGACTTGGATTGGATCCAGATCGCTCGCCACGACGACGAAGGCCGGATCGTCGAGACCTGGGCTCAGATGGACTCGCCTAAGATGCTGGTGCAGCTGGGTGCGATGCCCGCGCCGGAGGGGATGTGACATGTCGACCCCCCAAGAGAACGCCGCGACCTGCCGGGAGTTCGTCCAGCGGGTCTTCAACGAAGGAGACATCTCGTTCGCAGAGAAGATGCTCTCGGATGATTTCGTGGACCATTCGCCGCCACCGGGTATGAGTGGCGACAAGACGGCCGCCATCCAGACGTTCCGGGCGATGCAGCAGCAGTTCCCGGACGGGCGCAGTGAGATCCTCGATGTCGTGGCGAGCGGGGACAAGGTGGCCGTGCGTGCGCGCATGACAGGCACCGACACGAACGGGTTCATACCGGGCATGCCGGCGACGGGCAAGCCGTTCTCGGTCGAGACCATCGACGTGATGACGTTCGACGAGAACGGCCAGAACACCGAGCACTACGGGATCTTCGACGTTCCGGCCGCGATGATGCAGCTAGGACTGATGCCGGCGCCGGGCGGGGGGTAAGCGGTCTACCAACCGCCCGGAAGGTCGTGGTCTGGCGTCGCGAGCCTATCCTGACCCGCGATGGCGGACCTGCGTCGCGCCCGGGTCCTGGTGACCGGTCGCGTCCAAGGCGTGTTCTTCCGGGCGATGTGCGCCCGCGAGGCCGAGGAGCGAGGCCTGGCGGGCTGGGTCCGCAACCTGCCCGACGGCCGGGTGGAGGCGCTGTTCGAGGGACCGTCCGGCCCGGTGGGGGCGATGGTCGAATGGTGCAGGACCGGCCCGCCGCACGCCCGCGTGGACGCGATCGAGGTCCTCGACGAGCCGCCTTCAGGGGTCGCCCGGTTCGTCGTTCGAAGTTGATCGACGGCGTTCCTGGCTTGCGCGGTTGAAGATCACACGCCTGTTAGCATCCGCCCACATGTTCCTCCGCACGATCACGATCCGTGGGTTCAAGTCGTTCGCGGACAAGACGGTGCTCGAGTTCGTCCCCGGGGTTTCCGTGATCGTCGGGCCCAACGGCTCGGGGAAATCGAACCTGGTCGACGCCATCTCGTGGGCGCTGGGCGAGCAGGGACCACGAGCGCTCCGCGGCGGCCAGATGGCCGATGTGATCTTCGCTGGGACACCATCGCGCCCGGCCCTCGGTATGGCCGAGGTCAAGCTGGTCATCGATAACGCGGCCGGCAAGATCGCGGTCCCGATGTCCGAAATCGAGATCAGCCGCACCATCTTCGTGAGCGGCGAGTCCGAATACCGGATCGGGGGGCAGGTGGTGCGTCTGATGGACGTGCAGGAGCTGCTCTCCGAGACGGGTATCGGCCGGGCGCTGCATACGGTCGTCGGGCAAGGGCAGCTCGAGGAGGTCCTCCTCTCTAGGCCGGAGGATCGGCGCAAGTACATCGAGGAGGCGGCTGGCGTCGCCAAGCACCGTCGTCGGAAGGAACGAGCCGAGCGCAAGCTCGAAGGACTCGACCAGGACCTCTTGCGGTTATCCGACGTGCTCGCCGAACTCCGCAGGCAGCTGAAGCCCTTGCGTCAGCAAGCCGACATGGCGAAGAAGCACGAGACGCTTACCGCCCAGGCTGACGAGCTCGCCCGCGCGGTGGCGGCTGCGAGGCTTCGCGCCCTGCAGCACGAGCGGGAGCGCCGCAAGGGCGGATGGGACCAGGGTTTGCAGGAGCGCACCGGCGCCCGTGCCGCGTTGGACGCGCTCGACGGAGATGTCCTCGCGGCCGCCGATGCCCGCGCTGTCGCAGCCCGCTCGCTCGCGGACGCGGAACACGTGTTCCGCGCGGCAGGGGTGGAGCGTGAGCGCGCCGATCAGACCTTCCGCGCAGCGGTCGATCGCGAGGGTGCCGCTCGACAGGATCTTTCTGCCGAGGCCGGTCGAGCCGTGCGGATGGATGCCGCCATCGAAGAGATCGCTCGGGTGCAGGCCCAGGTCGCGGCGGTGGTCGCCGAACTCGAGGCCCGCGAGCAGGAGATGGTGGCCGCGGAAGAAGCCTTCCGGCGCGCCGACGATCATCGACATGAGGTCGAGGATCTGCGACGCCGGCTGGGGGAAGACGCGGCCGCGCGGCGTGGTGAGGTGCAGAGCCTCGAAGCGGCGCTGGGCGCAGGCGTGAAGGAAGGCGACCGGCTGCGCGATAGGTTCGCCTCGGTCACCGAGCGACTGGACTCGGTGAGGGCCGAACGCGATGGCCTGGAAGCCGACGTCGAGCAGATGGACGGTCAGATCGCCCCGCTGGTGCAGAAGCGTTCGCACTTAGAAGATGAACGTCGCCGGCTGGTGGAGAAGCTCGAGGAGCACGAGGATGCTCGCCGGGCGATGCAGGCCCGCAAAGACTTACTAGACGCTCGCCGCCGTGACATCGAGGAGACCCCGGGCTCGCGGTTCCTCAGGTCGCACCAAGGTAGGGCGATGGGGTTGCTGGTCAGCCTCGTTCACGCTGAGGCCGGCCTGGAGCGCGCGCTCGGCGCGGCGCTCGGGCCGATCGCGGACGCGGTCGTATACGAGGAGGCCGCGGCGGCTCTCCAGGACGCCGGTACCGGCGACGGCGCCATCCTCGCGATCTCGGCGGGGGGGCCTGTGCCACTCGGTTTGCAGGGCGAGCGCAAGCTGCTCTCGGCCGTGCAGGCGGATCCGGCGGCTCGTGGGATCGTCAGCCAGGTCTTGAAGGACGTGTACCTCGCCAGCTCCCTCGAGGAGGCTGTGCGCAAGCAAGGAGAACACCCGCACGCCTCGTTCGTCACCCCCGACGGCGTGCTCATCGGTCCCGCCGTGATCCACACCGCGAAGGAGACCGATGTCCGCCTACGCGAGATCGGCGACGAGCTGAAGATGCTTGCCCACGACCTATCGGCCGTGCAGCAGCAAGCCAGGCCTCGCCGCGAACGCCTCGAGCAGATCTCGGGCGAGACGGAGTTCCTAGGAGGCCAGGTCGAGGCCGCCGATGCAGAGATCGCCGCGGCGGTGGATGCCATGACGACGCTCGACCGAGATCTGGTAGGCCTGGCGAAAGAGCAGGAACTGCTCGGACAGCGGGTGAGCGCCATCGAGGAGGCCGTCCTGGTCGCGCGGGAGCGGCTGACCGCCCTAGGAACCGTGCACACAGGGGACCTTCCCGACCTGCCGCCGTTCCCGCACCCCCCGATCCAAGCTCGGGTCGCGGTCGAGACGCTTCGACAGACGCGCCACCAACACGACCAACGGCTCGGGCACCTGCGGGCAGAGCGGGACGCTCTGGCCGCGCGCGACCCAGCGCGACCACGCGAAGAGTTCGCGTCCGCCGAAGCTTCGCGCGTGGCGGCCGAAGCCGCAGCCGCGGCGGCGGACGTCGCGTTCCACGGCGCCAACGAGGCGCGTGAGCTCGCCGCCCAAGCGGAGCGCGAGGCGGCCGAGCGCGAGGCGGCGGCGAACAAGTCGTGGCGGGATGCGTCCCACCTCCTCGACGAGCTGCGAGAGCGATACGAGGAGGACGATCGCTCACGGGGCGACATCGAGCGCCGCATCTCGGAGGCCGAGCGGCTGCTCAGCGAGGGTTTCGGCGTGGATCCCGCCGCGGCCGTCGCAGGACTCGATGAGGACGACAGCACGGACGTCCTCGAGAAGAAGCAGGACCTGGTTCAACGGCGACTGGCTCTGCTCGGCCGCGTGAACCTCCTCGCCTCGGGTGAGTTCGAGGCCCTGCAGGAGCGGCACGATTTCATGCAACGCGAGTTGGACGACGTGCGCAGAGCTCGCAGGGATCTGCTCGAGGTGATCGCCCAGGTGGACCGTGAGATCGCGGAGACCTTCACCACGGCTTACCGCGACGTCGCGATGCAGTTCGAGGAACTCATCAAGGAGCTGTTCCCCGGTGGTGAGGGCCGCCTGGTGTTAACCGACCCGGCCAACCCTCTCGAGTCCGGGATCGAGATCGAGGCGTCGCCGGGCCGTAAGCGGGTGAAGCGGATCTCGCTCCTGTCCGGCGGCGAGCGCTCGCTAACCGCTCTGGCGTTCTTATTCGCGATCTTCACGGCACGCCCTTCGCCGTTCTACCTCATGGATGAGGTGGAGCCGGCCCTGGACGACTTGAACCTTCACCGGTTCCTTCGGTTGGTCGCGGGGTTCGCCGGCGACGCACAGGTCTTGATCGTTACGCACCAGAAGCGCACGATGGAGATCGCCGACATGATGTACGGCATCTCGCTCAACGCTGACGGCACGACGAAGGTCATCGCACAGCGCCTGGACGACCGCGAGTCCGCCGGGGACGCCGCTCGCATCGAGGCCCAGCGCGAGGCGGCCGCGGAGGCGTTCGCTGCGCAGACCTCCGCCCAGGACGAGACGATCGTGGACCTGCCGGACGGTCAGCCGGTCGGATAGCCTGCCGCACGTGGACGGCAGCAGCACCCTCATCATCATCCTGCTCATCCTGGCCGTCGTGGTGGCATCGCTCGTGCGCCGGCGCGCTGGCCTCCGCGCCGGCGCGTCCGCCGAAGGCGTTGCCACGTCGTCCTCGACCCTCACTCCGACCGACGGGGACGTGGGTCTGGGGTGGAAGGTCAAGGCGCTGTTCGGGCGCGGGGACGGCGATGTCTGGGCTGGGCTCGAGGCGATCCTTCTGAAGGCCGACGTCGGCCCGGCGGGTGCGGCTGACCTCGTGACCCGCATCCGTCGGGACTACCGTGACGGGCTCGACCCCGTCGCCTTGCTCCGAGCCCAGGTGCTGGCGATCCTCGGCCCCGACGAGGCCCTTCGCCTGCCCGCCGGTCGCCTCGGCGTGATCCTCGTCGTGGGGGTGAACGGCAGCGGCAAGACCACGACGATCGGCAAGCTGGCACACACCCTGGGGGCGCAAGGCCAGGCCGTCAGCCTCGCCGCTTCCGACACGTTCCGCGCCGCCGCGGGGGAGCAGCTCGAGGTCTGGGCGGAGCGAGCCGGGGCTCACCTGGTGTCACAGGACCGCGGCGCCGACCCAGGTGCGGTCGCGTTCGACGCGGTCACATCGGCGATCGCGCGCGGGAGCGATGTCTTGATCGTCGACACGGCCGGCCGCCTTCACACGAAACAGCCCCTGATGGAGGAGCTCGCGAAGATCAAGCGAGTCGTCGAGAAGGCAGGTGCGGCCGCGGACGAGACGTTGCTCGTTCTGGACGCGCAGACGGGCCAGAACGGGATCGCTCAGGCGCGAGCGTTCACCGGGGCGGTTGAGCTCACCGGGCTCGTCCTGACCAAGACCGATGGGTCCGCGAAGGGCGGCATCGTCCTTGCCGTACGCGAGGAGTTGGGCCTACCGATCCGGTTCGTCGGTGTCGGCGAAGGACCGGCTGACCTGCGACCGTTCTCTGCGGAAGCGTTCGTCGACCGGCTGCTGGCGAGCTGATGCCGGCCACGGTCCTGCTAGTCGAGGACCACGCGACGATGCGGGAGGCCGTCGGTCAGATCTTGGCGGGTGAAGGCTACGATGTCACCGAGGTCGCGGATGGAGTCGCCGCCCTGGCGGTGATCGGCGTGAGGGCGCCAGACTTGGTCGTGCTCGATCTGCACATGCCTGTGATGGACGGCGCCGAGGTCCTGCGGACGTTGCGGTCGGACCCGGTCACGGCCAACCTGCCCGTCATAGTCGTAACCGCTGACGGTGAGGAAGGCCGTGGCCCGGCCGCGCGTTTGGGAGCCGACGGTTACGTTACGAAGCCGTTCGACCCGATCGCGCTGCTGCTGATGGTCGAGCAGGTGCTGGCATCGGCCGGGCCGCGGGCAACGTGACGGAGAAGGTCGTCCCGCCACCCTCAGCCGAGCGCACCTGTATCCACCCGCCCATCGCTTCGGTGAGCTGCCGGGTGATGTAGAGGCCGAGGCCGAACCCTTGCGTGTGTGCGATCGAGTTCTCGCTCTGGTGGAACCGCTCGAATATGCGGTCACGCTCGTCGGGGGGGATCCCGGCCCCGCGGTCGCGCACGTGGAAGGACACCGTCCCTTCCGCAGATGTATCCCAGAACAGGTCGACCGGTGCATCCTCGGGCGAGAACTTGAGCGCGTTGTGGACCAGGTTCGTGAGGATCTGAGCCAGGCGGCGTTGATCGACGAGCATCCAATCAGGACCACCGGGAGCGGGCCGGGCTCGCACCCGGGCGGCCTCCTCGCCGAAGGTTCGGACGAACCTGTCCACGAAGACCGGCAGGTCCGTGTCCTCGGGTTCCAGCGTGAGTTTGCCCGCCTCGATCTTCGAAACCACGAGCAGGTCATCGACGAGGGCGATCAGCCGGTCGGTCTGAAGCAAGACGATGTCGAGGTACTCCTCCCGCTCGGCGGGGGTCACCCCGTCGCCGCGCCGGCGCAGCATGTCGACGAAACCACGCACCCCCGCCAGAGGGGTCCGAAGCTCGTGGCTCGTGATCGCCACGAAGTCCGACTTCATCTGATCGAGTTCGCGCAGGCGCGCAACGGTCGCAGCCTGATCCGCTCGCATCCGGGAGGATTCAAGTACCAGGCCGAGCTGATCGGCCAGACGCGAGAGAAGCGTCAGCCGGTCCGCATCAGGTGATGTCCCGGTCCCGGGCCTAGGTACGTCCGTGCGTTCGTGGATCGCGCCGACGACCCTGTCTCGCACCCGCATCGGCGCCACGAGATCGGAGCCGGCCCCGATCGGCGCGCCCTCTTCTGCGGCCGCGGCGACCGGATCTGAGGCCGGCGGCAAGACCTGGTCCACGAAGTACCCCGGGTCGCCGAAGACTCCGAGCGCCACGTAGCCGACCTCGCCGGCGCTTCCGGTGCGACGCACCAAGATCCCTAGGGCACCGCAGCTCAGTTCGCGAGCGATGGCGTCCGCCGCGGCCTGCAGCGGCGCCCGCAGGTGGTCTTGATCGGGGTCAACCAGCACGGCGGCGTGGAACGCCGCTACCTCGGCTCGGGCCTGTCGCTCGCGTTCGGCTGCCGCGTGGGCTCTTCCGGCCGCCGCCTCGGCCTCTTGGGCGCGTTCGTCCGCAACCGCTACGGCTCGTCGCAAGGACGAGGCGAACGTGCCCACCACCGCCGCCACCACGCACGCCATCCCGGTCCTGAACGCCAAGACGGGCATGCCAGCTCGCTCCGCAGGTCCGGCCGTAACCTCCCCTAGGACCTCTACGCCCACGAACAGCCCTGCGCCGACCATCGCACCGGGCAACCCCCAGCGGACCGCTCCCTCGAGCGGAAGCAGGTAACCGAGCACCCATACGGGGTCGGCCGCGCCGTCCGCCGCGATCCAGATCAGACCGAGCAGCGACGTGGCGTCCAGTCCGAAGGCGACCATGCCGAGCGTCGCGAGCCCCTCCTCCTCTGCGCCCGCGAGCGCGCGCGTGAGCAGGAGGTTGCCCACGACGAGGCCGATCACGATAGCCGCACCCAATGGCAGCACGAACCCGGGGTCCTCGGTGGCGTCTCGTATCGCGAAGCCGACCTGCGCCGTCCCGAAGGCGGCCACGATCCATCGCAGCGAGATCAGCTGTCGTTCGAGCCGTCGGCGGTCATCCACCTGAGATCGGTTCCTCTGCGTGCGTCGGTCGATACACTAGGTTCTCGCACGGCGGTCGCGCGGGTCACCTCGGTATCCATATGTTCGACACTTTGACCGAACGCCTGGATGGCGTCTTCAAGAAGCTCCGCCAGCGGGGCAAGCTGCACCCCAAGCAGGTGGACAACGCCCTGGGCGAGATCCGGACGGTCCTCCTCGAGGCGGATGTCGCGCTCGAGGTGGTCGACGACCTGCTCGGAAGGGTCCGAGCTCGAGCCCTGTCCGAGGAGGTGATGAAGAGCCTCAGCCCGGCGCAACAGGTCGTGAAGGTCATGGACCAGGAACTGGCGGTGACCCTGGGCGGGGAGCACCGGCCGTTCGTCCTCCCGGGTGTGAGCCCCGCGATCATCGTGATGGCGGGCGTGCAAGGCTCGGGCAAGACCACCGCCTGCGCCAAGCTCGCCAAGCACCTCAAGGGCAAGGGGAAGCGTCCGCTCCTGGTCGCGGCCGACCTCGACCGGCCGGCGGCCGTGGAGCAGTTGCGCACGCTCGGCCGCGAGATCGGGGTTCCCGTGTCTTCGGAGGGACGCGATCCGGTGAAGGTGGCGAAGAACGGGGTCAAGGAGGCCGAGCGTTCCGGAGCCGACGTCGTGATCATCGACACCGCCGGTCGCCTGCATGTCGACCCCGAGATGATGCGGCAGGCTCGCAGGATCAGGGATGTAACGAAGCCACATCATGTCCTGATGGTCTGCGACGCGATGACGGGTCAGGACGCCGCGGTGCAGGCTCGCGCGTTCATGGATGAGGTCGACACGACCGGGTTCATCCTCAGCAAACTGGACGGTGACGCGCGCGGCGGGGCGGCGCTGTCCATGACCCATGTGACCGTCAGGCCCGTGTATTTCGCGGGCACCGGGGAGAAGCTCGATGACCTCGAAGCGTTCCATCCGGACCGGATGGCCGATCGGATCCTAGGCATGGGCGACGTGCTCACCTTGATCGAGAAGGCCCAGGTAGCGGTCGACCGAGAGGCCGCTGCGGCAGCTGCGGAGCAGATGCTCTCGGGGAGGTTCAATTTGGAGGATTTCCTCACCCAGCTCCGCGAGATGCAGAAGATGGGGCCGATCGGAGAGCTGATGAAGATGCTGCCCGCGATGCCGGGCGGTAAGAACGCGATGAAGGACATCGCTCAGGCGGTGGACGACGGCCAACTGAGGCGTGCTGAAGCCATCATCCTGTCCATGACGCCCGGCGAGCGGCGTGATCCCGCTATCATCTCCGGGTCCCGCCGCCTCCGGATCGCGAACGGGTCCGGGGTCACCACCGCGGACGTCAACGCGCTCCTGAAGGATTTCGAGGGTGCGCGGAAGATGATGCGCACCATGATGGGCGGCAAGCGCATCGCCGGGATGAAGATCCCGGCGACGCTCCCCGAGCGATAGCAGGAAAGCGAGAACGGATGGCGACGAGGATCCGGCTACGACGGATGGGTGCCAAGAAGCGTCCCTTCTACCGTGTCGTGGTGGCCGACCAGCGGGCTCCCCGTGACGGGCGGTTCATAGAGATCATCGGCAAGTACCACCCGCTGAACGATCCGTCCGTGATCGAGATCGACGAAGCGCGTGCCCTGCACTGGCTGCGGGTGGGCGCTCAGCCATCGAGCCAGGTGCGCAACCTGATGGCCAAGACCGGGATATGGGACACGTTCGTCGCCGAGCGGCCGGCCGCCGCCGGGACCGCGCCGAAGCCGGAGCGTCCCGTCAAGGAGAAGGTCTCGAAGAAGGCCCAGGCGAAGGCCAAGGCCGCGACAGCCGTCGAAGCGCCCGCTGAACCGATGACCGAGGTCGTAGAGCCGGTTGAGGTCGAGGATGCCGTGGAGGCGTCCGAGGCGACCGTCGGGGACAGCACAGAGGCCTGAACGTGAAGGACCTCGTCGAGTTCCTGTGCGGTGAGCTCGTCGACGATCCCGACGCCGTCCAGGTCACCGAGTCCTTCGACGACAGGGGCCCGACCTATCAGGTGCGTGTCACGGACGGCGAGCTGGGCAAGCTGATCGGCCGCGGGGGGCGCACGGCGAAGGCGATCCGTACGGTGGTTCGTGCGGCCGCCGGCCGGCAACACCTGTCGGCTCGCGTCGACTTCGAGGATTGATGTGAGCGAGCCGACGGTCGTCGTCGGTCGGGTCACCAGGGCTCACGGCGTGAGCGGCGAAGTAGCGATCCGCAACCGTTCCGACAACCCCGAGCGGTGGATCGATGGCGCCGTCGTGCACACGCCGGAAGGCCGGCCCCTCACCGTGGCGTCGGTCCGTCCTCATGCAGACCGGCTCTTGGTTCGGTTCGAGGAGATCCACGATCGCACGGCGGCCGAGGCGATCCGTGGGGCCGAGCTCAGTGTCCCGATCTCGACGCTCCCTCCTCTACGTGAGGGTGAGTGGTGGCCGCATGACCTCGAAGGCTGCGATGTTCGGACCCAGGCCGGGCGGGACCTTGGCACGGTCCGCGAAGTGGTGCCGAATCCCGCGAACGACCTGTGGGTCGCGGTCGACCGCCTGGGGAGGGAGACCCTCGTTCCTGCGCTCCGGTCGCTGTTGATCGAGGTGGACGTCGCCGCGAAGCGGATCGTGGTGCGCGACGTGCCGGGGCTCACCGTCCCCGAGGAGCCGGACGAGCCCTAGAGGTCGGCCATCTTCGCCAGCGCCGCGACCTTCTTCAGGACGTAGCGGTGACCATCGCGCTTGATCACCCCTCGGCGTTGCAGGTCCGAAACGATCCGACTCACGTTCTCCCGGCTGCCGCCGCACAGGCTCGCGAGGTCCGCGTGGGTAACCGGAGGGATCACGGTGCCGTCGGCCGGCAGGTCCGCGAGCGAGGGGGTGCCCATCTGCAACAGGCGCTTGGCGACGCGGCCCCGCAGGTCGAGGAAGAGCAGGTCGTCAACGAAGGCCTGACTCGCCTGTATCTGGCGGGCGAGGGCCGAGAGGACCTCGCGAGCGGCATCGGGCTCAGACGTGACGAAGCCAAGGAAACGCTCGCCCGCGACGCTCCAAACCTCCGACTCCTCGAGCGTGAGTAGATCAGCGGTCCGCTCCATCTCACCCAGCACCCCGAGTTCCCCGAGGAACTGCGGTTGGTCGACGGTGGCGTGTAGGACCCGGGTGCCGTTGGGCGAGATGCTGCTCACCTCGATCCGGCCCGAGAGCAGGAAGAACACCTCGTCGGCGGTCGTCACCCTGGTGGCACAGGTACGTGCCTCGCCGGAACGCGCGTGTCCTCCCGCCCTCGGCCAGCTGGGCTATCCGCACTGCCGGTATCGCGGCGAGGATAGGGGTCGCCGCCATCGCGTCAACCGCGCGGGCCTGCGAGGTGTCCGTTCGCGTCATCGAGGGGATGCTAGTGCCCGGGAGTGTTCCACGCGAGGGGCCCCCGCAACGCCGAAGGCCCGGGCGCCGCAGGCGCCCGGGCCTCGGTGGGTCTCTGGGGACGACTACCTGATGTTCCCCGTCTTCTTGGCCAGGTTCCGGTTCTTCTTGGCCAGGTTCCGGTTCTTCTTGGCCAGGTTCCGGTTCTTCTTGGCGGTCTCGCGTGTCTCGGTTTTGCGAGCGCCGGCGGCCGGCTCGTCCTTGCCGGGGAGCTTCGGGTCGATCTGCTTGTCCGCCATCTCGTTCCCTCCTTCTCCGTCCGGCCCCGAGTGGGCCGTCCATGCGCGCATGATGCGCCCGGTCCTCCCGGAACCGCCGCATCTCGCGTCACAGGGTCGGTGTGTCATCCATCACACCTTCGCCGGTGACGGAGGTCACACGTCGAGCTCCGGCAGGTCGAGCGGGTCGGGTCGCGGCGTGCACGCCCCGCAGAAGAGCGCATCCTCGACCACGAGCGCCCGCGTGGAGGAGGCACCCTTGAACAGTTCGAGCACGAACGGCTGCGTCTTCGCGTGATCCGCGCAGATCCCCCTGCCGCAGAAGCGGCAGGCGCCGACCGCGGTCCGTCGACAATGCCAGCAATCCATCCGATCCCCTTTCAGTTTCAGTGCTCCATGTCACGACGCTGCTGCCGTGCGACGGCTCCCCGGTGGAACGCACCGGCGACGACGGCGTCGAAGCCCTCGCGATCCAGGCGGAAGGCTCGCGTGGGGGTGCGGCTGGTGACGGTCGCGCTCCTCGGCGTGTCGTCCAGCAGCGCGTACTCGCCGACGTGCTCGCCGGCGCCCAGCGTCGCCACCTGCTGTCCGTCTCGGGTCACGTCGACCTGGCCCGACGAGATCGCCCAGAAGTAGTCCCCCGGCGCCCCCTGGTGCATCAGCACCTCTCCCGGCGAGAGGTTCACGAAGGATCCGTGCTCCAGTAGCTGGCGCAGGTCGGCCACCGGCAGATGGGTGAACGCCGGGATCTCACGCAACGCCGCGTAAGCCTGCATCGTCGGGGCGAAGGACGGTGCGTTGATGTGGTCGGCGAGCAGGCGGTC
>Ga0247727_10015381_pt1 | contig 12559 bp, 17 predicted proteins | sample WisWelCaveWW1625_FD_202498 | JGI IMG/M metagenome (GOLD analysis project Ga0247727, IMG submission 202498) | Biofilm microbial communities from Wishing Well Cave, Virginia, United States - WW16-25 | ecosystem: Environmental > Aquatic > Deep subsurface > Groundwater > Cave microbial mat | place... | reverse complement strand
ATATACGATTTGCAAGTACAATCTGAATTTTCCAGATAAAATAAAAAATAAAGTGACTTATGTTGGCCATTATGCAAACCGTAAACTAACAACAGAAAAGCTTCAAACTGATCTTCAACGATTGATTGAAGGGGTCAATTTCGGTTATTGGATGCGAACTGGTAACAGATCAACTAATATTACAACAGGTCAAAAATATGAAGAAATTTTTCATGGTGACAAAATGAATAATGAAAGAAGGCTTGTCTCGCATGCAAAAAACGATCCTACAATAAACAAAGTGCTTGATAAGGATGGCAAGAGTTATTCAATTTCAGAAGCACTTGAGAAAAAAGTAGATTGGCTTCAGATAGATATAGGATTTTTATCTGAACATGAAAAAGATGCTGTTTTACGATTATGTGACTATGTTGTAACCAATGGTTCCCATACGGTAGTTGGTGAGACATTAGGAATCTATGCAAAACCAATAATAGGAATTCCAGTATATGATGAGCACACTAATAATCTAAGATGCATTGAGGAGCAGGGTTTAGGCATACTAGCAAGAAACAAAAAACAGGTTCTTGATGCAATAACGCAAATTAAAAATCGTATTGACAGATTCAGCGAAAGGCTAGAAGTTTATAAGAAAAATTTTGTGGGAAACGGTGCGCAAACTACTGCAAAAATTGTTTGTGAGATGCTAGAAAATAAGAGAAAAGATAATAGTTTTAATCAATAAATTATTCGTATCTGGTACGCGGTATTCGATGGGCGAACTGACCTTTTGTTAGGGATGACGATATTAATCCGCGTACCAGAGAACTTGGTAGTTACTTACGATTAGTGGGAACGCTTTTATGGAAAACTTGAGTGATGACAGCAGATGCCGGATTGCCCAGAGTGCATTGCAAGACAAAGAAAAGCCGCCCGCGAACAATATACTAATTCAGATGTAAATTTGGAAGAGATATTTAAAAAAATCGAGGCACCAATGAAATTTGATCCAGCTACAAAACACTTTATTTGTAAAAAATGTGGTTTGTATGCAACCAGAGAACAAGTAGGCGATATACGTGAAAAACTTAACCAACGAGAGTTAACAAGAGAAGACAAACAATACGACTACTTGGAATGGTGGCAGAAAAGTAAGAAAGACAAACAAAAATAGAGTAGCTGACGCATATGACAAAAGATATTCCAGAATGGGTTACAGATGAAATACAGAACGCAAAATTTGATAAACCTCAGTCTATTGCAAGGACGGGCTATATTTTAGATATTTATGAACAAGATAACAAAATAGATACGCAACTCTATGAGCCAGTAGAGGATGGCAGATATATTATAACTTTAGATCTTTCAAAAAAATTCAAATCATCAGATCTTCAGAAAGGAGTTGTTTACGAATTTAGTTTTGATGTTTTCAAGTCACCATTAGGTAAAAAAGTAATTGAGTTTCTAAAAAAGGAAAAAGAGATCGACATGGAAGCAATATATCAATTTGAATTAAAGGATCTCGAGCTTTTAGATGTGGGTTCTAGCGCAGAATCACCACCTGAGGAGGAAGAATAGCTATTTTTTGAGCTTAATCTTTTTCTAATTGCAGAGCCAATAATTGGATTTACGATGAATGGGAAAGTGTGTTTTGCCCATACTGCCCCCCTGACCACGGATGGTACAATGATTTCAAGTCTTGATGAATTTGCTGCTCTAAGAACAGCCTTTGCTACAGTTTTTGCACTTAATGAGGCAGGAGAATATTTTGGCATTGAGGAAAATGATGGATGATCAAAAAAGTTTGTTCGTACCATTATAGGACTCACAACAGTAACTTTCACATTTGTGCCCTTTAGCTCATGCTTTAGCCCTTCTGAAAAACCAAGCATTGCAAATTTTGATGCGCAATATGGTGCTATTCCTGGTAATCCAAAGCTTGCTGCAACAGAAGCTACGTTAATTATATGACCTGAATTTTGCTCTAGCATTTTTGGTAGAAAATTCTTGGTACAATAGATCATTCCAAAATAATTTGTATGCATTTGGGATTCTATTTCTTCGATGCTTTGATCTAAAACTGAGCCATAAATTGCAAAGCCTGCATTGTTTACCAAAATATCAATTCGACCAAACTTATCAAATACTTGTTTACTCAGTTCTTTGACTTGGGTTTTTTGTGATACATTACATTCACAACAAAGCATAGAAGTTTTGTATTTTGATAATTTTTTTTCTACTTCGATTAACTTGCCTTTTTTCCGTCCAACAAGTACTATATTTGCACCATTTCTTGCAAATTCTAGTACGGACGCTTCACCTATGCCACTTGATGCACCAGTTATTACAACAACTTTATTTTTAAATTTCATACATCAGTTAGTTTTTTGAAAAATAAGTAGTTTCTATAGGTGTTTTTGTATATAAAATGTCAAACGAATTTATCGATAATCAGTAAAAAGGCAAAGCCCCCCTTCCGTGCGTAAAAAATCCCAACTTTTCGAAGAAAAAAGTCATTGACTAGGTTAGTACGTTAGTTATGATTTGAATCAGAATTAACCTCTCTTTCTAAACTTTCAAGAAAATTTTGCTCTATGAAATACTGGTCTTTGTGTATTTGCTTAATGCAAATTTGACTAATAACAACCATGTAATTCCTATTGGAACATAATACGTTGCAATTCTCCATGCAATGATAAGGTTCCACTCAACAGTATCTTCTGTTACCTCAAAATTAAAGGGATCAAGATTGTTAAGATATGCTACAACGCCAAATTCAGCCAGCCCAGAACCTCCTACTGTTATTGGCAAGTTGCCAATTGCATTTGCTGCCATTACTGCCATAAGCGAATCAAAAAAATCAATGAGATATCCTGCTCCATATGCAATTACCATAAATGATATTCCATAAAAAATCCATGAGGCTATAGAAAAAAGAAAACTGTAAACAAAAATCTTTTTTGCTTGATGTGATCTGAGGTTTTCTCTACTCATTATACAGATTTCTTCCATCCATTGATTCGTTCTTTGGATATAGTTAACTCCTTTTTCTTTTCCAAATTTTTTGATCAATATAGACAAGCCAGTTGGTATTTGAAATGTTTTTTTGGTGGACAAGAAAAACAAAGCTACCCAGATTGTTGTTACAGTAATACTAGTTGCAAGAACCACTCCTCCAACTACTATTGCTCCATGTAACAATGCAAGAACGCCAGCAATTATAGACAATGATCCTCCAGCTATTACGTCTGTAACAATTTCTAGGATTGCAACCCATGATGCTTTAGAGGTTGGAAATCCCTTCTTGTGTAGCCAGTAAATTAAGACAAATTCCCCTCCAACAAACATTGGAGTTGTAAATCTTATGAATTCGCTTCCAACCTTAACGCCAGATAGTTTCCAAATAGATTCTATTGGACCAAAATATTTCCTTACTATATAACCGAACTTCAGACCCTGCATGAAGAGTTTTCCCATCATTGCCAGCACAGCTGCCAAAAATGGAAAAAGGCCTATAGCAAATACATCCTCAGCTTTTATGTCAAACTGAATAGTTATGATTATCAGCGGAATCGTGCTTGTGGGTATAGCTAAGAGTCGCCAGTTCATTCGATGACTTTTTTATGATTCAAATATAAGCTAATAAAAAATAACGCAAAAGATTGAAAACTATTTTTGTTACCGGTACTGCAGGATCTGGAAAATCTTTACTTACATCAAAGATTTATGAATATTATACACGAAATGGTGCATTTGCAGCAGTACTCAATTTAGATCCAGGAGTCCATTCTTTACCATATACATGCGATGTTGATGTTAGAGATTTTGTTGACATTGTTTCTATAATGCGCCAATATGATTTGGGTCCAAATGGTTCTTTAATTATGGCAAATGATCTTATTGCATCAAAAATTGATGAGTTGCAAAACGAGATAGATAGAATCAATCCTGATTATCTATTGGTTGATACTCCTGGTCAAATCGAATTATTTGCATATAGAACTAGTGGCCCATTTTTTATACAAAATTTACGATCTGAAGAAAAAGCAAATATCTTTCTTTTTGATGGTTCGTTAATTACATCACCAATTAATTTCGTTTCAATCTCACTTCTTGCAACCTCGATTAAATTAAGACTGGATGTTCCAACTGTTAATGTTTTAACAAAAAGTGATCTCATTGGTGAAAAATTAAAAGATGTTCTTAGCTGGTCATCTAGCTTAAGAACACTTGAAGAAGCAGTTGCAAAAGAAACTGATGGAGATACCTATTCTCTTATCACTAATGTGTTAAGAGGTTTAAATTTGAGTGGATTTGCTCAGGGCTTAATTCCTATTTCAAATGTAACAGGTGAGGGAATTGTTAATTTAGAAATTGCTTTAAGCAGAGTAATTAACTTAGGCGAAGAGGTAGAAGATTAGTGGCATCAAGTGTAACTGTAAGGGCTCCCTCGTCTACTGCAAATTTGGGGCCGGGTTTTGATGTGTTTGGTCTTGCACTGGATGCTTTTTTTGATGAGATAACCATTACAAAAAAAGGAAAAGGAATCAGAATTATTACTTCAGATTCAATTCCTGTTGTTCCAAAAAAAAATACTGCTGGTGTTGTTGCAACCGAACTTGCAAACAAGTTTAAGATAAAAGATGGAATTGAAGTTAAAATCAAAAAAGGCGTTCCAGCAGGTTTTGGCGTTGGAAGTAGTGCATCTTCTGCTTCAGCAGCAGTAGTTGCTATGAACAGGTTGTTTGAACTAAATCTGGATAATAACTCGCTAGTTAAATTTGCAGGAGCGGGTGAAAAGGCCAGTGCTGGTTCAATTCATTACGATAACGTAGCAGCATCAGTTTTGGGCGGTTTTGTAATTGTAAGAACAAATCCTCTTGATGTAATTCGGATTGAACCACCTAGTGACCTTGTCTTGTGCATTGCCATTCCAAACCTAAAAGTGCCAGCAAAGAAAACAGAGGTATCACGTAGTGCTGTTCCAAAAAAAATCAAGCTGGCAGATGCTATCATCAATTTATCAAATGCAGCTGCAATGATAGCAGGATTTATGAAAAAAGATTCTATACTTATTGGAAAGTCAGTTAAAGATGTCATAGCTGAGCCTGCAAGGCAACACATGATTCCTAGTTTTAAACAAGTCAAGGAAAATGCGTTGGATGCTGGCGCTAATGGAGTAACAATAAGTGGAGCTGGTCCATCTGTAATAGCTTTTACAACAAAATCATCGAATCAAAAAAAGATTTGTGCTGCCATGAAAAGGGGTTTTGCCTCATCTAATACGAGCTGCCAGACTATAATCTGTAAGCCCTGCAAAGGAGCAATCGATCTCTAGTATTTGATGGGATTATTGTATTGGAAAGAGCTGTAGTAGTTTTTAGTGGTGGATTAGATTCTGTGTGTACGTGTGCCTACCTCAAATCAAAATATGAGCTATATGGAATCACCTTTGCGTATGGACAACGAGCTGGTCGAGAGCTAAAAACTGCAAAGAATCTTGCTACAAGTCTCAAACTAAAAAACCATAAAATTATAGATATTAATTTCATGAAAGATCTTTATGGTAAAACTAACGTCCTTACAAGTACAACAAGACCAATACCTCAGAGATTTAATTATTCAATTGTAGTTCCAATACGAAATGCCGTGTTTTTATCAATTGCTGCTGCGTGGGCATTTACACTAAATGCATCCTTGGTTGCATATGGCGCACATAAAGGCGATGTGTTTTATCCTGATTGTCGTCCTTCCTTTTCAAAGAAAATGGAACTTGCGTTAAATCAAGGAGAGATTGATGGAATAAAAAATGGAATTAGAAAGAAAATAAGAATTTGGACACCGTTTGATGAGTCGCTTTCTAAAAGTGAGTTACTAAAAAAAGGTCATGAAATTGTTGGTGATTTGCTGTTTAGAACGTGGAGTTGTTATTCAAATGCGAAATTGCATTGTGGAAGATGTGAATCATGTAATAACCGCAAAGCTGCTTTTGTAAAAGCGAAAATTTTAGACAAGACCAGATACCTGAGTTAGTTTTATTCTATTTACTATCTGTTTTCTAGGATTGGTTTTTTCAGTATCAACCATCTAATTATAATATACCACCCTACAAAAATTGCCCCAGCAATTCCCCAAAAGATCCAGTTTTGCATTTGTGCATCAAAACCCATTTGTACAAACACTCCTGTAATTTCTCTTGAAACTAGTGCTGATACTGCCAGAACTATAAAGAATTCAATGGCTTTCCAAGTCCAATAAGGCCATGACTCTTTTGGTATGTGTATGTTATTGTGTACTCCCACATACCTTGTCTTATGAGATGATTATTTATTTTTTCAGAAAAGTTTAGGCAAACGAAGAAGAGTTGGTGTTGTTTTTTATCATAGCAATGATATCTTTTCGATCTTCTTTTCTTTCATAAACCCCTCTAAATGCATGTGTAGTCATCTTTGCGTCATTTCTCACTCCCCGCATTCTCATGCAGAGATGTTCTGCCTCTATAACCACGGCAACGCCTTTTACTCCTTGTACAAATAGCTCATCTGCTATGTTTTTTGTAAGTCGTTCTTGAATTTGCAATCTTTTTGAATATTTTTCTACCAAACGGACCAATTTTGAGATTCCAAACACTCTTCCGTTAGGGGAATATGCTATGTGTATTTTGCCAAAAAATGGCAAAATATGATGTTCACACATTGAATAGAACTGGATGTCTTTTGCAATGACTGCATCGGAATCTTCAGAGAATTGAATTAATAGTTCAGAGTCGGAATCATATCCTGAAAAGATCTCTTTGTACATGTCAACTATTCTGTCTGGTGTTTCGCGTAAACCCTCTCTGGTCGGATCCTCACCTATCTCAATTATTAATTCTCTGATTAGTTTTCGTACTCTTTGTTCATCCATTATGGTGCACCTATCAATTTGTGTAATTGTGGTATTATACGTACCTCATTATAGAGAGGATATACTATGTCATAAAATTCCAAGAGTTGCTCCAAGCTTGGTTCAGCTACACCGTAGGTTGGCTGTATTATAAATCCTGCAATATCGGTTTTAGAAATTGTATTAAAAATTCTCTTGATTAGTTCTTTAAATGATGGTAAATCCGTTTTTGAGCTAACTACAATTTTGATGTATGTTATTTTCTTTAGTGATACTGATGTTTTAAGACATTCAAACGCATTTTCCATGAGTGTTGAATAGTGTTTAGGATCAACAAATTCAGAGTCCTTGGTCTTAAATTCAATTTTTACAAAATCGATAAACGGTACAACCTCAGAAAATTTAGCAGCGTCAAAACATGATGACTCTAGATAGGTAGGGATGTTTTTTGATTTTACATGCTTTGCCATTTCCCTAACTGCTTCGTGTTGAATGAGAGGATCCCCTCCTGTAAAATTAACTTTGTAGGTTTTGTCTTGTAGTTTGGAATTTATTATTTTACAGGCTTCTTCTAATGAATATTCTGTGCCAGAATTCATAGGAAGTGCCTCTACGGTATCACAGTAAAAGCATGTAAAAGGACAACCTGCTAATCTAACAAATAGCGTCTTTGTTCCATAAAGTATCCCCTCACCTTCTACAGATGTGAATATCTCAAACAGTCTTACTTTCAAGGATTTAGTTATGAATGGTTGTTATTTATTCAATAAGATTATAGCAATAGTTATGACATTACTGGTTCTTTAGTATAAAATAAACCAGAAATGAAAAATACTACTCCTAAAATTCCGATTAATCCTCCAACAAATTCCACTGTTTCACCTAGGTCAAATACTGTTGGTGCCCATAAGAATGCAATTAGTGCGCCAACAACCATCATAGGTATACCAACGCCAACAGAAATTCGTTTAGAAGCCATGGTATAGTTGGGCTCTTTTTAAAATGTATATGAAGTTTGTGTCAGATTATTGAAGCATTCTATACAATTTTTTAAGTGTTTTTTCAACTTCAGAAATTTTGTTTAACGCATCTTTTGGTGAATCGTCAGCTTGGAATTTTGCTTGTTCTAATAACGAGAGTGAGTTTTTGATCCAACGTTTGGCAGCGGCGTTTTTATCTGCTTTTGCTGCCAAGTCATGTAATTCATTTTCTAATTGTTGAATTTTTAGCTTAATTCTTTCTGTTTTTGACTCAGAAAGAGATTCAGCTCGTAGAGAGTTAACCTCATTCTTATCGATTTTTGTGTTTTCAATATCATTTATGAGGTTATTTAGCGTGTTAAATAATTTGAAAGCATCTTCAAGATTGCCTTTTGAGATAAGAATTTTTAATTCATCAAGCATGCTTTTTGCTTTATCTAGTTTGGCCGTATCAATGCGCTTACTAGTTGATAGTTTGTCTAATTTTACTTCAAGATTGTTAATTATGGCATCTATTCTATTTGCTTTTGATTCATCAAACTGATTTTTAAGTGTAATAATGATCTTAGTCTGTTTTGCTATTTGGCTTGAATTAGATGCTTTAATGAGTTGTAGCCTTGATTGCTCTAGGTTTTTGGTTATATTTTCTGATAAGCCTAGATCCTTTGCTTGCACAATGAGTATATCAACTCGTTGTATTTGTTTTTCAGCAAAATCCTTTGCACGCATAGCCTTCTTTTGATCGGCGTTATCTTTGAGTACATTATAAACATCAAGTGTTAGTGATTCTAGTATGCCAATGGTCTTTTCTGCAGATCCAAGATCTCCACTCTTGTAATTGTTTCTTGCAGTGGTTATTAATTCATCAAGCGCCTGAAAATCAATTTCTACGCCATTTTTTTCCGCTATTCCTTTAAGCCTATCCACATATTTTTCCATTCTATCAATAACTGGTTTTATTCCATATTGTGTATTGGTATCCTGTGCTAACGCAAGCTCTGCAACTGGCCTTGCTTTGCTAATTTGCTGTCCAATTTCTTTAAAGATCCTCATTGCTGCCAAAAAGTGAGTTCTAGCTTCTTCAGTATTTTCCTCTTTGGCAGCATTATTTAATGCGTCTATTTCGGCAGAACCTTGTTCATATAATTTCTTTATTTCATCAGGTACTGATTCTGTATTTGAGAGTTCAGATTTTATGTGATCCCTTGCTTGCATCGCAAGTCTAACTAGCGATTCTGTTTCTGATTCTGCATAAGTATAGGTTGAAATGGTGCCTAGAAGACTTGCAATCAAAAATAACACAACAAAAGAGGTTTTATTCATTGGCCCTCACCGGTTATACCGTCCTTTAACTTTACTAGATTTTGTGATTCTTTTTTTTCAATCTCAACTATTCCTTCTCGTTCTAGGCGTTTTACGGCTCTCCACATAGTTGTTCGTGGTTGAAGGAATTTCTTGCGTAATTCACTTTCATATGCTTGCCCGCCGTTATCAACAATAAAGGAGATAAGCTCTTTGTCATCGTCTCGAAGATTTGGTCGTAGTACAAAGATTGTTTCTTTATCAAATGTTCGGTATATTGTTTTTTCTTGTTTTGATGTAACAGCCAGTGTTTCTTTTATAACTATGTTTTTTCTTCTTTTTAAAATTACAGCAGATGCTATAGCTGCCACGACAACTCCAATAATAATGATAATTGAATTACTCGATATTGAATTGGGCTGGGTTGTTGAGGTTTGTTCTTGAATTGCCAGGTTTTTTGCTTCATTTGCCAAGTCTGTTGCATCTGTAAATCTACCATTGTCATATGCAGTTAATGCCTCATCAAGTTTAGCATCTGCTAACGGAGTCTGTATTCCGTTGTTTTTTATTTGCTCTATTGAATTTCTTGCGTCATTTATAGCATCTAATGCTGTTTGAGCGGAACCAGATACGCCAAAAGAATAGCTTATCTCAATATGGCCCGAAGGCAATAAAAGATGAGATTGTTCATCGATTATTTCTATACTTTGAGGAATGATGTTCATTCCAACAATAACGGTATTTTTTGGCATGAGTACTGTATGTTCTGATGGCGTATCTACAGTAAATGACCAGATCTTACCGTCTTTTGATACAAGATCATGTGTATCATAATCTATTGTAAGTAAAGAAGCCCCAAACGTTTCAACTGTTGCTATGTTATCTTTTATGTTAGTTGCAAGTAAAAGACCATTTTCGTCTTGCGCTACAAAATTTTCTATTGTTTCTCCAAACAGTTTTACAGTAAAGTCAGGAGAGAGTGGATCTGCTTCTGTTTGATAAAAAACATGGGTTGATCCATCCTGATAAATAATAAAATCAATAGTTCGAAGAGCACTAAGCGAGCTTTGAATAGGCATGCCTACGGCTAGTATAACAAAACCTAGTGCAATTATGGGCATCCTGACCATTGTTGAGAGGATACTTTGGTTCCTTACAAAAAGGATTCCATCCTCTGGAAGAGGTTCCTGTGAATTACACAGTACCAATTGTGGGTTCATAAACTAGTACCTTAGATTCATGGATTCTACCAGAGACTGGAATTTTTGGAATTCTTGGAAGAATTGGACGCCTTTTTCAGTAACCATATACTTTCTGTTCCTGTCATCTTTGATTGAACCTACTAGGCCAGCATCAACAAGTTTTTGGCACTTGTCTAAGACTGCATAGTGAGAGAGGTTGGCTTTTCTTGATATGGCAGAAACAATAACTCCCTCACGGCCACCTGACATGGTTACATCCAAAATGTCACCAATTATTCCCATCTCGGATCTGTATTGTTGTTTTGACATACCACCTATACGACGAGTTGGTTAATCAGGTACATTTTGAAACCTTAAAGCGGAACGCATAGCGGAACGCCTGTTTCACCATCCAGAAATTGTAAAAATGGTTATTTTTTACGGCGCGAGCATATTTCAAAATTTAAGCAATCTAAGACTCTTGCTATAAAAAGGAAGTTTTTGGTTTTTAATATTTATTAATAACTTTTTATTCAATGTGATTCTCATAAGTCGTAATAGACATGTTTGATAGATTCAGGAAAAAAAAGGAAGAGTCTGAAGATGCTGGTTTTGGGATGGTTGAAGAGAGACCGGGTTTTAATCAAGACTATTCTGTTGAAGCATTTTCTTCAGATGCACGGGAGTCAATTAATGAAGAAAAATTAACTGAGAAAGTAGATAACAATACTCCTGTTGAAACACAGCCTCAAAAAAATTCGTCTGTTTCTTTGACAAGCGAGATTGGAATAAGCGCATTGATGGATAAACGCACCAGACTAGATGAAGCGATTGATTATGTTGGGTTGATGATTAAAAATCTCAAGGATAAACGTACGAGATTAGAAAAAGATATTGAACAAGAATCTGTTGATATTAAAAATCTTAAAGAAAAACTCATGAAGGTAAGCGATTACATTGAAGAGGAAAATCAGGGAATACAAAATCTTAAAATGAAAAGAACCGCAGTTGAAAAAGAAGCAGATGAGGTAGGAAATTTTATAAGCAATCTGCGAAACAGGCTGTCAGGCATAGACAGAGTAATAGATGATGAAGGCAACAAAATAAAGTCCTTCAAAGAGTCTAGACCAAAACAAGAATAATTATCTATTAGAAAAATTAATTAAAAAATTTGAAAAATATGAGATACTAGGTAAATCGTGTAGAGGACGATATAGAAGAGGATGATTGTATAGGCATTGATGGAAATTTCTCGTTTATAGAGGCTTCCGCCACTGCTGCCGCTTCTTGCAATATCTTCTCTGATTCTGCGTTTGTAGTTTCGTCTACACCAAATGATGCGTCACTACTCTGGAATGTCTCAGTCATCAAGTCGCTTAGCATTTCTGTCATTCTATTCAATTCTTGATCAGCGCCTGGCATGAACTTGATTAGTGAAGATTTGAGACTCTTCATCAGGCCAATTGTTGGCATAATGGTTACAACTGTATCGCCAAGGTTGTGGAATGTTGTTAATCTTAATTCGATTTGTTCAAGAGCTATTCGTGCATTTCCTAGGATTCTACTTACTTTACGAATTTCAGCTAGCTCGTTTGATAATACTTTGCTAGTTGATGTATCATGTTGTTGAGTAGCAGCAACAACTCTCTGGAAAAGCTGTTCGTCTCGTTGCTTTAGTTTAGAAAGCATATTATCTAACTTTCCAATTTGCAGTTGAAGTCTTTTGATGGCTGTTTCAACTCTAGGCTTTAGTGCGCCTTTAGGTTTTAACGCATCATTGATTCGTTCGCCTAATCCTTGTGTTTGTGGTTTAGACCATTTATTTTGAAAGCTAGTCACGCCACATGCTGCAATAGTTGATTCTTAATTCAAGATGTGAATTATACTTAACAGTACACTAAATTTAGCTAACAAAAATTAGGGAGAAGAAATTTAGTTTTTAGACCTTCAGTAGAGTCGTTCTCTGCGGGTGAATCTTTCTGATGTGATTCGGTATTCCCGATGGATTGTTTACCAGTTCACCACAAAGTGGGCACTTTTCCATTTTCTGTTTGTGAGTTAGAACATTCGTATTTAAATATTGCTTTAAAAGGATTTTTCGTTCTAAGAGAGTAAAAAATAAACAAAAAATCAAGTTTTGTTAAATCTTTTTATTTTGAATCAAAATGAAACTTTTCGTATTTTATAACGCAGATAATAAATGTCACAGAAGTAACTATACGAAATCGATAC
>Ga0247727_10015380_pt1 | contig 12559 bp, 12 predicted proteins | sample WisWelCaveWW1625_FD_202498 | JGI IMG/M metagenome (GOLD analysis project Ga0247727, IMG submission 202498) | Biofilm microbial communities from Wishing Well Cave, Virginia, United States - WW16-25 | ecosystem: Environmental > Aquatic > Deep subsurface > Groundwater > Cave microbial mat | place... | reverse complement strand
CTGACGCTGTGGAGCTTTGAGTAAGGATGAGAATCCTATATGTTCTTGCAACGGCTTGGCCGTTGCATCAGAACGCTGCACTTTGCGAACATGTTAACTCACAAAAACCTCGGCCAAGCCGAGGGTGGAACCCTTTTCGGACGCACACGAATTAGTTCAATGTTAGAATTGCCGCGATTTGACTTTCAACCCACCACCCGCGTCGTCTTCGGCGAACGTGCTATCGATCAATTGGGAAGCCTGGCAAAAGAATTGAATGGCCGTCGGGTATTAGTGGTCACAGATCCCGGCCTGATCAGCGCCGGGCATGTGGAACGTGCGCTGCATTCGCTCAAAAAAGAATCGATTGATGTTTGTTTGTTCTCAGGCGTGGAAGAAAACCCTACTACTAAGCATGTCGAAGATGGCGTTCGATTCGCCAAAGAGAATAAATCAATCGATCTTATCGTCGGCCTCGGCGGCGGCAGCGTCATGGATTGCGCCAAGGGCATCAATTTTCTGCTCACCAACGGCGGCAAAATGGAAAACTACCGGGGCATGGGCAAGGCAACAAAACCCATGCTGCCATCTATCGGCATTCCGACAACCGCCGGCACCGGCAGCGAAGCGCAATCCTACGCTCTGATTGCAAAAGCCGATACGCATGAGAAAATGGCGTGCGGTGATTTGAAAGCGAGATTTCGTGTCGTCATTCTTAATCCAACATTGCTCATCTCCGTTCCTAAGAAAGTGATGGCAATTACCGGCATCGACGCGATCTCTCATGCGATTGAAAGCTACGTGTCAACACGCCGGAATCCAATCTCACAAATGTTTGCGAGAGAAGCTTGGCGATTGCTCGAGAAAAACTTTGAAGCCATTCTACGCGAGCCGGAGAATCTCGAAGCGCAAGGCGAGATGTTGTTAGGCGCGCACTTGGCCGGCGCGGCAATCGAGAACTCGATGCTCGGCGCGGCCCATGCTTGCGCGAATCCGTTAACCGCGCGATATGGCATCACCCATGGCGTTGCCGTTGGACTGATGCTGCCGCAGGTCATCAAATTTAACGGCCAAGCCGTAGACGAAGAATATAAGGACCTGTTACACCTGGCAGGATTTCCGGAAAAAAACTTCTCGAGCGGCGGGGAACAGCTTGCAAAGAGAATCGTCGAACAAAAAACCGCAGCGAAATTACCCCAGCGACTGCGAGAGTGTGACGTTGAAGAGCATGTATTGCCGGAGCTTGCTGAAGCTGCTGCAAAAGAATGGACAGGAAATTTCAATCCACGTCCGGTGATGGAGACGCAATTTCTTGAACTTTATCGGGCTTCGTTCTGAGACTCGCCTATGACAAGTAAGGTCGAATCGGTCAACCATATCCCTATACGCTTAACCGATGAAAGATGGCGGCACATTGTTGAAAACCACAATGACATAGCAAGCTTTTATTTTGAAATTTTGGAAACCGTTGCCAACCCTGAATTCGTCTTTGATGGCGACTATGGCGAGCTTTGGGCCGTCAAGCATATATCGCTACGAAAAGTGATAATGGTCATTTATCGGGAATTTCAAGTACAAAATGCTGGCTTCGTCATTACGGCTTTCTTTACAACCAAGCTGAAGAAACTCTTCAAGAGGAGAATCATATGGCGACGGCAACTGTAATTAAAGAAATTTTTGAAGCCCTGCCGCACCTGAAAAAAGTCGGTGCAAAGCATTTGTGGTTTGATTTTGATGAAGAAGCCGATGTTTTGTATGTCAGCTTAGAAAGACCGCAAAATGCAACGGATACGGATATGCTGGAGGATGGCATTTTCATCAGACTGCGTGGCAAGAAGATTGTCGGAATTACCATCACGAATTTTAGCCGTAAGTTTAACGGGAAAAGGAGATAGTCCATGTCATTTACCAATCCCGCCAGCGCCGCCAAAGAAAACGCCGCGGCGTACGTGCGCTCGCTCATGGAGCTTTTGGGCGATCGCGATCCTTTCGAAGTGCAAGCCGGACTTCTTGATGCGCTCAGGAAAGAAATTGCCGGCGTGGATGACCAAACCCTGCGACGACCGGAGAAACCCGGTAAATGGTCTGTGCTGCAAGTGATCCAACATCTTGCCGACAGCGAACTGGTGTTTGGCTACCGACTGCGCATGGTTCTGGCCCATCCTACTCCCGAGATTCAAGGTTATGATCAGGATCTCTGGGCGAACGAGCTCAAATACAACGAAATGGAACTTGAAGATGCGCTTGAACAGCTTCGCGTTATCAGAGCGATCAATCTCAAGCTGCTTCGCTCGTTGAGCGAAGATCAATTTGAGCGCGTTGGCCTGCACAGCGAGCGCGGCCCGGAAAGCGTTCGCAAAATGATGAAGATGATTGCCGGCCACGATCTGCTGCATTTACGGCAAATCAAGCGAATTAAGAAAGCGCACGGCGTTCAGTAACTTGATAACCATTCGACTTCCGACAACCATGTTTAATTGCTTCTCGCTCATAATCTTTGCTTGTCTCGTCACAACCATTTATGCACAGAATAACATTGGATCATCAAATTCGGAAACTCCTGCCGATCCATGGCCTCTCTTTCGCGGCAATCCCCAACTGACCGGAGTGAGCTCCAGCCCGTTGCCGGAGAATCCTGAACTGCTTTGGACCTTCACCGCTCGCGGCGACATCGAATCCACCGCCGCCATTTTCCAAAATACCGTCTACGTCGCCTCTTTGGACAGCCATCTCTATGCGATTGACTTGAATTCCGGAAAATTAAAATGGAAATTTGGCGCGGCAGATGAAACCAAATCGTCGCCATCGGTATCTAATGGGGTAGTTTATTTCGGCGACGAGTCCGGCGCTTTTCATGCCGTCGACGCTTTCACTGGCAAACGAAAATGGCTATTCCATGCCGATGCAGCAATCATTTCGTCGGCGAATTTTCATAATGGCCGGGTGCTCTTTGGTTCGTACGACAATTATCTTTATTGCCTGAATGCTATCGACGGCGCCCTGCTTTGGAAATTTGAAACTGAAGGTTACATTCACGGTACGCCAGCGATCGCCAACGACACCGTCGTGGTCGCGGGATGTGATGGCTATTTACGAATGATTCGCATTCGCGACGGCGTCGAAATCAAAAAGGGCTTAGCCGGCGCCTACGTTGCCGCAAGCCCGGCGGTGAACAACGGGCGCGCCTACGTGGGAACCTTTGGCAACAAAATCATATGCATGGATTTGGCCAGCGCCAAGACGGTTTGGGAATATGATCATCCCAGAAAAGATTTTCCATTTTACTCCTCGGCGGCCATCACGGACAAGTTGTTGGTCGTCGGCGGGCGGGACAAGATGGTTCATGGCATCGATCGAGAAACCGGCAAAGGCATTTGGAATGTTGCGGCGAAAAGCAAAATAGATTCATCTCCGGTGATCAGCGGCACACGCGCATTTATTGGAATCTCCGGTGGCGAGCTTCTCGCCATCGACGTCAACACCGGCAAGACGGTTTGGCAATTTGAGACCGGCTCATCCATCCTGGCCTCGCCAAGCATCGGCTATGGAAAGCTGGTCATCAGTTCCACAGATGGCGTGGTTTATTGCTTTGGTGAAAAGTAACATACAGCGGGTGTTTTCACCAAAACGCACACATAGAATTCGCAAAGTAAAATCATAGAGTGAAGATGGGCACAGAATCCAACATCATGCATCCTGAACCAGCCACGGCGCGACTCGACTCCAAGGAAACGGAAGTCGGCAGTGTATTCGTCTCGAACTACCCTCCCTATTCGTTTTGGCGCGCGGATTTTTTAAGCGCGGTGACCAAGGCATTGCATGCGCCGCCTTTGCCCGGGGCCACGCTGGGATTGTATCTGCATATCCCTTTTTGCCGCAAGCGTTGCAAATTTTGTTACTTTCGCGTTTACACGGATAAAAATAGCGCGGAAATTCAAACCTATCTCGATGCGCTCGCCAAGGAAGTCGAACTTTATAGCCCATTACCCTCTGTGCAAGGCAGGCCATTGAAGTTTGTCTATTTCGGCGGCGGCACTCCCTCCTACATCAGCGCGAAGCATTTGCAGGCACTCGCCACGAGACTCAAGTCCGCGATACCTTGGGACAACGCGGAAGAAGTGACTTTTGAATGCGAGCCGGGCACACTGTCGCAGGATAAGCTGGAAATGATTCGCGCCATCGGCGTCACACGCCTTAGCCTCGGCATCGAAAACTTCAACGACCACATCTTGGAAGAAAATGGGCGCGCCCATCTTTCTCAGGAAATTTACCGAACCCTCCCATGGATTAAGGCTTTGGATTTTGACCAACTGAACATCGATCTCATCGCCGGCATGGTTGGCGAGACCTGGGAGACGTGGAAAGATTCGGTGCAAAAAACCATCGACATCGATCCTGATAGCGTGACGATTTATCAGATGGAGCTGCCTTATAATACGGTTTACTCCAAAAGCATTCTGGACGGCTCGCCTCATCTCGCGGTCGCTGATTGGAACACCAAGCGCGATTGGCAGGCCTATGCGTTCGAACAGCTTGCTGCGGCAGACTATGAAATTTCTAGCGCCTACACCATGGTTAAGAAAAACAAAGCTTGCAAATTTGTTTATCGTGACGCCGTCTGGCATGGCACCGACATGCTCGGCACCGGCGTCGCATCTTTTTCACACATGAGCGGCGTTCATTTTCAGAACACCGCAAATTGGAATGATTATCTCGCCAAGCTCGACGGCGGCGAGCTGCCATTGGACCGCGGTTTCTCGACGACTGAAAAAGAGCGCCTTGCCCGCGAAATGATTTTACAACTGAAGCTCGGCAAGATAAGAACAGAATATTTTGAAAGGAAATTTGGCGCAAACCTCCTGGCTGAGTTTGGCTCTATCTACGCGCGCCTGCAAAAAGAAGGCATGCTCAATTTCAATCAAGGCGAAGTGCGGCTGACGATGAAGGGCCTGCTGCGCGTTGATCAGTTGTTGCCGGCATTTTACGAAGCGAAGTATCAGAACGCGCGTTATACCTGATCGATCCCTTCGCTCTTTTATCAAGATTGGCGTTAATCCACCTGCTAAATACCCCATGATAATTCGCACGGAGAGAATCCTATGCACGGCAAAGCATTCCTTCAACTTTACAGAAACAGTGTCATCGCTTTTTTCCTGCTTGCTTCGTGTCTGGAGAGCGCGCCATTAATAGAACCAGAGGGTGAATGGCCTCAATGGTTGGGGCCAAATCGTAACGGCATTTCGGCGCTGGCCGCCGGCAAGTTGTATGTGCGCAATACGAAAGAGTTGGTTTGCTTACGTCTCAAATGACCAGCGTCATCCGAGAAAAAACGGAAAAGATTTTCTTGGGTTTGACAGAACAGCACGGCGTTAACGGCGCATTGCAGTAATCACTCAAAAGGAGCTTGACATGAAAAAGCAATCATCGTTCATCTACGCCTTTATCGTGCTTGGTATCGCAAGCTTCGGATTTTATTTCAATCAAGACGGCGCGAATTCCAAATCGAAGCCAGCCGTCAGCAGTAATGCCGAATGGCCGCAGTGGCGCGGGCCAAATCGCGATGGCATTTCGAAGGAAACCGGCCTGCTGAAGAGCTGGCCGGCCAGCGGCCCGAAAATTTTGTGGCGCGCGCCTTCGGGGGAAGGCTACTCGGGAATCTCGGTCGCCAACGGCCGCGCCTACACCATGTACGGTCAAGGCAGCGACGAACTTCTCGTGTGTCTCGATGCCAATACCGGCAAAGAGATCTGGCGATTTCGCATGGATTCCCAATTTTACAACGACCAGGGCAATGGTCCGAGATCGACCCCGACTGTTGATGGCAATTTGGTTTTTGTTCAAGGCGCAAAAAGCACGCTCTATGCGGTTCGCGCTGACAACGGTCAAAAAGTTTGGGGCATCGATCTCAAAAAAGAATATGGCGCGAAAATTCCTACTTGGGGAGTCAGCACCAGCCCGCTTGTCGAAGGTGATCTGGTTCTGGTTGACGTTGGCGGCAAGTCCGGCTACTCCATTTGTGCGTTCAACAAAACAACCGGGAAATTGGTGTGGAACTCGCAAACTGATGATCCCGGATATTCTGCTGCCATTGCCATCACCGCCAACGGTTTGCGCCAGGCTGTTTTCTTTACTGGCTCGGCAGCCGTGTCGGTCTCGCCGAAAGATGGCAAGATGTTTTGGCGTTATCCCTGGCAAACTTCCTACGAGGTGAATGCTGCGACTCCGATATTTATTCCTCAGGATAAAGTTTTCATCTCGTCCGGCTATGGAGTCGGAGCGGCGGTGCTGCGCATTCAAGGAACGAATGGCTCTTTGAATGTCGAGCCGGTTTGGAAAAGCCGAGTGATGAAGAATCACTGGGCGTCATCGATTCTTCATCAGGGTTACATTTATGGCTTCGATGATGCGATTTTAACCTGCATCAATGCAAACACCGGAGAGCAGAAATGGCAGCAACGCGGCTTCCAGAAAGGCTCGCTGATTTACGCCGACGGTCATTTGATCATTCTCGGCGAGCGTGGAAATCTCGCGCTGGCTGAGGCGACGCCGGCCGGTTACAAAGAAAAAGCCGCAGCCGAAGTGCTGCGCGGAAGATGTTGGACGATGCCGACGCTGGCCGGCGGCAAGCTTTACATTCGCAATCAAAGCGAGATGCTGTGTCTGGATTTGGTTGGAAAAAGGATGTGATGGGTAAAACGTAATGCTTAACGCGTAAAGGAAAGGTGCTCAAAGCGCATGAAATATTGTTCAACTTCAAAACTTCTTGCCGCCGCATCTCTGAGCCTGGTGGCAAATCTTACAGTCGCAAGCTTTGCCCAGGAGGGCGCTGAAAAAACTTACGCCAGCGAAGACACGGTCGTCGTCATCGCCGACCGCGTGACCCGAATACCGGCGGCGAGCAGCATCGCGGCAAAGATGACCATACCGCTCCAACAAACGCCGGCAAGCGTCGGCGTCGTCACCAACGCCTTGTTTGAAAATCAAGACGGCGTCGTGCTCGTCGATGCGCTAAAAAACGTCAGCGGCGTCAACGTGCAGAGCGGCTTCGGAGTTTTTGATTATTTCGTCATTCGCGGTTTCGAATCGCTGACCAACGGCCTTGTGCTTACCGACGGCGCCGCCGAGCCGGAGGTGACATTTTATAATCTCTACAACATCGAGCGCGTGGAGGTGTTAAAAGGCCCCAGCGCATTTTTGTATGGCGGCAACCCGCTCTCTGGAACCGTCAATTTGGTTCGCAAGCAACCGCTTTTCAGAAGTTTTTTGCACGCGAACGGATCTTTCGGGCGTTTCAACTCCTATCGCGGCACTTTGGATCTTGGGCTTGCAAATTTGGATTCCGGCGTCGCCTTTCGCTTGAATTCATTATGGCAGGATTCTGAAAATCACCGCGACGGCAAGAACAACGACAACAAGAGCATCAATCCGGCGCTGTCCTGGCGGTTGGATAATCAAACGAGCTTGACCGCAAATTTTGAATACGTCAACAGCAGCTACAAGCCCGACGCCGGCCTGCCGCTGCTCAATAATCAAGTGCCCAACGTGCCGCGCACGCGATCTTATCAATCGCCTTTCGATCGTTCCGAACAAAAGATTCTGCGTGGCAGAGTTGATGTTGAGAGGCGCATGAGCAATGCTTTTACGTTGCGCAACAAACTTTTTTATACTGATCTGGATTGGCAAACCGACGGCACGCTGTTCTTCGGCGCCTTTCCCGACGGGCAAGGCAACACACTGGTCGCACGTGCGCTAACAACTCTCGACGATCGCCAGAAATTATTTGGCAACCAACTCGAAGCGCTGCTCACTTTCAATAGCGGCTCGCTGAAGCATCAGCTTCTTGGCGGATTTGAAGTCAGCCGGCTTGGAGATGAATTTACTCTGGGGTTTGCGCAATTGCCGCTGATCAGTTTATTCTCGCCCGTCGAAACAGCAACATCCATCATCGATGCCCCGGTGATGAAAGCCGATGGCCGAGGCCTCACTTATGCTCCTTATCTGCTCGATCAAATCTCCTTCTCAAAACACTTCAAAGCAATGCTCGGCGGCAGGTATGATGTGATTGATTATAAAGACGACCGACTTCTTAATGGCTTTATATCTGTGCCGACGGATAGAACCTATGAGAAGTTCAGCCCGATGGCGGGTGTGACGTACAGCCCGATAACCTCCCTCTCTTTCTATGCCAACGCCGGCCAGGCTTTTGCGCCGCCCTCGAGCCAGCAAATTGGCGAGCTGAAAGCCGAAGAGAGCACGCAATTTGAAGTTGGTGTGAAAGCGAGTTTGCTCAACGGCAAGCTCAACACCACGCTGGCGTTGTATCAGTTGGATAAGGAAAACATGGCCATTGCCGATGCCAATCAGATCACTTATCACACCGGCGAACAGCGATCGCGCGGCATCGAGATTGACGTTGCTGCGCAGCCGGCGCACAACTGGCAGGCATTTCTCGCTTACGCATTTACCGACGCTGAACTAAGGCAGTTCATCGACGAAATACAGATTCCAACTCCCACGGGAGTGATTACCCAACAAGTCGACCGCTCTGGCAACGTCCCGGCTTTCGCGCCGAAGCACATCTTGAATTTCTGGACCAACAAAGAGTTCAAAAACGGGCTTGGCATTGGCGGCGGCGCGCATTATATTAGCAGCCAGTTTATCGATGAAGACAACGCTTTCGAAATCGACGGCTATGTGACTATCGACGGCATGATGTACTACACCATCGGCGATTGGCGCTGGAGCATCAACCTTAAGAACTTGACCGGTACCGAATACGAAACCCGCGGTTTCGGTTCGGCTTCGGTCATTCCCGGCAGTCCTTTTGCCGTCTATGGCGCGGTTGAGTTCAAATTGTGACATACTTCAATCCTCTTTTGTAAACGGATTGAGCGGATTTAGCGGATAAAGAGAACAGTATCAGTTTAGCGGCCCAAAGGTGTCTTCCTTGTTCGTCCTTCAGGAGGGAATCTTTTTGCAATTCAGGAAAGACTTGCTACGTGCGCAACAAGTTCCTTCGAGGATGACATCTACTTCAGACGGCTAAATTTCTACGAGTAACATTGGCGAAACGAGGAGAAATCGAAACAAGCTTTTGCTTTGTCCGCTCAACCAGTTCAATCCGTGTACTTTTATCTTCCCGCGGAGGAGAAAATGAAAAATGCTTTTCCCAAATGGACACTTTATGCCGGCTTGATTGTGCTCTATCTCCTGCACAATGATCTTTGGTACTGGAACGATCCCACGTTGGTGCTCGGACTGCCCATCGGCCTTCTCTATCACTTCGGATTCTGCGGCGCTGCCTCTCTCTTGCTGTTTTTGCTGGTTACTTACGCGTGGCCGAAACATCTTGAAGTTGAAACGCCAGAGGAGCGCGCACGATGACGACAACCGTGATATTCGTTTATCTAGCTTTGGTCGTCGCCGTCGGCACGCTGAGCCACAAGCTCTTCCGCGGCACCGGAGAAGATTTTTTTGTCGCCAGCCGCAGCTTTGGAACGTTCCTGCTGCTGATGTCGCTCTTCGGCGCCAACATGACGGCCTTCGCCATCCTCGGCGCTTCCGGAGAAGCATATCATGAAGGCATCGGCGTTTTTGCGCTAATGGCTTCATCTTCTGCCTTGATTATCCCGACGGTGTTTTATTTTATCGGCACGCGTGTTTGGTCGTTGGGAAAACGCCACGGCTACCTTTCGCAGATTCAATATTTCCGCCAGCGCTATGATTCCGATTTTCTCGGCCTCGTGCTTTTCGTCGTCATCATCGCTTTGATGATTCCCTACATTCTCGTTGGCTTCATGGGCAGCGGCATTACGTTAAATCAAATTACCAACGGCCAGCTTCCGGCGTGGCTCGGCGGTCTCATCGTCTGCGCCGTGACTTTAGCCTATGTCACCTACGGCGGCATGCGTGGCACGGTGTGGGTGAACACGTTTCAAGTTTTGGTGTTCATGACTTTTGGCATCGCCGCGTTCGTCGTCATTTTCAAAAAATTAGGCGGCATCGAAAATGGCATGGCCCTGGTGGCGGCAAAGCATCCCGAGCTGTTGATTCGCGGAGATAAAATAACGCCGCTGCAACTGCTCAGCTACACTTGCATCCCGTTGTCGGTGGGCATGTTCCCGCACATGTTTTTGCATTGGCTCACCGCCAAGCGCGCCGCAACGTTTCGCTACACGCTGGTATTCTATCCGCTCTGCATCGCCATCGTCTGGATTCCCAGTGTGCTGCTCGGCGTTTTGGGCAGTGTGGATTTTCCCAATCTCAAAGGCCCGGCGGCAAACTCGGTGCTCGTCAACATGATCGCGCTTTATGCTCCCGGCGCTTTGGCCGGATTCTTAGGCGCCGGTGTGCTTTCGGCAATTATGAATTCCATGGACTCCCAAGCTCTGGCGATAGGCACGATGTTCACGCAGGACATCGTCCGCCACTACGGATTTCATGACAAGATGAACGAGAAGCAGCAGGTTCTGTTCGGCCGGCTTTTTATCGTTGGCATCATCGTCGTGACCTACCTCCTTTCCCTCGTCGTGAATCGCAGTATATTCAAAATCAGCGTGTGGACGTTTACCGGCTTCGCCGCAATGTTTCCGGTCGTGGCTGCCGCAGTATTTTGGAAGCGCAGCACGAAATATGGCGCGTTCGCTTCCGTCTTCAGTGTGGTGATCTTGTGGATTTATTTCTTCATCCAGGCCAGTGATTCGCCAAACTATACGGTCGGAGGAACCGGCGTCATGCCGGTTGCGGTCATCCTCGCGGTGTCAGCAGCGGCGATGGTTGTTGTCTCGCTAATGACGAAACCGCCGAAACAGGAAATTCTCGACAATTTTTTTACGAGCGATGGCTACGTATCCTCAGAACAGGGGTTGCTCGAACCCGAAAAAGTTGTTCACTCAAGAGCTTAAGAGAGGGCTACTTTAATTTGTAGTCGTGCCCCCTTGTGGGGCATTGTTACGATGAGAAAGTTATAAATCAAATTGCGGCCCACAAGCGGCCGGGACTACAAAATTATTTCTGGAGAAGCCAATGAAAAAAGTTTTCGTGTCATACTTGATTATAGCTTGCACGCTGTTTGTCTTGAGCGCGCAGGCAGTAGCGCAAAATCTGGAAGAAGCCGCGGCGCGCATTCCTCTTGAGAATTATCTTAAGGGTCACGCCACCGGTGACAGCACATATTTCAAAAAAGCTTTTCACCCCGAGGCCAAGCTGTTTTGGATTCGTGACGGGAAGTTCGCCCAGCGCACGAGCGCCTCTTACATCTCGGGAGCAAGCGGCAAGCCGGCAGACGATGAGGCGCAAAGAAAACGCAGCATTGCAAGCATCGATATCACCGGCAACACGGCTGTCGCGAAAATCATTCTTGACTATCCCAACGCGCTTCTCACCGATTACATGTCGCTGCTCAAAGTCGACGGTGAATGGAAGATCGTGAATAAGATTTTTCATGCTGAACCGAAAAAGCGTTAGCGGCAAACCAAGCAACTATTATTGCTAAAATGAAAATCGCCTACATCGCTGCCGGCGCCGGCGGAATGTACTGCGGCAGTTGCATCCACGACAACACCCTCGCGGCCGCGCTCATCCGCAAAGGACACGAAGTCGCGCTGATCCCGACTTATACTCCCATCCGCACCGACGAGCCGAGCGTCAGCGTCAAGAAAATATTTTATGGGGGAATTAATGTTTATCTCGAAGAGAAACTCCCGCTGTTTCGTCACACCCCATGGGTGCTGGATAAGTTTTTCAATAATCCCTCACTGTTGAATTGGGTGTCGCGTTTTAGCGCCTCGACCGATGCCAAAGACTTGGGCGCGCTGACCGTTTCAGTGCTGCAAGGCGAGCAGGGTCACCAAAAACAGGAATTGTCTAAACTGATCCATTGGCTGAAGCACGACCACCAACCCGAGATTGTCCAACTGACCAACTCGATGTTTGTCGGCATGGCCCGGACAATCAAGAAAGAATTGGCAGTGCCGGTATTGTGCGCCATGCAGGGCGAAGATATTTTTCTGGAAGGACTGATTGAGCCTTATAAAAGTCGCGCACTCGAAGTTCTGCGCGAACGAGCGCAGGAAGTTGACGGCTTCATCGCCACCAGCGATTACTACGCTGATTTCATGGCCGAGTACATTCGTGTTCCGCGGAAAAAGATTCATGTCGTCAAGCTTGGCATTAATCTGCAAGGCCATGGCGAAACGCCGATGAAAACAATAGCGCATAATCCATTTGTGATCGGTTACCTCGCGCGCATTTGCCCGGAAAAAGGGTTGCATTTGTTGGTCGATGCCGTGAGCCGATTGGTCAAGCAGATTAAACCTGATTCGGTAAAGTTAAAAGTTGCCGGCTATCTTGGACCGCGAGATCGACGGTACTTTGAACAGATCAAAAATAAGGTCGATTCAGTCGGGCTTCACAGCGTATTCGAATACGCCGGAGAAGTCAATCGCCAGCAAAAGATCGAATTCATCAATAGCCTTGACGTTCTTTCTGTGCCAACGACTTACAAAGAGCCAAAGGGCTTGTACATTCTTGAAGCTCTCGCCAACGGCGTTCCCGTTGTTCAGCCTCGACACGGCGCCTT
>Ga0247727_10015379_pt1 | contig 12560 bp, 10 predicted proteins | sample WisWelCaveWW1625_FD_202498 | JGI IMG/M metagenome (GOLD analysis project Ga0247727, IMG submission 202498) | Biofilm microbial communities from Wishing Well Cave, Virginia, United States - WW16-25 | ecosystem: Environmental > Aquatic > Deep subsurface > Groundwater > Cave microbial mat | place... | reverse complement strand
GCTATCCTGAAAGGGCTGATGAGGCTGAAGAAAAGTTTAAAGCGCTCATTACCAAATACCCGGCTGATGAAAAGCTGGTGCTGTATTTCGCCAAATTTCTTGAAAGGCGTGACTTGCAGCGGTCAACTGCATATTATGAGAAAGTCGTGGCGATTAATCCATACAACTTCAACGCGCTCTTTGCATTGGGTTCTTATTATGTGAATGAGGGCACGCGCATCTACCGGAAAACCGGTGATGCGCTCAAATCACTAAGCTATACTAAAAAGGGTGTTGGATATTTTGAAAAAGTCTATGCACTAAATCCTGATGACAGGGAAACCATCGAAATCCTGATTCAGTTTTACGAATACTTAGACATGACCGCGGAAAAGAAGAAATTGGAGCAGAAACTTGTCGGCAAGAATTGAAATCCGCGTCCGCGATTTTGTCCGTGACTGAAATAGGTTGACCAAAAATAGGGTCAACCAATGAAAGAAAAGACAAGAAAAAAAGAAGCATTACGCCAAAGAAGAACATTCAGTGAAAGCATTCGCAAACAGGTAGTGCGAGACATTGAAAACGGCAAGTGTTCAGCGATGGAAGCCAGCCGCGAGTTGGGGGTGAGTTGGCAAACTGTCTATACCTGGATTTACCGCTACAGCCGATATTTGGAGAAAAACAAGATACTGGTGGTGGAAGAAAAAAGCGAAGCCTACCGGAGCAGGCAATTGGAGGAGCAAATCAAAGAGCTGGAAGCGGCATTGGGACGCAAGCAGATGGAGATTGACTTGCTGAACAAAATCATTGAACTGGGCAATGAAGCCTACCGGACGGATTTAAAAAAAAGTTTTGTAAAGAAGCGCTCGAATGGTTCCGCGTCCACCGGGGCAACCGGCACCGGCACAAAATGAAAACGATGTACACCGTAGCAGGCATCAGCAAACAAGCCTTGTGGAAATACAACAAGCGCCAGGAAGAAGTGGGGCGTATCACCGGGCAAGTGACGGAGATAATGCACCAGTTGCGCACCCGGCATAAGCGGATGGGATGCAGAAGGATGTATTACGCGATGAGGAAGCCGGTTCCGGTAGGCAGAGATTTGTTTGAGCAGATCGGATTTGCCAACGGATTCAAACTCAGACAGAAGCGCAACGTGATGAAAACCACGTGGGCACAGCGCGTGGAAGTATATCCCAATTTGCGGCAGGAAAAATGCTCAACGCCATCAACCAGGCGTGGCAGTCGGATATCTTCTATCTGAAAGTGGAACACAACGATTACTATGGGGTAAGCATCGAAGATGTCTATTCCCGCAAGCTCTTGGCGCTGCAAGTATCCGCCAGCCTTTCAGCGCAACAAAACGTGCGTGCATTGAACAAAGCGCTCAGGACAAGAGCCGGATACGATTTAAGCGGCTGCATCTTCCATTCCGACCGCGGGAGCCAGTACATCAGCAGCGAACACAAAGCGTTGCTGAAAGAAAACCAGATGCGCATCAGCATGTGCAAGCTGCCGCAGGAGAATGCCTATGTGGAGCGCATACAAGGCACGCTGAAGCACGAATATCTCTTTGAGTTTGAATTAACCGAAGTCAACCTGCAGCGTATGATTCAGCGCATCATCCGTTACTACAACAACGAACGTCCGCATCGCAGCCTGCAGATGATGACGCCAACAGCCTTTGAAAACCATGTGGAGAAGCTGCCTGAAAACCAACGACCGAAAATGCAGATACACGAAGGATTCTCAGAATTATCCACTAAAACCGCAGTTGCTAACAAAAGAAAAAAGTAACAAAAAATAAAAAAATACACTATGATGATAATGATGAAAAGGGAATTAACTATACTTGAATCCTGATTGAAAAAAGTCAACCTATTTCAGGCAAGGTCATTTATTCGTCATTCATAATTCGTAATTCGTCATTCCCCTCCAGGCGGGGTCATTCGTAATTTCTCTGTTCCCCCAGCTTGCCATACGCCTCAATAATTTTCTTTACTAACCGGTGGCGAATCACATCAGCCTGCGTAAGGTAAACAGTGGCGATGCCCTCCACCTTTTCCAGCAGCCTCACGGCAGTCACCAATCCTGATGATTGGTTTTTGGGCAGGTCAATCTGCGTGAGGTCGCCTGTAACGATGCACTTTGCCGCGGGACCGATGCGCGTGAGAAACATCTTGAGTTGCGCGTTGGTGGCGTTTTGCGCTTCATCCAATATGATGTAGGCATGGTCGAGCGTGCGCCCGCGCATGAACGCGAGCGGAGCCACTTCGATGACGCGGTTCTGCATGTAATAATTCAGCTTGTCAACGGGAATCATGTCGTCCAGAGCGTCATAAAGCGGACGCAGGTACGGGTCAATTTTTTCTTTCAGGTCACCGGGCAGAAAACCTAAGTTCTCGCCCGCTTCCACTGCCGGGCGGGTGAGTATGATTTTTTTGATGATCCGGTTCTTCAATGCCCTCACCGCAATGGCGACAGCCGTGTAAGTCTTTCCCGTTCCAGCGGGTCCGATGGCAAACATCACGTCATGCGTCTCGCTCAGCTTCACCATCCTGCGCTGGTTGGCGGTGCGCGCGCGAACCATCATCCCGTTCCTGCCGTGCACGAGCACCTCATCGCCATTTTCTCCCGGGGGGAAAATGTCTTCGGTTGAAATATTCAGCAGCGCCTCTTCCACGTGCCGCTCAGTGAGCGCGCCTTCCTTTTCTGCAAGAGCCAGCAGTTGGTCAATCTTGTCCTTGAACCGCCCGATTTCATCTTCATCGCCATTCACTTTTATTTTGCTGCCCCGCGAAACCAGCTTTAAATCGGGAAACGCTTTCCTGAGAAGGGTGAGGTTGGAATTATTGACGCCAAAGAACTCCACCGGGTTGACGTCATCCAGGTTGATGATAAGCTCGCTCAAATATTTTGTCCTAAGTTTGAAAATCAAATTTACCGAAAATATCACTAATCCGTGCCCATCGTCACCCTCACCACCGACTTCGGAACGAAGGATTATTATGCCGGGATGCTGAAAGGAACCATGCTCTCGCTCTGCGGCAATCTCACCATCGTTGACATCTCGCACAACATTCAGCCGTTCAACATCACCGAAGCTGCTTTTGTTTTAAAGAACGCCTTTTCGAGCTTCCCGGAAGGAACCGTGCACGTAGTGAGCGTCAACGATCAGGATGACCGTGCAGTGCGCTACATTGCCGCTGAATACCTGAAGCATTTCTTCATCGGCTTTGATAACGGGTTGTTCAGCATGATTTTCGAGAAAGAGCCGGATGCGGTGGTGGAAATTGTCCACGGGCAAAACGGCTCGGTGGCGTCATTCCCATGGAAAAATATTTTTGCCAGGGCAGCCTGCGCGCTTGCGCAGGACAAAAAGATTTCCGCCATAGGAAAGCCCGCGCGGGAGATTCTCACCAAAACCGGTCTCACTCCCGTGGTGCAGGAGTCGCTCATACGGGGATCTGTCATATATGTAGATTCATTTCATAATCTCGTGGTGAACGTCAATAAGGACCTTTTTGGAAAAATCAGGAAGGAGCGCAACTACACCATTTCTTTCAGGCGCGAAAAAATCACCGGCATCAGCGACAGCTACCACGATGTGCCTGAAGGGGAGATGCTCTGCCTGTTCAACTCAGCCGGTTATATGGAGATTGCCATCAATTCAGGCAAGGCGGGCAACCTGCTGGGGTTGAATATTGGCGACACGGTGCAGATTGATTTTGAATGATGATTCAGCTTTTTTAAAATCGATCAATTTGAGCTTAATGAATAACACGAAACAAAAAATAAAAAATGATTAAGGTTCCTATCCGTCATTCTGTCCGCCTGAGGCGGATTGATGAGCGAAGAATCTCACCGTAGTGAGATAGGGTTCATTGAAGCCATTCCGGGTTTTCCCGCATTTTAAATTTTTCATTTCTTGTTTTGTGTTAAATATTCTTTCTTGGCAAAGAAATAATTCCTGCATAACAAAATGCTCATCCGCATCGTGAAGCTCACCTTCCAGCCCAGCCGGGTGCAGGGGTTTCTCAGGCTGTTTCAGGAAGAAAAGAAAAAAATAGCCGCTTTTGACGGATGCTCGAAAGTCGAGCTGATGAAGGATACGGACACCGCCAACGTTTTTTTCACTTACAACGAATGGCGCGATAAAGACGCTTTGGAAAACTATCGGAACTCAGATTTTTTCAAAACCACCTGGGCGCGCGCAAAAAAATCATTCGCGGACAAACCGCAGGCGTGGTCGCTGACGATTGTCTAAGGCTCACTCATTAAATCTTCCGGCTTAATCCTTTTTTAAAACAACCTTTCACCTCTTTCCCCGTACAAGCTGGGTATTAAAACCCAAAACTCTTTTAACTTATGAGAACCCTAACCCTTATCCTCGCTCTTGCGGCAGCTTCTGTTTTGCCTGTGGTATCACAGGTATCCCAGGGATTTAAATATCAGGGCGTGGCAAGAAACAGCTTCGGAGAATTATTTTCCGGGCAAGACATCCATTTCAGGCTTTCCATAATTGACAGCGCTTCTGACGGAAGCCCCGTTTACGTGGAAACGCAAACTGCAAAAACCAATGAATACGGCTTGTTCAGCATCGTCATCGGAAGCGGTGAAGCGCTGGATGGCGATTTCAACAGCGTATCCTGGGCTTCAGGCGACAAGTGGCTGAAAATTGAGATGGACCCCAACGGTGGAAGCAATTTCTTCTTCACCGGCATGTCGGAGCTGCATTCCGTTCCTTATTCCAAGGTGTCTGAAATAGCATTGAGCGACCCCAGCGCAGAAAACGAGTTGATAACCGAAATCACCTTTAATGATGCCACCCGTCAGTTGACGGTGGTGGAAGGCGGCAATGACCGCTCTGTTATGGTGGATGTCAGGGAAGATGACTTGGGCAATAACGATGTCAATGACTTGAAAAATGTGGACGCCTCACCCGTAACGGGCAATGTGCTGAAATGGAACGGCATCAACTGGGTGGCGGCTGAAGACGAGACCAATGAGCAAATGCTAATCCTTGATGATGACATTCTTTATATCTCTGAGGGAAACAGCGTTGACCTCTCGCATTATTTTGATAATACCGACAATCAGGAAATATTTTTCAGCCCAACTACCAACTCTATCTTGTTGCAGAATGGCGGCTCGATTGACCTCACTCCATTGGTTGAAAAGGGAGTGAATGTTTCTGTTGAATTTGATTCATTAACCAACGAGCTTACCATCACCGATGGAACAGGCAGCGTCAGCGTGAGCCTGGATGGCGTTGCCGGCACCGATGCCGACAGCAATCCGCACAACGAGATTCAGACCTTGTCGCTCAATGGCAATACCATTTCAATCAGCGCGGGCAACTCCGTTGTTTTAAGCGACAATAGCATCACCAACGAGCTTCAGGATCTTTCCTTAAGCGGCAACACGCTCGCTATCTCCGGTGGGAATTCAGTGACGCTTGAAGACAATGATGCAACCAACGAATTGGTGACTGAAGTTACATTCGATGGCAGCGCCCTGGAGATTTTAGATGCAGGGGGAGTGCACTCGGTTGAACTCAGCAGCCTGCAGGACGATGCTGATGCCGACCCCTCCAATGAATTACAAACTCTGTCGCTTTCGGGTGATGAACTGTCAATCAGCGGGGGCAACACCATTGTTCTCCCTGATGTGAATTCAACCAACGAGCTTCAGAATCTTTCCATCAGCGGCAGCGATTTGTCCATCAGCAGCGGCAACATGGTTACGCTTCCTGATGCGAGTTCGACTAACGAGTTGCTTATCAACGCAACCTTGAGCGGTACTACGCTTCAACTGACGGATGCCGGTGGAACAAAGAGCGTGAACCTCGGCTCATTGGTGAATGATGCGGATGCGAATCCTGCCAATGAGTTGAATACAGGCGCAACCCTTTCAGGCTCCACTTTGGAAATTACTGATGCAGGCGGAACGGTTTCGGTTGACCTCAGCCCCTTGCAGGATGGTGATGCAGACCCGTCAAACGAAATTCAATCATTATCATTAACCGGAACAGACCTCTCCATCAGCGATGGAAACACAATTGACTTCAGTTCTTTCATGGACGATACAGACACTGATGACCAGATGTTGAGCATCAATGGCGACTCGATTTTCATTGAAGATGGAAATTATGTGTTGATTCCGGCTGCTTTGGGCGACAACCAGATTCTCGGCTTATCAGGAAACGACCTTTCCATTCAAAACGGAAACACGGTTGACATGAGTTCATTTATGGATAACACGGATGGTCAAACATTGTCAGTAAGCGGAAACGATTTGTCCATTGCAGGTGGCAACACGATTGACATCAGTTCATTCATGGATAACACCGATGCGCAGACACTTTCAGTCAGCGGCAGCGATATATCCATCAGTGGCGGCAACACCGTGACACTACCGGATGCAAGCACAGCCAACGAATTGCAGAACCTTTCATTAAGCGGAAGCGACCTTTCCATCAGCGCTGGAAACACCGTTGATTTGAGTTCATTTGCTGATAACACCGATTCACAAACCTTGTCTGTTAGCGGAACGGATTTATCCATCACGGGCGGCAACACTGCTGACATGAGCGCTTTCATGGATAACACCGATGGGCAAACTTTGTCAGTAAGCGGAACAGATTTGTCCATCAGCGGAGGCAACACCGTTGACTTAAGCTCATTTGCCGGTGCCGATGCACAAACATTATCGTTAAGCGGAAACGACCTTTCCATTCAAAATGGCAACACCGTTGACCTGGCTTCATTCATGGATAACACGGATGAGCAGACCTTGACTGTGAGTGGCAGCGACTTGTCCATCAGTGACGGAAACACGGTGACACTGCCGGATGCAAGCGCAACAAACGAGTTGCAAAATCTTTCAGTAAGCGGAAATGATTTATCAATTTCCGGAGGCAACACGGTTGATCTGAGTTCATTTGCCACTGATGCGCAGACATTATCAGTGAGCGGAAATGACTTGTCAATTACCGGAGGAAACACAGTTGATTTGAGTTCATTTATGGACGACACCGATGCTCAAACATTGTCGCTCACCGGTGATGATTTGTCCATCAGCAATGGCAACACCATTGACCTCAGTTCCTACCTGGATGATACCGATGAGCAAACGCTGGCGTTTAGCAATGACACGCTTTACATCGAAAACGGAAACAACGTGGTGCTCTCTTCAGTTGATGACCAGTCGTTGAGCCTCTCAGGAACAGACCTTTCGATTGAAGATGGAAACACGATTGACTTCAGCTCATTCATGGACAACACCGATGCGCAGACCTTATCGCTCAGCGGAAATGATTTGTCCATCAGCGCTGGAAACACGATTGATTTGAGCAGCTACCTGGATAATACTGATGGACAGACCTTGTCATTAAGCGGTAACACGCTTGCCATCACGGGCGGCAACTCGGTGGACCTTGCTTCCTATTTGGATGATACCGATGAGCAGACTCTTTCATTGAGCAACGACACGCTCTATATCGAAAATGGAAACAGCGTTGTCCTCGGAAATTCTGATGACCAGACGCTTAGCCTTTCAGACAACTCACTTTCCATCAGCGATGGAAACTCCGTTGCGCTGAACAACGTGAGGTTCACCGGTCAGACTAAGCTCGATGGAACTTTCACCTACAAATACACCGGCATTGTAGGCGTTGAAGAATACACGGCTGACGGAGAAGCCGTCATGCTGGTTGATTGCTCGGTGCTCGGTGCGATACAGGTAAGGCTTCCGGCAGCGGCAACAGTTCCTGGGCGCGTGTACATCATCAAAAAGATTGACAGCTCTGCTTTTTCCGTCACAATCAACCCGAATGCCGCTGAAACGATTGATGGCAGCCTAACTCCCACGCTGACCACGCAGTATGCCTTCATCAAGATTATTTCCAACGGCACTACCTGGTACACTATCGGTAACTAATCCGTTGTAGCTTCTAAAAGAAAGCCGTGCCGGTTTAAACCGGCACGGCTTTTTTATTTGCTTGAAAAATTCATAGCTTTCTTTTCAATTCAAAAATCATGAAAAGAAAAACGCTCCCGTTGTGCATTAGCCTGGCATTGTATGCCGCTTCACTTTTATCCCAGCCAAGAATCATTAACGGGACTCCGGTTACTCCGCCCGATTATGAATGGATGGCGGGATTGTCAAACTCCTCAGACCCTGCCTACAATTTTTGCGGAGGGGTGCTGATTGCCGATGACTGGGTGCTCACCGCAGCGCACTGCATCGAAAGCGAACAGCCGCAAAATGTTTATGCGTTTTTCAACGCCTATTCTCTTTCCAATCCGTTGAGTGGTTTTGAATCGGTGCAATCCGATTCGCTCATAGCCCATCCGGACTATGATTCCTGGACCAATGATAATGATATTGCGCTTGTGCATTTGTCGCAGCCGGTCAGCATCGCCCCGGTTCTTGTGCCGCGTCCTAATGACACGCTTTTAATCACTCCCGGCAGAATGCAGACTATCATGGGATGGGGCACTACCGATACCTTCTGGTGGAGCTTTGGCGCAGACACTTTGCTGGAAGCGCAGGTCCCGATAGTTGACTATGCGCTTTGCAATTCTTCCATCTCTTATGATGGGGAGCTTACTGAAAATATGCAGTGCGCGGGATACATGACCGGAGGAACTGACGCCTGCCAGGGCGACAGCGGAGGTCCGCTGCTGACGCAGGAAAACAATGAGTGGTATGTGACCGGTGTGGTGAGCTGGGGTTACGGATGCGCTTCTCCCAACTTTCCCGGTATTTACACCAAAGTGTTGAATTATTACGACTGGATTCAGCAGCACATTGACAGCCTTCCGATTCCGGCAGGCATTGATGAAGCGGGTTTAAACCGGTTAATCCATATTCAAAACGATGGCGGCATGCTTTCAATTTCCAGTGATAAAAACGTCAGCCTTCAGCAAGTGCAGGTTATCAATATGAGCGGAGAATTGATGGTTGAAAAAGGATTCAGCAGTAACGGAAAAAATCAAGTTGACTTGACAGGGTTTGCTCACGGCTTGTACGTGGCTCGTTTGATGACCGGCAATGGCATGGTTACAAAAAAAATCATTCTTTAATGTTCCGGCTCGGAATCGTCTTGTTGGCAATTGCCTTTATCTCATCCTGCAAAAGCCAGCAAGCGCAGGACGGCAATAAAAGCGAAGCAAAGGAATTTGTTGATGAGGATAAAAAAATCCGTTACAACACCACATTTGAAATTCTTCCTGAAAAAAATTTTACACTGGATTCGCAACGATTGAATTTTCAAATCACCAGCGTTTCGTTCCCGGTGGTTGATCAACTTAAAGTTTCAGTGAAGTATGGAGGCGGCTGCAAAATGCACGAGTTCAGGCTCATTTATCCCAAGCCCGCTGAAAGTGATACGATTCAACTGTATCTTCTTCATCTCACCGATGATGACCATTGCAAAGCCTTTGTGATGAATGATTTGGAATTCGATTTTTATGTCCCTTTTGACAGAGGGAAATTTGTCGTCATGGTCAATAAGGAATATGCGGGCACGGTAGTAAAAGAACACTAACCCTCCGGGACGTTCTCCCCTCATCTCTTTTATTCGCAACCCTTTTAGTTTCTTTTTCGTAAACACGAATTGCAAATAAGACTGAACAGCAAAATTCTTTACTTATGGCAATGCAATTCAAGAATGCGCTTCATGCGCTGGTGCTGACCGGGAGCTTTTTTTTCTTCTCGACCGTTCACGCTCAGGCTCAACGGGTCTGGTTCACCGTGACAAATCCTAATGACGTTTACAGTGAAATATCCATCATGTTCGCCAATGACGCCACCGATGGGGTTGACCAGTACGAAGCACGTAAAAACCGTGACGGGTCACCCTTGGTATTCTATAGCAAGATTGACACGGGCGCTTTCTCCGCACAGGCGCTTCCGCTTCTCACCAATGATAAAACCGTGATTCTTGGCATTGATGCTTCTGTTTCCGGGTTGTATTTGTTTCGCTTAGATGAGATTGAAAATATTGATGAATCGGTTGTCGTGATTCTCGAAGACACTTATTTCGCAACCTTCACTAACCTGAGAGTCAATCCTGATTATCTGTTCAGCCTTACTGCGGGAATTGGCATTGAGCGCTTCCATTTGCACTTTTATCCTCCTGTTGAAATCAGTGCTATCAACGGAGCGTGTGACGGAACTGAAAGCTCCGTGCAGCTTGAACAAGGCGGCAGCCATACATGGGATTATGTTGTTAAAGATGAAAATGATTTGGTGATTGACGCTGCCACAACATGGAATGGTGTAGCAGCATTTACAGATCTCCCTTCGGGAACTTATGCGATTTCATTGACGGACCCCTACGGCTACACCGTTGTAAAGCAAACTTCAATACTGAATGTCGAGCCTGTCGTTGCTCAGTTCCAGGTTTCTGATTCCGTAGTTCCGGTGAACAACCCGGTTTATTTTTTCGATTACTCCATTGGCGCTTACGACTACTTGTGGGATTTCGGTGATGGAAATGTTCTTGACGGAGTAGCTTTCCCATCCAACATTTTCTCTCAGCCCGGGATTTATAATGTGCAATTCATTGCTTACAATAACGATTGCAATGATGTTTCATCCAAAACGATTCATGTTGTTGATGCGGCAACCGGCATTGAAAAAGCGATTGCCGAAGAGCCGGTCATCTATGCTTCGCGAGATGAAGTGTTTGTGAAATTCCCGAATCAAAAGTCAAAAGCCGCGTCCGTGGAAATCTTCAATCTGATGGGGCAAAGGATTCTCAGCGCAAGGATTTCTTCATCCGGAGAATACCGGTATTCCCTGCCTCGGGAAAATCCGATTTGTTTTGTGAGGTTGTCCATCGAAGGAAAATCTTTTGAAAAGAAAATCTTTCTTCAATAAAGGGCAGTTCTAAAAATTCTACCACAGCCCTAAATAAATTTTCCGTTCCCTTTTCTATCGCACATTAGAGAAAGCCCGCAAACTAAACATGAGATTTTGCGTAAAAACTCGTGCGACTCAGATTCTATGAGGAAAGCGTGGGTGTGCTATGAAGAAGATTTGCATTTCATTTTTTATTGCGGGGTATGTGTTTTCTGCAAACGCGCAAACCGGACCCGCTGGCGTGGGCAGCAGCACTGACAATAAGCTCTGGTTGAAAGCCGATGCCATCACGGGTGTTTCTGATGGCGGCTCCATCACAACGTGGGAAGACCAGTCCGGCAATAATGCCGATGCCGTTCAGAATACATCCGCAAACAAGCCTATCTGGGACCAGTCTAACACCAGTTTCAACAGCAAGTCCACCGTTTATTTTGACGGTTCCAATGATTATTTTGATTTAGCAGCTTTCACGCATTCAGCAAGCAATTACAGCATCTGGTTTGTTTATCTTACTGTAAACAGCTCGCCTGAATATCTCTTTCACAGCAAGACCGGCAAACTCGTTATTCCTCACAATGGCGCGGGCCCGGATAAAGCATACAATGATGGTTCTGCTCAAGGCTCGCAAATAAGCAACACCGCTTTGCACATAGCGCACTGGGAATTGAACAGCGCGGGTGCAAAAATATTTCTTGAAGGAACACAGGACCAAAGCGGACTCAGCTATACACAGCGAGCAATAGGAGAGAGCACCAAATTGGGCGTGAAAGAAACCGGCAGCACCAAGGAATATTATGGTGATATGGCAGAATGTATTTTCTACAACACCATTTTAAATTCCGCTCAGCGCATTATCGTGGAAAATTATCTTGGCGCCAAATACGGGGTTACCATCACAAGCGACAAATATGCCCATCAGGCAACATACGAAGATGACGTTACGGGCATTGGCAGGGAAGACGCATCCAACGAGCATACTGCCGCTCAGTCTGCAGGGATATTCAAAGTCAGCAATGCAAGCAGCCTGGGCAACAGCGATTACCTGCTTTTCGGGCATGATGCCGGGAGCATTTCAAGCTGGGCATCGTCTGAAGTTCTGAATTCAGAGATTAAGCGCATCGCCCGCGAGTGGAGGCTGGATGAAACGGGCGATGTAGGAACCGTTACCATCACGCTCGACACGGCATTACTGCCTGCCCGCAGCGGAGGGTTTAACGGCTTCTTCGTAATGGTGGATGCTGACGGTAACTTCGCATCGGGCGCAACCATCTATGCTCTTGCACTGGAAAGCGGAAGCAATTATAAAGCTGACAACATCAATATTGCCGATGGCGATTACATCTCTTTCGGCATAGCGAGGAATGTTTCAAAAACGACCGGCAACTTCAGCAACGCGTCCACGTGGCATGGAGGCGCAGTACCCGGTTCCGGTCAGATAGCCTACATTGACGCCAATAACACCGTAACGCTTAATGCCAATGTCACCATCGGTGAATTATATTTATATTCAACCGGAACGCTCAACCTGAGTTCTTATACATTAAGTATTGACAACAACGGCATCACTAACTACGGAACCATTGATATGAGCACCGGCACTATCAACTATTCCAAAGCAGGCAGCCAAAATATTAATGCCTTTACTTTTTATGGTCTTACCATCAGCGGCTCAGGAACAAAGACACTGACCGCTAATACGACCGTGAATG
>Ga0247727_10015378_pt1 | contig 12560 bp, 12 predicted proteins | sample WisWelCaveWW1625_FD_202498 | JGI IMG/M metagenome (GOLD analysis project Ga0247727, IMG submission 202498) | Biofilm microbial communities from Wishing Well Cave, Virginia, United States - WW16-25 | ecosystem: Environmental > Aquatic > Deep subsurface > Groundwater > Cave microbial mat | place... | reverse complement strand
GTCGTGCTGCTGAACTTCTGGGCGACCTGGTGCAAGCCCTGCACGACCGAGATGCCGGCCATGCAGACCTGCTACGACAAGCTGCGCGACAAGGGTTTCGTCGTCCTGGCGGTCAATGAGCTGGAGGACGACGACAAGGTCCGCGAGCACATCCGCATGTACAAACACACGTTCCCCGTGCTGATGGACCGGGAGAACCGCGTGGCGAATCTCTACGGCGTGTATGGCCTACCGGTGAGCGTATTCATTGACGAAGCCGGCATCGTCCAGGCCTATGTCAAGGGCGGCTTGCTGACCGAGCAGAAGATTCTGGACGAAGTGGCGCGCATCCGCGGAGGCAGGACTCTCCAAACAGCTGCACGTTGATTTCGCGCGCCCTCCCGCGTATAGTCCGCACACATTTTACGGAAGGTGACGCATGATACGACACTGTTTCACGCGATTCCTGCCGCTTGGTCTTGCGCTCGCGCTGTGCCTGCCCGGCTCCACACTGGCTGCCGACAGCAAGGCCCACGATCAGTACCTCCAAGCCGCCAAGCTGTTCGAGCAGGGCAAGGACGACGAGGCGATCACCGCGTTGAAAAAAGCCGTCCAGCTGCAGCCCAAGTTTCCCGACGCGTACCTGTTGCTCGGGAAGGTGTATTTCGACGGCAAGCGTCGGGCGGCCGATGCGACTTCGGTGATCAAAACTGCAATCCAGCAGAAACCTGATTTTCCCGAGGCCTTCTACCATCTCGGCGTCGTGTATCAAACCCAGGGCAAGTTCAGGGATGCCGAGCAAGTTTTGCGCCAGGCCATCAAGCTTTCACCAAAATACGAAGAGGCCTACTGGGTGCTGGGCCGGCAGTTCCAACGAAATCGCCGCAACGAACTGGCGATCCAGGTCTATAACGAGCTACTCGCCATCAATCCCAACCACTCCGGCGCGTTATTCAGCCTGGCGATGGTGTACGACGCGCAGGGTGAGACTGGGAAAGCGCGAGAGGCTGTCGAACGGTTGACCAAGGTGGACCCCACGCACCCGGACGGGTGGTATTTACTGGGGCGGATCGAAGAGAAGGAAAGCCATGTCCCGCAGGCCATTGACGCCTACCGCATGGCCGTGTCCGCAAAGCCGGATCTGGTGGACGCGCACTTCAACCTCGCCTTCCTGTACCGGAGCGAAGGCAAGATGCCCGAGGCGACGAAGCGCTTCGAGGAAGTCGTCCGGCTCCGGCCGGAGTATGCCGAAGCCCACCTGAATCTCGGCGGGCTCTATGCCAACGCCGGCAAGCTCGATCTGGCTGAGGAGGAATACCTGCACGCGGTCGAGCTGAAGCCCAACCACGCTGAGGCGCATTACAGCCTGGGCCTCTTTTACGAGCTGCACCGCAAGGACACGGTCAAGGCGCTTGTGTCTTACCGCAAGTACGTCGAGCTGGGCGGGCGAGACGAGCGCATCGAGCGTATCGTCGGACAAGCTGGAAAATAAACGCTGAATGCGCCTGCGAGACTCGCGCGAAAAGTAGCCATGCGTGACTAGCCGTCACGAACTCTTTACGAGTCTTGCTTTTCTCGCACGTCCCGCCAGCCCGGTGGATCCCGCCCCCGCCCCCTCCCTCTCACGCGTCTGATTCGTCCAATTACCAGAGGTATTGACGGGGCGATTGGACTATAATGGGCGCGCGACTACGTAGGCTTTGGAAAGGAAGGAGCGCATGCGGCAAGGATATCTGAGATGGTTGGCGGTCACGCTGGTTTGCGGCCTGCTGGGAACGACCGCCTGGGCCGGACCGGCCTCCCCGCCGAAGCTGGAGGGCAAGTATGAAGTGTTGAAGGAGCCCTCCACGCACCAGCCCGGCAAGGTCAAGCTCACGGAGTTCGCCGATTTTTACTGCCCCCACTGCCATCTGTTCGAGCAAACGCTGGCGCCGTTCCTGGAAAAGGAGTTTGGCAAGAAGGTGGAGGTGACGCTCGTCGGATTTCCGGTGATCTCCGGCAAGCTGCCGACGGCGTTCGAGATGTACGAGCAGGCCAGGACGATGGGCAAGGGGCCGGAGATGAAGACCGTGCTGTTCCGGACGATCCACAAGGACCGGCTGCACGTCCTCGACAAGGTGATCCGCGAGTCCCTGATCAAGGAAGTGGGGCTCGATCCCGTCGCCTTCGAGGCCGGCCTCGCCAGCGGGAAACCCACCGCCGCGTTCGAGGCGGGCCGCAAGTGGGGCGAGCGGGTAAAGGTCCAGTACACGCCGACCGTGCTGCTGGACGGCAACATCAAGGTCGAAGGGGATAATCTGACCCCAGAAAACCTGAAAATGGTCATCGCCAGTATCCTGGCCTCGGACAAAAAACGGTAACCGTATGCGGGACACGGGACGGCATCTGATCGGCGGCATGGTCGTGTTGGGTCTTCTGTGGGGAGGCCCGCTCGCGATCGCCGCCGAGAAGCAGGCGCCGTCCTCGGTCCTCTCCGATCTTCAGTCGCAGATCAGGAGCACGGCGTCGAAAGTCACCCCGGCGGTCGTGAACATCGCGTCCACGGTGGTCGTCCGCGATCCGCTGTTCGGCGACGAGGGCCTGCCGTTCGGTCTCTTCGCGCAGCCGGCGCCGCGCCGGCAATACGGGCAGGGGTCCGGCGTGATCGTGTCGGCGGACGGCTACATCGTAACCAACAATCACGTGGTCGCGGACGCGGTGGACGTGGAGGTGCTGCTCGCGGACCGGCGGCAGTTCAAGGGCCATGTCGTCGCGACGGACCCCAAGACCGACGTGGCGATCGTCAAAATCGAGGCGCACGGCCTCCCCATCGTCTCGTGGGGCGATTCCAGCCACTTGACCGTGGGCGATTTCGTGCTGGCGATCGGCAATCCGCTCGGGCTCAACCAGACGGTCACGTTCGGCATCGTCAGCGCCGTGGGGCGGGCGGACGTCGGCGTCGCCGACTACGAGGATTTCATCCAGACCGACGCGCCGATCAATCCCGGCAACTCCGGCGGGGCGCTGGTGAACGTGAAGGGTGAGCTGGTCGGCATCAACACGGCCATCGCCAGCACGACCGGCGGCAGCGTCGGCGTGGGGTTCGCCATCCCGAGCAACATGGCGCGCGCCGCCATGCAGAGCCTGCTCAAGACGGGCCGCGTCGTGCGCGGATTTCTCGGCGCCAACACCCAGGACGTGACGCCGCTGCTGGGCAAGATCCTCAAGCTGCCGGATGTGAAGGGTGTGATCGTCACGGATATTTTCCCCAAGGGCTCGGCAGAGAAGGCCGGCCTCAAGCGCGGCGACGTCATCCTGCGATTCGGCGGTAAGGACGTCGTGGATTCGGGCCGCCTGCGCAACGCGATTGCGCTTGCGCCGATCGGCAGCAAGCATAAGCTCGACCTCATCCGGGACAACAAGCCGCTCCAGGTGGAGCTGGTCGTCCAGGAGGCCCCGCGCGAGCGCACGAAGCGGGCCGCCGCCATCGCGCACGGCGTGACGATGGGCCATCCGCTCGGCGGCATGCTGGTCGAGGAGGTCACCCCGCCCGTCGCCCGCCAGCTCGGGTTGACCTCCGCCACCGGCGTCGTCGTGACGGCGGTCGAGGAAGGGAGCCTGGCCGAAGCGGCCGGCATTTCCATGGGCGATCAGATTCTGGAAGTGAACCGCAAGCCGGTGCCCGACCTCGAGGCCTACCAGCACCTCGTCGAACCGATCAAACCGAAAGACTTGACCCTCCTGCTCATCAACCGCCAGGGGATCACCCTCTACGTGCCGATAGAGGGAGAGTGAGTGGCCTAGCTGACTCGCTGTGCTCGCCCCGCGCGTGAAGGGAGAAGGTGAGCTGGCGGCTTGGTCTCCTCCCTTGCTCGCAGAGGGCGCACGATCAGAATGTGCTCCCTCGATGCGCGCAGTCGGAGGAGACCAACCCTCGCTCGAAGAGAATAATGACGCGCGCAGTTGCGAAGCAACCACGTCGCCTGCGTGATTGTTAGCTAGCCGGGCAGTCTTTGAGCCTCAAACTCTGACCCGCCGTTTCGGCAATGTTTTTGAGCACTTCTTCCAAGTGAACCTGAAGCTGAATTTCCTTCCGCTTTCGCTGCTCTTCCGGATAGACGGCGAGAGCCTTGTGAGCTGAGACGACGGCGTCCTCGTCATCCCAACTTGCCATCTCGCAGCCCTTCAATTGAATCGCCTCGACTTCGACGTGCACCGGGCGAAACGCCCACCCGAACACGTAGGCCCCGCCGTACCACAGAGGCAGATCGGTCAGCAGATCGTAGGCAATGTAACCGCCGACCGCCGCCGGATTCCAGGCGGTGGCCACACCCACGATCGTAAACTCCACGCTCCCGTGCAAGAGCCATCCCGTGACCCAATGCTGCCATCGAAGCCTGCCGTAGTCGTGAATGCGGCCGGACAGCACGATGTCCGCCCCCATTTCGCGGCCCAAGGCGCGGAGTTGCCCGTCGGTTAACGGCTGCGTCGAGGGACCGAAGTCCAACCTCCTCCGACGCGCGTCTTCAAAGGGGATCATCTGGAAACCAGGCTGGGCGGCCAAGGCTTCGGTCAACCGTCGCTGGGCATGCAACTCGACGTCTTGAACCAACTCCGGGAGGAGCGCGCGGTCCAACTCCTCGGATGGCTCCTCGTCGAACGAGCGAATGTGCGAGCTCTTGCTGACCGGCGCGTCCAAGACGACCTGTGCCACGAGGATTTTCACTGGTTCGGGCGGTGCCGGAGCCGAACGAGTCCACAGCCCGCTGCAGCCGCTCAAGAGGGGTAGTGCAACGGGGATAATCATGAGTGTCAGACATCGTCCGACCTGCGTACGGGGCCGTTGAAACGGAAAGAATCCGGATAAGCCCATTCACCCTCCCTTGGTGGCGGCAAGCCACTCTGCGCTCTTCAGCACTGAAATATTGGCGTGATGTGCCCGTGCGACAACGGGCGGCACGCATTGGAATCAGTGAAGCGCTACAGGAGGACGGGAGGGTGAAACGGCAGGGATGCCAATGCCAGCGTATAGGTTGCAGGCGCATCAAGGGTGTTCGGTTGGAACGGATGTCCAATCTGGATGGAGCACCGATAAACCGGCGCCAACGAGAGGTGGCACGGGCAGCCGTCATCGATCAAACGGTCAGTTCCGTTGGTTGAACCGGACAGCAGCTCATGGACGGGGAGCGTGCCAACGAAGGACCCGATTGCCCAGTCGTCGAGGCAGTTCAACCCGGCGAGCTGGATGCCAAGCAGGACGATGAAGCCGACCAGGAATGTGCGCCAGATTCGCCCGATCTTCATTTGCAGGTTTCTCGTGTGTGGAGCGACGGCTCACTCTAACACACGGTCGAAGGCCTGTCCAAAATCCTCTCGTTGGTGGTAGAAATTCCAGTTGCGGAGTGGAGCCAGATCAGCGGTGCTTGGAAAAAATTTCCTCGTCTTCCTCCTTCGTTAGGCCGTACTATCTGGCCATGGTTTTTGAATCACATCGAGTGACCTATGTTTGGCCATAGCCACGACCATACCCATGGTGCCCTTGATTCAGTCCTTCTGACGACTGATAAGGGCATTTGGGCGATCAAATGGTCGCTGGTCGGGCTCCTGGTGACCGCGTCGCTCCAAGCCGTCGTCGTAGCGCTGACCTCCAGCGTGGCGCTGCTGGCCGACACCATTCACAACTTCGGCGATGCCGCGACCGCTGTGCCCCTCTGGATCGCCTTCGCGATGGTGAGAAAGAAGCCGACCGCGCGATTTACCTACGGTTATGGCCGGGCCGAAGACGTAGCCGGGATTGCCATTCTCTTCGCCATGCTGGCAAGCGCTGGGCTGGCCGCCTATGAATCCATCAGCCGGCTGCTCCAGCCACAGGAGATTCATTACCTGGGAGTGGTGGCTGCCGCCTCCCTTATCGGCTTTGCCGGCAATGAACTGATCGCGCTGTTTCGAATCCGTGTGGGACGGGAAATCGGCAGTGCGGCGCTCGTGGCCGATGGCTACCACGCCAGGATCGACGGCGTTACGAGTCTCGGAGTCCTCCTTGGAGTCGTGGGTGTCTGGCTGGGCTACCCGCAGGCTGACGCGCTCGTGGGCCTCGCGATCACGATCGTGATCTTCAAAATAGTTTGGGATTCCGGGAAGTCGCTGTTCACGCGCCTCTTGGATGGGATTGACCCCGAAGTGGTCGATGAGGTGCGCCACGCGGCCCACCACGTGACCGGAGTCGTCGAGGTTACGGAAGTCAGAGTGCGGTGGCTCGGGCACCGGCTGTTGGCTGATGTCAATATTGCCGTTCGCTCTGCGCTCTCCGTGGAGGAAGGCCATCAGATTGCGTATGAGGTCAGGCATCAACTGCTGCACCATCTGCGCTACCTCGCCAATGCCACCATTCATGTGGACCCGGCCAATGCCTCGGGGGAACACCATCACCGGATCGCCGACCATGCCCATGACGAATTGCCGAGACACTCACACTAAATCCGCCCTGTTTTGCCGAAGGTTCGTAGAATTGGTCACATGAGATGGCTCAACTATCGCCCGTTACCTAAGTATGTCATCTAGAATTCTCTCGCGTGCGTACTTCCAGCGACCCACGCTGACGGTGGCGCGGTCGCTGATCGGAAAATATCTGGTCAGGAAGAACGGCCGCGCGACGCGCGCCGGCCGCATCGTCGAAGTCGAGGCCTACATCGGCATGGAGGATCGCGCCTGCCACGCGTCCAAGGGACGCACCGCCCGCACCGACGTCATGTTCGGCCCCGCGGGCGTCGCCTACGTCTATCTGATTTACGGCATGTATCACTGCTTCAATATCGTGACGGAGCGGGTCGGCTATCCGTCAGCCGTCTTGGTCCGCGCGGTGGAGGATGAGCGCACGGGGGCACTCATCGACGGCCCGGGCCGGATCTGCCGGTTTCTGGCCATTGACCGGACATTGAATCGGGTGGATCTCACGGAAGGCGACGTGTTGTGGGTGGAGGACCGCGGCGAACGGGCGGCACCCTCTGTGATCACCGTAGGTCGTCGAATCGGCGTGGACTATGCCGGGGTCTGGGCGAAGAAGCCTTGGCGGTTCAGGCTGGCGCGAAGTAAAAAGTTAAACGTGAAAAGTAAAAAGTGAGGAGCGAGGAGACGCTGGAGAGGGACAGATAGCGGGAAGCGGACAAATAAAAAGGGGAAGCCGGTGACCGGCTTCCCCTTTTCTATTCGAATCTGACGACGCTTAGTTGATCTTGCGTTCGCCGGTGATTTTGGTGGCCGAGGTCACCGGAGGCGCGATCTTGATCTGTGGACCCTGGACCGACGGGAGCTGACCGGCGCCATGTTTTTCCTTGATGCGATGGTTGTTGGGATCAACCAGGTTCTGCTGGACGTGGTTGTCGGTGCTGGTAATGGACTTCCCGATGGCCTTGTCCCCGCCGCCGTTGGTCTGGCCGGCATCATTGGCCAGCGGCTGGCCCGTCACCGGGCTGGTCGCTGCCTTGGCTGGATAGCCCTCGTGCTTGGGGAGCAGGGCTGGGTTGGCCATGGCCACGGATGCGGCCACGCCGATGATCACGACTGCCACAAGAGCGCTGATCAACGTCTTCATATGACGCACTCCTTTTGAGGATGGTGGAAAGATAATATCGCGTTCGGCGCCGAATAAGCCGTAAAACGGGGGGTATCTTAGCGACCTCGGGGGGCTGTGTCAAGGCAGGGGTAAAGGGGTAAAAGGGGTAAGAGGCAAGGGTCGGAAAAGCCTCGCCCAGAGCCTCGAACCTCACGCCTCATGCTTGGCGCAACAGCGGGCTAGCGCCTGTGGCGCCGGCCCCGGCCCCCCCGCCCACGGAAGCGCCCCCCTCGGGGGGCCGCGGTGGGGAGCTGGATGGTGACCGTGGTGCCTTTTTCCTGGCCGCTGGTGATCGCAATTTCGCCCTGGTGTTCTTCGACGATCTTTTTCACCGTCGCCAGGCCCAGCCCGGTCCCCGACCGCTTGGTCGTAAAGAACGGCTCGAAGAGCTTGCTGACATGCTCGGCAGGGATCGGCGCGCCGTCGTTGCTGATGGCGATCTGCACCGTGCGCCCCCCCTTCTGCGGGGTGACGGCGATATCCAGGCGCCCGCCCGGCGTCATGGCCTCGAGCGCGTTCTTGATGATGCTGAGGAACACCTGCTGCATCTTGGCGTCGTCGCACCGGACCGGCGCAAGGTGCGCGCCGTAGTCCTTGGTGACGGTGATCCGGTTCATCTCCAGGTCGTTGGCGACCAGGCTGAGCGTGCCGTCGAGCACCTCGGAAATGCGGCAGGGGCGGCGGTTCAGCTCCAGCGGCTTGGCGAAGTCCAGAATCTCGTTGAGCGTCGTCTCCACGCGGATCAGGTCCCGCATCGCGCTTTCGACGCGCGTTTGCGGGTCGAAGTCCAGAATGCCCTCGCGGGTGAGGTCTTCCAACTGCGCCCGGACGGAGGCCATGGGTTCGCGGACCTCCGTGGCGAGAAACGCGCTGAACTCGCCCAGAGCTGCCCGCCGTTCCTGCTTGCGGATCATCGGCTCGGAGGGGCCCTGGGGCATGGGGGCCGGCGCCATGCGCCCGCCTTCGGCGGAGGCCGGTTGGGCGGACGGCGCGGTCGGGGCGCTCTGCAGCAACTCCACCAGACGTCCGATCAGGCCTTCCACTTGCTTCGTATCGGCGAGCGAGTACTGCATCGCGGTCTTGGAGGCAAGCGTGACGGTTCCGCCCACCTGCCCGCGGACGAAGAACGGCACAACGAGCGTGCAGGTGAAATGCTCCTTGTAGAGCGGTTTGTAATCGAGAAACCGGCCCTGCGTGGAGGCCAGGTCCTGGTCCACGCGCGCCTTGCGGTGCCGGATGGCCCAGCCGGCGGCGGAGGCGTCGAGCGCCAGGCGCAGGCCCGGCCGGAGGTCTTTTTTGGGATCGGCCTTGGCGTCGGTCTTGGCTTCGCCGGCCATGCCGATGATTTCGATGACGCTCGTGACGGGATCGTAGAGGGCGACCAGCGCGCGGTCGAAGGGCAGTGTCGCGGCGGTGTCGTTCAGCAGGGCCCCGACCCGATCCTGAATCTCCGGAGTTGAGTAGGACGCCGGCGGAGCCAGCGACTCTGCGGCGACCGCCACCGGCGGGGCCGGAGCGGCCGATGCCGGCTCGTAGCCGACGGTCGGGCGGCGCAGGAGCAGCGTGCCGTCGAAAAGCTCGGCCCGCGCCAGCGCGGTCGTGATCTGCTCGCCGGCGCTTTCCAGAATCGCCTTTTCCTTCTTGGTAAAGCTTGCGCTTTCCTTCCGCCCGATCACCAGCACGCCGTAGGTCCGCTGATGATGCTGGAGCGGAACGGCCAGCAGCGCCTTGGCGACCGGCGTGATCATGCGCAGCCGCATGGCGCGGAACGACTCGCCCTCGTCGGAGAGCGTCGAGGCATGGAGCGCATCAACGGCCTGAGTCGACAGGGTGCGGAGGATCGCCTGGGCCTCGCGGGGCGCAAACCCGCGGCAGCCTTGCAGGGAGAGCGGGCCGCCCTCGACCTCGAAGACGCCGATCAACGCGGTCTCGGCGCCCAGCTCGTTGAGCGCAGTGGTCAGCGTGCGCTGGAGCGTCGTCTGCTTCTCCTGCTTCAGGGAGCGGTCACTATGCGCGTGCGCCGTGTGTGCCATGGAGCTCCTAACGCTGAATGATGAACGCGGAACGATGAACGAAATGCGGGAAGCATTGTAGCAGCGAGGGTGGGGCGTTGCAATGCGAAGCAAGGCGGTTTGTTTGGTTTCTCTGGTTGCTTTGGTTTGTCCGGTTCTCGGGTTCGGCTCCCGTCACCTAAACAACTAAACCAAACAAACCAGACGAACCAGAAAAACCAGATAAACCCGGTTCAATTGACCATCCGCGGAGGCTTGGGCCTGTGGACGAGGACTTCGACCTTGCCTTCTTCGGAGATCATCAGGTTGAGAATCGTGCTCACGGCGCTGATCAGGAGCGCGCCCCAGACCGACGGCCAGAAGCCGTCCACGGTGAAGCCCGTGACCAGCCAGGCGGTCAGGTTGAGCAGGATCGCATTGATGACGAGCATGAACAGGCCCAGCGTGAACATGATCAGGGGGAAGGAGAAGAGGTAGAGCATGGGCCGCACGATGGCGTTCAGCAGTGCCAGCACGATCACGGTCGCTGCACCCGCCCCTACGCCGTCGATCGCGATGCCGGGCACGATCTCGGCGGCGACCAGCACGGCGACGCCGGTGATGACGAATCGGATGATGAGACCCTTCATGAAGAGCCTATGGCGAATGGCCTATAGCTGATAGCGGATGGCTGATGGTTGGCTCTCAGGCATTTGCGATACGCCATACGCTATATGCTCTGCTAGCTCCCCGTCAAATCCACGGCTGACTGCCGCTTGGTGACCTTGTCGTTGGGATCGTAGTTGGCGACGACGTCTTTTTGGGCGTTCTTTGCCGAGACCGTAATCTTGGTGCCTGAATCTTCGTTGTGCAGGTGCAGGAAGATCTCGTAGTAGCCTTCCGGATTGGTCTTGGCGCTGCCCGCGTGGGCATGTTCCTTCAACGGCTTGGCCTGGACCTCGACGCCGGCCACCGGTTTGCCGCCGGCGTCCCGCACGTAGCCGTAGACGATGAACCCGTGCTCGATCTTCGTTTTGACGAACACCGGCTTCGGCGTTTCCGCAGCGGGATTCTTCAGCGTGCTCAGGTACGCCGCGAGCGCGGCCAATTCCTCCTCGGTCATCAGATCCTTGTACTTGTCCGGCATCTGCCCCTTCTTGTGCTCTTTCTCGAAGCCCTCGGCGTACAGGTAGGTCGGGTCGAATATTTTCTTCTTGATGTCTTCGATCGTTAACAGATTTCCGATGTTGTCGAGGATGGGGCCCCGCTTCTTCACGCTTCCCTTGCCGCCGACCTTGTGGCAGTTGTAACACTCGTGCAGCTCGTAGACTTCCATGCCGCGCGCGAGCAAACCCATGCCGCCTGAGGCCGGCTGGGACGCCGGCGCGGCGACCGGTGCGGTCTCGGGCGCGAGCCGGTTCAGGCGGGCGGCCAGGACCTGCGCCTTGTCCTCCAGCGCCGCGGCCCGTTTGAGCGACTCGTCCACCAGGGTGTGTTCCTGGGCGGCTTTGTCCCGCTTCACCTTCAGGAGCTTTTCAATCTTGCCTTTTTCGTCCTCGGGATCGTATTGCGGCCAGGCCGAGGCGCCGACGATGTAAGCGACGCAGAGGATCGCGTAGAACACCAGCAGTCCGGCCAGGGCCTTGAGGCCGCTCAGGGGCTTCATGGCCGGCGCGTCCAGCAGCACGAACACCGCCGTGCCCAGCAGCACGTAGGCGGCGAACATCTTCAAGAACACCTCGGGAAACTCGAGCTTCCAGGCCACACCGACCAGGACGGCGCCCACGAGGACTCCCACGACGATTTTCTTGATCAGGCTTGCGAGAAAACTTGGCTGGTCCGTCATGCAGGGTCTCCGGGGAAGATACCGTAATTGCCTCAGTATACAAACTCCCGAAGGACTTCGCCAGCGGTTCGCGCCGTCAGAATATCCTATGAATGTGGCGCCGGGAGGATCGGCGGGCGGTTGAAAAGCCGGAGCAGGAACAGGGCGGTGATCGGCAGGTAGATCAACAGGCCGGTCATGCCGAGCAACAGTTCGCCGATCCAGAAGGTCACGGCCAGGTTGAACAGCAGCACCCCGTAGTAGAGCCCGCAGCCCAGCAGCACGGTTTCAGTCACGGACCGGTCTGGACGGAGACTCGGGGAGGACAGATGGCGATCCATGGGGAAGTAGAGGGCGAGCGAGATCGAGCCCATGACTATCCAGCCGATGTAATTCGTGAACGGCACGCCGAAGTGGATGCCGGGGTCCCAATACCTATAGAGCTGGCCCAGGAACCATCGGTCGCCCCGGAGCGCCACGGGATCGATCACCATGTCAATGAGGATAGCGAACAGGACTGTCAGCCCGAAGACCGCCCATGAGGTGCGGGCCTCAACCGGAAAGACGAGATTGGGCCAGCGGAACGCGCGTTCGCTTTTTTGCGAGGGGCGGGCCGGCAGGAAGAAGAATAGCGCGAAGCAGTAACTGGCAAAAAGCAGGAAGGAGAACGAGATCGGGACGATAAACGGGATATTCGACAGGTAGAGTTCCTGATCCACCGTCGAACCCGTGTAGTCGTACCAGCCAAACGGGATGCCGGTGCGTGTGGAGGCGTACTCGCAGAGAAACGACGTGAGCGAGGCGAAACCAAGAAACCAGGTTGCCCGGCGCCAGCCGATCAGCCGGTGGGCGCAAAAGAGAGATGCCGCCAGGAACACGAACACGTAGGGACGTAATAGCAGCGTGTTGATCAGCAGTTCGAAGAAGTTCATGAGTCTAGTGATGGGTAATGAGTAACGCTCAATTCTGATCACGCATCACTTATCACTCGTTACTTCGTTCAGGCGTAGCCGTGCGTTTTGAACCACGTCACAGCCTTTCCCAATCCGATCTCGACCGGCGGTTGCGGCAGCCCCAGCTCGCGGACGGCCTTGCTGCAGTCATAGTGCATTTTGTACTTGGCCATCTTGACCCCTTCCAGCGGGATGCGCGGCGGCCGGTGGGTCACGTAATC
>Ga0247727_10015377_pt1 | contig 12561 bp, 7 predicted proteins | sample WisWelCaveWW1625_FD_202498 | JGI IMG/M metagenome (GOLD analysis project Ga0247727, IMG submission 202498) | Biofilm microbial communities from Wishing Well Cave, Virginia, United States - WW16-25 | ecosystem: Environmental > Aquatic > Deep subsurface > Groundwater > Cave microbial mat | place... | reverse complement strand
CAACTGAAGTCCTTTTGCAATGAAAAAAATTGGCCCGTCCACCTTTTAACTTCTGCCGATAAAACTAAAATAATTTCTGAAATAAAAAAAGCGGGGATAGTGCATTTCGCCGGTCATTCCGTTGATAATCACAGAAGGGACCTGACCGGCTGGAAGTTTGGTAAAGAGATATTGTTAAATATCATTGATATCGAAAAAATTGGCTCAGAGGCTTCCGTCCCCTGGCTTGTTTTTTCAAACTCGTGTTACGGGGGTAACAATGGAGCAGAAAATAATTTTTCAGGGATTGCCGGTGCTTTTCTCAAGGCAGGAGTTCTTCAGGTAATCGGTCCGGTACAAGAAGTGCATGATGCCCAAGCGTTTCTCTTCGCCAAAAATTTTTACAATAGCCTGTTTAACGGGTTGAGTTGTGCTGAAGCGTTGTTCCTAGCCAAACAGGAATTGCTAACGGATAATGCCCAGGGACTATCCGTACTCTTTTACAGACTCTTTGGGGATCCTTGCTCTGACTACGCTGAGCAGCGCCAACCGCTATCCCCCATCGTCCATAAAATACTCTCCCAGCCAATCAAACTTCTGGTAATAGTGGGGGTACTTTTGTCTTTACTTCTGCTGATCATTGCGATAGTCAGCAATAGTGAAAATATTTTTTATATCCCTCCTAAATAAATGCGGTTGACACTGAGACAATGAAAAAAGAATTTAATTTTAAACTATTCTTACTTCTGTCTGTGGGGACCGTCTGTTCGCTGATCTATCCACTATTCCATCGTTATTTTATCCAGACGCCTCCCGCATTGCCCGTCTTTAACGATTATGAAAAAGTGATGTTTGAACTCCTTCCCCGGAAAATCACCCAGGTAGCCGGGGAAAACCACTGTAAAGGATATATCATTCCTTTAGGTAGCCTGGAAAATGACTGTGCCACTCTGCCCGCCTATGTCAAAGATGACATTAATCTGGCTTTTTCCGCTTACCCAGGTTGGCATTTAACATTGGACGAACACACCAAACAGGAAATGTTCCGGCGGTTGGATGAAAACTTGAACCAATGGAAGGGGGTCATCAGCAGCAATCAGTTGATGGAAATGGCCAAGCAGCAGGCCGAGACCATGTTAATGACAAAATACGTTATTCAAGCATGGGTGACGTGTTTGGAAGAAACGGAACCCGCAGGAATCGCTAACATTAAATTGAATGTGTCGGTCAACCGCGAACTGGTGGGAACACAGTTGTTCAGCATCTCCGTTGCGTTTACTCATCCGGAATCAGTCAGGCGCATAAAGGCCTCCCATGTGTGGAAAGAAAAAAAAATAAGGATTTCAAAGACACTTGCCGGAGCCAGTGTAAAATCAGCGCTGGGGTTTTCCGTGGTTCTCTTTGCTTACGCCATGGTCTATACGGGCCGGACTGCCACGCATCTGTTAGTGCGGCAAAGGAAAAAAAAATATTTATTACGTGCGATTGAAACAAGAGAGTACCTCATTAATCAGGGTCATTTTGTAGCAGCACTCGAACTGGTGGACAACTATTTGGCTTACTTTCCACAGGATATAGAAATAAAGGCCTTTCGCGAACGCCTTCTCGATATCACCCAAAATGATCCCAAGAAGGCCCAACTCGCCTATTTAGAAGCCAAAAAATTGCACCGGCGCATGGAAAATATCAAATCCAATCCCTATTTATCCGTCCTGCAGGAAAATGAGAAAAAAGAGCTGCCGGTCCTAGAGGCCTACCATCCCGCCTTACAACAAACTTATCGCCAGGCCGTCCTCATCGAGGAAAGTCAATTGAAAGACCTCGAACTATCCAAACAAATCAAAGAAATTGATAATATGTATTGGGAAGGATGGCTCAATCTTGCAGAAAAGGAGCTGGCCACTTTCCCTCCGCGCTACCGGGATCAACCGGCAGTTCAAGGTTTGTTCAATATGATTGCCGGGCGAAAAAAGAAAACTGAAGAAAAATTTTCGGATGTGAAAAAAATTTTAAGAAAAGGCGAGGTCGCCAGAGCATTCTTTCTCTTGCAAGAAGTGTTGGACGAATACAAGGACCTGAGCGAAGCCGTGACTCTCAAAAATGAAATCGCTCAAATCCGGGGAGAAACCCGTTTCTTGCTCTCCCCCGCTACAACAGGTCCCTTGATTTATCTGCATTTTGGCGATCGCTTTCTGATCGACAGGGAGAAAAACATCGAATCTTACCATGAGGAGCACCACCGTTCCACGGGAGAAGCCTTCGTTCTTTCGTTCCGGCAGACCAATCTTGTCATCGATAATCATACCGAAAAAGACCGTACGCCCGCCAGTGCCGGGCTAACCGCGGCAAATAATAACGAACAAAACTCCAGAAATAGAATTTCAGCCTTACTGAATGAGAAGATTGATTTGTACAGAAATAGGGAGGGGATAATTACCGGCGCCCTGCTCAGAAAGAACAATGACTATTTTTTACTGATCGCTTCTGCCATCGGAGTCTCCTTCAATAATAACCTTCTTCTATGTTCACCCCTCGGTACAATGCTATACTATGGAGAAGAATTCGCCGTAGCGGTCACTGAAGGCGCGGTGTCTGTACTGAGACCGGGGATGAAAATCGTTATTGATTCCTGTTCTTTTATCGTGGAATTGCGGCAATGAGATCAATGGTATTAATTCTGGGATTATGTATCATGGGCTGGCCTATGAGTAAGGGAGAGAGAACTCCTGAGCCCTCCCTGGCTTCTCCGACCGAAGCGGAAATGTTCATTGAAACGAAAAAAATCGACAGTCGTATTTACTGGGGGGAAGGGATCAGTAATATTGAAAATGATTTGGGGAAAGCTAAGATAGAGGCTAAAAAAAGAGCACAGGCCGATCTGACGGAAAAAATAGAAGTGACCATCGAAAGCGATATCACCACCATCCTTTCGGCCACGGACAAAAAAGTTATGAGAGATCAGATCACGGAAAAAATTAACGCCTATACGCAGCAGGTGCTTAATGACGTAAACGAGCGTTATTTTATTGACCACCCGCGGAAAAAAGAGCTCACTTACTTTATTTTTATTTCAAGGCATGACTATGTCAAACGGGTAAATGAGGATCTGGAAAATAAAAAATCCATCTTACGCCAGACCGTGCAGGGAGGCGATAGGGAACTTTCCGCCAGCCATTGTATGGCAGCACTGAGAAACTGGCTTCTTGCTTATCAGGCCTCGCTCAGTTTCTTTGGCGGGCTTCCTCTGCAGGACGATTTGAATAGTGATGGGAAAAAAGAAGAGGTTACCTTCGCCATTATCCAGCGTATCAGCCGTTTGTTTGACTGTATGACCATAATCCTGTTGAATGAGAACGAAATAAAATACGGGCCGGAGGGCGAACTCGTTGACAAGCCAGATCTCCTGATTCAGTATCAGGACAGCGCAGGCAACAAAACAGGCGTAGGCAATCTTCCCATAAAAATTTCCTTTGAGACAGGACGGGGCAACTGTCCTGGAAACCTGCTGACCGGAGCCTATGGCCAAATCGAATTACCCGTTTCACAGCTCGATGCTTCCTTCACCCTCTCCTACCTCAACGTATCCGTAGATATGGAAAGAATCGAAGGAATAAGTTCCATTGCTTCTATTCAGCCACCGAATTTCTTAATCCCAATGAAAAAGATCCGGACGGTTGTTATCTTCATCACCGCTACTTCCCGGCCGGCTGAAATATCGTTTTTACGCCTGGAAAATGAGATCAAAGAGGTGCTCTTGTCTAAGGGATTGGCGGCCGTCAGTGGAAAAAATATTGTCTGGCCGCCGGAACACCGCCATTGGGAAGAATTACGTAAAAATAATGCCGACTATCTGCTGGCCATTGCCTTGACGTTTTCAGGCAGTAACAACGTTGGAAATTTTCAAAATCTTCATGTAGCATCCTGCGCGGCCACGTTCAATCTGCATACCGTGTTACCGCAACGGCTGATTGGTGCACGTTCAATTCCTGCCGCCAAGGGATTTGGAGTTGATGGAAGCGCTGCCGCCGGAGACGCTTTGCAAAGAAATAAAAAAGAATTAATCGCCAAAATTAATGAATTACTGGTGTCTCTCCCATGAAAACGGCAAAATATATTCTACTTATTTTCATTGCTCTGATCTCAGCATTAGAATCTGGACCGCTTCCCGAAGATCTCTTTCCAATCTCTAAAGACCAAGACGACGATGGAGTTCCAGACGATGAAGATAAATGCCCCAAAGAAAAAGGCAATGCCCTTTATGGAGGATGCCAAGAGATTCGAGTTCTCCCATCTCCGCCTGTGACCGAAAAAAGACCTCAGGCAACATCCCGCATTTCTGAACCGAATTCCCGACCGGAGACAGATTCAACAGGAAGGGTTATTCTTTTCGCTTTTTGGAACACAGAAAGTGAGGTTAAAGCTAATAAACCTATACAAATTATTGTTGAGGGTAACCATGTAGGATATCTACATGAGAGATATAAGGATGCCCCTCCTACCTGCAAATGGTATGAAAATACCAAAGTAATTGTCAGACAACTGCAGGCAGGCTGGTATTCCTTCTTCGCAACCGACAATGCTAATCGCTGGGAAGGATCTTTTGAGATCGTGCCGCAACGATGTACTGTGATCCAAGTTAACTTGCCCCAATTTGAATTAAAATCGCGAACTCCACCTCAAGGCAGCGTTACCATATTTGCCTCTTTGGAATGGGGTACTTCCCGAATAATTGACATACAAATAGATGGTAACCATGTTGGGTCACTAAACATCAACTATTTTCCTGGCTCCCCTTCCTGCGGTGTGAATGTAAAAAGAATGGCTATCACAGAACAGCTACCGGCCGGTACGCATTCCTTTCTTGCGAACGATGATGGAACCCGAACCTGGAAAGGATCTTTTGAAATTAAGCCGCAGGAGTGCACCCTGATAGAGATCAGTCTATCTCAGTATGTATTTAACAAACCGCCGACAAAGAAATCCCGCCACTTAATGGAAAAGGGGGGACAGACAAAAATGAGTCTGAATTTAGAAGCCCTTAACTATATTTATAAAATTTCAAAAAAATCTTTTTCCCCTCTTTTTGACCAGCATTATAATCATGCGAGTGGGGGTACTTGGGGGAGTCCCAATAATTACCGATCCATGGCTTATTTCAACTCCTGTATTTTAAATTATTCCTTTTTGCACCTGCAATTGGAACTGGGCCAATATGGCAGCGGTGTTACTTCCAATCAAAATAACGGTTTCTATCCTATTAACACTTCCAACGGGACTTATTACCTAATCAGCGATACGAATGTCGATAGCGCCACTACTACATTCCAGATCCGTAGTACCAGCCTTGCCTTAGGAGTAACGTATGAAATCGAAAACCAGATACGGATCAAATTACGCTATGCCCTTGGCCATCAGTGGGAAGACCTTTTATTTAAAGATTTATGGTCCGCTAATCAGCGAACGATAGATGTCGTCTATGACAATGACTTTTGGTTTCAACAATTAAGACTCGAACTGTTATTGACCAAAAAGTATTGGCTCTATATTGATTACCGTTTTGGAAAAGGCAGAATAACGGGCTGGGACACTTTCAAATTTGGTCTCTCAAGATCATTCAACCTAATCTCTAATAATTCCGGACCTGACCGGCAAAACGATATATGAATAAGCGGCTCTTTTATCTTATGCTAACGACTTTATTTTCAATGCTTGTACTAATTCATTGTGGCGGCGGATTTAAGTACGACAATGAGTACGCCGAAGAATTTGAAGAATCTTTTTTCGGGCCCCAGACCGGAACCCAGATGGGAACGGTGACTTTTTATATAGCCTATACTTTTCTCGGTGTTGGAAATATCGTCATTTTCATCAACGATAATTATGCCGGGGAACTTTCAGCCTATTATAATCAGGGTTCACCTTCCTGCGGATTGCACGAGTCGGGGAAGACGGTGACTGTGGATCTGCAAACGGGCAACTATTTTTTTGAGGCTTCCTATCAAAATACGACTCCTTGGAACGGCAGTTTTCAAATTAAACCAAACGAATGTATAAGAATCGCCCTTAAATGAGCCGGTAGCGTAAATATCCAGGGTGAAATGGAAAAAATTGAAGACATTATCGGTTTTCTCAAAACCACGCCTGTCAGGATTTCGGTATTCGGAGAATTCAGCGCCGGTAAGAGCACATTTATCAATGCCCTGATCGGTGAAGACATCCTTTCCGTGGCCGTGGAACCGACCACCGCGGTCCCGACGCATATCCAGTATGCGCGGGAATTCAATATTCAAATTAAGCTTAAAAATGGAACTCTGTTACACCTTTTTGAAAATGAGTTTCCCTTCTGGGCAAGGTTTGTCGGCCGGGAGAGTATTTTGAATACACTCCAAAAGCAAAAGGGTCTGATTGTGAATTTCTTACGGCAATGGACCAAGGAAGGTGAAAAAGCCGCCGAGGTCAGCCATACCGTCATCGAAATTCCCCTGCCCTGGCTGCAAAAAGGCATTGAATTGGTAGATACGCCGGGCACCAACAATGAATTCACCCGCCACCATGGATTCACCGATCTAGTCGCCCGCAAGACCGATATCGCCATTTTATTAATGGACGCGCGCCAGGGAGGTGGCAAGGCCACGGAGTATAAAACCCTGAATGAGATCGACCGCTTGGTAAGTTCTTCACTGATTGTCATCAACAAAATGGATACCAAGGAACCAGAAGAACGGCAGGAAATCATTGACTATGTAAAAAAGGAAGGTTTGCCCTTGAACTGGCATAGTCCGGTTCACCCCCTAGTATTGGGTACTTCTTCAAAGGTCAGGCTGGACAAAGCCCTGGCCGAAAAAGAATTCCTACTCCTGGCGGAATTCGATAAACTCATTCACTTGATCGAACAAAGGGCCCTTAACCAGAGGGGAGAGATTCTTCTGCGCCGGTTGGGAAATCCGGAAAAACAGCTTTTTGAAAAAGCACGTCGCTATGAAACGGACGATAAGAAAAATATGGCCTGTACAATTTACTATCAGTTACTCGACATCCTCGAAGCAGCGGGACTTGATCCGACCATGACAAAAGAAGCTATCCATCGTTGCGAGGAATCATTATGGCAGCAGGTAAAAAAACTCGATGCGGGCAATCAGAAGATTAATCAGGGGATGGCCCTGCTGGCTGAAAAACCAGACGAGGCACTCCTGATTCTAAAAGAGGCCGCGAAAGAACTGACTGCCATTAATCTTGATGATAGAGAGCTGGCTGAAAAAATTGCCGTCCTGGAAAAAAGAATTCGTATCAGAGATACGGCCAGAAAAACTGTTGAGGAGCAATTAAAAGAAGCGGAAAGGCTTTTTTGTGAAAAAAGATATATTAAAAGTGTGGCGGCTCTAACTGAAACCGCGGGGCTGCTTGAACAGACCGAATACCCGCCGAATCGAAAGAAAAACATCCTGGACAGGATTGCGGCATATCTGAAAAAACGTTCGGAGTGGACACAAGATAAAATGGTGGCCCTCGTCAAGCAGGCTGAATTGTATCTGGCCGGACACCGGTTTCCCGAGGCGTCTGCCATGATCCCGTTGATAAAACGGCTGCTCCCCTATCTGCCGGACAGCACCTCCTGTGAAAAACTGATTAACAAGATCGGAACCCTTAATCAGCGATTTACTCTCTGGTGTGAAAAAAGCGAGGAAATCAATGAGATTATCTTGAAAATGATCAAAATTCCGTTAACCCCTACCCATTCCATTCTGCCCGTGGTTTCCGTTTTAAACGCTCTGAAAAACGATTTTCAGGATATCTCGCCGGTGCAGGCCGTTAATGAGACGCTCTTTATTTCCTCAAATGCACCATTTCTGACCGTTGATGAAATACTTCACGTCCTCACCTTCCTGGAAAAGTATACCTGGCCGCAGGTTAAAGGTAAGGAACGCCGCAGCCACTTGATCAAAACCGCAATACATCGCCGCCACAAGTTGTCTTTTATAGAATTTGATGCGCTCACTGCAAACAAAAATATTAGTTATTACCAGAAATACGCTGATCACCCTCAGGCCGGTCGTTATATCCAAAATTTAATCGAATATACCCCGTCTTTCCTGACTCTGCCCTTTACCATCAATAGAGTTCGACGTGTCCTCAACCTCTATCAGAATGCTTCACCAGATATTAAAGACACTGTTGAAAAAAAACAGAAATTGCTCAAAAAAAAGGCTGATCAGCGTTACCTTTACCTAATTCTGCTGATTACGTCTCTATTGACAGGAGGGGTGGTTACAATCAAACATATTGCGGCACATAAAACCTTATTAAACATTTTGAATATTCAGTCAAACCAAACGTTGTCCGCTGATATTAAAAAAATCAATTTGGCATTTGAATTCTTATCGGATAACTATCTCCCAGGACGCATGAAATTGCAGCTTGCTGGTGACCGTCTGATTAATCCATTGGCGGCGGGTCTGGATCATCTCAGTTCAGCAATGAATGATGCAAAAATCAGCGCTCTGACTCTGGCCTGTTTAAAATACGGAAGAATCATGGCAGCCTTTCAATCAGCACTTAAAATTGAAGAAGCCTGGTTTAGTAGCCAAGTATTTGAAAAAATTGCTGCCAATGTTCCGGACGATAAACTGCTCAAAGTGTTAATTACTTTGATCGAAACATCTGACGATCCCGTTAAACTGGTTCTGAAACTGGCGGACAATTCCCCGCCTGCTTTAAAACAAAAAATTCTTAAACAGTCTTTGCGTCAGTTGATCGAAAAAGAACGTCTTGGACATGCCTTGATGATTTTGAACGCCAGTGGAAGTAATTTATCGGACTACAATCAATGGATCGAAAATCTCGCTATGGAATATCTTGAAAAAAATCCCGGTAATGGAAACTGGCAACGCCTGCTCAACCAGTTGAATCCCAATACTGTTCCGGCCAGGGGAATCATCTTTAAGAAAATCATCAATCTGTACCTCAGAGGAGAAATTCTTTCGAATTGGGAGGAGCGACTCGAATGGGAACGACTGGATGATGGGATGGAAAATCTCAGTGACCATATCAGACAGATGGTCTTTGCCTGCGTCAATAAGGAAAAGTTGGACAAGGCTGTCGATCTGACCTTATTACTTCTAAAACTGGACAGTATCAAATTTGCGCAACGAGATGTGAGCCGCTGGCTGAAAGCCATTGCAACATTACAGTACGAGCGCGGAGATATGGAAGGATTCAAAAAAACAAACGATTTGGCATCACATTATACAACGCCTTAAACTTTTATCTCGCTGAGAGGAGACTACTATGTCTTTCTTATTCGAAACCCGGCAACTGCTTAAAACACTGCTGGCCGATCACATTGATCTGGCCTGCACAGTAAAGACCGATACGCGGGTACTTGAGGATGTCCAAAAAGAACTGGATACGGGAGAATTAAGCGTGGCGGTGGTGGGTGAAATAAAACGGGGAAAGTCCACCTTTCTCAACGCCTTGATGGGCGCCCGCGTTTTTCCCAGCCGGGCCACCATCTGTACCGCCTGCGTCACTGTTCTGGATAACGCGCCTAAGTCACGCATAGAAATTTATTACAAAACCGGTAAACCCCACAAGTTTGAATGTCCAAACCAGGAGCCAGCCGCTGTGCTGGAAGAGTCGGTTACCCGTAAAAATAAGAATGTTAAAGACCTGAGTCTGGTACGCATCTTCTATCCCAACAAATTCACTGGTCAGGGAATTGTACTGGTGGATACCCCAGGAGTCAACGATACCGAATGCTGGCGCGAGGAAATTACTTATTCCTTCCTGGCCAGTGCCGACGCGGTGATCATGCTGCTTGATCCCATGCAACCCCTTTCCGCCTCTGAGATTGAATTTCTTTCCAGTAAAATATTGGCCCAAAGTATCCGCAGCCTTCTCTTCATCGTCAATCGCATCGATGAGGTTAATCAGGAGGAAAGAGCATCCGCGCTCAATCGCATTTATAAGCTACTCTCAGCCCATGTCCCCAATCCCGCCATCCTCGCTGTGGCCTCCAAACCGGCTTTGGAAGCCAAACAAACCGGAAACCAGAATTTATTAAATACGAGCGGTTTCCCGGAATTCGAGGAACGACTGCTGGATTTCCTGGCCAAGGGCCGGGGCGGGCTGCTCATGCGTACCAAGATTCAAAAAGCCCAGCGGCATCTCGCCGGAATGGAAGAAATGACGGCGAAACGACTCAACGCGCTCAATGAAAAAAGAGACAGGGTCGTCGAAGACGTGGCAAGTGCCAGGGATAAACTGGAGGAATTCGCCAGCCGCCGTAAACAACTGGAAAAAGATATTCAAAAAGAACAAGCCGTAATAGCAAGCGGCCTGTCACGGAATCTCGAAGGGAAAAAGGAGTATTTTCATTCCACCCTCGTACCCCTCATTCGGGGGGAATCCGATCCGGACAATCTGCGTCGGAAAGTCTTCGCTTTTCAGCGGGATACCATTGAATATCTGAATCAGGCCACCGCAAGAGAATTTAATTTACTACTGAACAAATTCGGTGTTACGTCGCAACAATTGAGTAATGACATTTCAGACCTTTTTAATCATTTTTCCGTATCGGCAGAGTCAACGACACAGTTAATTCAACCGGAGCGAAGACCCGTCGAACCCAGAAGACCTCCGTCCGCTGAGGTGGTGAACGCCGGTAAAGTTATCGGTGGGGTGGTCGGTGCGACGACTGGCAGTGCCATCGCCTCCAGCCTCACGTTGAGTACCTTGGGAGGGATTGGACTGGGTATTCTTACTGGTGGATTGGGATTGTTGATCGGAGCCGGTGCCGCTTGGCTCTTGGGAAGTAGCTCAGATGAACAGACAACGCATTTTGTCGAAAACGAGGACATGGTTGACAATTCCAGTACCATTAAAGCTTTGGAATCCTTCTTGAAAGGCTTGCAACATTCCATCGACCAGATTAGCCGTATAGTAGTACAAAACGGCATTCTGAATGTTATCGGCCCCTTAAATGAAGAGATGAATCGTCAACGAAGTTTAATGCATGGCTTTGAAGAAGATTTAAACAGAACCGAACACGATCAAAAAGACGTAAGAAACGAACTAAATACCTATGCTGAAAAAATCCGTCAACTCAAACAGAAATATGATGAATTGCTTTCCCGCAGTACCCCATCCTGACAGGCAAATCCCATGGTCGGAATACCGGCTAGAACGGTTGACGATTAAAAGATCACTTCCCTTAATCTTCCTGCTTGTCAGTTTAGGGACTAGTGCAGACGATCTCAAACAATTTCAAAAAGAACAGGCCGCGGAACAAACCCGGTTCCAGACCGTGCAGCAAGAGGAATTGAAACATCATCAAAATAAATTGAAAGGACTTTCCCATACCGAATTTGAGCAATGGCGAAAACAGCGGGAGAAAGATTTCACAGACTTCCGCCTGCAGATCGAAAAGGAATGGGGACGTTTTACCGCGCCTTCCAAAAAGCAGTGGGTGGAATATTCGGCCGATCGGCAATCCGTCGCCGCGGTGGACTTTGAAAAAGGGGTCTTGCAGGTAGAGGTATTAAAACTACCACAGGAAAATACTAATATTGTGAGTCAAAAAGTAGCCCGGGCAGTGATCAAAGCCTTGTCCAGCCGGGGTTCCGATCAAAACGTACCATTAGAAGATACCAAACAATCGCAAATTTTGCACGAACCCCTGCTGTCCGGGCAACTCCCGGAATTTTCTGCAAGAGAAGCTGACTCAGCTACAATAGCAGACCAGGCTGCCCGATTGCTGCAAACCGCACTACCGGAAACGGTTGGTGCGGGAAGATACCAGAGTCTCGTCTTTCAATTTCCCCTGGTACCGAATCATATTCAGATACGGATGAAAAAGTTCCTGCCTCTGGTGCAGCAATATTGCCTTCATTACGGAATCGATGCTGCGCATGTGCTCGCCACCATCCATGCCGAATCCTTTTTTAATCCGTTGGCGTTCTCCTCGGCCGGCGCGGTGGGCTTGATGCAGTTGGTCCCGGACAAAGGCGGCCGCGAAGCCTGTCGATTCGTTTATGGAAAGGACATGATTCCTTCCTCCCGCATTTTGTACGATCCGGCTCAGAACATACAGCTCGGCTGCGCTTATATTTATCTGCTGGCTAACCAGTATTTTTCCGGTATTAAGAACAAAACAAAAAATCTATACTGTACCATTGCCGGCTATAATACAGGACCAGCCAACGTCGGCCGCACCTTCACGGCCCAAAACGATCCGGACAATGCGGTGAAAATCATCAACGAGATGGACAGCAGCGAAGAAGTCTTTTCCTTTCTGTTGAGACACCTGCCTCACCGCGAAACCAGAAAGTACCTGAAGAGCGTCACCGACAAAATGGACCTGTATCAATAACGAAAAATTGTAACCGGGATTATCTTACGGAACACCGAAAAATATTGTGAAAATAAGGGAAGGAATACCGTCCTTTTTCATCTCATATTAACGAAAAAAAGGCTGGTAGATGACCGGTCTGCAAGACAATCGATGGAGCAGGGGTAGCATGGTTTTAATATATTAAGTGATCATTGGAGGAATTATCATCGTGGCGTCATGCTTCGGGATCGAGG
>Ga0247727_10015376_pt1 | contig 12561 bp, 15 predicted proteins | sample WisWelCaveWW1625_FD_202498 | JGI IMG/M metagenome (GOLD analysis project Ga0247727, IMG submission 202498) | Biofilm microbial communities from Wishing Well Cave, Virginia, United States - WW16-25 | ecosystem: Environmental > Aquatic > Deep subsurface > Groundwater > Cave microbial mat | place... | reverse complement strand
GACTATGCTACTTTTGAAAATGGAAAATATTATTTGACAAAAGAAAACTTTGAACAGTTACAAATACAAAATTCCAAATTTAGAGAAATAGAATTTGCGAATGAATTTGAAAGACGGACTAATCCCGATAACGATAACGAAATAAAAATAATTTTATTAGAAGATATTGTTGAAAAAATGTCCAAATCAAAATTAAATGTTGTAACACCTGATGATATAATTGAGAAATACGGAGCAGATTGTTTGCGTTTGTATGAAATGTTTTTAGGTCCGTTAGAGCAATCAAAACCTTGGAATACCAATGGAATTTCAGGGGTTTCAAACTTTATTAGGAAACTTTGGAAACTATACCACCAAGCCCCACCTGACCTCCCCAAAGGGGAGGAAAATAGTGGAGCAAACCGAACTTCCCTCTCCTTTGGAGAGGGTCAGGGTGAGGCGGCAGAATTGCGTATTCTGCACAAAACGATTAAAAAAATCCAAGATGATATTGAGCGGTTTTCGTTTAATACTTCGGTAAGTAATTTTATGATTTGTGTGAATGAATTGACGGAATTAAAATGCAACAAAAGAGAAATTCTTGAACCGTTGGCAATTCTCGTTTCGCCTTATGCACCGCATATTGCAGAAGAATTGTGGGAGAAATTAGGTCATAAAGAAAGTATCTGTTATGCTACATTTCCTGAATACAAAGAGGAATACACCATAGAGAATACATTTAATTATCCAATTTCTTTCAACGGTAAAACACGATTTTTTATGGAATTTGATTTATCTGTTTCAAAAGAAGAAATGGAGCGAGAGGTGCTTGCAGCCGAACAAACGCAAAAATATTTAGAAGGAAAAACTCCCAAGAAAATAATTATTGTTCCGAAAAAAATTGTGAATATTGTGTTGTAAAGGTTTCGCCTTTTAAAAAGGCGAAACCTTTAGGGCACCTCTAATCAAAAACAAAAAATAGTTTTAATAAATGCAACCTACGCTTTATCTTATCCCCACTACGCTTGGCGATATTTTTATTGAAAATGTTATTCCTGCTTTTGTTTCTCAAATAATAAATACGATTGACGATTACATTGTAGAGAATGAAAAATCGGCAAAACATTATTTAAAAAAACTCGGAATCGCAAAGCCATTGCAGGAAATAAAACTTTATCCGCTCAACCAACATACCAAAATCGAGGAAATGCAATCTTACCTAAATCCATTATTATCAGGAAAAAATATGGGAATGATTTCGGAAGCAGGATGCCCTTGCATTGCCGACCCAGGTGCAGAAATAGTCCGAATTGCTCAGCAGAAAAAAACAAAAGTGGTGCCTTTGGTCGGACCATCTTCTATTATTTTAGCATTGATGGCATCAGGATTAAATGGACAAAATTTTGCATTTAATGGATATTTGCCGATTGAAAAAAGTGAAAAAATAAAAAAAATAAAATCTCTTGAATCGCTTTCCAGACAAACGAATCAAACACAAATTTTTATTGAAACGCCTTATCGTAATGAAAAGTTTTTGCAAGATATTTTAACCTCGTGCAACGAAAACACAATGCTCTGCATTGCAGCAGATATAACACTTCCAAGCGAATTTATTTGCACGAAAACGATTCGTGAATGGAAAAATAATATTCCTGACTTGAATAAAAAACCAACTATCTTTTTGATTCAAGGATAAAAAAATTTTAGACCTATGTATGAATGAAAATGATAGACCTTCAATCCCGATACATCGGGATTGAAGGTCTGTAAACTTTGAACTTTGTGTCCCAAACATTAAACTATCTACGAATGAAAAAAAGATTTCAGAAATTTTATAAGATAGTTTTAAAAATAATTCTCGTTTTCTTTCTTGTATGTATTGGAAGTGTTATCATTTTCCGATGGATTCCCGTTCCATTAACACCATTAATGATAATACGATTGGTAGAACAAAAAATGGATGGAAAAGATTTTAAATGGAAGAAAGATTGGGTTGCGATGGAGGAGATTTCAACTCATTTGCAGATGGCTGTGGTGGCTTCGGAAGACCAACTTTTCCTCGACCATTGGGGTTTTGATTTGAATGCAATTGAGAAGGCAATAAAAAATAATGAGAAGCGAAAAAAACGAATAAGAGGTGCAAGCACCATCAGTCAGCAAACTGCAAAAAATGTTTTTTTGTGGAGCGGCAGAACTTGGGTTCGCAAGGGTTTTGAAGTTTATTTTACTTTTTTGATTGAAGTTTTTTGGAGCAAAGAACGGATATTGGAAGTTTATCTGAATGTAATTGAAATGGGCGATGGAATATATGGTGCAGAAGCAGCATCACAGGCGTATTTCAAAAAATCGGCAAAGAATTTATCTCCTTCACAAGCAGCATTAATTGCAGCTATTCTTCCAAATCCAAGAAAATATTCTGCAACTCATCCATCGGGGGTTGTTCAAGCCCGCCAACAATGGATATTAGGACAAATGAATAATATCGGGAAGTTGGATTTTCAATAATCTGAAAGATAAAAATTATCTTTGACAAAATTTTCAGAAACAGAAAAATGAAATTACTACGATACCAACTCAAAGCCGAAAAATCATTGATGGTGTTTGAGTTCATCAGCGAAGGACCAAAGGGGGAAATTCCGAAAATCATTGAGTTTACGGAAACAAACTTAAATGGTTTTTATAATTTAGCATTTGGCGATAAAGATAAATTGACAGGAAAATTAAATGACAAAATTATATCCAATAATAATGATGCAGAAAAGATACTGGCTACTGTCGTTTCATCGGTTTATGCTTTTACAGACAAATATCCCGATGCTTGGGTTTATGCTACTGGAAGCACTTCTGCAAGAACTCGCTGGTATCTAATGGGAATACTGAAATATTTGGATGAGGTTAAAAATCACTTTCATATTTTTGGCGAGTTGAATAACGACTGGAAAGAATTTGAAAAAAATATAAATTACGATGGCTTTGTTGTGAAACGAAAAAAGAATTAAATTTGCACGATGACAATAAAAGAATTAAATAAAAGAAAAACACCGATAGTAATAATTGATAACTCTTTGGAAAAATACAAAGATGTAATTTTATTTCCTGAAAAACTTGCAAAAGCAAATGAGGTGTTAAAAAGAATTGGGTTGCCAAAACTTCACGCAAAGAAGCACCACCGCTAAGCAAAAATTTATCGCAAATCTATTTCTTCGTGTTTCTTTGTGCCTTTGTGGCAATTTTTATTCATCTCCCCGAAAAAAGAATTATTCCGAACTTAAAAAACTTTTTTACTTTTGCTTTCAATATAATTATAAACTAAAAAAAACTTAAACACTATGGCATTACCCGTTCATAAAAGAAAAAGAAAAAACCCGCAAAACTTGGCGGAAGAAAAATGGTATATGGAGGCAGAACACCAGCAAGTTGCCGACAAAAGAAAAGTAGCCGAACTGATGGGCGTTGTCGGAGGTGGCAGCATAGGCGAAAATATGGGCAAGATAGACGACTATCATAAAGCAATGTTTATGCTTGCCAAAGATGGATGGAGGGTGCAGGGCAGCGATTTTTACAGTGCTTACGCTAATGTAGAAAGCGAGGGCGTATTAAATCCAGCCGAAGCAGGTCCGCATCTTATCAAAAGGGTCTATCTGGTTTTCAATACGCTAAAAGCGGCTGATAGAGAATTAGATGGCGTAGAGTTTATCTTGGTAGATTAGCACTCCGCAAAAGCGAGGTGCGTTCAAAGGCAAAACTTGGTGCGGCAGAGGACAGGACTTGGTGCGGCAGAAGTCGCCTCCTCTGCCGCACCAAGTTTTTACAGCGTCCAATTAAAACCTTCTGAACGAGAAGAGCTTTTAGAGGGTTTTTTTTGTGCCCCCGAAAAAAGAATTGCTCGGAAGTTGGGAATGTTTTTTAGTTTTGTTGCGGAGAATAAATGTTAGAAGCAATTTAAAAGACGACACAATTGACAATGAGCGAAGACAATTTATACTTACTTTTTTGTTATCTAATTTTTGGGTTGACACTTTTACTTTTGATTTTAAGAAGTAAAAATAAACTAAAAATAGTGACAATAAATTTAATAATCTCAGGACTTTACAGCGGGTTTTTCATTTATAACTTGACCTTTAACAGTTCAGGTGGTGTAGCACTTGCTTGGCTGGTGTATTTAATGTTCTTTATTGGACTACATTGGCTAATAAACTTTATTGGACTTGTTTTGACCTTTACAAAAAAATCAAAGACAAATTGAACATAGTTAATCCCCGTTAAGCGTAGCGTCCTCGCTACGCTTTTATTAAATAACATCTTATCAATACATTGCCCTAATTTATCAAATGAAAAAACGCTGGGAACTCAAAGAGCAAGGAAACACAGGCATTGTAGAGCGGTTGTCTGCGGAATTGAAAATTTTATTAAATTAGCAAAATGAAAAAACGCAGACAAAAAGGACTTGATTTTGTAATTGATAAACTTACCAATTCTATTGAGAATACTGCAACTGGTGAAGTGTTTGATACGGAAGTTGTGCAGTTGAGAAATACAGATTTAAAACAAATTCATAAAGCCGACTGGCAGTTTGATTGGACAAAAGAAATTAAAGACAAAACCAAAGAGGTCTACAAACTCACCACCGCCAACAACCCGACCATCATTCAAGGACTCATCAGCATTGAAGATAAGCAAGACCACATTTTTATGCACTTGATTGAGAGTGCAAAATTTAACAAAAATAAAGACAAAGTTTATCTCGGTGTTCCCGGAAATCTTGTTGCGTTCGCTTGTAAAGTTTCGGTGGATAAAGGTTATCAGGGCTTCCTTGCTTTTGACGCCAAGACAGCGTTAATCAAGCATTATCAAGATACACTTTTCGCTACACATTTTCGTGGATTACGAATGTTTATAGAAACAAATGCAGCATTACAATTAATTTCACAATACTTTAAATCATAAACAAAATGGGACTAATCAGAGAACCTAAAAATGTTGATTTCACTGTTAAATCAACACCTTGGACAGAAGAGGAACTTCGTGATTTCAGAATATTAATGAATGAACTGAAATCAAAAAAATTATTGCGAACCAAAGTTTTTATTCGCCAAAGAACTACTCGCTCACGAAAAAAAGTTGCTGCTTAAAATCAGAAAATGCAAAAACGCTGGGAACTCAAAGAGCAAGGAAATACAGCTATTGTAGAGCGGTTGTCTGCGGAATTGAGCATTGACAAAATCCTCTCAAATTTATTAGCCCAGCGAAGTATTACTTCTTTTGATGAAGCAAAATATTTTTTTCGTCCATCATTAGAAAATCTTTACAATCCATTCTTGATGAAAGATATGGATAAAGCGGTTACCCGCATCCAGCAAGCCATTCAGAAGAATGAAAATATTTTAGTTTATGGCGATTATGATGTGGATGGCACTACGGCTGTGGCTTTGGTCTATTCTTTTTTGACTTCCATTTATACCAATATTTCCTATTACATCCCCGACCGTTACACAGAAGGTTACGGAATTTCTTTTCAGGGAATTGACTTTGCTTCGGACAATGATTTTTCGTTGGTAATAGCGTTGGACTGCGGGATTAAGGCAAATGAAAAAATCAATTATGCAAATGAAAAAGGGATTGACTTTATTATTTGCGACCATCATCTTCCCGGTGATGAATTGCCCGAAGCCCTTGCTGTGCTTGACCCCAAGCGTAGTGATTGCGATTATCCTTTCAAAGAATTATCAGGTTGCGGAGTAGGTTTTAAATTAGTTCAGGCATTCGCTCAGAAAAATAATATTCCATTTCAAAATCTCTTACAATACTTGGATTTATTGGTTTGTAGCATTGCTTCGGATATTGTTCCGATTGTAGATGAAAACAGGATTTTAGCATTTTATGGATTAGAAAAAATCAATAAAAATCCAAGAGCAGGAATAAAAGCAATTTTGGAATTAAGTGCATTGAAAAAGAATATGACTATCAGTGATGTTGTATTTATTTTAGGTCCGAGAATTAATGCTGCCGGTAGAATTGCAAGTGGTAAAAATGCAGTGGAATTGCTCATTTCAGATACTATTGAAAATGCTAAAACAAGCGGACAACTTCTCAACAAAAATAATTTAGAAAGAAAAACTCTTGACACAGAAATTACTCAACACGCATTGAGTATTATTGAGAGTGATGAAATTTTAATAAATAAAAAAACAACCGTTTTATTTCATCCAGAATGGCACAAAGGAGTAGTGGGAATTGTAGCTTCTCGCTTGATAGAAAAATATTATCGCCCAACAATTTTATTAACTCAATCTAACGGCAAAGCCACTGGTTCTGCCCGTTCTGTGAAGGATTATGATGTTTATTCTGCAATAGAAAAATGCAGTGATTTGTTGGAACAATTTGGCGGACACAAAGCAGCAGCAGGGCTTACAATGAAAGTAGAAAACATAGAATTATTTACTGAAAGATTTGAAAAAATCGTTAGTGAAACTATTGAAGATTATATGCTAATTCCTTCTATTGAAATAGATGCAGAAATAAACTTATCCGACATCACACCAAAATTTTTCAGAGTGCTGAAACAGTTTGCCCCATTCGGTCCCGGCAATATGTCCCCTGTTTTTATCACACGAAAAATAAAGGACAAGGGCTATGCAAAAATGGTAGGTGCTAATCATTTGAAATTAGAAATTGTTTCACCTAATGATTATAAACAATCTTTTTCAGCAATCGCATTTCATCAAGCCGAGCATTTTGAAAAAATAAAAAGCGGAAATGCTTTTGATATTTGTTACAGCATTGAGGAAAATCAATGGAATGGGGAGGTTTCGCTGCAACTGAATATTAAGGACATAAGGTGCTAATAACGAATAAATACGGATTTACGAATTACCAATTTCCCTCCCTTTTGGAGAGGGTCAGGGTGGGGCTGTTATTTACTATACATCACATTAATATCATTATCCGAAGGAAATTGTAGAGAGTTGTTGCCTGCTTTTCGAGCCCACCACTTGTATTTGCCCTTCTCTGCATTGCAAGCATAGCCAAACATTGAATCGTTTGCGGCTAACCCGTATCTAAAAAATGTCTTCCATCTTTTATCTTTTTCTTGCACAGCTAATTTCACATCAATAGATTCATCGCAAACATTTTTTACAGTAACTCTGTAAGTATTTCCAGAGCCACCGGGTTGCATTGGGCAGTGTTTTTCGCCCCAATTAGAAGTCGTTTTCACAACACAATCTTCATACACTTTTTCTTGCAGAAAATCTTTTTCCGAAGAATAAAAATCTACTGTTACAAAACTCATCAAAGCCAAGGTTGATGCACCGATTGAGAAGAACATTATTTTTTTCATAGTTGTTTGTTTTTAAAGGTTTAATTTATTTATTTGTATGATTTTTTATTCACAATGATTATTTGCGACAATAATTTTTGCTTCACCATTTCCTAATCTTTTTGACTTTTTCCAATCAGCACAAGCACCTTCCATATCACCGAGAAATTTTTTTGAAAACCCCCTGTTATTATATGCTTCCGTGTCATCAGGGTCAAGTTCGAGCACTTTATTAAAATCGTCCATTGCTTTTTGATATTCTCCTAATTCATTTCTGGCTCCTCCTCTTGATAACCAAGCCCATTTATGCTTTGGGTCTAATGCAATAATTTTATCATAATCAGGAAGTGCACCTTTAAAATCTTTCAGCACTTGTTTGCAAAATGCCCGTTGAATATAAGAATTAATATGATTTTTGTCCTTCATCACGGCTTTTGTAAATTCTTTTATAGCCATTTTATAATCCTCTGGTTTTTGAGAATTTAGTGCTCTTTCGTAGTGTTGCTGCCCCTTTTTAAAATAATTTTCGGCTGTTTGAGAATAACTGTATTCACACATCATTCCAATTCCTACAAACAATATTAATACTGTTTTTTTCATAAAATTTAGTTGAATTATTTTTTAGTTTTCATTCAAATGGTTCGCTACTTTTATATTCCGGATTGCTCAATAATGCTAATAAGTGCGTGAATGCTTTGGTCAAACCTTTTGCCGTTTTTTCATCTACATTTAATATAAAATTAATTCTTGAATATTCTCTGTGAAATTTATTTACATACAAATGTCGGTCTACACATCCTTTAAAATCCTCTTTACAAGGGACTGTCAGCGTTTTTTCATTTTCATCATAAAACACATTATTCAAATTTAATTCTCTGATATGCTTCACATAATCGTCTCTGATAAGTTTTCCATTATCATCAAAAAATTTCACAAAAAATCCTTGCTGTGGTCTTGTTTCCACCAAAAACTTTTTTCCTAATTTCTCATTAATATACTTAAGAGTTTCGTCTAATTTTATTTCGTGTGGCTGAGCATTCGTATTCTGAAACATCAGTAAACACAATAGAAATGCAGCGATTTTGAAGATATGTTTGAAGTAAATCATTAATGATAATATTTTTTGAATGGTTGGGTTCTAAAAATTTTGACCAAAATTATAAAAATTACATTTGATGTAATTAAAATTTATGAAATTCTTAACAAACTTTCGGATGACAAATTTTTCTCGGGGCTAAAAGTAGAAAAAAATTAATTAGGAAATTAAAAATCATTGTTTATCTTTGCCAACTTTTAAAATTATTATTAATCATTAATCAATCTATTTATTATTTTATTATGAAAACAGGTACAGTAAAATTTTTCAACGAAACCAAAGGTTTTGGTTTCATCAAAGAAGATGGTTCGGAACACGAAGTATTCGTCCATAAAACAGGTTTAAACGACCATATCAGAGAGGGAGATAAAGTTTCGTATGAAGAGGCAGATGGCAGAAAAGGTCCTAATGCAGTTAATGTAAAAAAGATATAATTGGGTTTATATTATTTTTGCTTTACTATACTAAAAAGCCCTTGAATCTTCAAGGGCTTTTTTATTGAAAAAAATTAGATAAATAGTAATTCTCAATACGCATTTTTTTCTCCTCTGAACATATTGGAAACGGTCATTGAAATGATTTTTATATCCAATAAAAATGACCAATTTTCAATATAAAAAATATCAATTTTAACTCTGTTTTTCATCATCAAAGGATGCGTTGTTTCTCCTCTGTAACCCTTTACCTGAGCCAATCCTGTGATACCCGGTTTAATGAAATGACGAACCATATATTTGTCTATTAGTTTTGAATATTGTTCGGTGTGTCTCAACATATGTGGTCTTGGTCCAACAATAGACATATTTCCAATCAACACATTAAAAAATTGTGGCAACTCATCCGTATTCGTTTTCCGCAAAAATTTCCCAAGCGGAGTAATTCGCGTATCATTTTTCGTTGCTTGTAAAATATGACTTTCTTCATTCACAAACATCGTTCTGAATTTCCAACAATAAAAATTTTTATTATTTCTACCAGACCGCATTTGCCGAAAAAATATGGGACCTCGTGAAGTTAGTTTAATCAAAATTGCAATGATGGGAAAGAGCCACGAAAACAAAAAGAGAATTGAAAAAAGTGAAAATGCAATATCAAAAGTTCGTTTAGTAAATTGACTTAAAATATCATCCAACGGAATATCACGAAAACTCAACACCAAGTGGTCGTCAAAGAATTCCATTTTAACATTTTTGTGTGCAATTTCTTTGAAATCAGGAAGTATTCTCACACGAATTAAATTATTATCTGCAAATTCTACCAACTCATTTATTTGAGCACTTCGGACATCCGACATTGCACAATAAATTTCGTCAATTTCATTGTCAATGCTGAATTTCAGAACATCCTCAATAGTGCCTTTCCATTCACGATGAGTAGTTTTATTATCATCAAAAAATCCCAAAAATAAATATCCGTGTTGAGGATTTCTGCGAAAAAAGTTTCTCATATTTTGAGCCGTTTGCCCACATCCAAGAATGATTACTTTTCTAAAATTGTATCCTTTTATACGATAATATTTGAAAAAAAACACTGTTCCCAAACGCCAAATTAGGATGGAAAAAGTGAGCATCGCGTATGTCATTAATAATTGTGCTCTGGAATAATAATGTGCTTTCCGAAATACGATGAATGCAGCCAATAGCAAGGCGTGTAGCAAAATTATTTTTATCGTATTTACAATAATTTTACCATTATCATCAATCCGTTGGATGTCGTATAATTTTGTAATAAATGCAGCGGTAACCCAAGTAATATTGAAGAAAACGATGAGCGTTACATAAAGCAAATCGGAACGAAGAGCAATATGTCCAAACTTAATATAATAAGCAATCAAAAAACAGGCATTCAACAATAGAATGTCGCCTGTGAGATAGATAGTGCGGGTAAATTTTGAGTATCGTGTAGACAATTTATAAGTAGTTTTTTACTTCACAAAATTAAAAAGAAATCAAAAAGATTTACGACAAAAATAATATTTATACTAAAAATTATATGCAGTAATCGATTTGGTCATCATTAAAAAACTTTCATTATACATTTTACTCTTTGGAAACAAATTCTTCATTTGATTCGTAGATAATAATTTAACTTCTGCAACTTCTTTTTTTGCAGATTCTAAACTCATTTTCGTTCCTCTCGACAATTTTGTTTTTGATAAAATAAATAGTTTCACATCATCCGGAAAGAACTGAAAATAGGGCAAAAGATAATGGGGTTCAAGAAAAAAATATTTGTTGGGTGTTTGAACAAAATGAAATTTACTTACTCGCTGAACTTCATTTGCCATCTTCGTTTGATTATCAAAATTAGATAGATGTTCAATAACTGAATTTGAAAAAGCAATATCAAATTCTTGATTTTTAAATTCAGATAAATCACACGCATTGCCTATTATTCCTTTGAAATTCGAGTAGTCCGTTTTCTCTTTATACAAATTCAGTAGCGTAATTTCAATATTCGGATTCGTATGATAACCCCTGTTCATCCAAAATGATTGCGTCCCTCCGACATCTAAAATTTTTATTGATTTCAGATTTAATTTCTTCATCCTTTCTTCAAAAAAATGAAATCTTTTGTTCCGAAATTTATTTGCCAAAGAGTTCTTATTACTATAATCAGCAAGGTTGTCAATATTTTTTAGCATTTCACTTTTTAATATTTAAAAATTAGTTCTGATGGTAAAACATACTCCAATCAAACGAGTTCAAAACTACATAAAAACAGTTCGTAATAAATAATAACTTAAGAATTTGAAGAATTTTCTTTGGATGATAACCCTTTATTTAAAGGATAATGCAAGGAATAAAAAGCAAATAATGAATTAAATAAAGTATAAAAAACTGTGCCTTTGTGCGTTTCTAACATCGATTCTGTAAGGCAACAAAATGAAAACAAACAAATAAAAATAAAATACAAATAATTTTTTTGACGAAAAGAAATTACAGCAGGAATAATTATGCAAGATAAAAAACAGAGTATCCCCAAGATGCCCACAGATAGCCCCGTTTGCATATATTGATTGTGAGAATTATATCGGAGGAGTTGTCCCCAAAAATCTTTTTCAACATAGCAAACTTGTAGATAATCCTGTCCATCTCCCGTGCCAACGCCTAAAATAAAATTCTCTTTGATGCCTTTTAAACTGCATTTCCATTTCATTAATCTTACTGTCAAACCATTGTCGTTGGCTCCATTGGGTCGTTCATTGAGTTTAGAATTCAATAAATCTGTATATCGTTTTTTTATAAAATCAAATTTTTGTAAAAAGAACAAACTCGTTGAAAGCACTATAAACAAAGAGAATAAACCGATTTTTAATTTTCTTTTTTTCCAAGAATAAAAAATAACAGCCACAAAAATAATTAATAAAAAACTCAGCAAAACCATACGGGCTGAGAGAAGCAGAAAAAAAAGAAAGAAATAAATCAACAATGAAATAAAAATTATTTTTAAAAATAGTTTGTAATCATTCCAATTATTGAGCAAAAACCACAGCAAAATAAACATTGAAAACACAATATAAATAGCAAAATAAATTGCGTGGAAATTCAGGATGAGACCGAGTTTGTGATGAAATAAAAATTTTATTTCGTGATAAAAAAAATAGTGATACAATCCATTTGATAAACAAATTACGGAAGCAGCAAAACAAGCAACAACAAATGCCAATAAAATTTTTTTAAATTGTTTTTTTGTAATCGTTGTGATTGCGTTAGAAGTCCCTAAAATTAATGGAAGTATGAGTATGGACAATTTTTTTTCTAAAATAAATTTTCCCTCTGCAATGTTTTCTGTATAAAACATTCCAAACAAGTGTAAGAAATAAAGTGATGTAAAAACTAATATTAAAGGATTGTTTTTGAAGCGAATAATTTTTTCGTAAAAGTTTCCCTCTGCTAACCACAGAGCGAAAAGCAGAATTATAGAAGCACTATTTAGAATTACAAAAAAAGGAAGAGTGATGACAATTAAAATAAGAGTATAAAAAAATAATTTTTGTATAATGACTTGTCTGTTCATTTCAAAACTTTTTCATAAAGTTCAATTAGTTTTTTACTTTGATGTTCCCACGACAACTCGTTCAAAAGTCGCTGATAGCCGAACTCTCCCATTTTTTTTCTTTCGTTTTCATTGTCTAAAAGAAACATAACTTTTTCAGCAAAATCTT
>Ga0247727_10015375_pt1 | contig 12562 bp, 10 predicted proteins | sample WisWelCaveWW1625_FD_202498 | JGI IMG/M metagenome (GOLD analysis project Ga0247727, IMG submission 202498) | Biofilm microbial communities from Wishing Well Cave, Virginia, United States - WW16-25 | ecosystem: Environmental > Aquatic > Deep subsurface > Groundwater > Cave microbial mat | place... | reverse complement strand
CCTCCAGGGCCCGGTCGGGGCGCTGGTCGACCCGGCCGAGCGCGACAACTTCCTCGCCTACCTGCGGGAAGCCATCGCCGCCGCCAAGAAGCTCGGCACTCGGCGGCTGCTCCTGCTCACAGGCAACGAGCTGCGCGACAAGAGCATCGAGTTCCAGCGCCAGTCCATCATCGACGGACTCAAGGCCGCCCGGCCCCTGGTTGAGTCCGAAGGCCTCACCGTGATCGTCGAGCTCCTCAACACCCTCGTCAACCATCCCGGCTACTACCTGCACTCGACGCTCGAAGGCGTCCGGATCGTCGACGCCGTCGGCAGCCCCAACGTCAAGCTGCTCGACGACCTCTACCACATACAGATCATGGAAGGGAACCTGGTCGCCAACCTGACCAAGTACATCGACCGCATCGACCACTTCCACGTCGCCGACGTCCCCGGCCGCCACGAGCCCGGCACCGGCGAGGTCAACTGGCGCAAGGTCTTCGAGGCCATCGCCAAAACCAGCTACCAGGGCTACGTGGCCATGGAGTACAGCTCGACCATCGACCACCTGGAGAGCCTGAAGCAGGTGCAAAGAATGGTGGCGGACTTGTAGCCCGGGGCGTGTCCAGCTAGCAAAATCTGCCGCCTCACGCTTGGAGATCGGAAATCTCTGCGCCTCTGCGCCTCTGCGGTGAGTTCTGCCCTGGCGTCGAGGGGGTGATATCACCGTAGAGACGCCGAGGCGCAGAGCAGCACTTAAGCAGCCCGTCGGTGCAAAAGGACCTGGTGGCAAATTTGCCACCAGGTTCGGCTCCTCCAGGCAAATTTGCCTGGAGGTTGGCCGTGGGGGCGCAAATGGGCGCCGGCGTCCGAAATCCCAGTTCGCCAGCGGCGCCACTGTGCTCGCGGGAGGACTATCAGTACTTTATGATGCTTGACACCTGACGAACCTTGGCGTAGAGCTAGACTGTCGAGCGGAGGGCCTGGAGTTTGGCGTGAGCCGCGCCGAGATCAGCGAGCGAGGGATCTGCTCTTTCGGCGAGGCAACAAGCGGATCCCTCGCTACGCTCGGGATGAAAGGGGATTGCCGCCCGATTGTAAGAATTGGCCCGGACAGGAGCACTAGCCATGTTTGCTAACCAACCAAGCAGCGCAGGATCGGCCTGGTATCGGCGGGTGTGGTCCTGGCCCTGGTGGGCGCATGCCTCGCCCCGCGGGCCTTCGCAAAGGTCGCCCGGAACACCATTGACGCCGTCGCCATCGTGACCGACAACGGCCGTCATATCCTGGTGACGGGGCCTATTGCGTGCACGGAGAGCCAGCCGGCTTACCTGCGCGTGACGGTGACTCAGCGTTCCACAGGGGCAGTGGCCGAGGGCGGCACCCTTGTAGCCTGCACAGCCGCCGCGCAGCAATGGGCAATCCAGGCATCGACACAAGGCCAGGCGAGCTTTCAGGAAGGGCCGGCAACCGCTGTCGCTGTAGCTCGCACAACCGATCGCGGGCGCAGCGACGATGCTCATCAGTGGTTGGTCAATATCACGCTGGTCAGGCAGTAAGGGGATTCAATCGGAGATCTCTGCGCCTCTGCGCCTCTGCGGTCAATTCCGGCCTACAATCAGAGGGACTTGCCGGACTTGCCGCGAATGACCGTCAACGAGATCACGGAGGCGATTATTGGGGCTGCCATCGAGGTGCATCGGGCGCGGGGGCCAGGGCTGCTCGAATCAGCCTATCTTCAGTGCCTGTGTCACGAACTCCATCTACCAGGGCTGGCCTTTGCCTATGAGCAGCCGTTGGGTATCGCGTGGACTTGATTGTTGCCGACGCTGTGGTGGTGGAAATCAAGTCCGTCGACCGGGTGGCCCCGGTGCACGAAGCGCAGCTCATCACCTACTTGCGCCTCGGCGGTTGGAAGGTGGGCCTTTTGATCAACTTCAATGTTCCCCTGTTGCGCGACGGGATTCGCCGGCGGGTTCTGGGGCTGGAAGAATAGCTGCCATCACCGCAGAGGCGCAGAGACGCAGAGCCTACTTGCAGGCGCGACCGGGCCATAACCCGTGTCCGAATACGTAACCGTAATTCCGAAACCGCGTACTAAGGCAAGTAATCGTCGTCCAGGATCTGCTCCAGCGTGAAGGGGCACTCGGCCGGAAACTGATCCCGCCCCAACCCGGTTTCCGGCAAGGTTCTTTTTATGGCCCGCGCATAGTTGCCCGAGAGCTCCAGCCCCAGCCACCGGCGCAGGCTTGGGCTGGTTCGAAGCAGGGCCTCGATTTCGATCCGCTGGGTCACAATCGTCGCTTGCCAGGAAGGGGATCGCTTCTCCGGTTGCAAGTGCCATTTCAGGAGGTGCATCAGCAACACCTGGGTCCGGCTGTTCAGCTCGTTGAGATCCCGCTTCCCCATGTCCTCAATCTCTTCGGCGGCGTGGAGTGCGTCGACCTCTTCCAGCTTGCCCGCGCGTAGCAGTTCCGCGCTGCGTTGGGTCCATAGATAGAAATCCTCATGGTACAGCGACGTTCGGGCGGGCCAAGCTGTCTGCTTGGAGGGTCTCATAGCTCAATACCGATTGTACTACCGCCCGCCAAACCGCCGATATGCCCCCCGCCCCGGGAACTGCGCCTGGCCGCCGAGCTCTTCCTCAATCCGCAGGAGCTGGTTGTACTTCGCCAGGCGGTCGGTGCGGCTGGCCGAGCCGGTCTTGATCTGGCCGGCGCCGGTCGCCACCGCCAGGTCGGCGATGAAGGCGTCCTCGGTCTCCCCGGACCGGTGCGAAACCACGCACGTGTAGCCCCCCCGGCGGGCCATCGCCATCGTATCCAGAGTTTCGGTCAGCGTGCCGATCTGGTTCACCTTGATCAGGATTGAGTTGGCCACTCCCCGCTCCATCCCCATGGCCAACCGCTCGGTGTTGGTGACGAACAGGTCGTCGCCCACCAACTGGACCTTGGACCCCAGCTCGACGCTCAGCGCCTTCCAGCCCTCCCAGTCATCCTCCGCCATGCCGTCCTCGATCGAGACGATCGGATACTGCCGCACCCACTCGGCCCAGAAGCGGACCATCTGGTCGGCGCTGCGGACACTGTGATCGGACTTCCGGAAGATGTACTTTCCCTCCTCGAACAACTCGCTGGTGGCCGGATCGAGCGCCAGCCCGATCTGTTCCCCCGGCCGGAAGCCCGCCGCGGCGATCGATTCGAGCAGCACCTCGACCGCCTCCTCGTTCGATTTCAGGTTCGGCGCAAAGCCGCCCTCGTCGCCCACGGCGGTCGAGTAGCCGCGCTTGTGGAGCACCTTCTTGAGGGCGTGAAACACCTCCACGCCCATGCGCAGCGACTCGGAAAACCGCTCCGCCGCATAGGGAACGATCATGAACTCCTGAAGGTCAACCGAGTTGTCGGCGTGCGCCCCGCCGTTGAGGACATTCATCATCGGAACCGGCAGCAGCCGCGCCTCGGGGCCTCCCAGGTGGCGGTAGAGGGGCGTCCGGCGTTGCTCCGCAACCGCGCGGGCGGCGGCCAGCGAGACCGCCAGCATGGCGTTGGCCCCCAGCCGCGACTTGTTCCTGGCGCCGTCGAGCTCGATCAGCCGGCGGTCGAGCCCCGCCTGGTCGGCGGCGTCGCGCCCGGCGAGCGCCTGCCGGATTTCGCTGTTGACGTAGCCCACCGCCCGGCCCACGCCTTTGCCGAGGTAGCGCTTCGGATCTCCATCCCGCAGCTCGACCGCTTCGTGCTCCCCGGTGGATGCGCCGGAGGGCGCCGAGGCCCGGCCGCGCGCGCCGCCCTCGAGCACTACGTCGGCCTCGACGGTCGGGTTGCCGCGCGAGTCCAGGATCTCTCGCCCTGCTACGTGCTGGATTTTGGTCATTCCCTACGCCACGCCGACCGGCTGCTCGCGACGGTCCATGATCTCACGGTCGATGACCACGATGCCATTCTCGGTCACTACGTACCCGTTCCGGCGGTCTTCCTCCGGGTCGAAGCCGATCTCGCTGTGCTCCGGGATGCTCACGTCCCGGTCGATGATGGCCCGCCGAACGCGGCTGTGCCGCCCCACCGTCACGTGCGGAAACAGAATGGAGTGCTCCACCTCGCTGAAGCTGTTCACCCGAACCCCGGGGCACAGGACGCTGTTGATCACCCGCCCGCCCGAAATGATGCATCCGTGGGACACGATCGAGTCGACGGCAATTCCCATGCGCCGCCCCTCGTCGGCGAACACGAACTTCGCCGGAGGATATTGCTCCATGAACGTGCGAATGGGCCAGGCGGCGTCGTAGAGGTTGAACACCGGGCTCACCGACACCAGGTCCATGTGCGCCTCGTAGTAGGCGTCCAGCGTGCCCACGTCCCGCCAGTACAGGACATCCTTCCCGTTCTCGTCGATGAAGTCGTAGGCCACCACGCGCGTCTGGTGCACCAGTTGCGGCAGGATGTCCTTGCCGAAGTCGTGGGACGACAAGGGGTCCTCGGCGTCCCGGCGCAACGCCTCGGCCAGCACCTCGGTCGAGAACAGGTATACGCCCATCGAGGCGCTGCACATCGCCGCGTTGAACTCCGAGGGCCGCGGCCGCTCGTGCTGCGGCTTCTCCTCAAAGCCCGTGATCCGGCAGTCGGGGGCAATGTCGGCGATGCCGAAGCGGGGCGCCTCCGCCGGCGGCACCTGGATGGTCGCCAGCGTCACGTCGGCCCCGTTGGCCCGGTGCCACTCCAGCATGTGGGCGTAGTTCATCTTGTAGACGTGATCCCCCGACAGGATCAGCGTGTAGGGCGTGGTCTCCTCCAGGATGCTGCTCAGGTTCTGGAAGACCGCGTCGGCCGTGCCCAGGTACCAGTTCTCGCTCACCCGTTTCATCGGTCCCAGGTTCTCGATGAACTCCCCCAGCTCCGGCGACACGATGTTCCACCCCAGCCGCAGGTGCCGGTTCAGGCTCAGCGCCTTGTACTGGGTCAGGATGTAGATCTTCCGCAGCCCGGAGTTGATGCAATTGGAAAGCGTGAGGTCGACGATGCGGTAGATGCCCCCGAACGGCACCGCCGGCTTGGCCCGCTCGCGGGTCAACGGCCAGAGGCGCTCCCCTGACCCCCCGGCCAGCAATACAGTCAGAACCTCCTGCATGGCGTAAAGTTCCTTTATAACAGATCGGCGGAAAACCCCGGAGGTTGCAAACAGTTGTGGCAAATCCACTCCTTGTGCGTTACAATCGGTCTTGTCTCAATCCCAGGCAGGGAGGGGGTGTTGAAGTTTGGCTGAAGTACGTCTGCAGGAGGGTGAATCGCTCGAGAATGCCCTTCGGCGCTTCAAACGGAAGGTTCAGCAGGAAGACATCATCAAGGAAGTGAAGCGTCATTCCTACTACCTGAAGCCCGGGGAAAAAATGCGCCTCAAACAGGCCCTGGCCCGCAAACGGAACCGCAAGAAGTCCCGCCGCGAAGTAGAATAACCCTAACCAAGAACCAACGGTCCTTTTTATCAGTGAGGTGGCGGGGCCATGCCAGAGTTTGTCGATCGCATCATGAAGTGCTCGGAGTGTGGAGCGGATTTTGTCTTCACCGCCGGGGAGCAACAGTTCTACCACGACAAGAACTTCCGCAACGAGCCGAAGCGCTGCAAAGCCTGTAAAGGCAAGCGGGGCCACGGGCGCGACGGCGGGGGCCAGAAGACGGAGACGATCGCCACCTGCTCGCAGTGCGGCAAGCAGACCACGGTGCCCTTCAAGCCCACCCAGGGCCGGCCGGTGTTCTGCCGCGACTGCTTCCTGCAGCGGCGCGCGGCCGGCGCCGGCTCCTAGGCCCGTGGCCGCCTCGTTTGTTCCACCGGGCGGCCTCGCGGCGTCCACCGGCACTGCGCTGTCGCGGGGGCGCGGCACCCAATCTGGCGGGCAGGGGGCCGGAGTGGCGCCGAGTTACTACGTCCAGAACTTTGGCTGCCGCGCCGCCCAGGCCGACGGAGCCGCCCTGGAGCTGGCCCTTCGATCGCAGGGTCTGGGCCCCTCGGACTCCCGCGCCGCCGCCGGGCTGGTGGTGATCAACACCTGCACCGTCACCGCCGCCGCCGACCAGGACGCCCGCCAGGCCATCCGCCGCGCCCACCGCGAGAATCCAGCCGCGCGCATTCTGGTCACCGGCTGCTACGCTCAGCGGGCGCCGCACGAGCTGGCCGCGATCCCCGGCGTCACCTGGGTTGTCGGCAACTCGCACAAGCCTTACATCGCCGGCCTGGTCCAACTGGCCCCCGCTCACCTGCCGTTCCACGGCCAGATCCACGTCGGCGACATCGGAGCTCAGACCGAGTTCCTGTCTTCCCCTGTCGAAAATTCCGTTCACGACCGCACCCGCCCCAACCTCAAAATCCAGGACGGCTGCCACAACCGCTGTTCCTTCTGCATCATTCCCGCGGTTCGCGGACCCAGCCGCAGCATGCCCGCCGGCCAGGTGGTCGCCCAGGTCGGCGGCCTGGCGGCGCGTTATCGCGAGATCGTGTTGAGCGGAATCAACCTCGGCCGGTGGGGCCGCGATTTGCCGGACCGCCCCCGGCTGCCAGCCCTGCTTCGCCGCCTGGTCAGCCAAACCGAGGTCGCCCGCCTGCGCCTCAGTTCTGTCGAGCCTTTGGATTGGACCGACGAGTTGCTGGAACTGCTCGCCTCCGAGCCCCGCATCGCCCGCCACGTGCACGCCCCGCTGCAATCCGGCTCCGACCCCATCCTGCGCCGCATGCACCGTCGGTACCGCGCGCGTCACTACGCCGGCCGCATTCTGCTGGCCCGCAGGCTCATGCCCGAAGCCGCCATCGGCGCCGACGTCATGGTGGGCTTCCCCGGCGAGACCGACGCCGACTTCGAGGCCACCCGCCGGCTGATTGCCGGCCTCCCCTTCACCTACCTGCATGTGTTTACCTACTCCGCCCGCCCCTCCACGGCCGCGGCCGCCTGGCCCGGCCAGGTCGCTGCGCCGGTGAAGCGCGAGCGCAACCGGATCCTTCGCGACCTCGCGGAAGAAAAAGGACAAGCCTTCCGGCAATCCCTGGTAGGCCGCCGGCTCTCGGTTCTGACCTTGGACGAACCCGGCTGCGCCTCCACCACCGCCCTCAGCGACAACTATCTCAAGGTCGTCATCGAAGGGGAACCGATTCCGCCCAACCGGATCGTCGAGGTCGAGCTGCTGTCGGCCCAAGGCGCCGCCCGGCCGCTGTGGTCCCCGTTCTCGGCGCCCTCGGCGGCGAGCATGCCTGGCCTGCCGGAGGCCGCGCCTCGCTAGGACGCCGTTTCGGAATTCCGGTTACGTCGTATTCGGACATGGGTTGTGGCCCGGCCCGTCTGTTAGCCGTGCTGAGCTTCTTTGCGGACGCGGATGCGCTGATCGTCGACGATGACCAGGCTCCCAACAAGATCTCCATCCTCTACAGACTCCAGAAGCCGATCCATTGCCTTTTCCGTTTGTTCGACCGTAGTCGGCCAGACCCTCAGTCGGATGACACCCGCGTGGCTGCCGACCGGATACATTCGTGTGTCGGCAAAGTCCTCATCGAAGGTGACAATGATGGCGCCTTCTGTTTGTGCTCTCTGAAAGACGACTTCGTCCGGGGCGCCTCGGAGCCCGATCTCATTTACATGCAGGACTCGCCAGTCAGGACGCTTCAAATGCAGGAAACTGCCAATCTGCTGAGGAAACGTTCTGATCGAGTAGGAGGGCGAGCCTCAACGAGGAATCACCTGCTCCTCATCCACGACACGGGCCGCGTATTCCAACGCGGCGTTGACGTCCTCGCGCGTCAACTCCGGGTAGCTTTCCAATACACGCTCCATCGGGTAACCGCCGGCGATCATGCCCAGAATGTTCCGTATCAGGATGCGAGTCCCGCGAATCACCGGCTTGCCGCTGCATATCGCCGGATTCACCTCGATGCGGTCCATACTCCTTAGTGTAGTACCAAACCCCGCATAAAAAGCCTGCCCTTCACATCCGAATCGTGACTACGGGGCGCACGCCGGGGAGGGTGAACGACTACATCCCAAAGCGGGACCCAGGAGCGGGGCCCTGAGCAAGGCTGCCGACGCCCACGTTCCGCTCACCCCACAGCCTCCGCTGTTCGACCCAATCGATCATCGAGTTAAGCCGGATCCTGGCCCGGCTGACGTAGCCCAGACGAGCCAATTTGGGCGTAAACGCGAACCTTTGCAGATTCCTGCGCAGAGCGCCGATTCCGAGCCGGTAGTTCCCGGCCCTCGCCGCGTCACAACGTCATCTCGCGGGCTTTGAACCGGATCAGTTCCCAGGCCTGATCGATGTGCTCCTGGGTGGTGCGGATGTTGCCCACCGCCAGCCGCAGCGTAAAGCGGCCCCTCAGCACCGCGTGGGACAGGAAGAACCGGCCGCTGGCGTTGACCGCCTCGAGCAGCCGCCGGTTCAGCCGCTCGAGCTGCGTCTCGCTCACCCCCGTGGGGTGGAACCGGAAGCAGACCGTCGAGAATGTCAGCGGCGCCAGCAGCTCGAAATCCTCGTGCTCGGCCAGGCAGGCCGCCACCGAGCGCGCCAGGCGCAGGTGCTCGCGGATGTTGGCGATAATTCCCTCCCGGCCGAAATACCGCAGCACGAACCACAGCTTCAGCGCCCGAAACCGCCGGCCCAAGGGGATCCCGTAATCCATCAGGTTGACCACCTGTGCGTCCTCCGGCGTGGTCAGAAAGTCCGGCACCAGGCTGAAGGCGCGGCGCAGGATCTCCGGCCGGCGGCAGTACAGCGCGCTGAGGTCGAGCGGCGTGAACAGCCACTTGTGGGGATTCACCACCAGCGAGTCCGCCCGGTCGCAGCCGGCCAGCACGTGGCTCATCTCGGGCACGACGGCGGCCGAGCCCCCGTAGGCCGCGTCCACATGCAGCCACAACCGGCGGCGCCGGCAGATGTCGGCGATCTTCGGCACCGGGTCGATGGCCGTTGCGGCCGTGGTGCCGACCGTGGCCACCACGCAGAACGGCCGCCGCCCCCCGAGCAGATCGGCGGTGATGGCGGCATCGAGCGCCTCCGGCTTCATCCGGTACTCCGCGTCCACCTCGATCTTGCGGACATTCTCCAGGCCCACGCCCAGCGACATGGCTGCCTTCTCCACCGAGTTGTGAGCCTGCTCGGAGGTGTACAGCACCAGGGTGGGGGCGCCGCTCAGGCCGCGGGTCCGCACCGGGAGGTCCAGCGTCTCCCGCGCCGCGGCCACGGCGTGGAACGTCGCCGTCGAGGCGGTGTCGTGGATTACGCCGAAACACTGGTCCGGCAGCCCCAGCAACTGCCACAGCCAGTGCAGCACCACTTGCTCGAGCTCCGTCGATGCCGGCGAGGTCCGCCACAGCATGCCGTTCGGATTCACGGTCGCCGCCAGCATTTCGCCCAGAATCCCCGGACCTGAAGCGCTGGTGGCGAAATACGCCAGGAACCCCGGATGATTCCAGTGCGTGAGCGAGGGAACAATCAGCCGCTCGAAGTCCGCCAGGACGTCATCCATCTCCTCGCCCTGCTCGGGGGCCTGCGCCGGCAGCGCCGCCTGCGTCGCGCCGGGCTCGACGCGCGGCAGCACCGGATGCCGCCCGACGTTGGCGAGAAAATCGGCCATCCAGTCGGCGGCCTGGTGCGCCAGCCTGCGGAATTCCTCCGGGGGCATGTCTCCAGGCTGCTGCCGGCTCAAGCCGCTTCCTCCAAGACCTCGGGCAGCCACTCGCTGAACCAGCCGCGGAACAGTTCCGCCCGCCGCCGCCGCTCCGGACTCACCGGCACTGCTTCCGGACCCACCGGCAATCCCCGCGCCTGGAGCGCCAGCTTGATTCCGTACGGCGCGGGAAATCGCTCCAGCCAGGCGATGAACTCCCGCAGCCGGCCGTCGAGCGCCCGCGCCTTGGCTACCAGTCCCGACTCGATCGCCCGATCGATCGAGGTCAGCAGCTCGGGCAGTGCGCCGGCCGGGCCGGAAACCACCCCGTCGGCGCCTTGAATCCGCGCTTCGGTGAAGATCTTGTCGTCGCCCACGAGCAGCGTGAACCGCCGCTCGGCGCGCAGCGCTTTCAGCCGCAGGAATGCCTCGAGGGACCCGCTGCTGTCTTTGATGCCAGCAAATCGCCCCGAAGCCAGCAGCTCGAGCGAGGTCTCGATCCCGATCTCGTTGCTGAAGGCCGGTATGTTGTAAAGGAAAATCGGAAGCCGCCCGTCTACCCCGTCGCCAAACCGGCAGAAGAACTCGCGGATGTCATCCTGGCCATAGCGGAAGAAATACGGCGGCATCACCAGCAGCGCCGCGGCGCCGGAACCGGCTGCCGCATGCGCCAGCTCGAGCGCTCCCTCGAGCGTCGCGTGCGCGATCCCCGCGATCACCGGCGCCCGGCCGTGCTTCGCCGCCGCCGCGATCATGCGCGCCCGGTCCGCCAGGGAAAAGTGAATGAACTCGCCCGTCGTCCCTCCGATGCAAACAGCGCGCACCCCGCCTTCGACCGCGAAGTCGATCAGCGTCTGCATCGCCGCCAGGTCCGGCTTGGAGCCGGAGCAGTGCGGGGTAACCAGGGGAGTGTTCACGCCTCGAATCTCGGCAGGCATGATTGAGTTCAGAATATCAGAACTAGCCACAGTGTACAGAGGGAACAGCGGTAGTAGGAGCTTTCCCCTATATCGCGCCTCCGGCGATCACTTCTATAATTGATGGTTTATGACACCCCGTTTCCCGCTGCTTCTGCTGCTCATCTCAGTGCTGGCGCTGGCCGACGACCGCGGCTTCGCGGTGCTCGAAGCGGCGCTGAAGGCCGCCGGCGGGCGCGAGAAACTGGCCGCCGTTAAGGACCTCTCGCTCGATCTCCAGACCCTGGTTATCGGCCCGCAAGGGCCGCTCGATGTGAAGAGCAACAGCCGGCTGGTGTTTCCCTCCACCGTGCGGCAACACAGCGATACGCCGCTCGGGCGGCTGGTGCTCGCCGCCGACAGCAAGGCGGGATGGCGGCAGGGCCCGCAGGGCGTCACCGAGATTCCAGCCGCCGAGATCGGACGTTTGCAGTCGGAGTTGGCGCGCAGCAACATCCTGTTCCAGCCTCCGGCCGATCGCGCTGCGGTCCGCTGGGTGGGGGAGGAAACCATCGCCGGCCGCCTCTGCGACCTCATCGAACTGGCCGAGGTCGGCGGCGCGCCGCTGCGGTTGTCGGTCGAACGCTTGAGCGGCGACGTGATCAAGCGCAGTTATCGCGGCGAAGCTCCCGGCGGCGGACCGGCCAATGTCGAAGAGTTCATCGGCGATTTCCGCGACGTCGGCGGCCTGCGGCTGGCCTTCAAGGTGCGCGTGCTGCGGGACGGCAAGCTGGCCCGGGAAAGCGTCACCCAGGCCATGCGGATCAATGCGGGGCTCGATTCCCGGGAGCTGCTGCGGCGTCCGGAGCACTGATCCGGCGCGTGCCCCGCAGCAGGAGCACCAGCAGCCCCGACACCAGCGCCGATCCCACCAGGTAGAACACCCCGGCCGCGTAGCTGCCGGTCTTGGTGCTCAGGAAGCCCACCGCGTAAGGGCCGGCGAATCCGCCCAGGTTGCCCACCGAGTTGATCAGCCCGATGCAGGCCGCCGCGGCCGTCTCGCTCAGGAACGTCGTCGGCAGCGACCAGAAGCTGGGCAGGTAGCTGTAGAGGCCCATGCAGGCCACGGCGAACATCAGAATGGTGAGGCCCACGCTGCCCCCGACCGACTGGCTCAGCGCCAGGAACGCCCCCACCGTAAAGATGGGAATCGCCGTATGCCACCTCCGCTCGCCGGTGCGGTCGGAGTGCCATCCCCACAGCAGCATCGCCGGCAGCGCCGCCAGAAACGGCACCGCCGACACCAGCGTCGTCTGGAAGGTGCTCAGGCCCGCGAGTTGCTGCACGATCTTCGGCAGCCAGATCCCGAATCCGTAGTTGCTGGTGACGATGAAGAAGTAGACCAGCGTCAGCAGGATCACGTCGCGGTTGCGCAGCGCCTGCCACGCGCTGAGCGGCTTGGCGGCCTTCTTGGTCCGCTTTTCCTCCTCCAGCTCTCGGGTCAGCCAGTCGCGCTCGTCCGCCGGGAGCCACCGGGCGTCCTTGGGCCAGTCGGTGAGGTAGTAGAGCGTAGCGATACCGAGGATCACCGCCGGAATCCCCTCCAGGATCAGCAGCCAGCGCCACCCGCTCAACCCCAGCCAATCAATCTTCATCAGCAGGCCCGAGACCGGCGCTCCCAGGATGTTCGAGATGGGAATGGCGGTCATGAACATCGCCACCGCCTTGGCGCGGTCTTCGTAGCGATACCAGTGGGTCAGGTACACGATGATGCCCGGAAAAAACCCCGCCTCCGCCGCCCCCAGCAGGAACCGGATCCAGTAGAACTGGCCGGCGTTCTGGATGAACCCCGTCATCGACGCCAGGATCCCCCACGAAATCATGATCCGCGCGATCCACTTGCGCGCGCTCCACAGCTCCACCAGGATCGTGCCCGGAATCTCCAGCAGCACGTAGCCGAAGAAGAAGATCCCCGCCCCGAAGCCGAACACCTCGTTGGAGAAGCCCAGTTCCCGCGTCATGTCGAGGCCGGCGTAGCTGACGTTCACCCG
>Ga0247727_10015374_pt1 | contig 12562 bp, 12 predicted proteins | sample WisWelCaveWW1625_FD_202498 | JGI IMG/M metagenome (GOLD analysis project Ga0247727, IMG submission 202498) | Biofilm microbial communities from Wishing Well Cave, Virginia, United States - WW16-25 | ecosystem: Environmental > Aquatic > Deep subsurface > Groundwater > Cave microbial mat | place... | reverse complement strand
AAATCACTTCAGGTCGTGCCTTGTTATCTTGATCCCGTCTTTGTTTATCACGCCGACGTCGATCGCGTTGCCGCCAGAAGCGATGTCCCTGCCGATCGCCGCCTTCACCGCGCGGTGGGCGAGCTTGCTGCCCTCCTCCACCGACATGCCCTCCTTGAAGCTGTCCTCGAGGACGCCGAGCGCCATCGGGGAGCCGGAGCCAGTCGAGAAGAACTTCTTCTCCTGCTCGGAGCTGCCTATCGCGTCGAGCGTGTACACGGACGGGCCGCTGTCGTCGTATCCGGCTATGATGAGCTGGACGTAATAAGGATAGAACTTGTTGTTCTGCAGGATGTTCGAGACCATGGACGCCGCTCCCCTCACGCTGATCTTCCTTCCGTTCTGCAGGTGGAACAGCTTGAACTCGGCCTTCAGGTACCTGCCGAGCGCCTGCGCGTCCCCCCACACTCCCGCGACCGTCATGACGATGTGGTCGTCGAGCAAAAGTATCTTGTCGGACTCCTTGTTCGCGATGAGGTAGCCCATCGTCGCCTTCTTGTCCGCGGCCACGACGACCGCGTCCTTGCAGACGAGGCCGAGAGTGGTCGTGCCGGTCTTCCTTATCTCCGGGCTGTTCCTGATATCCTCTGCGTTCATGAAATTGTTCACCAGAAAACTGAAACTAATTGTCCGGAACGGTTTAAATACTTTAGTACTGCTTCGCCATGTAGACGGTCTCCTTCGCGGCGTGGTTGCAGTAGACGCACTTCCCGAGCGCCTTCTCGTGCTTCCCGAACGCCGTGCCCCTGACCTTCCCGCCCCTCGTCTCGTTCTGGATCTCCTTCGCGCACTCCTCCCTCCCGCAGAACGCGGCCCTCACTATCCCGCCGCCGTTCAGGTCGCGCAGGAAGTCGTGCCTGTTCTTCGGCGACTTCGTCTTCGACTCCAAGAAAGTCTGAGCCTTGATCTTCAGGTTCTCCAAGATCTCCACCGACAGTTTCTCGACGGACTTCGCGAGCGCCTTGTCCGCGACCTTCTCCTTCGTCATGCTGTCCCTCCTGTAGACCGTGACGAAGTTCCCGACCGTCTCCTTCGCGCCCACCTCGATCCTCACCGGGATCCCGAACATCTCCCAGTGGTGGTACTTCTCGCCGGGCGTCTTGTCGCTGTCGTCGACCTGCACGCGGTAGTCCTTGCCGAGCGCGGATTCTAATTTCCTGCACTTCTTCATGACGTCCTTCTTGTCCTTGTCTGAGTAGAAGATCGGAACGATCATAATCTGAATCGGCGCTATGCTGAACGGAAGCACGAGCCCCCTGTCGTCGCCGTGCGTCGCGATGAGCGCGGCCATTATCCTCCATATTCCCGGGCCGTACGTGGTCTGCCACACGAACTTGCTGTCCTCCTTCTTGTCAACAAATTTTATATTGAACGGTATCGAGAACTTCTGCGCCAAATCGTGCGTGCTGCCGATCTGCAAAACCTTCCCGTCCGGGAACAGGACGTCGCTCGCGAAAGTCTCCTCGGCGCCGAGGAACTTGTCCCAAGGCGGCCTCTTGAAAACCGAAATCGGTATGCCCAGCTCGCCCCACACGACATCCTTCATGTTCTCGACGTCCTCATGGACCTGCTTCAGCGCGTCCTCGTGCGTCTCGAACGCGTCGTGCGCCTCTATCCAGAGGAACTCGCGGCCGCGTATGAACGGCCTCGTGACCGGCTCGTTCCTGTACACGGACACCGACTGATATTTCTTCAGCGGCAGGTCCCTGTAGCTCCTCACCCACAGGGAGTACATCTGATAGAATCCCGTCTCGCTCGTCGGCCTCAGCGCGAGCTTCTTCTCGATCCTCTCGCCGACGCCCTTCTCCGTCACCCAGAACACGTCCGGGACGAAGCCGAAATGCTCGCCCTCCCTCTTCAAGTTCTCCTCGGGAATGACAAGCGGGAAGAGAACCGGCTCGTGCCCCGTTTTTTCCAAGGCCGTCTCGAAAAGTCTGTAAATCTCGCGGATGATCTTTATCGACCACGTCTTGTGGACGATGAATCCCTGCACGTTGTACCTGGTGTCGGCAAGGTCCGCCTTGTCCACGACCTGCGTGTACCACTCGGAGAAGTTCTCGCCCTTCCTCGCCCTTATGCCCTGTTCCTCGGCCATTCAATCACAGAATATAATTTCGTCGGGTAGACTATAATCCTAATGGGATTGGCATCTGCTTAAATCGTTAAGGTTCAAAACTCGATTATGTTGAAGGTAGGCGACAGGGCCCCCAACCTGAAAGTCTCTGACTGGGTCCAGGGAGAGCCGACGAACATCGACAAGGAGATCGGGAAGGTCGTCCTCGTGGAGGTGTTCCAGGTCAACTGCCCCGGCGCGATATTCTACGGTATGAAGAAGGCGACCGAAATATACAAAAAGTTCGACAGGAAGGACGTCACCGTGCTGGGCTTCGCCACCGCGTTCGAGGACTACGGCCTGAACAACCTGGAGAACCTGAAGGCCATGCTCTACGACGGGAAGGTCGTGGGCGACACCAAGGAGAAGCTCGGCGCGTGGGGCGGCCTGGAGAACGGGAGGCTGAAGCAGAAGATACCGTTCCCGATAGCCAGAGACTCGCTGACAAATCCGCCGGCGGTGTACAGCTCCTTTTACAACATGGGAGAATATGCCGAGACGTTCAATGAGTACGGGATCCACGGTACGCCGTCGTCTATAATCATCGACAGGAAGGGCGTCCTGAGGGAGATAACGTTCGGCTCTGGGTATGATCAGATGAAGGCCGTCAAGGCTCTCGTGAAAGAAAAGTAGAAACCCGAAATAATTCCTGACTTAAATAAATTCGCTGGCATTAGAGTATTGTGAAGATTTCTGTCCTCGCCGACTGCCACCTAGGGTCGGGCTTCAACACGGAGCGCGAGAACGACGCGTTCGACAACTTCGAGGAGGCGCTCGAGAAGTCCTCTGACTGCGACCTGATTTTGATTGCCGGCGACTTGTTCGACTCTAGATCCCCGCGCACGACCGTCTGGGCGAGGGCGATTTCCATGCTGTCGAGGCCCATGCTCACGAACAGGGACGTGAAGCTCGTGGACACGACGAAGAAGCTTAGCGGCGTGCACGTCAGGACCCTGCAGGCCCAGCCGGTGGTCTGCCTCCACGGGAACCACGACAGGAGGATGAGGGACGAGACGAACGCCGTGCAGGCGCTCGACTCCGCCGGGATGATGCTGCACCTCCACAAGGAAAACATCGTTTTCGAGAAGGACGGCGTCAAAGTCGCGATACACGGGATGTCGTCCGTGCCGGAGAGGTTCGCGGGAAACACTTTGAAGGAGTGGAACCCGAAGCCGATCTCCGGGTGCTTCAACATACTCGTGATCCACCAGAACGTCGATCCGTACGTGTACTCGCCGCTCGAGCCGCCGAGCATAAAACTCGAGGACCTGCCGAGGGGGTTCGACATGATACTCGACGGACACATCCACACGAAGGTGATCGACAAGGCGAACGACACGCTGTTTATGATCCTAGGCAGCACCGTCACGACGCAGTTCGACAAGAAGGAGGCCGGATCTAACAAGGGCTTCCACAAGATGGTCTTCGAGGCTGACAAGAGTCCGGAGATAGAGTTCGTGCCGCTCGAGGGCAACAGGAGGTTCTTCTATTATGAAATATCGGCGGACAACGTCGAGATGATGCGGGCCGAGATGGAAACTATTTTGAGCGAGATAGCGGGCAGCGACTTCAAGAAGCAGCCCATAGTGAAGTTCAAGGTCTTCGGGAAGGACGCGAGACCTGTCGACCAGGACATCGCGATATTGCAGAGAAAATATTCTGACAAAATGATATTATCCTTCGCGAAGCAGATGGACTCGGAGGAGATTGCGGAGAAGCTCGAGTTCATGAAGAACCTGCGTGACCAGAAGCTCTCGATCGAGGAGATAGGCCTGAGCCTCCTGCGCAAGAACCTGGACGCCGCCGGCTTCAAGCCGAGCTTCGACGCCGACTACATGTTCGGGATGCTGAGCGAGAACGAGACGGAGAAGGCGCTCGCGATACTCACTGGCGACCAGAAGACCCTCTACCGCATGGCGAGTGAATCGATATGATAACGAAAGTTATTTTGAAGAACTGGCGGTCGCACGAGGACTCTGAGTTCAATTTCACGTCCGGCACCAACGCGCTGCTCGGGATCCTAGGAAGCGGGAAGTCGAGCGTGCTCGACGCGATATGCTTCTGCCTTTTCGGCACGTTCCCGAACCTCCAGGCGAGGAAACTGAAGATCGAGGACATCCTGATGAAGAAGCCCGTTGAGAAGAACAAGGCCGAGGTTGAAGTTTATTTCGCGGAGGGCGGGAACAGCTACTCCGTCAAGCGCATCATCGAGAGGGGAAAGGGAACGACCTACTCCGAGATCAGGGAGAACGGGAAGATAATCGAATCGCCGAACACCTCGCGCGTGAACGAGCTCGTCGAGAGGGTCCTGAAGGTCAGCTACGACCTCTTCAGTAAGGCGATCTACTCTGAGCAGAACTCGATAGATTATTTCCTCACGATCCCGAAGGGCCAGAGGATGAAGAAGATCGACGAGCTGCTCGGCATAGACAAGTTCGAGAAGGCGAGGACGAACTCCGTCTCCCTCGCGAACAAACTTTTGGAGAAGAGGTCGGCGAGGAGGAGCGTCATTGAGAGCGCTGACCTCATGGTGGTCGAGAGGACGATGGCGGAGATGCAGGGCTCGCTGGAGGAGATGAGGAAGGAGAGGTACCAGCTCGACTCGAGGATGAGGGACGTCGCAGGCCAGAGGGAGAAGATCGAGAGGGAGATCGGCGAGACGAGGAAGACGAAGGAGTCGCTCGAGTCGCTGAGGCGCGAGGAGAAGGGAGTGACGAGTTTGGTTGAAGATTATTACGCGTCGATGCAGAAGCTCGAGAAGGACATGAAGAACCTCGACGGCGAGGCGGTCGCGAGGGATCTGAGGGACATCGCGAGGACGCTCTCAGACATGGAGACGATGTTCAGGGACGAACAGAGGAAGTACGTGAAGCTACAGGACCAGGCGACGAAGTCGAGGACGGAGGTCGAGATAATGCACCGCGAGAAGATCACGAGGCTCGAGAGGGAGCTCGAGGCGAAGACGGAGGCGAAGGACGCGCTGAAGGGCAAGAAGACGAGCCCGGAGAAGATCGAGGAGGAGATGGACGAGAAGAAGAAGCGCGTTGAGAAGTTCGACGCGGAGATGGAGGTCGTGAAGATGAGGGTGGGCGACCTCAAGGAGACGATAGAGCAGATCAACGACGTCGAGGGCAAGTGCCCGCTGTGCGACTCGAAGATCACGAAGGAGAAGAAGATAATGCTGATCAAGAAGAAGCAGTTCGAGGTCGAGAAGCTGAAGGAGAAGTTCGCGAAGGCGAACGAGAGCAGGGACATCACCAAGAGGCAGCTCGACGAGCTCCAGGAAACGGCGGGGAAGCTGGAGGAGATGCTCGAGTCCATCAAGGGGCTCGACGAGGTCCAGACGGAGCTGAACAACACGAGGAACATATACAAGGTTCTGAAGGAGCAGGCCGACACGTTCGAGAGGGAGCTGGCGGCGTCGAGGCGCGAGGCCGAGAAGATAGAGGGCAGGCTGGCCGAGGCGAGGCAGAAGAAGGAGTTCCTCGAGGTCATGTCGGTGAGGTCGCGCGACTACGAGGACAAGAAGAACAAGATAGAGGCGCTGCTGATGAACAGGAGGCAGCTCGAGGCCAGCATCAAGATGCTCGAGGACTCGATCAGGGGGAAGGAGAACACGCAGCTCGAGAACCTCTGGAAGGAGCTGCTGACCGAGGAGAAGACCATCGGCGGGAAGATCAACAGCATCGCGGAGGTGTCGAGGGAGCGCGAGATGAGATTCAAAGAGATGGAACTGAAGTCGAGGGGCGCGATGAAGGAGCTGGAAGAAGTGAGGAAGCTCGACAAGCTCGTCGAAGAGTTGAAAATTTTCGAGAGGTCGCTCGAGGCTACGCAGATGCAGCTGAGGAGGGAGTTCGTCACGTCGGTGAACTACACTATGAACGAGCTGTGGCCGAACCTGTACCCGTACCAGGACTTCTCGAGGCTGCAGCTATCAGTCGAGGAGGGCGACTATGTCCTGCAGTTGCAGGAGAGGTCCGGGAAGTGGGTGAACGTCGAAGGATTCGCGTCGGGAGGAGAGAGGAGCATCGCCGCGCTGACTCTGAGGATGGCGTTCGCTCTCGTTCTTGCACCGCAGCTGAAGTGGCTGGTGCTCGACGAACCGACCGCGAACATGGACGTGAAGGCGGTCGAGGACCTCGCGACGACGCTGAGCGAGCACATCGGCGACTTCATCGAGCAGACCTTCCTGATCACGCACGACGAGAAGCTGGAGAACGCGGTGACGGGGTACGCCTACAGGCTCGAGCGCGACAAGGCGAAGGACGGCTTCACGAGGGTCGTACAGATATAGAAAAATCTACTTCGAGTTTTTTTCAGGAACGTTGTCCAGGACTTTCCTGACGAGCGGGACTATCTTCGTCATGCTCATCCCGGGCTCGACGCTGACTATCACGAAGATGTTCCTGTGCTTCATGTAGAGCATCGAGACCTTCTCGAACTTGGCGCCCATGTAGCTGACGTTTCCAAGATATCTCTTGTACCTCTCGAAGTAGTCGCTCAGCGTGGGCACGACGACCTCCGACTCCATCCTCTCTATCTCGCCCGACGGGTTCAGCGACTCGACGCCGGGCCTCATCTCGAAGTGCAGGAACTGGCCGACGATGCTGCTGAAGGTGACGCTCCTTATCTTGCCGTGGCACGCAAAAATCTGTCTCGCCAGGAGGCGGAAGTCCGGACCGGGCACAACTTATTTTATGTCCGCGTTGTTATTTAGCTTTGACTGAGATGGCGATAAGGTTCGTGACCGGATACCCCGCGGTGTTCATTACCGACGAGAGGATACTCGCGATAGCGGACGTGCAGATCGGCCTCGAGCACGAGCTGTACGAGAAGGGCGTCGTGATACACGCGCAGGTCGACAAGTTCCTGAAGACGCTGAACCACCTGATCAGGGTCACGAAGGCGAGGAAGCTCGTCATCGTCGGCGACCTCAAGCACATGGTGCCCGGCATATCGCTGCGCGAGGATAGGGAGCTCCTGAGGTTCTTCAAGCCGCTGACGAAGAAGGTGAAGGTGATCCTGGTGAAGGGGAACCACGACACGGGTCTGACGGGGCTGCTGCCGGAGGAGATAGAGGTCCACGACGGCCGCGGGGTGAAAATCGGGAGGTACGGGTTCTTCCACGGGCACGCCTGGCCCGCGAGGGAGATCGTGGACTGCGACCACCTGATTATGGGCCACCTGCAGCCGGGGGTCGAGTTCACGGACAGGATTGGGCACAGGGCCGTCGAGCAGGTGTGGCTGAGGGGCGAGCTCGACAAGAAGAAGGTCATGAAGCACTACAAGGCGAAGAAGACCGGTAAGATGGAGCTGATAATCATCCCGGCGTTCAACAAGCTTCTCGGGTCCGCGCCGGTGAACAAGATGAAGAAGAAAGATTATAGGGGGCCGTTCGCCAACGGGGCGCTCGACATGAGGAAGGCGAGGGTGTACCTCCTGGACGGGACGTTCGTGGGCGTTCTCGGAAAAATAGACGTGTAGATTTCAAACTTTTGGTCCGTCGCCCATCAGTTCCATGATCTGCTTGTAGGCGGTCAGATACTTCCTGCCAACCTCCGTGGTGAGATAGGCCTCGCAGTCGTTCCTGTTCGTCTTCTCCACCATGCCCCTTTCCAACAGCAGCGGCATGTAGTCCCGAATCTGATTGAACGACATCCTCGCCTTGTACACGATGTCGGAATTCGAGCTCATCGTCGTCGTTGTGTCGAGGATGGCGGCGATTATCGCCGTCCTGTCCCTGTGGGCCATTGCATGAATAAAGTCTGCTAAAGATTAAAGGGCGTCGTGGTGCGGCCTGCGGGCGCAAGAATTATATAGTCGGAAACCGAGTTCTTTCAGATGAGAAGTGTTCAGTCTACGACCCTATTGCTAGGGTTCTTGGCGACACTGGTACTTTCTAGCGCTGCCGTCCTCGCGATCGAGGTTGACGCTAGCGTGGACAAGAGGATTGTCACGCCTGGCGGGACCTTGACCGTGACGGCCACTGTGACGGACGACGACGGGAACCCTGGAAGTTTCGACTACAGGATTGCAGTCATCGCCCCGGGGCAGAGGCACGGCGGCGAGAGGATAATCGTCTGCGACTCGGAGAAGCAGAGCACGAACGGCGCGTCGAACGTGACATTCGCCTGCAGCATCCCCACCCTCGAAGGTCTTCAGGAGCTGGGCGTGAAGAACGCCGCGGAGAGGACGGTCATACCGCTGAAGGGCGGCATAGCCGTGATCGACCCTGAGACCAACGAGACCGAGAAGGAGCACGGGAAGGCTTTGATCGTCAACACGGACAAGTTCAAGGCCAGCTACGAGAACGCGCTCGAGAGGCTCGACGGCTTCATAGCGAAGGCCCAGGAGGCAATCGCGAAGTGCGAGAACATCACCGCGCGTGCCGAAGAGGCGGGTGCCGAGGGTGTGATCGAGAGGTGCGCTAGCTTCACCGAGAAGATGCAGGAGAAGATCGACGACGCGGTCGACTCCCAGGAGCGCATCAACAACGCGCTGGACAACCTCGGCAACCTCACATCGTTCGACTTCGACGACCTGAAGGGCAAGTTGATGAACTTCAGGGACGGCGCCGGGGACTTCAAGATAGACTTGAAGGACCTCAGGGACTTCGTCGGCAAGGCCAGAGCGGACCTCGAGAGGAGGGTCGCGAAGGAGATAGTCGACGCGGCCAAGGAGAGAGCGAAGGAGATCCGGGAGTCCATGAAGGAGAAGAGGGGACTGCTCGACGAGAAGCTGAGGGAAGTCAAGGAGGATAGGATGGACAGGGAGGCCGGGATAGTCGACTCCGAGGATGACGCGTCCGAAGGTGAGGACGAAGATGAGTCGGAAGACGAGACCGATGAAGAGGCCGAAGAGTCCAACAGCACCTCCAGCGGGAGCGGGGGATAGGACATGGGCAAAGGCTTGATCATAGCGATAATCGTAATCGTCTTGGCGGCTGCGGCCTACGTGTACCTCTACGGAATCCCTGGCAACATCAGCATCCCGACATCGATCACGGGCGGAGAGGTGGGCGCGGCTGTTAGCGCAGTCGAGTCCATCGTGGCCGACACCGGCGAGGAGATCGCCGCGACAGAGGCCGCCTCCGTCGCGAACGAGACGGCGAGCGAGATCAGCGCAGCGGACAACCTAGAAGTGCCAGACGTACAGTAAATTCTTTGCTTTCAATTTCTTTTTCTTAATTTTTCCGAGAAAAAATACAATCAGTCAAAGCTAAGTGTTAGAACTTCCATTAATTTCTAAATATGGTAAATTTTCTTGGTGTTAGATTTTTCGGCTTGAAGTTAGGCTGTATTTTTTTGTCATTATTGTTGTCGTATATAATTATTTTTCCGTTGTCAGATGCTCAAGGTAATACACAATCCGGCGAAGTTGTAATTATTTTTCCACCATTGATAGATATCGAAGTTTCCAATGAAAATTACAACAATGAAAATGTTAACAAGTTGAATCAGAACTATTATTTCAATACTACACTGAAGTTTAAAACCTATGACGATTTGAATATAGAATCTTGTAAAATAACTGTCACAGATTCTGTAGATAATGTAACTTTGAACTATGTTGAATATAATTTGTCAAGTAATGAATTGGAAAAAATTAACGGTTTTTCTATTGAAGATTTATTTGACTTATTCGGAATAGACCGTAATGAAGTTTTATCTGAACGTTTATCAAAGGTTATTGAGAAAAGGATATCAATCGAATTTACAGATTTGGGACTACATTATTTAGATTTTGGATGGGTTTGTGGATATAGTATAAAAAAATATCCGGATATCGGACTACGGATGATTAGTCAGAGCGACCAGTCTGGATATAAAAGATTGGAGTTCATTATAGGAACGCCAGAAAATATCCAAATAATTAAAGAACTGAATGAAAATGTAAATAAATCGGAAGAGATAATAAACATACTTACTGATGAAATCGAGGATGCAAAGAGAAGAGAGAAAGAAAATTATAATTTAGCTGTTATTGGCATACTTTCTGGGATAGTTTCATCATTATTATTCTTCTTTTTAGAAAGGTCTCTCTCTGAGAAAAATACAAAACGAATAATAAGAAAATTTAATCAGTTACTAAAAGAATAATTTATAGTTACTTCAGAAGTTCCTTCTCGTCCTCTGTGAGCTTGTCGAAGATCTCCCTCAGTATCTTCATGTCCTCCTGCGGTATGACGACGCTCAGCACGTCGCCCTCGTTGACGTGCCTGCCGACCGTGACGTTCGCCATGCTGACCGCGACCTTGTCGCCGCGCCTGGCCTCGGCGACCGCCTTGCCCTCCTTCTCGAGGCCCTTCACGTGGTCTATCCTCTTGCCGCCGCGCTCGATCAGGACGCCCGCCCTCAGCGTCCCGCGCAGGACCTCCACGCCGAACACGGCCGGGTTCGACTGGCGGAATATGCAGCCCCTCATGATCCTGAACTCGCACGGGTGCGTGACGTCCGACTCCTTCCGCTTCAGCTCCTTGACCTGCTCGTCCCTCACCCACGCCTTGTAGTCCTCGATGAGCCTGTAGATTATCTCGCTGTGGAAGATCCTGATGTTGTTGTCCTTCGCCATCATCTCTATGTCCGGCGGGACCGGCGCGTTGAACGAGAGTATCGCCCTCTTCAGCCTGTCCTTGACGTTCTGGGCCTCCATCACGTCCTGCTTGCTCGGCGGGCCGGCCTCCGCCTTCTTTATCGGTATGCCCTCGTCGTTCAGGATCTTGATCATCGCCTCGAGGCTCCCCAGCGTGTCGGCGCACAGGATGACGCCCTCTATGTTCCTGTCGAACTGCACCTCCTCCACCTCCTTCTGGACCTCCCTCTTCGCGGACTCCACTTCGGATTCGTCCCTCACGAAAATGATCGGGGAGCCGGCAATCACACCCTCCAGATCAAGTGCGGATATTTTTACGCCGGCGGCCGCGGATATCTCGTCCACCGTCTCGAACTGCTTCTCGGTCCTGATGTCCTGCATCTTCCTCGGCTCGAGCAGGGCCTTCACGCGGGTGACCTTCGGCTCCCTCCCCCCGACGATTATGTAGTCGCCCTTCCTCACCGTCCCGTCGTACAGGATGACGTCCATCGTCAGGCCGAGGCCGCGGACCTCCTTCACCTCCAACACGGACCCCTTCGCCTTCTTCGACACCTCGAGCTTCTCCTTCAGAAACTGCTGCGCCAGCCCCGAGAGCATCATCAGGAGGTCCGGGATCCCCTCTCCCGTCGAGCTCGAGACGGGTACCACTGCGATCTGCTTCGCAAAATTGCTGATCCTGTCGAATCTTTCTGAATCAAACCCTCGCTCAGACAATTGCGAGACGATCTTGTAGACGGCCCCCTCCGCGTCGGCCTTTATGTCGTCCCTCTGCTTATCGAAGCTGTCGAGGAACGAGCTCTCCCTGTTCGGGTACCACCCGCGCAGCCTGTCCAGCTTCGTCGCGGCGACCACGAACGGCGTCTTGAACTCCTTCAGGATCTTCAGGCTCTCGTCCGTCTGCTCCTGGAACCCCTCCGTGATGTCGACGACGAGGATCGCGAGGTCCGAGACGGAACCGCCGCGCTTCCTCATGCCGAGGAAGGCCTTGTGGCCGGGCGTGTCGATGAAGAGCAGGCCGGGTATGTCGAGCTTGATCTTGAACTTGTCGAGCAGCTTCCCTGAAATCTCCTGTATGACGTCGAGCGGGACGTAGCTGGCCCCCGTATGTTGCGTGAGATTTCCAGGTTCAATTTTTGTGACAGCCGTCCCTCTTATCCTGTCCAGCAGCGTGGTCTTGCCGTGATCGCTGTGGCCCACAACCACGATTATCGGACTTCTTATTTTGCTCGCCATGACGGACACCCACAAGAAGAATTGTCGGAAATGATTTAAATACGCTCGGAGAAATGAGATTGATGGCACCGTCCAACTTCAAGCCCCTACTTGTCATTCTGCCCGTCCTCCTCCTTCTGGCTCCGGCGTTCGCCCAGTCTACGGAGATGGCCGCGGACGCGCCCGAAAAGGTCAATGTCGGCGTGTACGTCCTGAACATAGGGAAGTTCGACGTGACCACGGGCTCGTTCACGGTCGACTTCTACCTCGACATGAAGTGCGACGGCGCGTGCCCCGACCAGAGCTTCGAGTTCGCCAACGGCAGGGCCGATTCCATCGACACGATAATCGACGACCCGGATGAGAAGTTCTACAGGATCCAGGCGTCGCTCTTCGACGACATAGACCTGAGGAAGTATCCGTTCGACAGGCACGTCCTCACGATAGAGCTCGAGGACAAGCTGCTCACGAAGGAGAAGATGGTCTACGAGTTCGACGAGGGCAACAGCGGCGTCGACCCTTCCGTGTCGGTGGTCGGCTGGCAGTTTGACGGATGGGGCGCGGGCGTGGCCGACCACTACTACGCCGCGTACGACGAGACCTACT
>Ga0247727_10015373_pt1 | contig 12563 bp, 7 predicted proteins | sample WisWelCaveWW1625_FD_202498 | JGI IMG/M metagenome (GOLD analysis project Ga0247727, IMG submission 202498) | Biofilm microbial communities from Wishing Well Cave, Virginia, United States - WW16-25 | ecosystem: Environmental > Aquatic > Deep subsurface > Groundwater > Cave microbial mat | place... | reverse complement strand
GTGTGAAAGTTCATCAATATCAATACCACGGGCAGCAATATCGGTTGCAACCAATACGCGAGTTGTTTGAGCTTTGAAGTTACTCAACGCGCGTTGTCTTGCGGACTGCGATTTATTTCCGTGAATGGCTTCTGCCTTGATACCAGCCTGGTTAAGATCTTTTGTCACCCGATCAGCACCATGCTTGGTACGCGTAAATACTAATGCAGTATTAATTGACCGATCCTGCAAGAGATGATGCAACAGTTTCCGTTTGTTTCCTTTCTCTACAAAATGGATCGCTTGTTGAATTGTGTTGGCGGTCGAGGCAACCGGAGTTACTTCTACGCGTTTCGGGTTCGTTAAAATTGTATTCGACAGTATTGAAATTTCTGCTGGCATAGTAGCCGAGAAGAAAATCGTCTGACGATTAGCAGGAACACGCGCAATGATCTTTTTCACATCGTGAATAAAGCCCATGTCGAGCATACGGTCAGCTTCATCTAACACCAACATTTTAAGATGATCCAGTTTTACATAACGCTGGTTCATCAGGTCAAGTAAACGACCTGGGGTAGCAATGAGAATATCTACACCCGAACGCAATGCGTTGGTTTGTGATTGCTGGGATACGCCACCAAAAATAACGGTGTGTTTAATGCGAAGGTGTTTACCGTAAGCGGCAAAACTTTCTCCGATTTGGATTGCTAACTCGCGTGTTGGAGTAAGTATCAATGCTTTGATACCCTGAGGGCCCTTCACAAAGAATTCATCGTTGTGAAGTAATTGCAATATTGGAATGGCGAAGGCTGCAGTTTTCCCGGTTCCGGTTTGCGCGCAACCCAGCAAGTCGCCTCGCTCTAACAATATGGGAATGGCTTGTTCTTGAATGGGTGTAGGCTTGGTATAGCCTTCTGTTTTCAGAGCTCTATAAATAGGCTCAATGAGTTTTAATTTTTCGAATGACATAATTTTTGTTGTACTGCACGGAATGCCGTGTCACGTTTAAAAATGGACGCCTCTTGGCTCAACGTAGCGCAGAAAGCGCTGTTTCTACGGGAATTTGGAGGAGTGATGCGCAAAGATACGCAAATTAGTTAGATGTGTAGCTATTGGGGTTTGGTGAGTATAAACCGACTGCTTACTTTTCCGCCCGAAACTCTTAAATTTCAAAAAACTAAACCCTAACCTATGACCTTTAACATTAAACACGCGAGAGCATCTCAAGAGGAGAGCTTCTTCTGCGTACGTTCTTTGGAGTTATTTACATAACTCTTCCTCATGCATTTTTACTTCTTTTTATGGGACTCTGGGGATCTATTCTCGGATTCATTTCCTGGTGGATGATATTATTCACCGGACGTTACCCGCAAAGCTTTTTTGAATTCCAGGTCGGGCTTATTCGTTGGCAAACCCGTCTTAACGCAAGGATGCTTAACTTGCCGATGGCTACCCTGCATTTGGTATAAATGGAACGGATGATGCAACGGAGGTCAATATTCCTTATCCTGAAAGCCTGAGCCGAGGCACATTGCTTCTAAAATCGTTCTTTGGCTTTTTTTATGTATTGCTCCCACATGGATTTGTTCTGGCATTTTTAGCTATAGGGGTATACATTTCCGTGTTCATCGGCTGGTGGATCATTCTTTTTACAGGCCGCTTGCCAAAAGGCATTCACGATTTTATAACCGGATATTTCCGTTGGAATACACGGGTCAACTTGTATTACCCTCAATTCATGACCGATACCTATCCTCCCTTCTCTTTAGATTAACTTTTAATTTTTTCGGATTTTAGAAATGGAATTTTATCCTTTACCACAACCGGGGGAAATCCCGGAGCGCGAAAAAGAAGATGCGATGGGGGCTTACCTAATGATGTTTGCAGCGGTAGCCATTGGGCTGCCGTTGCCAGTCATCAACCTGATTGCTGCGATTATTTATTATTACGTTAACCGGAAGAAAAGCAGGTTCATCCATTTTCATGCCTGCAAGCATTGCTTTCCAATATTCCCACAACCCTTATCAATTGGGCGTTGGTGATTTGGGCTGTGCGTAATTTTATTGGACACTATGAGTGGACCGATACTTTCTGGGCGTATGCTATTTTTGCTGGCCTCTCCACTTTTCTCTATTTTATTATCAGCCTAATCGCTGCTTACAAAGCGCGTCAGGGTAAGATGTACTACCTTTTGTTTTTTGGAAAGATTGCATACGAAACAGCGTATCGTGTCCGGCCAACGGATAACATCACAAGCACCGAGCCGGTAAACAAACCTCCATTTTAGTTATGCGCGGCAGCACTTTACGGGATCTAATCATCCTGCTGGCCATTGGAGCAGGGCTCTTTGTTGGTGGGTATTTTATTGTAAAAGAAATAGGCAAGTCTGATCTCGATCTCAGCTATGAGGTTTCCATTGAACAGGAAGAGAAACTTGGCAACCTTTTTAAGGAAATGATTTGGGATCAATTCCCTACAGTAAAAGATAACGCTGCCGACTCGGCTTTTCAACAGATTACAGCCAGGCTCATCAATGCCCTGGATACTACGGCATATCGTTACGAGTTTACGATTATTAAAAGCGATCAGATCAACGCCTTCACCATCCCGGGAGGAAACATTTATATGTTCTCTGAATTAATGAAAATTGCGGAGACACCCGAAGAGGTGGCTGCCGTGTTGGCGCATGAAATAGGACATGCTGAAAAGAGACATGTTGTAACGAAACTGATACAGGAACTTTCGATCACGGCAATCGTGAGCGTTCTTTCCGGAGGTGACCCAAGTATTCTTACGCAAGTCCTTAAAGAAATTATTGGCAGCAGCTTTGATCGAAAACAGGAAGAGGAGGCCGATAGGTTTGCATTGGAACTTCTTGAAAAGGCAGGCATCTCTCCTAAAAGCCTTGCCCGGTTTTTTGAACGCCTGAATGAAAAGAACCTGGATTATGATGAGGAATTAGAAATTCTGATGACACACCCCCACAACGACAAACGTATCGAGCAGGTTCGCAGATACAAAACAAAGAATGATTTTAAACCAGTCCCTTTTAATTTTGACTGGAAGAAGGTGCAGGAGTCACTGTAGGGACGCAAAATTTTGCGTCCCTACTTTAATGTAAATGCCTCTATCTTTGCAGAATGGATTTAGAACGCTTCCGCGAGACAGCCAAGAAAAGATCAGCCGAGAATAAAAAATTCCTTCTTGGACTAAAAAAGAAGGACCCGCGAAAAGTAGATGATCTATTCCATGCCACACATGAAGAGGTTTTTAAAGAAACAGGTTGTCTAACCTGTGCAAATTGCTGTAAAACTACCAGCCCCATTTTTTACCCAATTGATATTGAACGCGTAGCCAAAGCCCTGCGAATGAGACCAGGCGAGTTTACAGAAAAATATTTACGCGTAGATGAAGACAATGATTACGTGTTGAAATCATCGCCCTGCCCGTTTTTAGATGAAGACAATTATTGCAAAGTCTATGAAGATCGCCCCAAAGCATGTCGCGAATACCCACACACCAACCGAAAAAAAATGGTGCAGATTATGGACTTGACGCACAAAAACACATTAGTGTGTCCGGCCGTGTTAGAGATTGTAGAGAGGATGAAAGCCAATTTTCGATAGATCAATTCTCAATTAGCCAATGAACAAAAAAAGCCAATGACTTCCATTGGCTAATTGATATATCGGCCAATTGAAAATTACATTTGAGCTGCTAATTTCTGATTCAATACAGACTTGGGTACAGCACCAACTTGTTTATCAACGATTTGGCCACCTTTGAAAACCAATAATGTAGGAATACTGCGTACTCCGAATTTTGCTGTCGTCTCAGGATTTTCATCCACGTTTAACTTGGCTACTACGGCTCTTCCGTCATAATCACCGGCCAACTCCTCTACAACAGGGCCGATCATTTTACAAGGACCGCACCATTCAGCCCAAAAATCTACTAATACAGGTTTGCCGGAGTTGATGACTTCATCAAAATTAGAGTCGGTGAGGATAACTGTTTTTCCCATGTTAGATTAAAGTTTTATGATTCTTTTATGATTCTGCTTCTTCTAACACAAAGGTAGAAGAAATTGTTCCAATTCCCGGATCTTCCACAGCCTGTTGTTTCACCTGTTCTTCAGCCAGCCACCTGACGTTGGACGATTCCGTTATTACCCCGATCTCTGCAAGCTTTTTGAGATCTTGAAAGCATTCATTAACGGGTTTCACTCTATAATTTCTTGATAAAGATTCAGCCTGAAGGGATTCAAATTCATCTTTGATAAAGATTTGCAGAGCAGCGTTACCAGGATATTTTTTACAAATTTTCTCTACGGAATCAATTAATTGAACAGACACAGCCTGAACTGGAATTCTTATGGCCACGCCCATTAATCGCTTTTGGGCAATGTCGTTCAGGAGTTCAATATTCCTGACTTTAAATTCCAGGTTCATTGCCCCCCAGTTACTTCTTAACACATTACCCTCTACAAAAAGAAACCAGCCAACATTCATGAAGTTCCTAAACTTCAGGTAGCTTTCTCCAAAGAGTGTAAAGCAATCCTTACCACTATTTCCACTGAAGTCCTCCAGTATAAATTTTCCAAAAGGTTTTCCGGTCTTGGTAGTTCTGTGTTCAACGAAAGAAACGATTCCGCCTACCCGAATATCTTTTCCCTCAAGAGGGTTAAAGTCGTTGAGTACAGCACACGTTGAATTACAGAAAGTTTCCAATTCAAATTGGAAATTATTCAAAGGATGCCCGGAGATATAAATGCCAACAACTTCTTTTTCCAATCCCAGTTTTTCGAGCTCGGTATAAGGCTCCACATTTTCAATCCTTGGTTTTGGCATAGCTGTACCCGAAGAACCTCCGAATAAACTTGCCTGGGCACTTTGTGCATCCTGTTGTGTTTTTGCTGCGTACTTAATCGCTTTTTCAATCAGGCTGGTATCGCCATTTTTCGCAAAAATATATTGCCTGCGGTGAATGTCAGTGAAACAGTCAAACGCACCGGAAAGAGCAAGACATTCAAAAGTTTTTTTATTTACAGAACGTTGACTCAGTCGTTTCGCAAAATCGAAAAGACCCTCAAAGGGTCCGTTTGCTTCACGCTCCTGGATAATCGCTTCAACGGCAGCATCACCCGCGCCCTTTATGGCACCCAATCCAAAACGGATTTCCCCGTCCTTATTTACAGCAAAGTAAACCCCTGATTCATTCACATGCGGGCCCAGTACTTTAATTCCAAGACTGCGGCATTCTTCGATGAAGTAGGTAACACTATCAAGATTGCTTTGTGAGTGTGTTAGCACTGCAGCCATATACTCCGCAGGGAAATTGGCTTTCAGGTATGCAGTATGGTATGCTACCAGTGAATAACATGTAGAGTGGGATTTGTTAAATGCATACTGGGCAAAAGCCTCCCAGTCTTTCCATATTTTTTCACAAATTTCTTTTGAGTGTCCGTTCTTCTGGCAGCCCTCAACGAATTTATCTTTCATTTTATCGAGCACCGACTTCTGTTTCTTGCCCATGGCTTTACGAAGCACATCGGCATCACCTTTACTAAAGCCCGCAAGCTTTTGTGAAAGCAACATTACCTGCTCCTGGTACACCGTAATTCCATAGGTCTCCGACAGGTTTTCTTCCATTTCCGGCAGATCATACTTTAACATGGCACGTCCATGCTTCCGGTTGATAAACTCAGGAATATATTCCATCGGTCCCGGGCGGTACAAGGCGTTCATCGCAATCAGGTCTTCAAACTTATCGGGTTTTAGCTGGCGCAAATATTTTTGCATCCCCACACTTTCAAATTGAAATGTTCCCGTGGTTTCGCCTCGCTGAAAAAGCTGATACGTTTTAGCATCGTCTAAGGACACATTGTCAATATCAATGTCGATGCCTTTACTTTTTCGGATATTTTTTATCGCGGTTTTGATAATCGTGAGCGTGGTAAGTCCCAGAAAGTCCATTTTCAATAACCCTGCGCTTTCAACTACGCTGTTGTCGAACTGCGTTATCAGCATATCAGAGTCTTTCGCAGTGGAGACTGGAACAAACTTGGTGAGATCATCAGGTGTAATGATTACACCGCATGCATGCGTACCGGTGTTTCGAACAGAGCCTTCCAGGATAACCGCTTGCTTGAGAACGTCCGCTATTTTGTCCGTCCCTTTTCTAAAGTTTGCAAGTTCTTTCACTTCATCAAAAGCCTTTTGCAAAGTGGTACCCGGTCTTTCAGGAACCATCTTGGCAAGGTTGTTCGCTTCAGTCAGTGGTAATTGCATCACCCGGGCACAATCGCGGATGGATGATTTAGCTGCCATGGTACCATACGTAATAATTTGGGCAACCTGGTTTTTTCCGTATTTATCAATTACGTAATGCAACACTTTGTCTCGACCCTCATCATCGAAGTCAATATCAATATCAGGCAGTGACACACGATCAGGATTCAGAAAACGCTCAAACAGAAGATCGTATTGAATCGGGTCAACGTTGGTTATGCCGATGCAATACGCCACAGCCGATCCTGCAGATGAACCACGACCAGGCCCAACGGATACACCCATCTCGCGCGCTTTTGATGTAAAGTCTTGCACAATGAGGAAGTATCCTGGATATCCTGTTTTTTTAATCGTTTCTAATTCAAAATCTATGCGCTCCTGTAACGAAGTAGATACTTCACCATATTTTTTCTTAGCACCTTCGTACGTGAGATGCTTGAGGTAATCATCTTCCGTTTTAAATCCTGTTGGGATATCAAACTTCGGAAGGAGTACTGAGCGCTCAAGATTATAAGCTTCTATCTTGTCAACGATCTCCCGAACGGTTTCAACTGCTTCCGGTAAATCGCGGAAGATGGATTTCATTTCATCCTGAGACTTGAAATAGAATTCATTGTTGGAAAGACCATATCGTTTACCACGACCTTCTCCAATGGGTGTAGATTGGAATTCTACTTCTTTAATACACAGCAATACATCGTGGGCGTTTGCCTCTTCTTTTTCAAGGTAGTAAACCTCGTTGGCCGCGAAGTATTTTACATTGTACTTTTTAGCAAAGCGGAGCAATACTTCATTTACGTGATCTTCTTCCGGCAATCCATGACGATTAATCTCAACATAAAAATCATCACCAAATTCCTGATACCACCAGTTGAATGTATCTTCTGCCTGGCGTTCACCAACATGTAATATCAAGTAGGGGATTTCGCTCGATAGTGTTCCGGTAGTAGCGATCAGATCTTGCTTATATTGTTGAACAAGTTCTTTATCAATGCGCGGATGGATACCGTATAAACCTTCTGTAAAACCTAGTGAGCTGAGTTTGATAAGATTCTGATAGCCGTTTTTATTTTTTGCCAATAATACCTGGTTGTGCCGCTTATCCGGATTGTCTTTAGTAAACTTTGATTTTTTACGCTCTTCTGATAGATAGAACTCACAACCAACAATCGGCTTAATTCCGTGAGCCAATGCCTCCTGCACAAACTTGAATGCTCCGTACAAATTGCCAAAGTCGGTTAATGCAATAGCGGGCATATCAGCCGCTTTGGCTTTGCTGATCAACGCTTTTATTTCCGGAGTGGCCTGTAGTACAGAATATTGTGAATGAACATGCAAATGACAAAAAACTCCTTCAATGGATTTCCCTTCTTCTTCATTCAGGGAGTAGCCGGCATCTTTCTTCTTTTCACGCTTGGCGAAATTGCCGGTATCAAGATTTGGTTCTTCGTATTCAATTTCTGATACCGGAGTAGAATCGAAAGAATTGACAACTTTTTTCTTGATCAGCCCAAAGAAACAACGTGCAGTTGCCGCTACATCGTAGGAAGCATCGTGCGCATCACCGAAATCTTTCTCAAAAAGCTTTTCATGGAGCTCAGTAAGACGTGGCATTTTTAATTTGCCACCAATGCCTCCGCTTAGTTGGCAAAACTCAGAGGAGGCTATGCCTGTATCAAGTTTTGCAAGTTGCAGGAATGTCTCGGTAGAGAATTGCTTTCGAATAAACTCAGCGCCAATAATATTGATGTCGAATTCAATATTGTGCCCAACGAGTTCTTGTGTGTTATTTAAGTCTGTAACAAACGCATCAAGAACAGTTTTGAGGTCGTGGCCTTCAGCCAATGCTCTCTTCGTGGAAATCCCATGAACCTGTTCAGCTTTATAAGGGATATTAAATCCTTCCGGCTTAATCAGGTAGTTGTGTTGAGAGAGTAATTTTCCCTTCGAATCGTGAAGTTGCCATGCGATTTGAACGAGCCTCGGCCAGTTTTCAAGATCAGTTAATGGTGCAGTCTTATTACGCGGAATACCGGTGGTTTCCGTGTCAAAAATCAAATACATCGGTGCCTAATTGTAGTGGTTGAAAAGGTAAAATTAAGCTGTTCAAACCGCTTAATCTATTCCCATTATGGGATTTTAAGAGCAAAATTTGGACATTTTAGTGTCCTTTTTGCCCTGTTTTTGTGCGTAAGTATCTGATAATCAATACATATAATTCTTAGGCAGACTTTTGGCAATTAAACTACAAAAGCAAAAATTTTTACTGCTTTAATCTTTATGAAACGTGTGAGTAATTTTTTTAAACGCGAATGGTTCCTATTAGTGATGTTGGTCGCGATCACGCTTATCGTTCTTTTGTTTCAATTGGTCTGATTCACCACCGGTCAGCGATGGCTTCCTATTTAGAACTTCTTTAAAATTATCGGGCTTCATTGTTTAGTAAAGCTTCGGGAAGTATTTTGCGATAGCATAACTTCCTGAAGCTATACCTATGAACTGGTTTACTAGACTTTTGTCGAGCACCCTTGGCAAAAAAGTGATTATGGCCGTAACCGGTCTCTTTCTTATTTCATTTTTGGTAATTCACCTGATCGGGAATCTGCAACTGCTCCACGATGATGGCGGAAGGGCGTTTAATATCTACGCTAAATTCATGACCTCGAATCCCGTAATCAAAACAGTTTCTTATACGCTCTATGCTTCTATTGTAATACATGCGGTTTGGGCATTGTTACTTACACTGCAAAATAGAAAAGCGCGTGGTGGCAGCTATGCAATGACAAACAAATCATCAGCCTGGACATCACGCAACATGGGGATTCTCGGCACAATCGTATTGATTTTTCTTGTCATTCACATGCGGCAATTCTGGGCAGAAATGCACTGGGGCCATGTGCCAATGGCCACATACGATGGTCAGGAAGTAAAAGACCTTTACACAATTGTTGACTTCGCGTTTTCAGAAGTTGCATATGTGATCCTGTATGTCGTATGTATGATTGCATTAGCATTCCACTTATGGCATGGATTTTCCAGCGCCTTTCAAACGCTTGGATTAAACCATTTGAAGTATAATGGAGCCATTAATTTTGTTGGAAGAGTAATCGCGATTGTAATACCAGCAGCATTTGCGTGGATACCCATCGCCATGTTTTTCTTTTAGTATTGAGATTTTATTGAGCTTATAGCTGTACGTACATATGAATTTAGATTCAAAAATACCCGAAGGCCCCTTAGCCGAGAAATGGAGCAAGCACAAGTTCAACATGAAACTTGTGAACCCTGCCAACAAACGAAAGTATGATGTGATTGTTGTAGGAACAGGATTGGCCGGAGCATCGGCCGCTGCATCGCTCGGAGAACTCGGCTACAACGTAAAAGCTTTTTGTTTTCAGGATAGCCCACGCAGAGCGCACAGCATAGCAGCGCAGGGTGGTATTAACGCAGCCAAGAATTATCAGAATGACGGTGACAGTGTGTACCGTCTTTTTTATGACACTATAAAAGGAGGAGACTATCGAGCACGCGAAGGGAATGTGCATCGATTAGCAGAAGTGAGCGTAAGCATCATTGACCAATGTGTGGCACAAGGTGTTCCTTTTGCACGGGAGTATGGCGGTTTGTTAGCAAACCGTTCGTTCGGGGGTTCACAGGTGTCCAGAACATTTTATGCACGTGGTCAAACGGGACAACAATTATTATTAGGTGCTTACTCTGCACTCAACCGCCAGATCGCCAATGGAAAAGTAAAAATGTACAACCGCACCGAAATGCTTGACTTGGTGCTGGTTGATGGAAAGGCAAGAGGGATCATCACACGCGATCTTGTAACTGGAAAAATTGAAGCGCATAGTGCACATGCCGTATTGCTGTGTACGGGCGGATATGGAAACGTGTTTTATCTCTCCACCAATGCAAAAGGATCGAACGCTACGGCCGCATGGAGAGCGCATAAAAAAGGTGCGTTATTTGGTAATCCTTGTTTTACACAGATTCACCCAACGTGTATCCCGGTATCGGGAGATCATCAATCTAAATTGACATTAATGTCGGAGTCGTTGCGCAATGACGGACGCGTATGGGTTCCTAAAGTTGCTGTGAAAGGGCTGAAGGCCAGTGATGCCGCAAAAATTGCTGAAGCAGACCGTGATTATTTTCTGGAAAGAAGATATCCTTCTTTCGGTAACCTGGTTCCTCGCGATGTGGCTTCCCGAAACGCAAAATATGTGTGTGACGAAGGTCGCGGTGTAGGAGCAACCGGCTTGGCCGTGTTTCTCGATTTCGGAGATGCGATCAAACGTGATGGAAGAAAAACGATTGAAGCAAAATACGGTAACCTGTTCGACATGTATAAGCAGATTACAGGCGACAATCCGTACGAAATGCCTATGATGATTTATCCTGCGGTACACTATACCATGGGTGGACTTTGGGTAGACTATAATTTAATGACGTCAGTTCCAGGATTGTACGCCTTGGGCGAGGCTAACTTCTCCGATCACGGAGCAAATCGGTTGGGTGCGAGTGCCTTGATGCAAGGCTTGGCTGATGGATATTTTGTAATACCCTACACCATTGGTGATTACCTAGCAGGAACCTCAAATGAAAAAGTAAGTACAGATCGGCCTGAGTTTAAAGAGGCGATGGCACAGGTAAGTGACCGAATCAATAAACTACTCAGTATAAAAGGAAAGAAAACAGTAGATGAATTCCATCGTGAACTTGGCCTTACCATGTGGGAATACTGCGGCATGTCAAGAAATGAGGAGGGCCTGAAAAAAGCTAAAAAGAAAATACAGGAACTTCGTGCCGAGTTCTGGCTAGGTGTGAATGTGCTGGGAAGCGGCACTGAGCTCAATATGGAGTTAGAGAAAGCGAACCGTGTTGCTGATTTCATGGAACTAGGTGAGTTGATGGTAGATGACGCTCTTAACCGCTCAGAGAGTTGTGGTGGTCACTTCCGTGAGGAATCAGCCACACCAGATGGTGAAGCGATGCGTAAAGATGATGCGTTTACCTATGTAGCAGCATGGCAATACAACGGTGAAAACCAACCAGAAGTGCTTCAAAAAGAAGAACTGAAATTTGAAAATGTTAAGTTGACACAACGTAGTTATAAGTGAGGTGGTAAAAGGGAATAGGGTATAAGGTATAAAGGGTTATAGCCATATACCTTATACCTTATTCCTAAAAAGACAAACAACAAGTACAGATTTTTGAACAACATATTGGGAACCCATGAAAATAAAACTAAAGATCTGGAGACAGAAAAGTAAAGACGATAAGGGCGGATTTAAAACCTACGATCACAGTCACGTGTCACCCGACATGTCGTTTCTTGAAATGCTGGATGTTCTCAATACAGAACTAATTATAAAGAACGAAGAACCAGTTCACTTCGATCACGATTGCCGCGAAGGTATTTGTGGTACGTGCAGTTTGTACATCAATGGCCGTCCGCACGGACCGCTACAGACCACTACTTGTCAATTGCATATGCGTTCTTTTAAAGACGGTGAAACTATAACGATCGAGCCATGGAGAGCGAAACCATTTCCGGTGATTAAAGATTTAGTGGTTGACCGCTCTGCGTTTGAAAGAATTCAACAGGCTGGTGGATATGTTTCTGTGAACACGGGAGGTGTCCCCGATGCGAATGAGATTCCAATTCCTAAAAAGGTAGCGGATGAGGCGATGGATGCTGCAACTTGCATTGGCTGTGGAGCCTGTGTGGCTGCATGCAAGAATGCCTCAGCTATGTTATTCGTAAGCGCTAAAGTTTCGCAGTTTGCATTGTTACCACAAGGAAAGCCTGAAAGAAAGGAACGTGTTGAGAAAATGGTAGCCCAAATGGATGCGGAAGGTTTTGGGGCCTGTACCAATACAAAAGCCTGCGAAGCTGAATGCCCGAAAGCAATTAGTGTTACTAATATTGCGCGCATGAACCGCGAATATTTTACGGCTATGATGACTTCTTATGAAGTGCAAACTTCTGGTGGTGGTGATTAAAGGAATGGATATGAAGAGGTATTTAAGGATCATATTGTGTAGAAACTCCTCCTTAGTTAGTTACTGAAGTAATACTCAAGTAAAGGTTTTTAGCCAGAAAAAATTTAGTGCTGGTGCGCGGAGTAATAGCTATCAGCATGAAACAATGTGTAGGCCGTGTTATTAATACGCGCCTGCAATATGCCTATGAAATGCTTCTGTTACTTCGCGTATTGGCGAAGAGTTTTAATAGAGAGATAAGGTGCAGTAAATAAGATGAGGTACCTTATTCCTGAAATAAGT
>Ga0247727_10015372_pt1 | contig 12565 bp, 11 predicted proteins | sample WisWelCaveWW1625_FD_202498 | JGI IMG/M metagenome (GOLD analysis project Ga0247727, IMG submission 202498) | Biofilm microbial communities from Wishing Well Cave, Virginia, United States - WW16-25 | ecosystem: Environmental > Aquatic > Deep subsurface > Groundwater > Cave microbial mat | place... | reverse complement strand
TGGATCCACTTCTTGCGGACCGAGTACGCCGCATTGTTCAGCGCCCCCGGGACATACTCCGACGTCACGATCACGTCCGGCTGGAACGTCGCAATCGCCCCGAACAGGCCGTTCAGGTTCTCCAGATAGAGCATCTCGTAGGGCAGCTCGAACCGCCGCCCGACCACCAGGACCTTCACACCGGAAGTCGCCATCCTCTCACCACCCTCATTCGTTGATCTGCTTGACCTCGGCGACGGACACCAGCGGATCACCCGCATCGAACGCCGAGAAGTCCCACTTGATCGACTCAAGCTGCGCGAACGACCGCGCCCCCATCATCTGCCGTACGACGGCATAGAAGTAGTCGATCACCGCTTTCACCCACGTCCACACCTGCTCGATCCGAGCCACCCTCTTCTGGTAACCCTTCAGCCCTCCTTCCACCCACGCGGCCGTCAACGACGCCTTCTGTCCGGCGTCATAATGCTGGTCGATGTACAGCTCCAGCTCGAAGCCGAGCTGTCTCGCCGCCTTCTCTATCTCCACGGGGAGGTACGTCTGGACCTCCTCCAGCTGCGACATCTTTCGGACCTTGTTCCCTTCGAGCACCCACAGCTTGACCGGAACGCCCTTCACCGCGGACAGCTCGGGGTTGATCACCCACTCGTTCGGATCGTAGGCGGGCGTGTGCACGCTCGTCAGGTACTGCATCGTTCTTCTATTCAGCACGTTCGCCATCAGGCCACCAACCTTCTGCGGGTGCTCAGAAGCGACTCACGGAACACCGGGCTCCCCGTCGGCGTGTAGTGGTTCTGGTTGTCGCTCACGTCCTTCACCGAACCGGCGCCCGCCGGCGACGACCCCGGATCCCCCTCCTCGAACAGGAGCCGCGCGACCAGCCCGTCCAGGATCGAGTCGTGTCCCCGGGCCGCGTGGATCGTCTGGATCTCCGCCGCCGACAGCCTCCGGCTATACACCCGGAAATCATCCAGCAGACCATTCAGCCCTTCGGTGCTCGCGATACCCGTCCGGTTCCCGATCGTCATCACCGCCGCCGCCGTCGCGCTTCCGACCACGGTCGTCGGCCCGGCATCCAACACACCGTCGACGTAAATATCCGTGATCGAGTTCCCGCCGGTGAACTCTCCGGTCGTCACGATGTGATACCACACGCCGGCCACCAACGTCGTCACCGACTGCGCTCCATCGGCGTTGTTGAACAGGTCGGTCACCAGCGTCCCCGGCGCCTGGGTGCCAGCGCCGTTCCCACCCCGGACCTCGAAATTCGTGGCGGACCCGCAAATCCGGCGGACGTTTGCAACCAACGACGTGTACCTCAGCCAGAAAGAGATGCTGGCCGCCAGCGATGGCACCGCGAACGCGGCCACCGACGCGAGGCTCTCCGTATTCGGATTGTTGCTGAACTCCATCGCCATTACGCCACCAGCCTCCGGCGGGAACGGACCACCGACTCAGCCCACGTCGGATTCGTCGTCCCGCCCGGCGTCCCGTTGAACTTCCTATCCGACACATCCTTCACGATCCCAGCCCCAGAGACGGCTACTCCCGGAGCGTCCTCCTGCAGTTGGAACCGGTGCTCCAACCCCGCTAGGATCGCGTCCGTGCCCCGTGCCGCGTGGATCGTGGCGATCTCGTTGGCGCTCAAAAGCCGGCTGTACACCCGCACGTCGTCGATCGTCCCATTCCAAAACTCCGACCCGCCCCCGTGCTGCGAGCCGATATTGAACGCGAGGGAATTCGTAGCCGACGTCGGCGACGCTCCCCACACCAGGACGCCCGACGTGGCATCAAGCACACCGTCCACGTAGAGACGGATGATCTTGGCCGCGTAGTCGAACGTCGCCGCGACGTGGAACCACGTCCCCGCCGTGATCTTCCCAGCCGTTCCGCTGAAGACCTGGCTGGCGTCCGCGTCCAGGCACCGGCCGTTCGCCGCCAACTGACCCGTGCTGGAGACCCTGAGCTTCGCCCGCGAGGATCCCGCCGCCAGCCCGTTCGACAGTCCGACGATCGAATTTATCACCCCCGGCAGACTCGTCGGATTGATCCAAGCCATCAACGTCGCCGCGCTGACGGCGTTCAGGGCTCCCGAGCCGGAACCCATCGCCACCAGCTGCGAGGACGCGGACGCGAACAAAATCGCCATCTAGCTGAACTCCACGCTGAGTTCGAGGAGATCCCAATCGCCCACCAGCTCCGTACCGGCGGTCGGGTTGATCCGGGTCAGCTCGAACTGGTACGTCCGGGCGGCCACCAGCGCCGGCGAGAACGAGGCCAGAGTCATCGACTGCGAGTCGTACTGGAAGTTCGTGTTCGTCGGGATGCTGATGTCCGTCAGCACCCTCGAACCGTCGGCCGCGCCCGCCCACGTCGTCGAGACGGCCGCGTCGTCCGGAATGTGCCGCCAGTACAGCTTGACGCCCACCTTCGCCGTCGCCCCCGGCGCCGTCTGCCCCCGAGACTTGAACCCGAGCGCCATCGTCGTCGTGCCGGCCGGAATCGGCAGGACGAAACCGACGCCCTCCTCGATCGTATCGTCGAACCGGCGGACCAGCAGCGCACTGTTCAACGAATCCACCGCCGCCGGGGCGAGCGCGTTCACGATCCAGTTCGCCGTCACCGGGTTGTCGAACTGGTCCGCGTAGAAGACCACGACCCTCGGGCCGAACAGACCCTGGTTGCCTTGGTTCCCCTGGTTCCCCTGGAAGCCCTGGTTCCCCTGATTGCCCTGACGGCCCTGGTTCCCCTGAGGACCCTGGACACCCTGGAAACCCTGGTTGCCCTGGAACCCCTGGTTGCCTTGGAATCCCTGGAACCCCTGCGGACCCTGCCACCCCTGATTCCCTTGGTTCCCTTGGTTCCCTTGATTCCCCTGGAAACCCTGGAAACCCTGGAAGCCCTGGTTCCCCTGGCGCCCCTGGTTGCCTTGGTTGCCCTGCGGACCCTGGACTCCCTGCAATCCCTGATTGCCCTGGTTCCCCTGATTGCCCTGGTTCCCTTGGAAGCCCTGGTTCCCTTGGAAGCCCTGGTTCCCTTGGTTTCCTTGGAAGCCCTGCCAGCCCTGATTCCCCTGATTGCCCTGGTTTCCTTGCGGGCCCTGGACACCCTGGAAGCCCTGAGGCCCGTTCGGGGCGAACCCGAGTCCGATGTCCTCACCGTCGGCGAACGTCCCGCTGCCGGACAGGTAAGTCACCGTCCAGGTGCGGTACACGCCGCTGTCCACCGCCGCGTCCACGCGGAACGTGTGGAACTTCGTTGCGTCACTCTCGCTGAAGAACCGGATCTCGTCGCCGGCGCCAATCTCGCTCAGCGTCGCGGCGACATCGACGGCGTTCCTGTTCGACTCGTGGACGAAGATGCTCGTGACGGCCGACGGTGTCGCGTTGTTGTACCGCACCTCGCCGGAGCCGGGCGGCGTCCCCGTCCCCGTGTCGAAGTCGTACGGCAGCGTCCACCCGCCGACGAGCCCTTGGTTGCCCTGATTCCCCTGGAAGCCCTGGAATCCCTGATTGCCCTGGTTCCCTTGGTTCCCTTGGAAGCCCTGCGGGCCCTGGACTCCCTGGAACCCCTGGTTGCCCTGGAAGCCCTGGTTCCCCTGGAAACCCTGGTTGCCTTGGTTCCCCTGGTTCCCCTGGTTCCCTTGCGGGCCTTGCACGCCCTGGAAGCCCTGGTTCCCCTGATTTCCTTGGAAGCCCTGGAACCCCTGCCATCCCTGGTTGCCTTGCGGGCCCTGGACTCCCTGGTTCCCCTGGAAACCCTGATTCCCCTGGAAGCCCTGGAAGCCCTGGAAGCCCTGGAAGCCCTGGCGCCCCTGGTTGCCTTGGTTCCCTTGGAAGCCTTGCGGCCCTTGGACTCCCTGAAGACCCTGGTTGCCCTGGAACCCTTGGTTTCCTTGTGGACCCTGGAGGCCCTGCAACCCCTGGTTCCCCTGGAACCCCTGGAATCCCTGGTTGCCCTGCGGTCCCTGAACACCCTGGAACCCCTGGTTCCCCTGCGGACCCGTCGCGCCGATCGCGCCCTGGTTGCCCTGATTCCCCGAGTGGCTGAAGATCAAGACGACGTCGTCACCATTCGAGAAGGCCGCGCCGCCCGACGTCTCGAACGCGACGCCGAACTTGAAGTAGCCCGTCTGGTCAACGATCGACGTGACCTTGAAGAGCTGATACTGGGTCGCGTCGTTCTTCTTCTGGACCCGGATCCGATCCTCCGGATTCAGCGCCGCAAAGAACGTCGAGTGGTCGGTGCCCGGATCATCCAGATCGTCCACGTACAGCTCGGTCGCCGCCGTCTGCGTTGCGTTGTTCCAGCGGACATTTCCTTGCCCCGGATCGGTGTCCGCCTGGCTCGCCGTGTCGGTCGTATAGTCGAGGCCGACGAAGACCGCGCCCGAGATCCCCTGGAACCCCTGGTTCCCCTGCCAACCCTGATTCCCCTGATTTCCTTGAGGGCCTTGGACACCCTGGAAACCTTGGTTCCCCTGCGGGCCCTGAAGACCCTGCAACCCCTGGTTCCCTTGGTTCCCCTGCAGTCCCTGGTTGCCCTGGTTGCCCTGGAATCCCTGGTTGCCTTGGAACCCCTGCGGCCCTTGGACGCCCTGGAAACCCTGAGCGCCCTGATTGCCTTGAGGGCCTTCGTTCCCCTGGAATCCCTGATTGCCCTGGTTCCCCTGGTTCCCTTGGTTGCCCTGATTCCCTTGGTTGCCCTGGTTCCCTTGGAAGCCCTGGAAACCCTGAGGCCCTTGGACGCCTTGTGACCCCTGGTTCCCTTGGTTCCCCTGATTGCCCTGATTCCCCTGGAAGCCCTGGTTGCCCTGGTTTCCTTGCGGTCCTTGGACTCCCTGGAACCCTTGCGGACCCTGCACGCCCTGCGGGCCTTCGTTCCCCTGGAATCCCTGGTTGCCCTGGTTCCCCTGGTTGCCCTGGTTCCCCTGATTGCCCTGGTTCCCCTGCCAGCCTTGCCGGCCCTGATTGCCCTGTGGACCTTGCTCCCCCTGATTCCCCTGGTTGCCCTGGAAGCCCTGATTGCCCTGGAAGCCCTGATTTCCTTGCGGGCCCTGGAAACCCTGGTTCCCCTGGAAACCCTGGTTCCCCTGGTTCCCCTGATTCCCCTGGTTGCCCTGGTTCCCTTGCGGACCCTGGACACCCTGGAAACCCTGGTTCCCCTGATTTCCTTGCGGACCTTCGTTGCCCTGGAACCCTTGGTTGCCCTGGTTCCCCTGGGGACCTTGCACGCCCTGATTTCCCTGGTTCCCCTGAAGCCCCTGATTCCCCTGAAGCCCCTGGTTCCCCTGGTTCCCCTGCGGACCCTGGACTCCCTGATTGCCCTGGTTCCCTTGGTTCCCTTGAGGACCTTCGTTCCCCTGGAAGCCCTGGTTGCCTTGATTTCCCTGCCAGCCTTGCGGGCCCTGATGCCCCTGGTTTCCCTGGGCTCCGGTCGGTCCGATCGAGCCTTGGTCGCCCTGGTAGCCCTGAGACCCCTGCCACCCCTGAGGCCCTCGTGCGCCCTGGAATCCTTGGAAGCCTTGCCACCCTTGCGGACCCTGCGGACCCTGCGCTCCGACGAACGTGACGTTCGTGGTCGACCCATCGTCGAGCTTCCTGTACCAGTCGCCCGACGGCAGGTAGATGATCATCGACCCGGTCGGGCAATCGGTCGCCGTCACCGTCGGATCGTGGTCCACCACGACGACGAGAATGCCCTCTCCGAAATCGTTCGAGCCGAGGATAGACATCTCTAGCCCACCTGCCTAACCGTTCGCCGCTGACATTTCCACTTGACCGTCGTCGCCGCCACGCCGCGCACTTCGATGATCGCGTCGGTGCCGCTCACGCCGATCTGCAGATCGAAGTTCCCGGCCGACTCGCGGTTGAGGTCGGTCTGGTCCGTCCCCTGCCGCACCGCCGGGCCCACGCCCGTCCGGTAGATCAGGGCGCGGCCGACAAACGCCGCCCGGTGCCCACTCGCCTCCTTGGCGACCACGTGCGCCTCGACCAGAACGGCCTCATCGGCGACGATCGGGATCGTCTCGATCGTGTGGTACACGCCGTCCACCGTCGTCAGCGCAGTCTCGATGAACAGCTGATCCAGATGGTCCTTGTCCGCCGCGGCCATGAAGCCGGCCACCGACGGCGTCGCCACGGCGTGCAGAGCGCCGCCGCCCAGGTTCCCGTGGAAGTGCTGGTGGTCCGCACGGGCCACCGACAGGGAGACGCCCGCGCTCTCCGCGCCGTCGGTCACGTCCTGGAGGTCGGCCACGTTCCCATACGTCAGGGACATCGCGAACTGGAGCCAGACCACCGCCCCGACGCCGATCACGAAGTTCACGCTCGTCTGGCGCCAGAAGGTGCCGGCCTGCGAGCCCTCTTCTACCACGACGGCCGCCGCCTCCAGCTCCGCCGCCGTGTCGCAGTCGGTCGAGCGGGTCCAGGCACCGGCCGCGGCGACGTAGATGCCGTTCTCCTCCGGCAGCGTCTGGTCTTTGACGAGCACCCGGTCTCCGACGATCAAGGCCACCGTGTCGATCACGGGCGTCCCCGTCAGGGCGATGTTAGCGGTAGTCGCCGCCCGGACGCTGTCTTTCCAGGCCAGGTCGCCCAGCTTCTCCAACAGGTCGACCAGCCGGACCACGTCGGTTCCGGCCACCGGGGCGCCCACGTTCTTGAACTGCTTGCCGTCGGCGTCGAGGTCCGTGCCCAGCTTGGCGTCGTGGATCTCCAGCTTCAGGTTCTCCTGGGAGATCGCCGTGATGACGCCGCCCGCCGTCGTCGCCGTGCCGAGCTTCATCGCGCCGATGGTCGGGCCCGACGGCGGGATGCCGGTCGTGTTCGTCTCGATCGAGATCACGATCGACGCTGTGCCCGCGATGATGTCCGCCGTCTTCACGTACTTCAGGAAGACGTGGTTGACGGCGCCGTCCGCCAGCACCTTCACGACGATGCCGGTCTGCTTGATCTCGAACCCGTTGATGTACGCGCAGTTCAGGCCCGCCGACCCGACGGACAGGTTCAGACCGCCGCCGTTCGCCAGGCCGAACCCCTGCAGGACGAAGTTCTTGACGTAGCGGATGAAGGCGGACGCCCGCTCGTCCAGGATCAGCTCCTGGTCCTGCCACTCTTCCCAGGTCGGGTTCAGTCCCATACCTCAGTCCTATTCCACACCCGAGCAGTCCACTCTGGCCTCGTCCACCCGCGGCGGGCACAACAGCTCAACGTCGGCGCACTCGCCTATCCTGGAGCAGTTGATTCTCCCCCGGTTGATCCTACAGACGCACTCGACCAGGTCGAAGAACGAGTCATCCACACACGGTCCAGGCGCCGGCGTCCTCGCCGCCAGGCTGTTCGTGTAGTGCCGCTCCCTCCCCAAGAGCAGCGAAGGGCCGATCGGCGGCGGGAAAACCGTGTCCGTCAGCCGATTCGTGATGAGCCAGCAGTGCGTCCGGAAATCCTCGACGACAACAGCGTCCTCGATGATGTCCGAGACAAGCTCCTGGATCTGGTCAGTATCATACTCATCCGTGAACACGCAGTCCACGAAGACCAGCTGCCCGGACCGGCACATCGGCCACTCTTTGGGCAGCTCCCGCTCCAGCTTCTTCACGATCGCGTCCGACAGGCAGTCGTCGCAGTCGAGCATGAAGAAGATCCGGAAGCAGTTGAACCCGATGTCCCCGCCCGGCGTGAAGTCGGTATCATCCCCCGGCAGCTTGTAGATCGCGCCCAGCCCCGGGTTCGGGGACTTCATCGTCGTCCGGTCCAGCATGTTCGAGATCAGGATGTTCGTCAGGCACTCCTGCGACCGGACCGTCAGGCGGGAGATCAGCCTCGCGCGGGCCTCCACGCCCAGCTTCGTCCCCTTGATCTTCAGGATGGCGACGTGCTGGCGGATCTCCTCCCGCTGCACGTTGCACGGGAACTCCTTGTTGATGTTCAGGCCGATCAGCGCCGCCAGCGGCTCCAAGAACCGGCAGCAGGCTTCGTCGACGTCCCAGATCACCGGGAGGCAGTCGATCAGCCCCTTCACGATGTCCAGCTCGACCGCCACGGTCCGGAGGAAACGCTGGAGCTGGCCGCGCTCGATCACCCCGTCTTCGAGCAGGTTGAAGAACTCCTTCGACGCCGTGTCGAAGGTCTTCTGGAGGGCCAGCTTCCCCGGCTCCTCCTTCTCCAGCCGCTTGTCCCCGACCACGTACAGATCGGGGAGCAGCTCGAACAGCTTCTTCGCGAAGAACCCCGTCTCGATGGCGAAGTCCGCCGCCTGCGTCGACGGGTCGTGGTGCTCCTCACCGTCCGCCTTGACCGAGAACACCGTGTAGTAGTAGCACCGGCACGGCTCGATGTCCGGGGCGATGTCCGTCACCGACCCATCCCCCGGCGGCCCGTCGAAGACGATCGTCTGCCCTCCGCCCGCCGTCGGCAGCTCGGCGAACTCGTACTTCTTCCGGACGACGACGATCCGGTCGACGCTCGCGGAGTCCAGGGGCGCCTTCCAGGTGAGGACGAGCTGCGGCCCTTCCAGCCCCCGCCGGAGGGTCACTTCCTGGGCCAGGAGATCGGTGTCGACGACTATGGGCATACTTTCTGCGACCGCGCGCCGCCCACGAACGTGAGCGTCGTCACGCCTTGGATCGGGATCTCGATCTCGTCCATCGGCACGTTGTTCAGTTTCGGGCTCGTCCGGAACGTCGCCCGGTCCGCCGGGCACATGGGGTCAACCCCGGGCTCGATGCACATCGTCACCCGGTTCCCGGTCTGCTCGCAGAGCACCTGCGTGTTGACCGTGAACGGCCCGTAAATGATCCCCACCGAGTCCCGGATCGTGAACGTCGTCGGGGTCACGAAGATCACCGTCCAGACCTCGTCCTTGGCGTCCTCGCAGGGCTCCGCCCCCTCCGGCGCCGCCGAGCCGCAGAACGGCTTGAACGTCGCCCCGTTCGTCGGCCACAGCTCCTTGACCGGGGCCGGCCGGCGGGTCAGCTTCGTCAGGTCGACGTGGTCCACGCCCGGCGTCTCGTCGATCAGCCGGAAGATGTCGCTGATGAACACCGGCGTCCCGAAGTCGATCGACTCCCCAGCCAGGTCGTAGAACGCCGCCAGGCGGGACGCGACCTCGACCGCCACGGCCTCGACGTCGAAGTTCGTCGCCACATGGACATCGCCCGTCATGTCGATCGGCACGTACGTCGGATCGAGAATCTTGATGCACGTCCCGATCATCTTCCGCTCCTCGAAGAACGCCAGCAGGTCGTTCTTGAGGACGGAGGACGGCAGGCCGCCGCCTTCCGGGGCGATGATCAAGGCCACGCAGCAACAACACCCCAGGACCGGCACAGGGGCAGGGCCGGAGGCGATCGCCACCTTCGCCTTCGCCACCCCCGGGAACTGCTCGGCCAGGGTCTCGAAGTCTTCCGCCGTGACCGCGCGGTTCAGCGCCCGGAGGCTCCGCGGACCCAGGATCTTCGCCTCCTCGATCGACTGGCGGTCTTCTCCACCCGAAGCCGCCAGGGAATTCGTCACCTCGACGGCGACCGGGTTCCCCAGGAACGTGATCGGCGTCACGACCGCATTGATCGTGCCGAAGCCGACGTTGCCCCGGGCTCCGCCGCCCACTCGGTAGCGGGCCTTCGTCGCCGACCCCGCCACCGGGATCTTCCCCTGGACATTGTCGCCAAAGAAGATCGTGACGTTCTCGTTCTCGTCGCGGTTCGTCGTGAAATGCTTCGAGTCCTCCTGGCTTTCGGCGAACGTCTCCACCTCCTGCCACAGCTCAAATCCGATGCCCTCGTCGACGAACAGCTCCAATGTCCCGTCGATGATCGGATTCCCCGCCAGAGCCACCCGCGTGTTCGGGACGCCCTCCGCCGGCGGCAGGGGCTCCTCCTTCGTCTCACCCTCGGAGGCGCCCACCGTCCCCGCGGTGTCCCCGGCCGGGATGATCAGGTCTTCGACCGTCTCGAAGAACACCGGCGTCCCCGTGGCGTCCGGGGCGGTCTGGACCTTCGTCCCCGTCGGGATCGTCAGGTTCCCGCCCAGGACTGGGATCGTGAACAGCAGGTCTGCCGACGCCGGGGACGCCGGGCGCATCTCGAAGTCGATGAGCTTCAGCAAGTTGATCACCGACCGCCGCGTGATCGCGGTCGGCAGGAACGCCTCGTTCGCGTTGCGGTCCAGGTAGAAATGCAGGACGTCCGAGCTGTGGGCGATCAGGTCGAGCAGCACGATGCCCAGGTCGGTCTCGTTCAAGTCGGTCCACTCCGGCGTGTAGAACGGGATCGTCCGAACGAGATCGGCCTTGATGCTCCGGAAATCCCTCGACGTATAGTCGATCGGCGGAATCTTCTGAAGCTGCTTGGTTTCGGCCGGTGCCGCCATCTATACCCCCTGCGCCTTTCGTTCCGCCGGACTCAGGAAGAACGCCATGAACCACGCCGGACAATTCGGACCTTTCGGCCTATCGCTCATACGCCCTGCGCTTTCCTCTCTGCTGGCGATAAAAAGAAAGGAAAAACCAAATTGCCTTCCTCCTGCGTCGTGATCACCGTGAACCCTACGCTGATGTCCACCCGGCCTTCATTCCTTTCGCCGATGTCCACGCTCACGTTGCTCACCCGGACCCGCTTCTCCCACTTCTCGATCGCCTCCCGGACGAAGTGCACGAGCAGCGCCTCCAAGTCCGGCTGGATCGGCGTGAACACCAGATCCTTGAGCGGCGAGCCGAACGCCCGGAGCGGGCAGCGCGAGCCGATCCGGGTCGCCACAATCTGCCGGATCGACATCTTGACAAGCTCGACGCCCCGGGCCTTCTCGATCCCCCCGAGCACCGAGAACTGGAACGGGTGCTGCCACCCTTTCCCCAGCGTATCGGTCTTAACGGCCATCGTCCTCTTCCTCTTCGGCCCCGACGACGGGGTCCGGCACCGGGGGCACCGGGAATCCCGGGCCCTTGTCTGTCATCTTCCCCGCCAGCGTCGCCTGCACTTCCTTCTCGACTTCCGGCGTCGACTCGCCCCGCCGGTCCGTCATCTCCACGTGCTTCGTCCTGACGTCGGAGCCGTCGACCGCCGGATTCGACTTCTTGCCCAGCACCTCGACCTGAAGACGCTCCGCCAGCGAGGACCGGCAGATCAGGCTCTCGATCCTCCTGGCGACGTCGAACTTCTTCTCCAGCTTCCGTTCCGGGCGGAGTTCGGCGATCTCCTCCTTCAGGCCCTGCTCCAACGCCACCAGGTAATCCCGGAGCAGCTCCAGGTCCAGGTCGGGCGTCCCGCCCTTCACCGGGTCGAGCCCACGGTCCGCCGCCAGCCGGATGATCACCACGTTGTCCAGCATGTCGCCGGCCGCCTTCCGCCGGCGGTTGATCTCGTCGATCTCGCTCTTGAGCTGGGCCAGGAACTCCTGCAGCCGAACGACCTTCTCCTTCCGGCTCGATGCCTGAAGATCCGTCGTCATGGCCGTGAAGACGTCCTTCTCCCGGCCCGACAACTTCTCGTAGAAAGCCTTGACTCCACCCATGCCCAATCTCCTCGTTCCGCTACAAGCGGTCGATCACCCCGCCACGGTCGGACAGACCACCATCAGCATCGCGCCGCACCCCGCCACGTCGAACTGCCGGGCCACCCCACGGCTGTTGAAGAACGTGTTCGGCGAACACGTCACGATCGGCGTCACCCCGTGTCCCTTCAGGGGACACGCATGCAGGTCTCCGCACCGCGCCCCCAGCAGGGAGCAGATGAACACGTTGAAAGCCCCGGTGATCACCACGCCACCGTGGCTCGAAATCGTGCCTATATGCGCTGTCGGTCTTCCCATCTACGGCCTCGGGCACGTCGGATCCGGCGGGGGCGGCGGAGGCGGGTTCTGGATCAAGTCGATCGTCTCCCGCGTCACGATGGCGTTCAGCTGGAAGCAGATCATCTCGTTCAGGACCGCCGTGAACTGCGCCAGCTGGAACGGCAGCCCAAAGATCGGGTCCAAGTTCCGCTCCAGCTCGAACACCTGCTTGAGCAACTCGTCCCGCCGCGCGAGCAGCATCGCCACCAGGTTCCCGATCGGGGTGCACTCCACCGCCAAGTCGACCAAGCACTGATCCAGGCTCGCCGCCAAGCCCTCGATGTCCGTGATCTCGAAGAGCTTCACATTGAGCGCCGCCTCCAGCGCCGCCAGCCTGCCCAGGATCCCCTCGATAATCGCCAAGACGTCCCCGAGTGCCGCGCTGGACAGCTCCCCAAGGAGCCGCGCCATGATCGCGTCCAGGGCATCCAGGTCCAGCCCGGCGCATCGAAGCACGGCCTCGAAGCACGGGTCCGCAACTATTGGCAGGCAACGATGGGACACAGCCGTTCACCTCTTTCACCTCACTACGGGTTGTGCGTCAACCAATCGACGACGGCCTTGACGTCGTCCACCACCTGACACTCACGGACCACCAACACGGTCCACCCGGCGTTTCTCAGCCTGGCATATTTGTACTCATCGTGGGCCGCCCGGTTCATCTGCCTGACCGTCCAAGCCCGTTTGCTGCACCGGCATCCATGCCAATAGCAGCCGTTCACCTCGACGACCAACCC
>Ga0247727_10015371_pt1 | contig 12565 bp, 6 predicted proteins | sample WisWelCaveWW1625_FD_202498 | JGI IMG/M metagenome (GOLD analysis project Ga0247727, IMG submission 202498) | Biofilm microbial communities from Wishing Well Cave, Virginia, United States - WW16-25 | ecosystem: Environmental > Aquatic > Deep subsurface > Groundwater > Cave microbial mat | place... | reverse complement strand
TTCATCCAGTTCCTTAGGAATCTTCTGCGTTGCTAGAAGTTGCTCCACAGTACGGGCCTTTGGCACAGAGATCTTGCTTTCATCGATGCCCAGCGAATTCGCGATTAGCTCTATTCCTTGCTTGCTTGGAGTATACATTGTGTGAATCCAGAGAACTTTATTGTAGTTGCCGATGTCCGAGATAGCTTCCGGGAGGGTAACCTGCAGACGTGGCTGCTTCTCTTTTATGGCTGCAATGTTCTTTCTGTATTTCTGGATTCCATCAGCAATCATTACGACAAACTTTCCTCCATAACCACCGAAGTTTGCCATCTGCATCACCGCGTAAAGCGCAAGGGCACTGCTTTCCCCTATGTCGTGACCTTTGTCTACGAAAAACTTCAGCAAACGTTTTGCCTGCCCAAAATCTACTTCATGTTGTCCCGCATATCGCTCAGGCTCGTAGAATTTCAATCCCAGCGCCTTTGCTTTCGTCCTTATTCCTGCAACATCTTGATTAGCAAGTGGAAAGACCACATGCAGCGACTTCTTTCCGTATTTCTCCATCAAGTATCTGCTCAGACCACCCGAGGTGCCGCCTGTACCAAAGGTGCAGATAATTCTGTAATCACCGAGCGAATGACCTTTTTCGCGCAATTGCTGGTCCAGCTCTGCGGCGGTCACAGTTCTGTGTGCCTCAATATTTAGTTCGTTGTCATATTGTTCTGGGCAGAAACCGCCGTAGATCTTCGCAAGAAGTTTTGCCAAGTTTATTATGTCCTGGCTCGCTAGAAGTGCTTGTACCTCAGAACTTGATCTATCGAAAATGTCGGCGTCGAACCCCAATTCAGAAAGCTGTGAGCGAATGTTCGAAGCGGTTGCTTTGGCGGCCAAAAGGTTGGTGTCGACATTCATTCCTGGAGCAGGGCAAATGTCCATGTCAAGATTTAAGATACGTGTTTTCTCGTTTCTCAACTCCTCGAACACTCCTTCCTGAAGCTTTCTAGAAACAAGCGTAACGACATCCAAGCCGAGCCTAGCGACCTGCCCAAGAGCAATCCCAAAGTTACCTGAAGTCGCTTCGAATATGGTCTGTCCACGCCTAAGCTTCCCTGTAGCAATAGCATCATGGATTATCTGGACTGCTGGCCTTACTTTGATCGAGCCTGCCAGCAAGTTCGAATCGAACTTGCCAAAAACTCGCAGATCTTTGTCGGCAAGATCCAGCCCGTACTCTTTTTTTGCACACTCCCTCAAAACTTCAGTAATGTCGATCAGGGGTGTTGCGTTGACAACCTTCACTTCATCTGGTTTTTCTTCTAGGTGAGGAACCTTGCTCCATATCTCTCGCTGAAAATGCTCAAGCAGAGAGCTGTCAATGTTACTGCCTTTATTCACTTCCTGCAACTTTCTCCACTGTGCTATCATGTGCAGTAAGGTCTTATAAAAGATATGATAGTCTTCCAATGGTTCTGGGCTGTTTTTGGGAAGCAAAGCTATCTTTAGCCCAAGTGCTGAAGCGGGTAAGTACTTCCAGCTTACATATTGGGAAATAATATTAACAATTCGCTACCCATGAAATGCACCTTAATGTTGATATATGGCGTTTCAAGATGGCTATAATTAGAACCGTATGCTAAGGTTTATGTATAAACATGATAGCTTTTTTAAAGAATTTGCAAAAAGGTGTGATGTATGAAGTGGAAGACTCTAGTGCATAATGGCGTAGCTTTCCCGCCTGAATACGAGCCAAGAGGTTTTCATATCAAGCTAAAAGGCAGGACTATTGCGTTGAATCCGCAGCAAGAAGAGATGGCCATTGCTTGGGCAAAGAAGAAGGACACGCCCTATGTTAAGGATCCTGTCTTTGCTGCAAATTTTGTGAAAGATTTTGTGAAACTCTTCCCTCCAGAATACAAAGACGTGAAGATAGATGACATCGATTTTAGCGAGATCAATGCGGTTGTTGACAAAGAGAAGAACGTTGTTCTTGACAAGGATGCAAAGAAGAAGCGTGCTGTCGAAAGGAAGAAGATCAGGGAGGAGATGAAGGGCAAGTACGGATGGGCTGAGGTTGAGGGTCAGAAATTTGACGTTGCAAACTGGTTGGTCGAACCTCCAGGCATATTCATAGGCAGGGGCAATCATCCACTTCGAGGGAAGTGGAAGCCTAGGGTTTATCACAAAGACATAACGCTCAATCTAGGCGAAGATGCCCCAGCTCCAAAGGGCGATTGGGGGAAGATAGTTCATGACCAGGATTCAATGTGGCTGGCCAGATGGGTCGACAAATTAACAGACAAAGAGAAGTATGTATGGTTGTCGGATGCAGCAACGCTGAGGCAGGAGCGAGACAAGGCAAAGTACGATAAAGGGAACAAGTTGGGTGAGCAGATCGACAAAGTCATAGCAAAGATCTATCAGGCAATGGAATCTAGATTTGAAGCAAAGGATGGTTGCTACGACGTGCTTCCTCATATACAAACTGGCAATGAGGGTTGGTGACGAAAAAGATCCAGACGAAGCAGATACTGTTGGTGCGTCAACGCTAAGAGTCGAGCATATCAAGCTCAACGGCCGTGCAATCGAGTTTGATTTTCTAGGCAAGGACAGCGTAAGATGGCAGAAGAGCGTCGATCTAAATGGCAAGGATCAAATAGTATACAAAAACATGCAGGAATTCGTTAAAGGTAAGAAACCCACTGACCTTGTATTCTCTGGCATAACCTCTAGGACAGTTAATGATTTCTTTAGCAGTATAATGAAAGGATTGACTGCAAAGGTCTTTAGAACTTATCTTGCCACTGAAGTCGTTACAAAGTATCTCTCTAAGGTAGATGGACAGATTGCACAGAATTCAGAATTTGTGAAGATCTACCACGCGAAGATGGCAAACCTTCAGGCTGCCATAACATGCAACCATAAACGTGCACCTCCGAAGAATTATGAACAATCGCTGGAGAAGAAGAAAGCTATGCTGGAGAAAATAAAGGAAAGTAAACCTAAAACGGATAAGCAAGGTGTAAAGCTTAAAGAAAGAGAGGAGAAGGTAAAACTTCAGCTCGAACTAGCCATAAACACGAAGGACTACAACCTTGGTACCTCGCTGCGCAACTATATCGATCCAAGAGTTTACAAGTCTTGGTCTGATCATGTGAGCCTTGACTGGACTAAAATCTACACAACAGCATTGCAGAGAAAGTTCATGTGGGTAAACAAGTCAGCTCCGAGCTGGCAGAAGATAGTTGTGGTTAAGAGTACACATTAGTAAAAACTACTCTCTTGAACTCATAAGACTTATATCATCTTGGACAAAAGAAGCAAATGTGTTGGTTGGGCTATACTCTACTGTGAAGAGTATTTTGTATCTTATGGTGTTGACAGATTATGAAATTTGATCTTTGCATAAAGACGCTAACATTTTTGCTGATAATTTCTACTTTCAATGAAGCGTGGGGGCAGGACTATACTCCAGAGTCACTTCTCGTTACGCTCTTCACCGATGGCAAGGCGCTCATAGAGTACAGGTTAAGCACCGATGTTACCGTGCCTACGATCAACGTTCCATTATTCGGAACAATATTCGAGCAGGTGATCGTCATTGATGACAGAAACCAGCCTGTGGATAATAGGATTGAGGGAAATGATCTTGTAGTAGATACTTTTGGTGCTTCAGATGTGTTGATCACATATACAGCACCCGATCTTGTTAGCAAGACAGGCAGGCTTTGGACCTTTGCGATCGATTCTCCATTAGATGTATCGATAAAGTTACCAGGAGACAGCACAATAATTGGAATGAACCAGATACCCAGCTCTATAAGGCCATCTGAAGAGGAGTATCTTGTAGTGATGCCTTCAGGGCATACCGAAGTGAGTTACGTCATAGGTGCACTAGGCACAAAGGAGCATGCTAATGCCGCTATAAGCGAGGCCGAAAAAAGAATATCGGATCTTAAAGCAAATGGCATAGTCGTTTCTGCAGCTGAGATCAAGTTAGAGGAAGCAAGGAAAGCCTTTGAAGGTTCCAAATACAGTGACGCAGAGAAACTTGCGAATGACGCAAAGACGCTAGCAAACACAGCGAGCCAAAATGCAAAACTGGTTACTTCGGCTATAAATGATGCTGAAACTAGCATAGAAGAGGCTACCAATGAAGGCATTCCAGTTACAGAAGCCCAACAATTGCTTAGCAGGGCTAAAGAAGAGTATGGAAAGGGGAATTATCAAGAAGCGCTCACTTTAGCAGAAGAGGCAAAGACTGCTGCTGTTGATGCGATAAACTCACAGCCAGAAAGAGAACAGAACCAAATTTACCTGCTTGCTGGTGGGATTGCAGCTGCGGCTGGTGGTGCAGGTGCTGCGATGTATATGCGCTCAAGAAAGAAGACCAGTGTAGCTGAACAATTAGAACGCGTGGAACACATAGTAAAGGAAAAGCGTGTTATAGATCTGAATAAAATATTTAGCGAAAGACCTTACTTGCGACAGGAAGACAAGGATACAGTAAACTATCTTGCAGAAAAAGGAGGTGAAGCTTTTGAGAGCGAGATCAGAGATAAGTTCCAGCTGCCCAAGACAACTGTATGGAGATTGGTAAAACGCCTTGAACGAGAAGATCTTGTGGAAGTGAAGAAAGCTGGCGGACAGAATCTTATCATGATAAAAGAACAATTTACAAGAACAGATCAACCAACTTCTCAATGATCAGGAAAGTAAATTAATGCTAACGAAGTTGACAAAAATGGCTAATTATCAACCAAGATTAGATTCGGACTAAAAATATCACCAGAGAAGATTATGCCCTTTATGGTCAGGTCGCGCAGATAGGTTTGCATAATGTTATAATATGTTTGGACAATCTTCATATAACTAAATTCAAACTTGAACTTTCTGTACCATCTGCTTTACGCCAAATTATACCGCACCAGTTCCTCTTCTCTTGCTCCCTATATCCACAGCATCGTCTACTGTAGAAATGAATATCTTACCATCTCCAGGTGAATTCGTGCTTGCCACACTCAAAATAGCAGTTACTACTGCTTCAACTTTTGAATCATCCACGACGGTCATTATGCTTGTTCTGGTATGAAATTGTGGAATATAATAACCTCTAGCGTATCCAGCTTCTCTCTTGCCCGCACCCCTACCCTTTCCATTTTCAACCATTACCCCACTGACACCAGCACTCTTCAATGCATTATTAACGGCATTTAGCTTTTCAGGTGCAATTATAGCTTCAACTTTTTTCATCTTACTGTATGTGTAAATCGATAAAATAAAAACCTTTCCGAAAGAATCTGGCAATTAAAACTAAATTATCATTTACTGATTGTTAATCATAGTAGAGAGCTATCTACACTGATACAATCTTTACGAAGGAATTCTTTCCATTGTTTCTCTTCCTCATTCCAAACAAAAAGAACATTGATGTAACTGTACTCTATACCACGCCTTACGAATTGACAAAGAAGCTCTGCACGCATTGAGTCTTCGTTAAGCATAACTGCTAGATGGTCACGATCCTTCAAGTCTGATACGAAGTTATTCATGGAAAGCATATTACTCCATGATGAATCACTAAAACGTAAGGAGATATTCTAAACGATAGCATGCAATTGTAGTTGAATGTAATTATCCTTGCGCGCTAGATAATGTTGTAAAAATTGCACGAAAATATTATGAACTTGCACGTATTGCATCTACGTGTTTGTTATTCTGAAAATCCTTACCAGAGTATTGCGTTTCTCAAACTCATTTAAATCCTCAAGAGGCACTTACCGTCAGACATATTCCTTATGAACTCCCGGAAATTCTCGTAATTTAATTTTTATATGTATGAACAATCATACAAGAACTGTAGTTGAGAAGAGTGACCCCAATCGGAGAAAAGATTGACGATGCATCCAAGAAAAATACACCTCCAGTAAATCCCCTTGCCAACGAACTACCATGGTGGTACGAGACCTACAAACGAATCAAATTAGTTCCTTGGTGGTTTGTCTACAAGATTGGTATCGCTGAAGAGGCTGCTCTCAAAGATAAGATAGTTCAACTGGGTGCTAACATGGGACTGCGACACAAGTGGCTTGAGAGGATTATACAACATGCTGTTTCTGAATTTTCAAAGAAGGGACTGGGCTCTGACTATTATGGTTATCACAATATAAATCACGAGCTTGAGGTTGCTTACGCCACTTTGCTTGCGGCAAACGGACAAACAGGAGAAAACAAATTCAGTCATGAGGACATAAAATATCTCTTTGTAGCTGCCCTATTTCATGACTACGATCCCTTGAAGGAGTTTGATAAACCACATGAAGATTCTGTCGAGTGGTTTGTAAGAAATGACCACAAAATAAGGAAGTTTATCAGCGATGTGGGTATAAACATAGATATTGTAATAGCGATGATACACAGAACTGCATTCCCGTTCAAGGGTGAAATAGCTGACCATGCAAGGAAGAGAATGTATGAATTATTTACAGGTGCTGGAATTCCTCTAGATGATATTGAAACACGGATGCACTACGAAGACCTTGGGTGGTTTTTGTCTGTTGCAGATCGCATAGCGGGTTACGCTTTGGGCGACTTTCAGCATGCTAAAGAACTTGCACGACGCAATGCCCATGCTTTAGGATGGCATCCGTCGATCATAAATGAGGAGTCTGTAAAGTACTTTAGTGCATTGAAGGACGAGAGGTCAATGGTTGAGCGTGTCTTACAGCATCTGCCTGATGATTGCTATAAAAACTTCTATGACAATGTTCAGGCTTTTAGAGAATCTTGGGAAGAGGAGATAGGTGTGAGAAACGCACTTAAGAGAAAAGAACTGAGGATCGTACCAGTAGTAGAAAAAATTGAAAATGACCTAGATCCATTCGTGAAAAAATCTGTGTTGGATATGTATCGGGAATTACCTATTCCTTTACGAATTGATGCAGAAAATTTTAGAAAATCATTCTCTTATAGAGATATGATCTTAGTGACACTAAGGATCGATGATGCACAAGGCAATGTTCTTGGTTATGCGAAGGGCGGATCTCTGGAGAATTACAAACTTAGGCGCGGTACAAATGACGAAAATAAGAGCAAGAAAAATAGTGTCTATCTGGAACCAATTGGTATCAAATCGACTTACTGGGGCGGTGCAGGTGGTCACCATCTCAGATTGCGGTTTCTAAATGAGGCGAAGCTTCGTGGGTACTCCTTCGTAACCGGCTACGCACACCGTAATGTGATAATGCAGAGAATAAACAGGGGTGAAAGCATAGAGATCGTGCAAAAATATGATCCAGACAAACTAGATTACTACCGTTATCATCTAATTAACCTAGTTCATCACGATTTTCATCCGTACGAAGCCTCCTTACCACTCCAACACTGATAAAGCCTTACTTTCATTGTCTGAAGCCTTGATGTTCTTTGCTATCGATCTTGGTTGCCCCTCAATACTTGTTAGAATGTCTTGAGGAGCAATCAGAAGCAGTTTAAAGCGTCCGAACAACCGACGTGCGTGGAGAGATTCGAACCCTAGTATCTCGTGGGTTCATACAAAAAATTGGTTTACTCGGATCACTTGCTACGTAAGAATCAGAAGTTGCAGGACTAGTACTACTGCGAAAAATTGTTTCCGTATTAATCAACTCTTCAATTCTGCATTTGATTAACTGTGTGAGAAACTAACAGTAGGATGTTTCTGACCCAGATTATCAAAGACAACAAAATGAATTTATGCTGGGCAAAATAGCGATATGCGTGCCGGGAGGCGATTGCCGGGGTACAAGTGCTCGAAAGCTCAGCCTGGTTAGAGCGCCAGTCCTCCCAATAGGGGCTAAACTCATAATCTGGAGGTCGCGGGATCGAATCCCGTCCCCGGCATACATTACTAATTCTCTCAACCCGGAAGTCAATCCAGAATCACTATGGAGTCAATGCGTTTGATAAATTCAATTATATATCAGTATAATGATATCGGTTTGGGGCGTTGGTGTATGCTGAATAAGAAATATGCTTCCTTTGCTTTGCTTTCTATTCTTGTAGTTAGCCTTGCTGCGACTGGTTTATCTAATCAAGCTTATGCTGTTGCTACTCTAACTGTATCTCCTACAAGCGGCCCTCCTGGCACCAGTGTCACGGTGACAGGCTCTGGATTTCCGCCAAGCACATTTGTTGATCTTCTATTCGACAACTCTGCTCAGACTAACGCAACTGCAAATTCAGGTGGCACATTTACTAAATCGATGATCATACCGTCTAGTGCGACTGTTGGTGCACATAAGATCAAAGCTACGTTTGGCGCTAGCGAGATACCTGAAACCCCATTCACTGTTACTTCTTCGACAGCTACAATAACTCTGTCTCCTATCAGCGGACCTCCCGGTTCATCAGTAACTGTTTCTGGTTCCAACTTCCCAGTTAGTACTTCTATAACTGTAAAGTTCGACAGCAATACGATTGCTACAATTCCTTCAACGATAACATCAAGTACATCGGGCACTTTCAGTGCGTCCTTTACAGTCCCCTCAGGTTCTTCGCCGGGCAGTCATACGGTAACAGCTACTGGTGGTACCAGCACGGCAACTGCGACCTTTACTGTAGGCGGAACGGTAACGATATCTCCAATCTCTGGCATTGTAGGCACTACGATTACCGTATCAGGTTCTGGTTTTGGTGCAAGCAAGACAATAACGGTAAAGTTCGACAGCACTACGGTTACGACGAATCCTGCAACAGTAACAACTACCGCATCAGGATTATTTAGTTCTGTAACTTTTGCAGTCCCTTCAGGCGTATCAGCAGGTAGTCATACTGTTTCTGCAACAGATGGAACCCTCACAGGATCTGCAACCTTTACTGCAAACCCATCAGCAACCATAACACTGACTCCAACGTCTGGAGGAGTTAGCACTTCGGTCTCTATTTCAGGTTCAGGATTTACTGCGAGCAGTAGCATAACCGTAAAGTTTGATGCTACTACAATAACAACCACACCGTCAAGCATAACAACAAGCACATCAGGTGCGTTCTCCGCAGCTATAACTATACCCAGCACGGCAGCTGTTGGCAGTCATACTATAACTGCTACTGATAGTGCTAGCAAAACATCATCTGCTTCCTTCAGCGTAATCATACCTGCTACGCTTACACTTTCTCCAAGTGCAGGTCAACCTAGCGCGACAGTCGCAATAACAGGCTCTAGTTTTAATTCCAACAGCGCGATAACTGTAAAGTTCGACAGTACAACGCTTACAACGACACCTTCACCTTTAACTGCGACCGCATCGGGCACGTTCTCGGCAACTATTACAATTCCAAGTAGTGCGAGTACTGGCAGCCATACAATAGCGGCCACAGATGCTTCTGGAAAGAGTGGGTCTGCAACGTTCACCGTAAGTCTGGGCCCTGTAGTGATATTGAATCCGGCAAACGGAATTACTGGAACCGAAGTGACAGTAACAGGTTCTAACTTTACTATAAACACATCAGCATTAATCAAGTTTGGCAAGATAGTAGTTCCTACAGAACCTCCAAAAATTGTCATAGGAGCTGCTGGTACTTTTTCAACAAAGTTTCTCGTTCCTGCAGGAGTTGCCTTAGGAAATCATATAGTAAATGTTAAAGATGACAAAGGTAGACAAGGCAATGCAACATTTACAGTCATGAGTTCGATATTGGCATCCATTACACTATCTTCCACAACGCTAACACCTGGCTCGACGATAACGGTAACTGGTTCGAACTTTGCTCCCAATGTAATCATCACCGTAAAGTTGGATGGAAATGTCATGCTAACGGAAAGAAGTTCGCAAACAGGTACGTTTACTGCCTTTTTCTCAATTCCAACTTCAGTGGCATTGGGAGGGCATACGATATCTGCTGAAGACGGAGCGAAGACTGCAAGTGTGGCATTTACTGTGGCGACTCAAACTTCGCAGGCATCGATCACCTTGTCTCCCACAAGTGCTACCGCTGGATCATCTGTGACAGTCTCTGGTACTGGTTTTGCTCCTACAAGTACTGTAACGATAAAATTGGACGGTAACACACTGGCTACAAGTATATCAAATTCAGCGGGTTCATTCATTGCAACCATTAATACCCCGCTGACAACGAGTCAGGGTTCTCATACAGTATCTGCAAGCGATGGGACAAATTCTTCATCTGCTACTCTTTCGATAACACTGCAGACCCCGCCTCAGACTGCGAAAGTAACACTTTCATCTGTTAAATTCGTTGATCCCACTGGAGCATCGGTGTCCAGACCCAGCGAGGGCGAGCAGGTCTTAATTCAGTCAGATGTCAAGAATAACTTGGAAGCTGATCAGCAATTTGTTTACATAGTGCAGGTGAAGGATTCATCGGGTGTTACTGTCATGATCTCATGGATGAGTGGTACCCTTCCAGCTGGTAAACAGTACGCTGTAGCTCAGTCATGGTTAGCTGAAGATGAAGGTAGCTACAGTGTCGATGTATTCGTCTGGCAGAGCATTTTAAATCCTGTAGTGTTAGCTCCAACATCTAAAACGTCGATTACCGTATCATGATATCGTGCTGACTAGTCTACCGTAACATTCACTTTTCTTACAGGAGATAATGGGGAAGGTGTGTCAAGGTTTTGCCATGCGAATATTTCGATTGAGTGTCTGCCCTTCTTCGTTGCCTGCCAATCAATCGATGGCGTAATTGATTCCTCCGGTCCTACGGTTTGTGTAACATATTCCAAGAACTGCGTCAAACCGTCTTCATCAGTATCCTGAACTATGAACGCGAATGTCAATGATTCTGTCGTGTTGTTGTAAACCTTGCTCTGTATCTTATATAATTTGACGGATTTTGCTATATCTACTTTCTTGCCGTTTTCATCAACCAGCTTGTATTCTGTATGCACGACCCTGTCTGTACCGATAACTTCCATAATATCTCCGATGTTTGTACTAGCCTTGATTGAAAGCGTTTTGTCTGTAGAACCAGATCCCTGTAACGCTGACAAAGGTACTGTCTCATCATTATAAACAGCAGTTACCACGTCGCCAGATTTTACCGGTACCTCTCTTGCCTTGGCTGATTGGTCGATATCTACTAATAATATTTCACCTTCAAATACACCAGAATTAACATCGTTCTCCCTCAGATCTGCCTGCAGCTTTGCGTTGCCGATCAAAAGTTGCACGTGAGCAGGCTCACTAATATCAGCATCTTTGCCAATATCTGGATCTATCAGGTGCAGCTTTGCCTTCTCTCCTGCAACATACCTAGCCTTGTCCCAGAACAGCTTCCCTACATGGTACTCTATGGGAATAGTGGCTGTAACGGCTGCATAGCTGATGATGAGCGAGTCGCCAACATCGATCTTCATGGTACCGTCCTTGGGGCCTACGCCTCCGTCTTTCCCAGCGCTTCCCTGAAGATCTATGTATCCCGTAAAGATGCTTGTGTCTACCCCGGTTTCAACGAGCTTGTAACTTGTAATTCCAACGGCTGCAGACTCTCTCTTGGCGCTGATGAAGATAACATCGCTCCTGAAGATATCGACGTTTCCCTCAGGAGAAGTGATAATCATTTCTACCCTGTCATATGGATGATAGCTGCCCTTGTTTAGCTCAAGTTTTGTAGAACCCTTCTCGACTACGGTAGGCGCTTCCGGCGAAGGCGTGGGTTGTATTGGTGTAGTATCAATGTCGGAACGTATCACAGCAGTGGAATCGAACTGCTGAACATTTGATGATGAATCTCTAACGTCAACATAGTTTGCCTGTATGTCTGACTTTATCGTCCTGATTATAGAACCATCCTCGAGCAGAACCCTTTCTGGCAAGGTTATCTGGGCCTTGAATGTAGAAGTATTGGGTCCAGTTTCTCTTAGCGTGGCTTCAACAAAGTTCACCAAACATTCCTTCGGAATTGGTGTAAGTGTCTGACATTGCGTGTCGGCTCTTTTCTTGTCGAACTCGAAGAAGAAGAATCCGTCCTGCGGTATTGAATATTGTTCTATCGCGTCTGGCTTTCTGTTTAGATCCTCATCCACAACGGTAAGAATTGCTACCTGATTGAACCTGTACTGTTCTCTGTCCCATGCCACGGTTGGATCTCTGGTTTCATAGATGAAGGTCGCAGATACCTGCCTGAATGCGCCGTTAACATCAAGATCTGTATATGCTAGAGTCAATCTGGTTGGAGGTATGAACCTGTTGGGGAGCCATATCTTCAGTGGATCTCCTGTTTCAACTATTTCTCCCAGTATCCTTTGAACGGTATCGCTTTGCAGAACGGTCATAAGGTCAGCCCTTCCGTTAAAAGTGCCAGAGTTTTCGTTTATCTCATCTAGCTCAAGCCTGTAGACAAGATTTTCAAAAGCAGTAAGACTAATGTCGTCTATGCCAGAACCCATTGCTCGCACAACTCCCAGACCACCTACATCCAGGACCGCAACGTGCGATGCAGCCGTAATAGGAACAGGTTGGTTTGCACTGTCGGTAATAATTACCGTGAACTTCAACAAAACATTGTTAAGATTCGTCGCTGGAGGAAATGCATCAACAAGATCAATAACCCTGAAGCTTCCTGTGCCAGAAATCTCTGTCAG
>Ga0247727_10015370_pt1 | contig 12566 bp, 11 predicted proteins | sample WisWelCaveWW1625_FD_202498 | JGI IMG/M metagenome (GOLD analysis project Ga0247727, IMG submission 202498) | Biofilm microbial communities from Wishing Well Cave, Virginia, United States - WW16-25 | ecosystem: Environmental > Aquatic > Deep subsurface > Groundwater > Cave microbial mat | place... | reverse complement strand
ACCTTGACAAGTATTTGAAGTAGATGGAGCCCTCAACACGCTCGCCGGTTTCCCAGCCTCAGAACTCCTATAGCAGGGTAGCAGCCTTTCAGAAGTGTTTGAGGGACAAGGATCTTACTGGACGGCGCTGTTAAATAATTATTGCTAATTTGAAGCGCTCCTGCTAACCTTGTTCTATGCCGGCCGCTAACCCATTGCTCGACCATCTTGGCCCCCTCGTGCAGCGCCTGGAGGTCATCGATGCCGACGATCACCGCAGCATCTTCCTCAACGGCTATCTGGTCGCCCGCTACGTCTGCGACGACAAAACCACCGAGCGGGTCATGGTCACCCAACTGGCCGAAGTGCTGCCGCTGCCCGACCGCCAGATCGCGGCGGGTTTCCAGTTACACCCGGTGACCGTGAGTCGCTTCCGCGGCTTGGCCCGCCGGGGCGGAGCCGCCGCCCTGCTGCCGCTCAAAACCGGCCCCCAGAAGCCCAGCAAGATGAACCCGAAGCTGAAAGCCCGCTGCCGGGCGCTGCGTGCCGAGGGACTGTCGTCGCGAGCCATCGCCGAGCAAGTGTCCCGCGGCAACCGGCGCATTTCTCACGTCACCGTGGCGGCTTTGTTCAAGGGCGAGTCCACCCAGTCGCAGCAGCAAACCCTGCTCCCGGAACCCCTGCCGCAAGAACCCCTGCCGCAGGAACCTCTGCCGCAGGAACCTCTGCCGCAGCAAACCCTGCCGCAGCAAACCCTGCCGCAGCAAACCCTGCCGCCGCAAACCCCGGTGCTCGAGGAGGCCGACACTGCTCTGGCGGCCCCAGCGGCCGACTTCAGCGAGGGCCGGTGGACGCGGTATGCGGGGGCGCTGATGCTATACGCAGCTTTGGGACGGCTGGGCTTATGGGACGTCTTGCGCAACCTGGGCGCCAGCGTGGGTGCGGCGCGGCGATGGGGATGGGCCCAGACGGTGGCGGCCATCGTGTTCTGCTTCGCCCTGCGCTTCCGTTCCCTGGAGGACTGGAAGAACGGTCTACGGGGAGACGTGGGCGTGCTGATGGGCGAACCGACCGCTCCGTCGGTGTTGAGCCTGCGGACCAAGGTGAAGGCACTGGCCGAGAGCGTGGATCCGCTGGCCGTCTCGCGGGAGATGTTCCGGCGCTACCTGACCCTGGAACCAGTCTGGGAAGGGCTCTACTACCTAGACGGACATTTCTGCCCCTACTACGGCCAGCAGCCGACGCCACGGGGATGGGATGCCAAGCGCCGCTTGGCAGTGAAGGGACACACCGACGTTTATGTCCACGATGCCCGAGGGCGATCGCTGTTTTTCTTCTCCCAGCCTCTGAACGACTCGCTGGCTCGCGCCATCCCCGGCGCGGTCGCCGAGATCCGCCGCGCTCAGGGGCCGGAACCCTTCACGTTGGTTTTCGACCGGGGGGGTTACAGCGGGGAGGCGTTCCGCTTCCTGCAAGCCGAGGGCATCGGCTTTATCACTTACCTGAAGGGCCGAAGTGCACGCCGGCGGTATGACAGGAAGCGATTCCAGCCCGGCTGGTTCTCCTTCGAAGGCCAACGGCACAGCTACAAGCTGTTTGAGAAGAAGACCCGTGTGCGACGGGTCGGCTCGATTCGAACGATCCTGTTTCTGGGCGACGAGGAACAGCAGATTCCCGTGCTGACCAACCTGGCGACCACGGCCAGGGCGGCCAAGCTGGTCCACTGCCTGCGGCTGCGCTGGCGACAGGAGAACAGCTTCAAGTTCCTTTCGGAAAACTACGCTATCGACCAAATCATCCAGTACGGAGCCGACCCGGAGAGCGAAGACCGCCTGATCCCCAACCCCAAACGCAAGCTGCTCAAGGATCAACTTCGCAGCCTGACGCAACAGATCCAGGCTCTGGAGGCACAACTGGGCCGCGCCTTGGAAGCCAACCACGAGAGCCGACGCCCCACCGCCCGCGGCCTGAAGATCGCCCATGGCCGCCTCCGGCGGGACATCGCCGAAAAACGACAAGCCCTCGCCCGCCTGGAAAACCGCCTGCGCCACACGCCCAGCCAGATCTCGGCCCAGAAGGCCGACAAGACTCGCATGCTGCTGCGCGAGGATCGCCGCCTGATGGTCAACGCCTTGAAACTAGCCGCCTGCAACGCCGAGCGAATGCTCGCTCTGCGGTTCGATCAGTCCTACCAGCGGCCCCAGGATGCCTTCAGTGTATTTCGTTCCCTGCTCCAGCTTCCCGGTTTCGTCCGCGTCGCCGGTCCCCATCAGGTCGAGGTTCGCCTTCGCCGACCCGACTCCGACAAGGTGGCACGGGCCCTCGAAACGCTCCTGGCTGACTTGAACCAGGAAAGCCCCCGCATGCTTGGCGACGGTCCGATCCTCACCTTTCACCTCGCCGGCGTTAGCCAAAACACCCCGTCGCAGGACGGGCTACTATAGGAGTTCTGAGGCTGGATGAGTGCAGCAACGGCTGGCCGTGCCACGGGGAAGCAGGCTCGGCACTGGAATCGGCCCAGCCGGGTGGAATTGCAGCGCCAAATCGAGCGGCTGCAGCGGGAGAATGAAAGACTCAGAGAGCAGGTAGCCCAACGCGACCAGCAGATTGCCGAACGCGACCAGCAGATTGCCGATGCCGAGAAGCAGATTGCCGATGCCGAGAAGCAGATCGGGGATCTGGAGCGGCAACTGGCAGCCTGGAAGCGGAATTCAGTCAACTCATCGAAGCCTCCGTCCTCGGATGGACTAGCTAAGCTAGCCTGGCAACACTGGTGCGGACTGAGCGTGTCGCAATCTGGGTTGCTGATTTGCACCAAAAGACCAGGATAACGGCACGTGCAATCAATGCCCGCTGTCTGCCTATATCCCTATCTGAACAAGGAGATTAACAAATGATGAAAAAATGGCTCGGCATGCTCGCGCTATTGACTATTTCGCTGGCCCCGTCCATGAACGCCCAGTCAGCCTGGAATTCGACGGAAGAGTTCCGCGCTGAGTACATGAGATTTCTTGACGCGCTTTCCCAGCGCGTGCCGTCATCGGACGAGAGCACTTGGGCTGTAGATTGGCGGCGGAAGATTTCGGACATTCGGCAACAGGTCAACGGTCTTCCCTATCCGACGCTGGATCAATTCAGTAAGATCACGGACCGTCAGGCGTTCACGAAGATGGTTGACGGACTGGCCGCCGGAGACAGCTTTACAAGGAGCGAAAAGTCTCCCGGTCCACCACGGGTCGGGGCCGCCATTGTGCCCCCCGACTTTTCCGGCGCCGTGGCGGGCACAACCTGTTCCACATCACCCACATCGGCGGTAGATATTGACGCCGAGATGACCGGCTTGGTTGTGGCCCGCGTGGCCGCGACAGTTGCGGAGGCTGCTTGCGCATCGCTCGTGGTAATCGCGGGCGTGGGAACCAATGTCCCTTTCTGTGTTGCTTACGGAATCGCGAGGGCGGTAGAGGAAGCTGTGGACACCTTGATCGATCGCCAGGAATCTTGCAACGCCCTCCTCGATCGCGCGAAGGCCGACGCCACCTTGGGTGATGTCATCAATGTCCACAGTGACGTTGGAGCGCTCGCGGCGCTGTTCGCCAGTTTGACCGGTCAGATTTCCGAGGCCACGGCGTTATTGCGCGCCCAGTTGAAGCAAGTGATGAAGTTGCAACTGACACCGGAGGGACGGCGCCAGATAGTCCCTGCGATTCTAACTTGCACGGGCGCCAATTGTCCTAACGTCCTGGCGAGTTGCCCGGCGGCTGGCTGCTCTTGGAATAACGTCGGACCTCTCCCCTAGAGCGGCGAAACACCGGAACACAACGAGACGGATGGCCTTCGCTACACGCAGGCGCCCCAACGCTAAGCGTGCAGCGGAGGACGCCTGTTTCATCCAGCGGGGCACGTCTGAGGAGACTCCGGCTTATGTTGAGTAAGCACGCCTTTTTGTCCGCGATAGTTCTTGTTGCCAGCTTCTCCAACGTTTGTTTCGCACAAAGCGATGTCCAACCCAGATGGACGGGTTCCACAACAACAAAAGTGAAACCCGAGATGAGGCAGAAGTTCGAGGGGTATCTCAAGCAGTTGATGGCAGCTTACAAGAAGGCCGGGACTCCGTGGTTTCTTACGTTGGAGAACTTTGCCGGTGACACGACGGAATATACAACGGTCGTGCCAGTCATGAAGTTCGGCGATCTCGACGGCCCTTCCGTTGTCATGAAAGTGCTGGGGGAAGAGGGATGGAAACATCTGTCCCGCAACATCGCTCGCTGCTACACCGCGCAGACTCGCCAGTATGCGACGCCGCAGACTGAGCTCGAAATCAATAAGACGGACGTGCCGATGGGGATCTACTGGGTGGAGACGACTACGCTGGTAGCGCCAGGCAAGATGGGCGACTACCTGAACTGGCTCAAGGACGACTACCGTCCGGCGCTGGAAAAGGCCGGCGTGGCGCACTTCCAGGTCTCGCGGCCGATCTTCGGCGCCGTCGCCGGTGAGATCGTGACAACGCGAATGCTCAAGAACCTCGCGGAAATCGACGAGGGGCCGGTCCTGAGCAAAGCGCTGAACGATGAAGAGGCTCGCGCCGTCAATGCCAGGTCCGTGGCGCTCGTGAGCTCTTCGAATACGAGGATCGTCCGGGTGCGAACTGATTTGAGCTATTCAGCGGGCAAGTGACATCTCAGACTAGTGCTATCGCCCGCGCGGCGGCGTCATGCAAATGAAGCCCTTCGATCTTCTTCGGCAGCACCAGCCGCCGCCACAGGTTCCCCAAGTTGTAGGCGATCAGGCTGAACAAGAGCCGCACCTGGTTGGACCGGAACAGGTGACAACTCAGCCGCGTCATCTTCACCGCCTTGCTTGCCTTCCTTGATCCACTGCTCTGCCGTCCCCCGCTTCGGGTGATAGCAGGTGGACTCGAAGTGGCCGTTGTAGGCGCTCTGCTCCTGCTCGCCGTAGACCGCAATCTCCGTGCTGTCCATGTCCAGTACCACCCGCTGCGCCGACTCGATGGCTTCCGCCTTGGCGATCAGCTCTCGGTTGATCGAAGCCAGGCCAGTGAGGTTTCCTTCTTGGGTAAGCAAGTCCGTCTCGAATGATTGCAACCGAGAAGTCAGCGCCGCCCCACGTTCCCAGATCTTCTCCGAACCGATCAGCCGGAACGTCGGATCTTGCGAGAGCCGCTCGGCATCGTTCTACAACCTGCGCCAAGATCCAGATAGATATGGGCGACCCGGGCGAGAATGCGGTCGGTCCCCTCATCAAGGACCGCTGCAGGAACCAGCAGGCTCAGCGCCAGATAGGCTTCCCCTTCGAAATCGAAGAAGTGGCCGGGATGGGTGAGGAGGCCATCCTTTTCCAGAAGGTCCTCGGCCCACTGCTGGTCGGTCCGCACCCGCGGCAGACGGAGGACGACCGACCAGCCGCCCTCCAGCTCCAGCCGGCTGCAGAGCGACTGCCGGGCCAGTTTGGCGTCGAGGCGGCGCAGGTTCTCGAACAGGCGCTCCCGGATCCGGCGCTGGATCGGTTCGCGGCAGGCGAGCAGTTGTGGCAGCGCCCGCTGTGCCGGCGTTCCCACCGCTAGATATGTATCTAGAATGACTTCCAGGCGGTCGAGGGCCTCGCGCAGCAGAGCCGGGGGGCCGCTGGCGGCGATCCAGCCCACCTTCATCTGCGGCAGGGCGGCCGTCTTGGAAAGGCCGTTCAGGACGAAGGTCAGCGCTCCGGCCTCGCCGGCCAGGGTCCGGGCGCGGGCGGCCGCCTCGGGAAGGCAGTAATCCAGGAACACCTCGTCGACGATGAGGGCCAGCCCGCGACTGGCCGCGAACTCGATCAGCGCCGGGCGCTCGTCGGGCTGCAGCAGCGAGCCGGTGGGGTTGTTGGGCTGGATCACGACCAGGGCCCGCGCGCGATCGTCGGCGGCGCGCTCGAGCGAGGCGAAGTCGATCCGCCATCCCTGGTCGTACTCGATCCGGTAGGCGGCCAGCTCGAGGTCGTTCAGCCGGGACAGGAACTCGAGCAGCGGATAGCTGGGTTGCGGCGCCAGCACCCGGCTGCCGGGCTCGGCCAGCAGACGGAACAGGTGGGCGTAGGCTTCGCTGGTTCCAGAGGTCAGCAGGATCCGGTCCGGATGGACCGGCGCGCCCCAGGCCGCGTAGTACTCGGACACCGCGGCGCGGGCCTCGACCAGACCTCGCGGATCCGGGCTGTAGTCCAGGTCGCGCGGGTCGGCCAAGCACCGCAGGATCGCGTCGCGGTCATAGTCGAGTTGGCAGCGGGTGGGATTCGATTCGGTCAGGTCCAGGATCGCCAGACCCGCCCGGCGGCGCTCGCCGGCCAGTTGCGCCAGGCGGTTCGGGGCCAGGTTCCAGTCGGTGCGCGAGGCGAAGGGCTTCATCTGATAAGATGGCCGGCGATGAGCGAGCTGCCTTTCGAGGTAGTATGGCAGAAAGTGGCCGGGTTGGAGGGCGCCGTGTTCGCCGGCCCGAGGGGAACGGAGTTCAGCTACCGGTTCGAGAAGACTTACCTGGTGGTCAGCGCCGGCCAGCAGTCGATCGCGAGAACCTATTTCGAGAAGGTATACCGGCGCTGGCGGCAGAGCGCGGTCGAGGGCCAGCCGTCGCTGCCGGGTCAGAGCTATATCCTCGCCATACTCAAGGACGATCGGCTGGGGCTGTGTTAACGTGCGCGATGCGGACCGCTGGACATGGTCATGAAATGCTGGCTGGGAATTGATACGGGGACCGGCGGCACGCGCGCCTTGCTGGTGGAGGCGGGGGGGCGCGTGGCGGCCGGCTTCACCGCGCCCCACGAAGAGGTGCAGATGGCGCGGCCGCTGTGGGCCGAGCAACGGCCCCAGAACTGGTGGGAGGCGGCCCAGAGCGCCATTCGCGGCGTGCTCGGGCAGAGCGGGATCCGGGGGGAAGAAGTGGCCGGCGTCGGGCTCTCGGGCCAGATGCACGGGCTGGTTCTGCTGGATGCGCAGCACGAAGTGATCCGCCCGGCCATCATCTGGTGCGATCAGCGAAGCCAGGAGCAGGTGGAGGGCATCAACGCCCGGGTGGGCCCGGAGCGAGTGGTGGAGGCGACGGCGAATCCGGTTCTGACCGGCTTCACCGCGCCCAAGCTGCTCTGGGTGCGGGATCACGACCCGGCCTCCTTCGAGCGCGCGCGAAAGGTCCTGCTCCCCAAGGACTATATCCGGTTCCGGCTGACCGGCGAGTTCGCCAGCGAGGTCAGCGACGCTTCGGGGACGTCGCTATTCGACGTGGCGCGGCGGCGCTGGTCGCCGACCATGATCGAAGCCTTGCGCCTCGATGGGGACCTTCTGCCGCGCGTCGTGGAGTCGCCGGAGGTGACAGGGGGAATCTCGGCTCTGGCGGCGAAGGCGACCGGGCTGAAGGAGGGGACGCCGGTCGTGGGGGGCGCCGGCGATCAGGCTGCCAGCGCCGTGGGGAACGGGATCGTGAAGGCCGGCGTCGTCTCCTGCACGATCGGGACCTCCGGAGTCGTCTTCGCGCACCAGGACAAGCCGGCGTACGATCCGGGAGGCCGGGTCCACACGTTTTGTCACGCTGTGCCTGGCAAGTGGCACGTCATGGGCGTGACGCAGGGCGCGGGCCTGAGCCTGCAGTGGTTCCGGAACCGGCTGGCGCAGGACCTGGTTGGTGGCGGGGCCGATCCTTACGATCTGCTCACCGCCGAGGCCGCCCAGTCGCCGCCGGGAGCGCAGGGCTTGTTCTGGCTCCCTTATCTGATGGGGGAGCGCACGCCGCACCTCGATGCCGCCGCCCGCGGAGGCTGGATCGGCCTGACCGCCAAGCACACCCGCGCCGATCTGATTCGGGCGGTGCTGGAAGGGGTCTCCTACAGCTTGAAGGACTGCCTGTTGATCCTGGAATCCCTGGGGAATCCGGTGGTCGCCGTGCGGGCTTCCGGGGGCGGGGCGCGCAGCGCGTTCTGGCGCCAGATGCTGGCTGCTGTATTCTCGAGACCCATTGCCACGCTGGAAACCCAGGAAGGTTCCGCCTACGGGGTGGCGCTGCTGGCCATGGTGGGGGCCGGAGAGTACGGCACGGTGGAGGAGGCGTGCGCGACCGCCGTCCGGGAGGTGAGCCGCGCCGCGCCCGAGCCGGCTGCCGCCGCCGTTTACACTCGCGGATACTCTGTCTTCCGCGGCTTGTATCCGAGTCTGCGGGAATCGTTCCGGGCGATCCAGGCGATGGGGTGACCGGCGGCGCCGGATGGAACGGTATGAGACCGCTAGTAGCAGCTTGCGGGGCTAAAGCCCCGCGCGGGCTGAAGCCCGCCCCACTAGTACTTTGTCATTCCGATCAGAGTAGAAACAGACGAGGCTGCCGAGCCGGTCACCCCAGAACCGTTAGCAGATGTTGCAGAACGCGGGCCTGGTAGTGGTAGGAATTCAGGCCGGCGCCGTTGTAGCGCCGGATCGCGTAGGGCCAGTCGCAGCCCACCTTCTGGCGCGCCGGCACGCCGCGGTAAGTCCCCGTCTTGTAAATGGGAGTCGGCTGGCAGGTCTCCGGCGAGCCTGGAAATAACGGCGTGACGCCTTCCTGGATGTCCAGCAGACCGGCGTCGAGGGCGCATTGCCGGCAATCCCGCAGGAAACGCGGATCGCCGGCATCGAATTTGCAGGGCCGCAGCGCGCCGCGGCCGATCTCGGCGGTCCGGTCTTCGGCGCGTGTTCCGCGGGTCGGTCCGTTGACGAAGCGGTCGAATTTCTCCTTTAGCTCCCGGCCCGCCTTCAGCAGGTTCTTGCCGGGATCCAGCATGAAATCGGTCACCTCTTCCCGCCGGGGCGGATGATGGAACAGCGTGTACTGGCCCGCTCCGTAACCTCGGGAGGTGATGACGTGCTTTTCATCGGACCTGGCGTCCAGGCCGACGACGATGAAGGTGTCGTCATCGCCGGGGCCAGGCTCGTTGAAATGCCGCAGACCGCTCTCCTGCTTCAGGATGGCCAGCAGGAAGGGGATGGGGACCAGCTCGGGCGGCAGGGCCTGAATCCGTTCGACGATCCGGCGGTTTTCAGCGACCGGGTCCTGGACGAACGGCAGGGTCGGAACGGCGGGGCTCTCCAGCAGGTCGGAGATGCACTCCACCAGCGGCTGATCCGCCTCGCCGGTAATCCGGGGGGCGCGGTTGCGGTTGAAGTCCACGAGCCGGACCGAAGCGGCCCCGTCGCCGCCGGAGCTGGTTCCGTCGTTGCCGACCAGGTCGTGTTGGAGGGCCATAACGGCGCGCCTGGTGCCGGCGCCGAAGTGGCCGTCAATGCCGCTCTTGAGATACCCGAGGCGGCGGAGGTCGCGCTGCAGGTCGCGGATCTGCCGCTCGCTGGCGCGGCTGCCCCGGCTGTGGAGAACCAGGCCGGGCTGGCGGTAGCTCAACAGGGGCATGGCAGCTAAGCTACTAGACTCGCTCGCCGCGGATCAGGTCGGCATAGGATTCGCGCTCGCGGATCACGGTGAAGTCGCCGCCTCGGACCAGGACCTCGGCGGCGCGGGGCCGGGCGTTGTAGTTCGAGGAGAGGACAAAGCCGTAGGCGCCGGCGGCGCCAACCGCCAGCAGCTCGCCGGGCTCGACCGCGGGCAGGCGCCGGTCGCGAGCCAGGAAGTCTCCGGTCTCGCACACCGGCCCCACGATGTCGGCGGTCACCTGGGGACGATCGGAGACGGCTACCGGCACAATCTCATGATAGGAATCATACAGGGCGGGACGGATCAGGTCGTTCATGGCCGCGTCGACGATAACGAATTCCTTCGAGCCGCAGCGCTTGCGATAGAGCACCGTGGTCAGCAGCATGCCGGCCTGGGCGACGATGGAGCGTCCCGGCTCGAGCCGCAGGTGCAGGTTGCGCCCCTCGAGGCGGGCCAGCACCTCCCGCAGGTATTCGCCGATAGTGGGGGCGGCGTCTCCGGGGCGGTAGCCGACCCCCAGGCCTCCCCCGAGATCCAGATCGCGGATGGGGAGGCCGCGCGCCCGCAGCCTCTCGGCCAGAGCGATCAGCTTATCCAGGGCCTCCAGGAACGCCGGAATCTCCAGGATCTGGGAACCGATGTGACAACCGACGCCTCGCGCTTCCAGGTGAGGGAGCGCCGCGGCCCGTAGGTACAGGTCCTCGGCGGTGGCGATATCGACGCCGAATTTGTGCCGGCGCAGGCCGGTGGCAACGTGAGGGTGGGTGGCCGCGTTCACGTCGGGATTCACGCGCAGGGCCACCGGGGCGCGGAGGCCGCGGCAGGCTGCCCGCTGGTTGACCAGATCGAGCTCGGCCTCCGACTCGCAACTGAGAAGGGCGATGCCGGCGCGCAGGGCGTAGTCGATCTCCTGGGCCGTCTTGCCCACGCCGGAAAAGACGACGCGGCTCGCGTCGCCGCCCGCCTCGAGCACCCGAAACAGCTCTCCGCCGGAGACGATGTCAAAGCCGGCGCCCTCTCGGGCCAGCAGGCTCAGGATGCCCAGCGAGGAATTGGCTTTGACCGAGAAGTGAACGGTGTGGCTCGTCGGAGGCGAGGGAGGCGAGTAGGCGCGGTAGTTGTCGAGTATGACGCGGGCCGAGTAGACGTAGCAGGGAGTGCCCAGGCGAGAGGCGATGGCGGCGAGCGGCGTCTCCTCGCAGCACAGGCTGCCGGAATGGTAGAGGAAGCTCACCGCGGGCTCCGAGTCACGACGCCTTCAGGACCACGGCGGTCTGGTCGTCGAAGGGTGGCGCGCCGGCGGCGTGGTCGGCCGCGTCCTGAAAGATGCGTTCCAGCAGCTCGGAGGCGGCAAGCTGACGGTGGCGCTCGATCAGGCGGATCAAGCGCTCGCGGCCGTACTCGGCGCCGGCGCGGTCCCGGTTGTCGACGATCCCGTCGGAACAAGACACGAGGAGGTCGCCGGGGGCGAGAGTAACAACCATCTCGTCGTAGTCGGTGCCTGGCAGCAGGCCCAGTGGGATGCCCCCGACCTGGTGTTCGCCGACGCGCCCCTGGCTGGCGATCACGGGGAGCGGCATGCCGGAGTTGGCCAGCACCAGGGTGCGGGTTTCCGGGCGCCAATGGGCGCATAGCAGCGAGATGTAGTTGGCGTCGATCTTGCGCTCGAGCAGGGAGCGGTTGATGGCCCGCAGCAGGGCCGCCGGGGAGTGGTGCTGCTGGGCGAGCAGGCGCAGCAGTCCGGTGACCAACGAGGAGTAAAGCGCCGCCGCCGCTCCCTTGCCGCTGACGTCGCCGATGTGAATGCCCAGGTGGCGGTCGGGAAAAGTGGAGAAGTCGTAGAGATCGCCGCCGATCTGGCGCGCCGGCTGGCAGCGGGCGGCCACTTCCAGCCCCTCGGCCGGCGGGCAGCATTCGGGCCACAGGTGCTGCTGGAGCTGACGAGCCGCCTCCAGGTCGCTCTCCATGCGCGCTTCGCTGGCCGCCACCCGCTGGTAGAGCCGCGCGTTCTCGATGGCGATGGCCAACGGCGGGGCCAGCATGGACAGCGTCCGCGCGTGCTCCTCGGTGAAGTGGTTGACTCGCTCGCTCTCCAGATCCAGCACGCCGATCACCTGGTTGTTGGCGATCAGGGGCACGGCGATCTCCGAGAGGATGCCCTCGCTCAAGGCGATATAGCGTGGATCCTGGCCGGTGTCGGGGACCAGGACCGGCTGGCGCGATTCGGCCGCCGCTCCCACGATCCCTCTTCCCAGCGGGATGTTGTCGAGCTGCACGCGCCGGTCATAGCGGACGCTGATGTAGTGCTTCAGGACGTTGGCCACCGGCTCCAGCAGCAGGATGCTGAAGGCGTCGTGAGGGATGAGCTTCCGCGTTAGCACCGACACCTTCTTGAGCAGCGGGTCGAGCTCCAGGATGGAGGAGAACTCCCGGCCGATCTCGGCCATGGTGCGCAGGGTGCGGTTCTGGCGCACCGCCCGCCGGTAGAGCCGGGCGTTGTCGATGGCCAGAGCGACTCGCGAGGCGATCAGCTCGACGATGCCCTGCTGCTCGATGGTGAAGGCATGGAGACGGGTGGATTGAAGGTCGATCACTCCAACCACCTGGCCCCGCGCCACCATCGGCACCGCCAGCTCGGAGCGGGTCACGTCGAGCGCGTTCAGGTAACGCGGATCCCGGCGGACGTCGTGGACCAGCATGGGGCGCCGCTCGGCGGCGGCCGCTCCGCTGATCCCTTCGCCAACCCGGATGCGCATGTTCTGTATCACCGATTCCCGGTGGCCGATGGCGTACTGGATCTTCATCCGGTCGCCCTCGCCCACCAGCAGGATGGCCAAGATCTCGTAGTCGATCACCTGCTTGATCATCCCGGCCAGCTTGGGCAAGAGCCGGTCCAGCTCCAGGGTGGCGGCCGATACTTCCGACACCTCGAGCAGGAAGTCGAGCAGCTCGCTGCGACGCTTCAGCAGGCTGGGCCCGGGGTTGGTCATGAGCGCGCGGTCCCCGCGGCCTCCTCCAGAATCTTGACGCTGGCGCTGGCCCCGATGCGGGTGGCGCCGGCGGCGGACAGCTTTTGCAGGTCCTCGAGACTCCGGATCCCGCCGGCCGCTTTGATCCCCATCTCGCCGCCCACCACCCGACGCATGAGGG
>Ga0247727_10015369_pt1 | contig 12568 bp, 10 predicted proteins | sample WisWelCaveWW1625_FD_202498 | JGI IMG/M metagenome (GOLD analysis project Ga0247727, IMG submission 202498) | Biofilm microbial communities from Wishing Well Cave, Virginia, United States - WW16-25 | ecosystem: Environmental > Aquatic > Deep subsurface > Groundwater > Cave microbial mat | place... | reverse complement strand
TGCCCGTCACGGTCGACGCCGAGGATCTATTCCAGCTAGGGCTCATCGAAATGCATCAGGTCAACGGCCCACTCAAGCGGATCGCCAACCGCCTGAAACGCCAGGGCCTCGTGAAAACATTCCGCGAACGGTCGCGAACCTTCGTGCTGGCCACCCGCAACGGCAACGACTGCGTATTTCTCGACGGCAAACGGCTGTGCACTGTGTACGATCGCCGGCCCAAGGTTTGCCGGTTCTTCCCGAAGAACGGCGCCCGACCCGGCTTCTGCCCGGAAAGCCGCGGGCCGATCGCGGATTGACGTAAGCCGCCCGTTCCGCTCAGCTGCGATCTATGAAAATCCCTACCAAGATCCAGGCTTGGGCCGCACGGCAACCGAACGCCGCGCTCGAGCAAATCGAGCTTCCGATCCCCGAGCTATCCCCGACGGAAGCGCTGATCGAGGTCCTGGCCTGCGGCATCTGCCACAGTGACGTGCACCTCATCGACGACGACTGGCGGATCTCGCAGTACCCGCTCGTCCCGGGTCACGAGATCGTGGGCCGGGTTGTCGCCATGGGCCGCGAGGCCCGGGGACTGGAGCCGGGCATGTTGGTCGGCGTGGGGTGGCAGCGCACGAGCTGCGGCGCCTGCGAGGATTGCGTGGCCGGTGACGAGAACCTCTGCGGAACCCGATTGGCGACCTGCGTGGCGCATCCGGGAGGCTACGCCGACTACCACGTCACCGACGCGCGCTTTGCGTTCCCCTTGCCGGGAGCCAAGTTCGATCCCGCGGTGGCGCCCCTGCTCTGCGGCGGCGCCACGGTCTTCGGCCCGCTCTGCGACCTGATCCAGGGACGCCACGCGCGGACACCCAGCCTCGGCGTGGTGGGCCTGGGCGGCCTGGGGCATCTCGCCGTGAAACTCGGGGCTGCTCTTGGAATGCGGGTGACGGTCTTCTCGTCATCGCCCCGCAAGCGCGAGGAGGCGCTCGCGCTGGGAGCGGAGCAGTTCATCGGATCAGCCGCGCCCGAGGCCATCGAGTCGGTGGGGCCTTCCCTCGACATGGTACTGGTGACGGCCCCCGCGGATCTCCCGTGGACCGCTTTCCTTCACACGCTGCGATCGGACGGGACGCTTTGCTTCGTGGGTATTCCACCCGGGCCGATCTCCATGCCGGTCTCGGAGCTGCTCGCCCGGCGCCTGAGGATCACCGCAAGCCCGATCGGCAGCCGCGCGAGGATCGGTCAGATGCTGGAGTACTGCCGGGCACGCAAGATCACGGCGGACATCGAGGCGTTTCCCCTCGAATCGGCCAACGAGGCTCTGCGCCGCGTGCGGGAGAACAAGGTCCGCCACCGCGCGGTGCTGGTGCGGGGCTAGATTGCACTGGCGTCACTTTTTCTCCTTTGCTGCAATTCGAAAAGTAGGTCACGGCAAGCGCCACACCCGGACTGGAATCGTGCGATTTCCAACTGTCCTGGTGCACGGTCGCTCATTCATCAAGAGCTGGTCGCCCGGGCCGATAGTGTACAGCTCTCCCCGCGGGCCGTTTCCCAGTTCCCCCCCTCTGGGGATATAGATGTAAAGTCCCCCTACGAGCGATCCCGGACGCACGCCCAAGAGGCCGTCGACGGAGTGGTTCAGTTGCTCCACCGCATGCGCGATGTCGGCCCCGCCAGCACCCACGCTCGCCTTAACCTCGGAAAAGTAGAACACCGGCGTATCGGACTTGGTCTTTGCGGTAAAAATGTCCGCTGCCGCTCCCTTCCCGAGGTCGAGCGTGGGGCGTGAACCTTCACCCAGGCCGACGAGAACTTCGCCCTGGTTCATACGCGCCACCAGCACGTCGATCTCAAATAAGGAGAGCTCCTTCAGGTCGGGCGCAGGTTTGAGCCCATAATACGACCCCTCGGGGATGGCCACGGCGACTCCGCGAAGATGCGCATTGATCTCATCCGTCACCCACTTATGGAGCCGGTCTGCAGCTTTTTCAGCCATGGCCTTGTCCGAAAACGTGCGATTCATCTGGTCGCGGATTTTCTGGAGGCCTCCCCGACTGCGGGAATATTGCAGAGCATTCCGTGCAATCCCCTCGACGGTGCTGGAGTCAACCGCGCCGGGGCAGGCGTTGCGTAGGATCTTGTCGATTTGCTCGACCTGCGCTTTCTGTATGCCGATCTGGTGGAGCAGCTGTATCGAAACGTAAAGAATGCCCGATGAAAACCCAACGCACAAGCCTCAGAACACTGTCAATTCGCGTCACAGTGACCACGCCGCTGAATACCTCAGGGATACCCCCGAAGCCGGCAGGGAATACGGCGTCCGCTCGACGGGAACGCCAGTTGCAGCAGTCTGGGCAGCTAGTCCTGGGTTTCGGGGGGTTCTCTCAATGAAGACGATTCGCATACTCGTAGTGTGCGCGGCCATTGCGGCCGCGGCATCGGGGCAGGAGAACCAGGCGTCCAACACGCTCGCCGACGTCGTGGTGAGCGACGCCTTTCTGCGCCAGTTTCAGATCCACGGCCACCGCACCACGCCCTTTTTGCACGATGGACGGACCATGGACCCGAACGTCCACGCCTGGGTCACTCCGAAAGTGATCCCAAGCAAGCAGGGAGCAGCGATCGAGATGCTCGTCCAGGTGCGCGGCACCACCACGACCCATGACTCCAAGCGGGTCGGCCCCTTCAAGGGCAAGGTCGTCAACGTCACGGTCGCGACCGATCTCTCGGCGGACTTCAAGCAGGAGCTGGTGCTGGAAACGGGCGGATTGAAGGCGGGCCTCACCACGGGGGATCCGACGCTCACCCCTCGGATCTACACGTCCAACTCCTTCCGGCTGCCACGCCTCAACGCGAAGGTGAACGGCATCGCTCAAGCGACGGCCGCGGGGATGGTCGCAGCAAAACTGCCCGGCGAAACGGAGCGCGCGAGGCGGGAGATTACCGGCCAGATCCGCGAGGAAATCGAAGGCGCCAAGACGGGGGTTGCCCTAGGCCTGGCTCAGGCCAGCTCCCTTTTCTCGCACTTCGACGAGCTGCCTTTCAAGGCCGCGCTTTCCTCGGCCCCGGGTGCCAGCGGCGGATTCCGCCTGCAGATGAAGGACACGAGCGGCCAGACGGCCAAGCCCCCGCCGGCGTTCACTCACACCGCGCAAGCGGCCACGCGGACCCTCGTGAACGAATCCATGTTGGAGCGCACGATCTCCGCCGAAATCGCGGGCAAGCGCCTGCGCATTTCCGAGCTCCACCGCCAGCTTTGTGGCCCACGAACCCGCACCATTCTGGATTTCTGCGAGAAGGGCCTGCCCGCCGAGGCGAAGGGCCTCTCGGTGCTATTCCAGGAAGAGTCGCCCGTGCGCTTCTCGTTCGACCGGGATCGGATCACGATCTCCCTCAATGCTGCCTACCGGATGGGCGATCTGGCGGGCGGCCCGGTCCTGGCCGAGCCCGGCGTGAAGGGCGGGGCCATGGAAACCCTGCCCTACACGGTCGAGGTGAGCTACAAGCTGGGCGATGGCGAAGCCAAGCTGGACTCGCTCCAAGTCAAAGACTCGGCCGCGAACGCGGTCGGTGGCAATGGAGGCAATCACGGATTCGGCGGAGGCGGGCGCACCCTGGCGCAGGCGGCGCTGGATAGCGTGGCGCGCGCGGCCATCGAAAGCAACTTCCGCAAGCTGTTCAAGCCGAAGATCGAGTTCGGGAATGTGTCGATGCCGACCAAGGTGACCATCCGCGACGGTGGGGCGCCCGCGATCACGGAGGCTGGCACTTTGCTTCCGCTCGAGGTCAAGGCCCAGGACGGCTGGCTCGCCGTCTCCACCACGTTTTGCAGCGAGAACACCCGCCCGCTCGGCGTGACCGTGACGCCCAATTCCGGGCCCGTAGTGAGCGCGCTGTGGATCACTTCGGTGACCGAGGGCTCGGTAGCGGCACTGGCCGGCCTGAAAGCGGGAGACTGGATCCAAAGCTTCGGCGAGCCGGAACAGCGGGCTTCCACCGTTGCGACCGGGTCGAAACCCTTTCTCGACTTTGTCGGCGCAGCCGCGATGCGGCCCACGAGCCGGCAGAGAACGGTGGAGATCTCGGGAGTCCGTGCCTCGGGCGAGGCATTCAAGCGGACCGTGGCGCTGTGCCCGGCAAACTACCCGCACCGCCAGCGGGCCCAGGCCGCGATGGCGAGCGCGCGGGAGATCTCCACTCGTAGGTGAGTCAATCCTTGAAATGCGGGCCGAGCCGCTTGCGCACGCGCTCCATCACGCAGCGCTCGACGCCGGCCGGCTTGGGGCGAAGGCTCCGGGGGATCCGCGGTTCCCAGCAGTGGAAGAGCGGATCGACGAGCGAGGCCATCAGGCCCGTGAGCTGCTCGCGGCTCGGCGCGCCCGTCCCGGGCCCGCGGTTCTCCAGCCCGTAGCTGCCCTTCTTCTGGATGTCTTCGATCTCCTGCTGGATGCGGGCGTTGTACTCGTCGGCCTCAGCCTTGATCTTCGCGGATTTCTCTTCGCCGTCCTTGATGATCTTTTGTGTCTCCTCGCGCGTCTTCTCGACCTCGGCATCGGCGCCCTCCTTGCGGGCGCGCACGGCGTCCTCGATCTTCTTCAGGCGTTCGATGGCTTCGCTTTTGGAGGGTATCGCCGTGGGGACGGGCGCCTTCTCTCCGGCCGCCGAACACGCCGTGGCGAGAAGGCAGAAAGCATAGGCGAGAGGGATCACTGAGTGAAAAATAGTCCCTGGCGGCGGGAGACGCAAAAAAAAGAAACCCGCGGTCAGAGAGCAGGAAGATCCGAAGGCGCGTCACGACGCGCGAAATCATGCATGACGCCAACGGCCGAGACGGCCCGCGATGCCGCGATGAAGAGCGCGGCCACGGCGGCGATCTCCAGCAGCGAAAGGGCGACGAAGCCCATGTGCGTGCAGTTGTAAGCCAGATGAGTGTTGTAAACGAGGACCGCGATGGGCGGCGCCCAGAGCAGCTCGCGCCGCGCAGCCAGCAAGCCGGCTAGGCCGGAGAGCGAGACCAGAGCCCCCATCAGGCGAATGAAGGGAAGGGCATGGGGATTGGCGAAGAGATTCCAAACGGACGAACCACCAACCCACAGGCACCAACCTACCGCCAGAACGATCACCAGCTTACGCATCCGCACCTCGCCGTGCGTTACGGTGCAAGAGCGGCGCCAACGGAATACCAGGGACACGGCGGGCGGATTCCGTCGACGAACCCGACAGTCCGCCGAAAAAGGGCGCTGCTCATTCCCCGACCGCGAGGCGCCTGGTAAAATGGGAAAGACACGCCGTTCCTCCCCTCCCCCGACGTACCGGCCATGAGCAACAAGAAAATCGTCTTCCAGACACCGTGGTTCCACATCGAAAGCGAGCAGATCGACCACGTCAGCTACCGGACCGGGCCCTTCTATCGCCTCCACCTGCCCCACAGCGTGATGGTGGTGGCACTCTCGTCGACGGGAGAATTGATCCTGGTGAACCAGTTCCGGCCCGCCCTGAACACGGACGCTTTGGAGTTTCCCGCCGGCAGGATCGACGCGGGTGAAACCCCCGACGAGGCGGCCGTGCGCGAGTTCGAGGAGGAAACGGGATATTCCTGTCCCCCTCTCGTTAGCGCCGGAAAAGGGCGCCTGCTGCAGGATCGCGCCGATACCACGGTCCATCTCTATTACGGGGAGGGCGCCCTGCGGCAGTCGTCGCCGGAAGCCGGGGTCGAGGTGAAGCTGCTCAAACCCCGGGAGTACATGGACCGCGTGGTGGAAGGGCAATTCGCCGAGCTGCCGAGCCTCGGGGTGCTGCTCTACATCCACTGGAAGCTTCATCCCGATGCGCTTCGAACCGCTTTTACCAAATGAGCGAGGGTCACTATGGAACACGAACACGGCATCCCCAGTGGACCGCAATCGCGGGAACGAATCGTGAGTCGCCTGAAGGAGCTTCTTCCCAACGGCTGCAAGCGCATTCTGTTCGTCAATCCGCTCCAGCTTCCCGAGGAGGACCTCAGGCTCGACGTAGCGATGAGCCGCCGATACTTCTGCTTCCCCCCGTACGGCCCCGGCCTGCTGGTGGCGGCGGCCAAGAGCCGGGGCTACGAGGCCGACATTCTCGACCTCAACTACAGGTTTCTCAAGCATGCGGCGGAGGCGGGGCAGGAATCCACGCTCGACAGGCAGGTCATCTGGAACTGGCTGGTGGAAGAGGTCAACCGGTTCAAACCCGACCTGGTGGCGGTGAGCTGCATGTTCACCATGGCTCATCTGTCGATGTGCAGAATCGCCGAAACCATCAAGAGTAAGTTCCCCCAGATCCCCGTAATGGGCGGCGGGGTGCACATCACCAACGACACGGAAAACATCCTGCGGGGCTGCCCGGCAATCGACTTCGCGATGCGGTGGGAGAGCGATTCCGCGTTCCCCTCCCTGCTGGACTATCTGAACGGCAACGCCCAGCCCGAAGCCCTCGCGCAGCTGGCCGCGATCGAGAACGGCGAATACCTGGAGCTTCCCCGGGAGTCGCTCGTCACCGCACAGGATCTGGATCGATCGCCGGACTACGGCAGCCTGGACCTGGGCGCCTACAACAGGTATGGCCGGCTCGGCGCCTACGAGTTTCTCCACGGCAACAAGCCCGCATCCACGGTGCTCAGCAATCGCGGCTGCCGCGCGCGCTGCACCTTCTGCAGCGTCAGACAGTTCAACGGCGCCGGGGTCCGCGGCAGGGACATCGTGTCGGTGATCGACGAGGTGGAACATCTCGTGGCCGACCACGGCATCCGCCACCTGATGTGGCTCGACGACGATCTGCTCTACAACCCGAGCCGGGCTCTCGATCTGTTTCAGGAGATCGCCCGACGCAATCTCGGCATTACGTGGGATGCCTCCAACGGCCTCATAGCCGCCGCGATCACTCACGAGCTCATGCAGGCCATGGTGGCCTCGGGGTGTATCGGGTTTCATCTCGGCTTGGAGTCCGGGGACTCGGAGATCCTGCGCAAGGTCAAGAAACCCGGGACGGTGGAAACCTACCTGCGCGCGGGCGAGATTCTGAGAGCCTATCCACAGGTATTCGTTAAGGGCTATCTCATCATCGGCTTTCCGCACGAGACGGTGAAGCAGCTCCTCAACACGGTCGATCTTGCCGTGAAGATGGAGCTGGGCTGGTACCCCGTGTCCATCCTGACGCCGCTGCCGTCGACGGAGATCTACACCACGATGAAGGAGCAGGGGCTGTTGGAAGACGGAGGTCTGGAGGGCTCGCGGAATATGAGCTTCTCCAACACCGACGCTAAGCAACGGGTGATTGAGGAAAAGGAAAAGGTAAAGGCCAGTGACTTCATGAATCTATTCACCATCCGTAATCCCAACTATGTGCCGACCAAGCAGGAGCTGAGAGACTTCTGGTTTTTGATGGACTACCGGGTGAACTACGAAAAGCTCGTCCACCTGAAGGACCTGACAAAGGTCGGCCAGATCGCCCGAATGCTCGAAGAGGTTTGCGATCGCATCACGAAGGACAACGCTCTGGGGAATCTCTTCCTGGGGGTTGCGCTCTCCCGCCTGGGTGACCACGAAGGGGCACGCAAGAGAGCCGTACTGGCGGAGAAGTTCGCGTCGCAGTCGGAGTACTGGCAACGGCGCTTCGAAGCGCTCGATCTTTACAAGCTGCTGGCCGAGGTCAAATCCTCGGCGTCGGTCCCGCCGAGAAAGGCCGCCTGACAAATCCCGCGCTCCGTCATTGCGAACCCCCAAAGGGGGTGAAGCAACCTTTGGCCGACGAGCAACGAAAGGCTCCTATCATGCACCGGCCAAGGATTGCTTCGCCCCTATGGGGCTCGCAATGACGGAATGGAAAAACGACGACTACGCCGTGAATCACGCCGCCTTTGTCTTCGTGGGCTGCTCCGCCTTTTCGCCGACGAATATGTCTTTGTTGAAGGCCGGTCTGGTGAGGTAGGCGTCGAACACGCTCGCGACCTGGGGAGAGAAGTGCTTGCCCAACTCCGTGAGATCGAATCGCCCCTTCTGGATCGAAACGATGCCATCGGCCGCAAACTCCTCCAGCGTCTTGAGCTCCTTGGCGAAGTGCTTGCGGAAATCGATCTTGTATTGCTTCTCGACGGAGGCGAAGTCGATCGAGAAATAGGTGCGGATCCTCTTGATGAGGTCCCGTCGCAGCTCGTCCTCGTCGGTCAGCTTGTAGCCCCGGTAGATGGGAAACTCTCCCCGATCCAGGGCTTCACGGTATAGGTTCTGCTCGTAGAAGTTCTGGAAGTAGTACTTTCCGAAGACTCCGTGAGCCGAGCTTCCCACGGCTATGAAATTGGGAGCATCGCCGCTCGTCGTGCCGAGAGAGTTGTAGTAGGCCTTCGATTCGTCAGCGGACGCCGCCAGGTGACTATCCGGTTTGGCGAAGTCCTCGAACCCCACCCGCTTATAGCCGCCCTTCAAGAGCTGATCGACGACCTCCACGAAGATGGCCTTTCGATCGTAGAAGTCCGGCATCGGCACATTTCGAACCATTTTGATCATGTATTTTCTGACGGTGGGCTTGTAATGGACGTACAGAGTCTGGACCTGCTCGGGTCCGAGGTCCACCACTGTCTGGATGGTCTTGGCCATCGTTTTGGGTGTTTGCTTCGGCAGTCCGATCAGGATGTCGAAGTTGATGATCGGGAAGAGCTTCCGGATCTCCGGGGTCATCAGCTTGTAGAGCAGCTCGGGCGGCTGGTGCCGGTTGATCTCCTCCTGCACCTCCGGGTCAAAATCCTGCACTCCGAAAGACAGCCGGTTGACCCCGAACTTGTGGTAGAAGCGCAGCCGGTCAACGTCCACCCGCCTGGGATCGATCTCGACGGTAAACGTCTTGAGCTTGGAAAAATCGATGAACGTACGGAGCTTGTTCATCAGGGCCTCGAACTCAGGCTCCCGGTAGTAGGTCGGCGATCCGCCTCCCATGTAGACTTCCCGGAACGAGGGCTTGAGCCCGGTGGTCTTGAACAAATCCACGAGCAGGTCGATTTCCTTGAATAGGAAATTGTCCAGGTAGTTTTTTACCTGCGAGTAATCCTTCGTGATCTCCTTGCTACACAGGCAAAAGTAGCAGAGCTCCTCGCAGAACGGTGTGTGGAGATAAAACAGGGCGGGCTTCCCGGGGGAGGCCGTGAGCCAATCCTTGAGCGCGGCGCGGTAAGCGCCGTCCTTCATTTCGAACGACCAGTTCGCCTTGGTCGGGTACTCCGTGTAGTCGAAAACCGTGTTGTGATGATGCTTTTTCAGCAAATTAATGTCTTTGAGAACGTCTCTGTTCATCGGATCGTCTCCGTGGTTCTCGGATTGAATAGGAATGCGGAGGTCGGACGCGAGGGCGTAATGATAGCTCTCTATATTTTATCCCAATCGGGGTAAAATTAAACATCGATGGCCATCCGTGAAAATGACAAGCCGCTTCAACGTTGAGCGGCCAGTTCCTGCCGAGCCATGAGAAAACCCACCAGAGCCAGAAAGCCCCTGATCTCGGTCGTTTTGTCGTTCTTTAACGAGGAAAACGTCATTCCCGAGCTGATCCGACGCCTTCGAAAGGCGTTCGAAGGGACCGATTGCGATCACGAGCTGGTCTTCGTGAATGATGCTTCCACCGACCGCTCCTATCAGATCCTGGTCGAGGCGGCCGGGGAGCAGGATGACATTCGAATCCTCACCACCTCGCGGAACTTCGGTCACATGCCGTGCATCTATGCGGGGGTGGAGGCGGCGCAGGGAGATGCCGTCATCTACATGGATGCGGATCTGCAGGATCCGCCGGAGCTGATTCCCGAGATGATCCGGGCGTGGAAAAGCGAGGATGACATCGACGTCGTCTATACAACGCGCACACATCGGGATGGGGAGGGCTTTTTCAAGCTCCTCATCACCAATCTGGGCTACCGGATTTTGAAATACACCTCGAATATCAACATCGCGCTGAACTCGGGTGACTTCCGGCTATTGTCGCGACGGGCCGTCGACGAGTTCCTCAAGTTCAAGGAGAAAAAGCCGTTTTTCCGCTTTCTCGTTTCTTGGATCGGTTTCAAGCAAAAGCAGGTGTTCTACCGTAGGGAAGCGCGTTACGACGGCAAAACGAAGTTTCCCTTCGGAACCAAGGTCATCACTCAGTTTCTGGAAATTTCCCTGGTTCCGTTCTCGGACTTGCCGCTGCGGTTCTCGCTGCTGCTGGGCTTCCTAACCTCGTTCTGTTCGTTCCTCTATCTGATCGGCGTCGTGGTCATGAAGGCCTGTGACATGAACCTGCCGGGCTGGTCCGCCATCATGGCGGGAATGCTGTTTCTCGGGGGAGTCCAGCTCGTCGTCACGGGGATGCAGGGCCTGTACGTCGGTGCCATCTACAACGAGGTCCGGGGACGACCGAACTTCATCATCAGAGACTGGTTCGGCTTCGAGGCCGCTCCCGGACAGCGGGCCGCCGCAAACGCTTGAGCGGTCGGAGGACCAATGGAGAATTGCGTCTTTGATCCCAAGGAGATCACCCGAAAAGAGATCGATCGTTTCAACCAGGATGGGTTCATCATCTTCGATCGGTTTCTCGACTCCCGGGAGGTAGCGCTGGCGCTCACCCGGGTCGAGCCGGTCTTTTCGGGGACGTTCGAGACGGGCGTCCTTCCGGACAAGGTCAAGTGGCAGAAGGGCCGGGATCCGGAGGGAGTGCCCCGTTCGCTTTGCAACGTTTGGAAGGGGGACAGAACCCTAGCGAGAATACTGCTGGCCGAAGAGGTCGGCAGGGTGTGCGGCAAACTGATGGAGTGGCCCGGAGCGCGGTGCAACCAGGACTCCATTCTCTGGGTTCCTCCCGGCGCGGGGACGGTGTGCTGCCACCAGGACAATAGCTATCAGGATTGGCATCAGCCCGGCGGAATTGCCACCTGCTGGATCGCCCTGAGCAACACGTCACACACCGGGGGAACGCTCGAGTACGCCAAGGGCTCCCACAAGTGGCCCACCAGCGCACGCGTCAATACTTTCGCCACGCCATCCAACTACCGCGAGGAGCTGGACGCGGCGGCGAAGCGAGCGAATCGCGAAGTGGAGCTGGTTTCCGTCACCGTCCCGGCGGGTGGAGCCGCCTTTCACCACGGAAATCTCTGGCACGGCTCCAACTACAACCGCTCGACGGAGCCTCGCTATACGGTAGCGACCCACTGCATGACCTCGGAGTCCACCTTCCACCCCTCGATCCCGTCGCCGATGTTCAGCCACTACAAGCGGTTCGGCAACGTGACCATGGACGAGAGCTTCTTCCCCATTCTGTGGACCGCCGACGGCAAGCGATCCAAGTTCCTCGATGATTACCTTCACCCTGCGCAGAGTCACTCCAAGGCCGCCTGAGCCCTTGCCTCACGCCCCTCCGTGGAGGCACGATTCGCCTTACACGGAGGCCGAATGCGCACCCTGCTTCTTCTGGTGGTCGTGCTTTTCTCCCTCGGAGGCGCCGCCGGCGCGTCCACTGCCACCCACGACATCAAGGAATGGACCTTCTTCTTCTACCTGCCCGGCGACGAGCCCGAGGTGGATCGCTGGGAGCGGGTCTCGATGCGCAAGCTCGAGCAGATCGGCTCGACGGAGAAGCACTGGCTCATCGCTCACGCCGACCTGAACCGCAACGACGCGGGAACCCAGACCGTATCGGAGCCGGCGCGGCGCTACGAGATCCTCAAGAACGCCGTGCCTTACGATGCCAAGGATTACGCGACGCTCAAGATGGGCTCCCCGGTTGTCTGGCAATCAGCGGGGGAAACCAACTCCGCGTCGCCCGACGAGCTCAGGGAGTTCCTGCGCTGGGGTGTGGAGCGCTACCCGGCACGCCACTACGGCCTCTTCATCCTTACCCACGGGTGGGGGTGGCGCGGCTTCGGCCAGGACTACAATCCCGGCTTTCCTCTGCCGACATCGCCCCCGGGCGCGAACGTGAGCTACCTCATGATGTCGGTGAGCGAAGCATTGGGCGCGATCAAGAGCGGGTTGCGAGCGGACACCAAGCTCGATCTGCTCGGGTTCGACTCGTGCAATATGGGCGTGGCCGAGCTGGCCTACGGCCTGCGTGACGTCACCCGGATCCTCTTGGCGACGCCGACCGAGATGCCGTACATGGGCTACGCCTATGACGTCACGCTGGCCAAACCGTGGGAAGACGCGCGGGACCTCGCGCGCAAGCTCGTCGGCGACACGATCGCATCGTTCGCCCGCGGTGGCAGCTCCATACCCCACGAACAGTTCTACCCCGCGCTTTCACTCGCGGCCGTCGACCTCGATCTCGCCGCGCCGCTCTGGGAGAGTCTGAGCAAGCTCGGGCGGAAACTCGCGGGCTCGAACTTTTCCGCCCTTTTCCTACAGCCGTCGGTGATCCCGCAGTGGCGCGATGAGGCCGAGAACGTGGATCTGATCGAACTCTTGCGCGAGCTGCGTGCGAAGAGCGATCTCGGCGACGTGCGCGACGAGGCCGGACGGACGCTGGAGCTTCTGGGCGATCCCGGCCCGGGCCCGGCGTGGGATCAGATCCCCGTCGAGGTTTCTCTGGGCGGAGGTGACGCCATTCG
>Ga0247727_10015368_pt1 | contig 12568 bp, 10 predicted proteins | sample WisWelCaveWW1625_FD_202498 | JGI IMG/M metagenome (GOLD analysis project Ga0247727, IMG submission 202498) | Biofilm microbial communities from Wishing Well Cave, Virginia, United States - WW16-25 | ecosystem: Environmental > Aquatic > Deep subsurface > Groundwater > Cave microbial mat | place... | reverse complement strand
GAGTGAGCGGGATAGCGCAATTAATCTTTTGGCCAGTCATTTCACAACAGAGTATCAACTTGTGCCAGTCAGCCGGTTTATTCTGGACAATGCAGTGCTTCTGACCCAAAACCACCGCCTGCGCGGATACGATGCCATCCAATTGGCAGCGGCGTTGGCGGCAAACCAGACTCTTCTTCAAGCCGGGTTGCCCGAACTGACTTTTGTAGCCGCTGACCGCGATTTGATTTCGGCGGCCCGGCAAGAGAGGGTGCAAGTCGAAAATCCTAACGATCATCCCGATTAACGCCTCGTTTCCTTCCCGTCTCCTTCAACCACAAAGTCACACTCTCCGGCTGCATCGTCTCCTCCACCACTTCCGCCAGCCGCGCCGTCAACTTGTCCAAATCCGTCTGGCAGGTCGTGCTTCAGCGTTCATGTTTGTCAATCGAACAACACGGGCGCAAGATGTTTCTTAAACCCTTGCGCCCTTACCTGTTTGCGTCTTCGCGTAAAACTCTCAGCCTCGCTTAAACACTTTCTTCGCCAGCACCACCGGCAGATACAGCCCGGTGCGGATCGCCGCGTTGTGCCAGATGTTCTTGGCTTCGCCCCACTGCACGCGCGGGTCAACAAGGGTGTTCTTCTGCTCGACTGTGGCGTCGCGGACGCCGAAGTGCGCGGCGAGGTTGGTGAGGGTCGCGCGCCAGTGCGCGTCCTCGGTCTTGTGGACGACGCCCACGCGGCAGCCGAGTTCGTAAATGGGGTCGCTGGCGCGGATGAGGACTTGAATTTGCACTACCGGGCCGCCCTCCTCTTCGTCAACGCTGAAGGTGATCATCCCGGCGAACATGTGGCCCTCGGGCGTCATGAAGCTGAAGGAAACGTCGTCGGCGTAGATGACCAGGACGCCGGTGGAGATGAGGGGCGCGCCGCCGGGGCCGGTCATGCCGCCCGGCCCGGCCAGGTTGAGCAGGGCTACTTCGCCTGGAGCGATGCCGATGACGGATCCGTAAAAGCGGTTGCTCTTCGACCAGAAACTGCCAAAGTTCTTCTTCCAGGCATTAATGATCTCGGCCGGCGATTGTTTGACGCCGGGCAGGCGCACCAAGTAGGTTTTCTGCCACATCTGCCCAAAGCCTTTGAGCGGCCCGGTCAGGCGGCGGCCATCCACGTTCAGGTTGACGGCTTCGCGCGGAACATCCTCGGTCTTGAGTTTGGAGACCGGCAGTGCCCACGAGCCAACGTGGGGATTTTCGTCTTCGGTGTGTGAAGAGGGTTGGGGATTCATGGAGTGCTCCTTTGGCTGATGGCCGATGGCGAATAGCTTATGGCTGATTGCGATAAGCCATCAGCAATACGCTATCTGCCATCTGCTATCTGCCATCTGCTATCTGCCATTCGCTATCTGCTATTCGCTATCTGCTACCCAGCCGTCGCGGCCGCTTCGGCTTCAGTGTTGAAGATGCCGATGGCTTCGTTGAGGCGGGTCAGCTCAAAAATCTGCTGGTAGTGTTCGCTCAGGCCGCAGGCCAGCAGGCGTTGCTTCTGCCGGTTGGCGCGCACGAGCAGAGTCACCAGCAAGCCGATGCCGGAACTGTTCATATATTCGAGGCCGCTGAAATTCAGAATGATGATGCGCGCGCCGGCGGCGGTGGCCTGGGTGTAAGCATCCGACAAGGCCGCCTCGGCGGCGGCGGTGATGTCGCCTTTGATGTCCACCACGCTGGCGCGGCTGTTAATCGAACGCACGGTGAGAGTCGCTTTGGCCGGGGTCATGAGGGTGTCTCCTTTAGGGTCGCGGGCGCAACCCGCTCTTAGTAATTGCTCCCCAACCGCGTCCTCGCGGGTGGGAACGCCCGCGCCCCACAGGGGTGCTTCGCGAAGGACGCGGGCGGTCGCGGCTGCAACCCGCTCTTACTGGGCGGCGAGGGCGCTGGCCTCGTCAGGATAGATGTTCATGAAATCAGACAGGCGGGTGATCTGGAAGATTTCGACATAGTGACTGCTCAGGCCGGTGGTGAACAACCGCTGGCCCGATTTGCGCGCTTGCGCCAGCAGGCCGACGATGAGGGCGATGCCGGTGCTGTTGATGTAATCCACGCCGCTGAAGTTGAGCAGGATGATTTTGGGATGGGCCTGGTTGGCTTCGACGTAGGCGTTGTTCAGGGTTTCTTCGCCAAAGGCATTGATCTCGCCGCGCAAATCAATAATCGCAGTTGAGTTCTTCGCCTGGCGCACGCTTGCGGATAGTGTGTTATTGGGCATAGCCGTCTCCTTGAAGAGTCATGATGAGTTCGAGGGTGTGGTGAGCTTCGTCGCTGATCACGTTCATCTTGTCCACCATCTTCTCGATGAGGAACAACCCCCAGCCGCGCGGTGTTTGCAGGCCGGCCAGCTTGGCATCCAGATCGGGGGTGGCGGCGGCCATTTGCTTGTTGCCGGCCAGAGCGTGATCGGTGATGCGGACGGCGAGCGCATCCCGGGCCGCCGACACCAGCACGGCAATTTCCACATTCAGGTCGGGCCGGTTCTGGTTGCCATGCTCGATGGCGTTCATTGTGCCTTCGGCCACTGCCGTCTTCAATTTTTCAAAACGGGCCAAGGGCAGGTTCAGGTCTTTCACCGCTTCGGCCACGCGTTGCATTGCTTCGCGTTCGTTGCCGGGTTCGCTGGGGACGGAGAAGGCGGCGATGGTTTGCCAGGAGGCGGTTTTCCCCCCGCCCTCCGCCTCGCCACGTTGAACGACCACCATCGTCGTGTCGTCTTCCTGTTCCCAATCAGGGCCGGTGAATGATTTGAGTTCGTTGAGCAGGTATTCGATGACGCTGGCGCCGCCGCTGTGCTCATTGAGCAATTGGCCGAGGCGCGGGAAGCCGAACATGTCGCGCCGGGCATTATGGGCTTCGACCAGGCCATCGCTGTAAAAAAGGATGCTCTCGCCGGGGATGATCATCTTTTCTTTTTCTTCGTAAGTCATGCCCGACATCAGGCCGAGCGGCATCCCGCGCGCGCGCAGTTCGGTTGCGCCAGCGCCCGACCAGGCATAGGGCAAATCGTGGCCGGCGTTGGCGTAGTGCAAGCGCCCGGTGGCCGAGTCGAGGATGGCGTACAGGCAGGTGACGAACATCTTGGGCGGGATGTCGGGGCAGATCAGGTTGTTGACTTGCGCCAGCACTTGCCCGGGCGTGTCGAATTGGAGGGCGGCCATGCGCAAGAGCGCGCGAGCGGTGGCCATGACCAGGGCCGCCGGCACGCCTTTGTCGGTCACGTCGCCCACCACCAGACCCAGGCGGCCATCAGGCAAATAGATGAAGTCGTAAAAGTCGCCGCCCACCGAGCGCGCCGGTTGGTAATAGGCGGCCACGTCCCAGCCGGCCAGGGCGGGCAATTCTTTAGGCAGGAGGGTCTGCTGGATCAGGCGGGCGACGCGCAATTCCTGTTCCATCCGTTCGCGGGCTTGCGCTTCGAGTTGCTGTTGGCGCACCAACTGCGCCACGCGCACCGCCGGCCCGGCCTGGGTGGCCAGGTTGCTCAACAGCCCGCGGTCGTCGCTGGAATAGTCCTGCTCACTGCGGCGCTGGTCGAGGCTGACCACGCCGATGAGTTCACCCTGGCTGACCAGCGGCACTATCAGTTTGACCCGGGCCGCCTTCAACACTTTCAAGGCAGGCGAGTCCAGGTGGAGTCGTTCGATCTCCACTGTGCCAGGCGAACTTTGGAAGTAGACCGCCAGCGGGTCGTTGGGCGCAATCTCGAGGGTGAGCGCCTGGACGGAACGGGCCGGTTGGGCCGCCGGCTGGGGCGTTTCGGTTGCCGCCGGTTGGCTTTGACCGGTCAGCGTTTGCAAGAAGGATCTCAGTAAAGTGGTCATTGCAACTCCAGTCTATAGGATGAGCGTTTGCGGATCGTTACGAAGAGCGTTACGAGCTGTTTTTAACGCAAAGTCGCAAGGAACGCAAAGATTTTAATCCTTTGTCTCTTTGCGCCTTTGCGTCCCTTCGGCTACGCTCAGGGCAGGCTTTGCGTTAGAGTCTTTCAGCCACAACTGTACACTCGCCGGTTGCATCGTCTCGTCCACCACTTCCACCAGCCGCGCAGTAAGTTTATCCAAATCCGTCTCGTCGCGGCAGGTCGCGCCGAACTCGGCGATCACTTTCGCCGCGTCATACTTCTTGCGGTAGAAGCGGCGGTCAATCACGTCCTGCACCCGGCGGCGCAAGGGGATAAACAACGCGGCAATGGCGAGCGTCGAAATGACGGTGACGATTTCGTTTTGCTGCTGCCCGGTAAGCGATGCAAAGATCCGTTGCAATAAGACGACGCTGCTAAAGTACACCAACGCCAGCGCGCCGGTCAGCACGCTGTAAACCAGCGTGCGGCGGATGAGGAGGTCAATGTCCCAGAGCCGGTAGCGCAGGATGGCGATGGCCAGTGAAACCATGATGACCAATGTAAACCACGGGCTGACGGAGGCCAGCAGTAAGTCGTAACGCGGGTCTCCCATCCAGCCCAAGGCGTTGCCCAGGCCAAGCAGCACCACCACAAAGCACAGACTCACGGAAAGGCCGAAGACGACCCAGCGTGTTTGCCTACGCTGTACCGCCCCGGACACCCAATAGTAGCGATAAAGTTGTGTCGCGATGACCATGACAAACGACCCCAACCAAATGAGACCATCAAGCACGTCATACCAATACCAGTCCAGGTCAACGACCACGGCCTGCGTGAGCGTGAGGGTGGTCCCGACGGTGTAGATCAATTCGTTCACAGCCAGAATCAAGACCAGCCAGCGCGTCCAGCCAGGCACGAACCGGCCATCGGGGAAGAGATAGAAGACGAGCATGAAGGACACATAGCCGACGTACAGGATGAAAGCCGCCAGCCACGCCGCCCACGGCAGAGCGGCTGGCAGCGCATTCAAGAGGGAATTTGAAAAGCCGCCGGTGCTCAAGTTCAGCGCCACCAGCAGTGTGATGCCATCCGGCGAGCCGCGTCTGAGCAGCAGTACGGCCAACAACCAGCCGATGACGACTTGGGCGAGGGCCAATCCAATCTGGCCGAAGGCATATTGTTGAAGGGAAATTCCCAATTCATTGAGCACGGCTGCCGAAGCCGGTGAGAGCAAGGCGTTGTCGTCCGTGCAGCGCGGGCCGTCACAGGGTTGGGAGAGTTCCCGGAATCGAAGCGGCACGGCGATGACCGTCAGCGCCACCGTCAGTAACATCACTCCCCAGACTGCCCGTCGTTGACTCACCGATGACACGTCTTTGCTGCCTTCCTCAAGCGATGACTTGCGAGCCGGGCATGATGAAATCCACCGCCCGGTCGAGCGAATATTCCAGCGCCGCGCGCGTGATCTCGGAGTAGGTCGGGTGGGCGTGGATGAGTTCGGCGACCGCGTGAGTGGGCGTCTTCAGGGCGATCATGTTCGCCAACTCCTGCATCAACTCAGAGACGTTGTGACCGACGGCCTGGGCTGCCACGACCGTGTGGTCCTTGACCCAGATCTTGACGAACCCCTCCTCATAAGCTTCGATGCGGGCGCGCAGGTTGGAGGAGAAGGGCACCTTGAAGGATTGGATCCCCTCCGCTTCTGCTGGGACGTGGCCCACGGCGACCACCTCGGGGATGGTGTAGACCACGGCGGGGATTACGTCGTAGTCCATGCGGCGGAGCGGCGCGCCGGGCGCAGCCATGATGTTCTCGGCGCAGACGATGCCCTGCTGCATCCCCACGTGGGCCAGGGCGGACTTGCCGGTGGCGTCGCCAATGGCCCAGAAGTTGGGGATGTTCGTGCGCAACTGGTCGTCCACCCCGATGCCTTTGGCGGAGTAGGCGATGCTCAGCCGGTCGAACATGGCCCGGTCAATCACCGGCTCGCGGCCCACGGCGATCAGAACCGCCTGGCCGGGGATTTCGACGACCTCGCGCGTGGCCCGGTTCTCGGCGCGCACGTAACCCGACTCGACCGACAGCATCTGGTGCCCGGTGAGGATTCTGACCCCGTGGAGTTTCAGCTCCTCAGTGATGGCGGCCGAGACCTCCGGGTCCAGGGTGGCCAGCACCCGATCCAGGAACTCGATAATGGTCACGCGGCTGCCCATGTTGGAAAAGATGGTGGCGAACTCCAGGCCGATCACGCCGCCGCCCACGATGGTGAGGCTCTCGGGCATCTCGCCGATGGTGATCAGGCGGTTGCTGCTGACGATATAGGGATGATCGGGCTTGACGGAGGGGGGCATGAGCGGGCGCGAGCCGGTGGCCAGGACGATGTGCTCGGCCTCCAGCTCGTCTTCCTCGCCGGTGTAGTGCATCTTCACGCCGTCCAGGTCCAGCTTGCCTTTGCGGATTTTCACGCGGCCCGGGGCGACGACGTCGGCCTCACCCTGGTAGAGGTCCACCCCGTGGTGCTGCAGCAGCCGCGCCACGACCCCACGCGCCCGGTGGATGACCTCGTCCCTCCGGGCGGCCACTTTCTTGAAGTCTACCCAGAAGCTCGAGACGTTGACGCCATAGCGGGCTGCCTCGCGGACGATGCGTGCCATCTTGGCCGACTCGATCATGGACTTGCTGGGGGTGCAGCCCCAGTTGGTGCAGATGCCGCCGACGTAGTCCCGCTCGACGACGGCGACCTTCGCCCCCAACTGCGCGAGCCGCACGGCGCAAGTATGCCCCGCCGGGCCGCCCCCAATCATAATGGTTGAGTACTTTTTCATGGAGGTCTATCCTTTCCTGAGTGAGTTTATTCAAGTCTACTTCATTGCGCACGGTGGCGGCGAAAGCAGCGAGCGTTTTAGCCGCGTCGTACTTGCCGCGGTAGAAACGGCGATCAATGACGTCCTGCACCGGTAAGCGGTTGAAAATCCACGCGTGATTTCCTGTATAATTTGTAATATGCCAGACACGAGCGATCGCCGCGCCGAGTGGTTCGTGCCACCCATCGGGCCGATCAAATTTCGTATCTTCGTCGGCCTGCTCTTCCTGCCCTACACCGGCATGGTGCTGGCCTACACTGTCATCGGCGCGACGCTGGCCGAAGTCGTTGACGCGCGCCGCGTCGCAGCTCTGGCCGTCGTTTATTTCCTCGCGCTCGGCATCGCGGCCCACGCGCTCGACGCCCTGGGGAGTCGCGGAGTCAAGCCATGGGGGACGCTCTTCAGTCCGGCCCAGTTGTGGGGCTGGGTGATCCTGACGCTGCTCCCGGCCGGCGCGATCGGCGTGTACTTTGCTCTCCACGATGCTCCCCTGTTATGGCCCATTGGCCTGCTGGAGTTCTTCTTCCTCTTTGCCTACAACCTCGAGTGGTTCAAAGGTCGCTTCCACACGGATGGCTGGTTCATGTTCTCGTGGGGCGCGCTGCCGGTACTGGCGGGCTACGTGTTGCAAACCCATCGGCTTTCCCTCGCGTCCCTCATAGCCGCACTGGCCGCCGCACTGTTTAGCCGGGTGGAGATCACGGCCTCACGACCCTACAAAATCCTCAAGCGCGCGCCCGGCCAGGACACCGCCGGACAAACGACGGCGGCGATTTACGAGCGCATCTTGCAAAGCATCAGCCTGGGTGTGATCCTTCTGGCGCTGGGGATGCTGGCCTGGCGCTTGCGCATCCCTTTCTTGCCGTGATCAACCCCGCGCCTCCCCATGTCAACGATTCGAACTTGATATCCACGAACCCTTCCGCCTGCAAAGCCTGCGTGGTATCCTGCACCCAGGTCGTACGCCTGACCAGACCGGGCAACTCGTAGAAAATCGTGCGCCACTGTGGATACAGGCGGCTGCCGATGGGCGGTAGCAACTTGAAATATAGTTCCCACGCCCAGGCCAGAACCGGCCCAGACGGATAGGTGAATTCGTGCGCCACGATCAGCCCGCCATCGCGCAGCATCTGGTTCATAGTTCGGGCCAGCCGAGATGGATCGGCGTACTTGGCCAGGTAGGAGGAGGTGATGGCGTCCACCGGATCACTCAACCGGATATCCTCCGCCCGCGACAGGATCCATTCGACGTTGGCGACACGCCCGCGTGCCGCGTGGGCCTTGGCAATATCCAGATATTCAGCCCGCAGTTCGACGCCGATCACGTGACAATTGGGGAAGCGCTTGGCGAGGGCGAAGGTCAGAATGCCCGTGCCGGCTGCGAGATCAACGATCCGTTTGGGGTCGGGAGGCAGCCGGGCGAGAATCTGGCGCTTCCACCACATGTCAATCCCGGCTGTGCATAGGTTGACGATGAGGTCGTACGTCGGGCCGGTGCCGGCGAACAGTCGTTCGACCAATGCGAGGCGCGGGTCCGAGTTCATCCTTCGGTCTCCTCCGCTGGCCGAGCTTGCCGCGTCGGCGTGGAATAGTTCCGCAGCCATAGTGACACATGCTCCGGCTGTATTGTCTCCTGCACCACGTTGATCAAACTCGCCGTCAGCTTGTCCAAATCCGTCTCGTCGCGGCAAGTGGCGGCGAAGGCGGCCAGGGTCTTGGCGGCGTCGTACTTTTTGCGAAAGAAACGGCGGTCAATGAAATCTTGCACCCGGTTACGAAGCGGGAAGAAGAGGGCGGCGATGGCGAGGGTGGAAATAACAATGACGACCGCCGACTGCTGACCGGTGACGGCAGTGAAGAGGCTTTGCAGGACGATGATACTGCCAAAGTAGGCGAGGGCAAGCAGACCGGTCAACACCGAGTATTGCAGGGTGCGGCGGATGAGGATGTCAATGTCGTACAGGCGATAGCGCAGGATAGCCAGCGCAATCGAAACGGGCAGAACACACAACGAGAGCCACCACAGCGCGCCGTTCAGAGGCCCCCACCAGGGAATGCGCCCGCCTTTCGGAATGTTCTCCAAGATCGAGTACGGGATCGTCAAGACCACTATCAGGGCAAAGAAAAGCAGGAAGCCATACAGCACCCATTTCGTCTGCTGGCGCTCGTCGAAATTCGACACGCGGCGATAGCGGTGGACTTGCGCGCCGAGCGACGCGAGGAGGAGCGCCCCCAGAGCGAATTCGCCGACGAGAGTCGCGAGCGAGGGGGCCGAAAACCATTGGCGCGTCGGCGTCGAGGCCAGCAGCGGCAGGAGAAAAAGCGAGATGACCAGGAGGCCGCGGCTCCAGCGCGGGACAAATCTCCCGTTCGGAAAAAGAAAACCGAACGCAATCGTCGGCGCCGTCATCAGACCGGCTTGGGCCAGCAGCGCAAACTCACTGCCCGGACCGCCAAAATCAAAAAGCGCTTCCAGCGGCCCCGCCATCAAAGCGCCGTAGGCGAGCAGAAAGAACGACAGGAACAGCGCCATGCCGTCGTGCGCTTTGCGTCTGAACAGCAGAACCGCGATGACGAGGGAGACGGCTACGGCGAGAACGGAAGCGAACGTGCTAATGAAATCCATCGCGAAGATGAACTCGGGCGGTCCGTCCACGAACGGGTCGGCCGCCTCCACCAGGACTTTGGCGTAATAGTGCGGCAGGGCGGCGATGAGAATGGCGAACGCCAGTATAGCCGTCACAATCCACACGTAACGCATGAGGTGGAGCCAAAGGTTGGAAACAACTTCCGGTTTTTTCATGGCTTATCTACCCCCCAACTCGCGTATCAGCGCCAGGCCGCTTTCCACCAGCGTGCTGGCGCGATCATGGTCGCCCTGCGGCAGAGCGGCGAGGCCCAAATTGTTCAGCGCCAGCGCCATGCCCCAGCGGTCACCCAACTTTTGAAACAGACCCAAACTCTCCTGGCACAACTGCGTGGCCCGGGCCGTGTCGCCGCGCGAGAGGGCGGCCAGGCCGAGATTGGTCAGCGCACTGGCCTGGCCCCAGTCGTCGCCCATCTGTTTGAAAGCGGCGAGACTTGCCTCACACAGGGCGGTCGCCTCCTCGGTGCGCCTTTGGGCTAACAGGGAAGCGCCGAGGTCATTTTGAGCGTAAGCCGCGCCGCCGGCGGCTCCGGCTTGCTTGAAGAGCGCCAGACTTTCTTCAAACAAGGTCGAGGCCGCTGCGCTGTCACCCCGCTCGTTACGGAGGGTGGCCACGCCGTACAAGGCGCGCGCCAGGGGAACCGGATCGGGCGAGGTGTGTTCCGCCGCCAGAGCGCGTACCTCATCCAGCCATTTGAGGCCCTCGCTGAGGTGGCCGCGCAAAAGCCAGAAGCGCCACAGGGCGCTACCGAGGCGGAGAACAGTGGGCAGACTGCGGCGCGCGAGCGACCCGGCCAACGCGGCGATGAGATTGTGATGCTCGGCCTCAAACTGATTGAGGGCGGCAATTTGATCGCGGCCTTGAAGTTGCGGCGCGGCGGCCTCGGCCAGCGCCAGATAGTGCCCGGCATGCAAAGCCTGATAGCGCGCCAGTTCGCCGCCGGCCGCTCCGCGCAGTTTTTCGAGCGCATACTCGCGGATGGTTTCAAGCATGGTAAAGCGCGGCTCGCCATAAGCAGTGTCGGTTTGGCGCAGGAGGCTGTTATCTACCATGACCGTGAGGCCGTCGAGGATCGAGTATTCGGGGTTGACCGGCTCTGCGCCCAGAACGGCCTCGGCGGACTCCAGGGTAAAGCCGCCGCTGAAAACCCCCAGCCGCGCAAACAAAATCCGCTCGTCTTCTTCGAGCAGATTGTAGCCCCAGTCAATCGCGCCGCGCAGGGTGCGCTGGCGGGCCGGGAGATCGCGCGCGCCGCCGGTGAGCAATTTTAGCCGGCTGTCCAAGCCGTTGAGGATGGCCGAGAGAGAAAGCAATTTGATGCGCGGCGCAACGAGTTCGATGGCAAGCGGCAGGCCGTCGAGTTTGGCGCAAATTTGAGCAACCGTGATCGCGTTGTCGTCGGTGAGAGTGAAGTTGGGTTTCACTGCTTGAACGCGCTCGGCGAAGAGGGAAATAGCCGTGTATCGAGTCAGGTCGGCGGCCCCTTCCGCGCCCGGTGAAGTCAGTTGCGCGAGATCAGGCACGGCCAGCGGCGGCACGGGGAATTCATATTCGCCGTACACGCGCAAGGCGGCGCGGCTGGTCGCCAACACTTTCAATCCTGGTGAAGCAATCAGCAACTCGGCGATGAGCGGCGCGGCCTCCAACACTTGCTCGAAGTTGTCTAACACCAGCAAGACCTGCCGGGGCGCAAGATGCGCCTTGAGGTGATCGAGCAGTGCGCGTTCGCCTTCTTTCACGCCGAGGGCCTGGGCAATAGCGGCGATGACGAACTCGGGTTCGCGAATCTCGGCGATGGGCACGAAAAAGACGCCGTCGGCAAACTCGGGTAAGAGGGTGCTGGCAATTTGTAAACTGAGGCGGGTCTTGCCCGCGCCGCCCGGGCCGGTGAGCGTCGCCAGGCGCACGTCGGCCTGGCGGAGGAGCGCGCACACTTCAGAAAGTTCCTGTTGGCGGCCAATGAACGAAGTGGGCTGGGCGGGCAGGTTGTGCGGTGGCAAGGGGCGGAGGTTGACGGAGGGAGCGGCGGCGAGGCTCGTTGGACTTGGCGGCGCGCCGTTGTTTGGAGAAAGAAAGAAGTTGAGATGCGCGGCCAGCTCGTCGGCGGATTGAATGCGGGTTTCAGGCCGTTTACTCATGGCCTTGAGGATGACTTGCTCCAGGCCTTCGGGCAGATCGGGGTTGAGGGTGCGTGGCAGGGCGGCGGCCTGGTTGAGGTGCATGAGGATGAGGGCGATGGCGGAGTCGGCCTCAAAGGGGAGTTGACCGGTGACCAATTCGTAGAGGAGGACGCCGAGAGCGTAAATATCCACCCGCTTATCGCCCGCCTGCCCCAGCGCCTGCTCGGGCGCCATGTAAGCCGGCGTGCCCATGATGGCGCCCGAAGTCGTGAAGCGCGAGGCCGACATGAGCTTGGCCAGGCCGAAGTCGGTGAGGATGACGCGGCCCTGTCGTTCGAGCATGATGTTGGCCGGCTTGATGTCGCGGTGGACGATGTCGCGGGCGTGGGCGTAACTGAGGGCGTGGGCGGCGTCGCGGGCAATGCGGACGGCTTCGGCCAGAGGCAGGCGCTCTTTGCGCTCGGCCAGTTCGGCTAAACGCGAGTCGAGGGTGAGGCCGTCAATGAATTCCATCACCATGTAGGCCGCGCCCTCGGCCCAGTCGAAGTCAATGACTTGGACGATGTTGGGGTGGTGCAGGGCGGCCACACTGCGGGCCTCGCGCTGGAAGCGTTGCTGAAACTGCGGGTCTTCGGCCAGGAAAGCGTGCATGAACTTGATGGCAACGTGGCGGTCGAGGCTTTCTTGGTAAGCCTTGTAGACTTCGGCCATGCCGCCCCGCCCGAGGCGTTCTAGGAGGCGGTAACGCCCGCCGATGAGGGCGCCGGGTTGTTTAGGCTCTGAGATTAGCGGAGTCGGAGTTGTCATCATTCACTCTTTGTTGGCTTAACGGCCGCCGACAGTTGCCCGCCGATCGCCGTTGGCTCAGCCACAAACTCACACTTTAAGGCCGGTATGATAAAATCGTAATAGAGGTATCTGGCTGTGACTACTTTGACTCTAGAACTTGCGCCTGATTTATATGAACGTCTTCGCCAGGAAGCAGAAAGAAAGGGCGAGTCTGTAAAAAATGCGGCCCAGGAACTACTGGCCGAGCGATTGTCTGCATTGCCGTCGCCGGCCC
>Ga0247727_10015367_pt1 | contig 12569 bp, 10 predicted proteins | sample WisWelCaveWW1625_FD_202498 | JGI IMG/M metagenome (GOLD analysis project Ga0247727, IMG submission 202498) | Biofilm microbial communities from Wishing Well Cave, Virginia, United States - WW16-25 | ecosystem: Environmental > Aquatic > Deep subsurface > Groundwater > Cave microbial mat | place... | reverse complement strand
CCGCGCGCAAGGCGTCGTCAATGGCCGTGCCGCCGGTGGCCTCGATGGTTTCCACGGCCTCCAGCGCCTTCTTCACGTTCTCCTTCGTCGCGTCGAGCAGTTTATTCTGGCTTAGCGCGCTGACCGTCGTGGCGAAGGGCACCAGGTTGAAGCGGTCCTGCGGGTTGAGCTGGCTGAGGCAGAACGTAAGCGCCTTGCGGGCCTGTTCGATCTTGTCGCCGGCCATGGAGCCTGACGTGTCCAGCACGAAGACGATTTCCTTCGACAGCACCTTGGTCTTTTCAAGCTGGTCGTCGGGGCGGCCCAGCACCATGAAGTAGCCGTCTTCGCCTTCCGCGCCGCGGTGCGTGACCACGCGCAGCGCCACGTCTTCCGTGCTGGGGGCGTAATACAGGCGGAAATCCTGGTCGGTGGAAAGGTTGGTGTCGCTGAGCTTAACCACCGCCGTCTTCGCGTCGGGGCGTTCGACGTTGACCTTGTGGCTGGGGCTATAGACCGGGCCGAGCGAACTCTTACCGCGGATGACGCATTCGAATTGGAACTTCTCCACGCCGCCGCGATAAAGCTGCGAGCCGGCCAGGATGTGCCGGAAGTCGTACAGCCCGTTGACCGGCGCGAGGACCGTATCGTAGCTGAACTTGAGCCGGCGTTCCTGGTTGGGCGGAATCGGGAAGACGCGCGCCTCGTACAAGTTCTCGCCGGCGAAACGCAGCAGCGCCGGGTCGCGGCGCGACATCACGATGCCTTCGTAAATTTGCTGGGCCTCGGCGGCGTCGTAGAGCTTGCCTTCGACCATTTCGTCGTTCATCGAAAGCGCCGACTTGTTGATCGTCGCGCCCTTGGGCAGCGGGATCATCACGCGCACTTCCAAATCGCCGGCGGACAGGTTCAAGAAGGACTGCTCGATGGTGGTGGTGGAGATGTTTTCTTCTATGCGCACATCCACCCGCGAGTTCGTCACGCGGAAGGGCAGGTCGCTGGGCCGCGGCGCGCGCCACGTAGGCGGCGGCGCAATGGTGGGCCGCACCACCGGCTCTTCCGGGATCACCGTCGGCCTGCGGTCGGTCGGCACGAAGAGGACTTCGGCGCAGGCGTGGTCGGCGTACGTGAGGGCCGCCAAAGTAAGCAGCGTCAGGGCCAGGAATTCGTTTCGGCTCACCTTCATGGCAGGACTCCTTGGTAGGGTGGGCAAGGCCCACCATCCGCACTGATATTGGACTAACGGGCCTGCGGATGGTTTCTTGATAAGGAAGACGCACCGTAACCATTTATACAATAATAGGTTGCAAGATGAGAGCCGTCTAAATTCCACGCTGAAGCGGATCTACTCGGCGGTTGACCACGGAATAGGCCACTCTTGAGGCAAATACTCCATCGCGGATTCATAAAACTCCACCGTCTTTTCGCCCCAATCCATCTGGTACACCGTCCCGGTATTGTTGATCATGAAGGTGTTTCGGCCCGTCACTCCATACTCTGCCGGCGCGGCAATGAACGCGTAGCCCAGGGTCAGGTTCCCGTTGGACAGGTAGCTTTTGCTGCCGCCGGGCGCTTTACCGCCTTGGGCCTTCAACACTTTGAAAACGTAACCTTGCCAGGGAACAGCTTGGCCGGGCAGTCCCTCCGCCGCCGCCAACTGCGGCAGAATAAGCCAGTCTCACCCCCACCGATTCCCCTCGAGTTCTGGAAGGCTTTGCGCGTATTCCAGTATGCCGTCTTTATCCCAATCGGTGCGGCGAAAGATGTCCTGCGCTTCGGCGTAGGTTTTGCAGGCTGCGATGGCGGTGGATTCATTAGAATGACAAAGGCGAGGCAGATAATTCCAAGCCAACATGATTACCGGCAGCCACGATGCCAATATGCTTGTCACCAGCGCGCCGATACGTTCGCCTTGACCGCAGCGCAGGGAAGCAGAGAAGCCCAGGCTCAGAACTGCTCCAACCGCCGAAAGCGTCAACAGCAAGACCCCAAAATGCAAGAGGGGCCTGTAAAGTGCCTTCCCTGGTCAGGCCACACACCTAGAACCCACGGCAACACCACGAACATGCCGACGCCCGCGAGCAGCACGTACAGCAGCAGTTCGCGCAGATTGAACTGAAATCGTCCTGCGCTCTGGTTGTTCATTTGTTTGTCTCTTTCTTCAAGCCACCATTCGGCGTCCTTTCCTCACTCCGCGTGCGACCAGCACGTGCATGGAAATGTCCGGCACCCCCAATAGGCAGGATTTACTACGTTCGCAAGCGGCGACTTGGGGTTGGAAATCACGTAGACCTCCGTACTTCCAATGGAGACCGTCCGAAGAGCGCAGCCGTTTTTTAATCGTGGCTGGAAAGTTTTTTCCGCATTCGCAAACGCCCGATCCACTAGACTCATTTCATCGTACCGCTGCCGCTTGACCAGTTCCCACTCGCCGCGCCAGTCCTTCCAATGAAAGCAGGTGTGCGCCAGCGGCGGAACCGCCAGCAGCACCACGGGCCAGGCCGCGCAGGCGAGCATGAGCGCCGTCAGCCGCACGCAGGCCAGCCGCAGGCGCAGCCGCACCGCCAGTCGCACGCCCAGCAGCGCGCCGGCCAGCGTCGCGCCCGCGACGCTTAAGCCCAGCAGGACCAGCACCGCTTCGGACGAACGGTGCCAATCGGCCTCGCTAAGCCCCGCTGCGCCGCGCATGTCGGGCAAGAGCAACGTCATGCCCGCCAGCGCCAACGCGCCCAGCAGCCACGCGTCGAGGATGGAGTATTGCACGGGAGGCCGCGTGCGCGCACTTGCATCTGCTCCGGTCGTTTTCATGCAACCTTCCCTTTCGCCGCCTGCCGCGAGACACATGAAGAGGCGTCGTCGTTGCCCGCGCCCCTTAAGTGGGAGAGGGCCGACGTGAGCGCAGCGAACGCGGGGTGAGGGGACGCGCCGTACAACCCAACGCTTCCCCTCATCCCGGACTCGCTTCGCTCGTCTCGGCCTTCTCCCACGAGGGGAGAAGGCAACTGCTAGCCCGTGCCGTCATGCGTCAGCCTTCTCATTCCGCCACCACCCACCCCGGGCCGGGGTCGTATTCGGTCATGGCGTTGAAGAGTGCTTCGGTGTTGGAGCCGAGATCTTTTTGGTACACGGTGCCGGTCTGGTTGACGATGAACGTGTTGCGGCCGGTTCCGTCGTAGGAAGCCGGGCAGGCCACTAGCGCGTAGCCCATGGTCATCTTCCCATTGGCATCGACGTAGCTCTTGCGCCCGCCCGGCGCGTGGGGGCCTTGGCTTTTGAGGACCTTGAAGACGTACCCGGCCTTGGGCTGCGCGAGGCCCGGCGGGCCTTCGGCGCTGGCGAGAGCGGCATCCACCAGGTTCAGGGCGCCTTTAAGAGTTTGCGCGAATTCGTAAACGCCGTCTTCATCCCAATCCGTCTTGCGGTAAACGCCCTGCGCTTCCGCATAGGTTTTGCCCGCGGCGACCGCCGCGGATTCGTTCGCCGCCATGCGGCTGCGGAACATTCAGGGGAAAGCGATGGCCGCGCAAATCAGCGCGAGAAAGAGGAACGCGATCAAGATGGTTCGTAGGCGTCTCGATTTCTTGATCACCGGCGGCTTTGAAGCAGTCGCGTTCTTCATGGTATTCACTCCGCCACCACCCAGCCTTGGGCCGGGTTGTATTCCGTCATCTGTTCGGCAAGCGCAGCCGTATCGGGACCCAGATCCATCTGATAGACCGTGCCGGTATTGTTGATCTGGAAGCTGTTGCGGCCCTTGCCGTCATAGACCGCCGGCCAGGCCACGAGCGCGTAGCCCTGCGCGAGATTGCCCTTTTCGTCGAGATAATTCTTGCGCCCGCCCGGCGCATCCGGACCTTGGCCGGTGAGAACCTTCACGAAGTAACCCGCCTTGGGCCGAGCATTCTGGCCCCACGCGGCATTCGCAAAGGCGGCGTCCACGAGGGTCAAGTCGCCCGTGCCGGCGGTTTTCTCGTAGAGGCTGTTTGCGCCTTTGATGGTTGGCGAATACTCCAGAACGCCGTCGCCGTCCCAATCGGTGCGGCGGTAGATGTCCTGCGCTTCGGCGTAGGTCTTGCACGTGGCGATGGCGGCGGACTCGTTTGCATTGCAGCCCCTGTGACAACAGTAATTCACGAAGAAATACGCCGATCCTACCGTGACAAGCAGCCAGCTAATGAGCAGGCTGGTCAGCAGGCGGCCCTCGCAGGCAAATTCGCCAAACCCGCGCCGATAGGTGGTTACGCCGGTCCACGTCAGAGCCGGTGTGCTTACGGCCAGCACGATTAAGGTCCAGCCAATGCCCAGCGACCAGAATAGCGGCAACAGATTCCAAGCCAGCAGCGCGTACAGCAACACAAAGCCGCAGAAGAATTCGCGCGGCGTGCGTTCGGCTTGCGCGCGGAAGAAACCAATCGCGGCCCCCACGGCCGTGGCAGCCAACGCAATACATACGGCGGTCGAACGTGGAAGATGCAAGGCGTGGTGATACACCGGTGCCACGACAAATATGGCCAACGATGCCAGTCCGACGAGGTAGAAGAGTTGGCCGAGCGAAAATTGCCAACGCGCGCCATACGCTGTGTTTACGCTAGCTGCCTGCATTAGTGGTCCCTCCCGGTACAACCAATTCGCGCGCCCTTTCAGGGCTTGAACTCTTTTGATGGCCCGCGTTCCAGGGGCTGCGCTGCGCTTCACCCCTGGCTACTGTCGCGCGCCGCTTTGCGGCTGACGGCCACAGCAACGGCTCCGCTCTCTCACGGTCGCGGCTTTGATACTTGCCGTTCATGCCTCGTGTTTTCCGTTCCGTGCTCCGCGCACTCTGCGTCCTCTGCGGTAAAATGGCCCGCGCCTGCCCAAAAATGTCAGCGCGGTGACAAAGAGCAGATCACGCAAAGTGAATTGGAATCGCGTGCACGTTGTTTGAACGGTCATTTTTGACAGAAACTCCCTCTATCAGTCCTCGAAGACTGACAAATTTCGTCTCATTTCCGTAGCCGAAATAGGAATGCGCAAGAGGAATGCCAATACGTTTTTCACCACGAAGACACAGAGAACATTTTTCTTTAGAAAGTCTGAAAGAATAGGGATGGCTTTTGTATTTGAGCGCGTGAACCGATCTCACCATTGAGTGACATGCCGTCCCCTCACCCCGCGTTCGCTCTGCTCACGTCGGCCCTCTCCCCGGCGGGGGAGAGAGGGTGCTTCGAACGCTGTTGAGCGCCGCCGCCTGCCGCCTTAAGCTACTGCCTTCCATCCAGCCCATCCGGCGCGCGACGCCGAAGGAGCACGCATGTCTCGGGCACCGTTGCAGGTCGGCTTCGTCGGCGCGGGCGGCATCGCGCGGCACCACATCAGCAAGCTCGTGGAGATCCCCGAGTGCAAGATCGTGGCGCTGTGCGACATCGACGCCGCGCGCGTGAAGGACGTGGCCGACCCGCTGGGCGCGGTGGTCTATACCGACACGCAGAAGATGCTCGACGAAGCCAAACTCGACGCGCTCTTCGTCTGCGTGCCGCCCTTCGCGCACGGCGACGTGGAAGTGCGCGCGGCCGAGAAAGGCATCCACCTCTTCGTTGAAAAGCCGGTCAACCTGTACGTGCCCGACGCGCTAAAGGCCTGGGCGGCCATCAAAAAGGCCGGCGTGCTGACGCAAACGGGCTACAGCCTGCGTTACCTGCCTACCGCGGTGCAGCTCAAGAAGCTGCTCGAAAACGTGCCGGTCGGCTCCGCCCACGTGACGCGCTGGGGCGGACTGCCGGGCGTGCCGTGGTGGCGCGTCTATAAGCAGTCCGGCGGGCAACTGGTGGAGATGACTACCCACCAAGTTGATCTGCTGCGCTGGGTAATGGGTGAAGTCGCGGCGGTTTCGGCGAGTTACTCCTTCGACCGCATTCATAAGGGAGTGGACGGTGTGACGGTTCCGGACACGCAGGCGGCGCTGTTGATTTTCAAGTCAGGCGCCTCGGCGACGGTCAGCACCTCTTGCGGCGCGGGCAAGGCCAGCATGAGCGACGTGCATTTTGTCGTGAAGGACGGCCGCATTTACTGGCGGCATGACCAGATCCAGGTCTTCCCCGAAGGACAGTACCAGGTCCCACCCGCGCCGGCCGAAACGCCCAGCGTCGATGCGGCGTTCATCCGCGCCGTCTATAGCGGCCAGCGCGCGCTGCTGCGCAGCCCCTTCGACGACGCCTTGAAGAGCGCCGCCGTCACGCTGGCGTGCAACAAGAGCGCCGAGGAAGGCGGGCGGCTGGTGAAGCTGGAGGAGTTGCTGGGAGAATTGTAAAGGGCGGTAAAAAGTAAAAAGTAAAAAAGCTAACAGTGAGAAGTAAAAAATCCTGTAGGCGTTACTTCTTGCTTTTCACTTCTCACTTTTTACTGTCTTAAAGGAGTACGCCGTGTCCGTTCTCGGCCCCACCGCGCTTACCGGCCAGCACGTCCGTCTCGAACCCTTGCGGCCTGTGCACGCCGAGGGTTTGCTTGCGGCGGGTCAGGACGAATCCATCTGGACTTGGTTGCCGGCCAAATTGACTACGCGCGAGGCTGTGGACCGTTTCATTGCCGAGGCCATGAAGGCCGAAGCGGCTGGGACGGAATACGCTTTCACGGTCAGCGCCGTGAATTCAGGCCGCGTGCTGGGCAGCACGCGCTACATCGACGTGGCCGAGGCGCACAAAGGCGTGGAGATCGGCTGGACCTGGTACGCGCGCGACGCGTGGGCCACGAAGGTCAATCCCGAATGCAAATTTCTGCTTTTGAAGCACGCCTTCGAGGATTGGGCTGCCATCCGCGTGATGTTGAAGACCGACCACAAGAACGAACGCTCGCAGCAAGCCATCCTGCGCCTGGGCGCGCTGTTCGAGGGCCGTCTGCGCAACCACCGCATTCGTCCCGACGGCACGCTGCGCGATACCATGGTGTATTCCATCACGCCAGCGGAGTGGCCGTGGGTGCAGGCGCATTTGCTGGAGCGCCTGCGCGCGTAGAAACGAAACCGGATTTTCCACCACAGAGCGCACAGAGAACACGGAGAATGACGTAATTCGATGGATTGTGTAAGAAACAATCTCCGTGGTCTCTGTGCGCTCCGTGGTGAATCATGCGTAGTTGTTGGAAGGAGTATTTTTGGAACACTGCCAACCGTTTCCCTTGGCCATCGACGCGGGGATGCCCCTGCTTTGTCCGGCGTTCGTGCTCGAAAACCTGCGCGTGAAAGAGCGCGATGCGGCGCTCGACGCCGAAATCGCACGGCTGGGCGAGGAACTGCGCGCCAATTTCGGCGCTCTGGAAATCGGCCAAGTGCCCGGCATCGCCGAAGTGCGCGCCAGCTATCGCGCCATGGGCATTGATCCGACCAAGACGCGGCCCAGTTCCGAGGCGCTGCTGCGGCGCGTGCTGAAAGGCCAAGGTCTCTATACCGTCAATACGCTGGTCGATGCGCTCAATTTTTGCTCGCTGCGCTATCTCGTGCCGTTCGGGTTGTATGACCTGGCGCATGTCCAGCCGCCGGTAACGCTGCGGCTAGGCCGCGAAGGCGAAGGGTACGAAGGCATCCGCAAGGACCGCGTCAACGTGGGCGGACGCGCCTGCCTGGTGGACGCCGCAGGCGCCTTCGGCAATCCCACCAGCGACAGCGGCCGTACCAAGATCACGCTTGGAACCACCCTCGCGCTGGTCGTGCCCTTTTTGCCGAAAGAAACGCCTGGCCCGCGGGCGCAGGAGATTGTGGAAGGGACGGCGGAGGCGCTTTTGAAATACAGTCTGGGAGCTATGGGGCTGGGATCTTGAAGTGTTACACCACGCAGACTCTCAGACTCAAGAGGGAATGACGGGCGGGACGCCCGTGCTACGAGCTATGACTTCATTATATCCTCGACGCTAAACGGCTCGTTCGGATTCTCCTTGTTGGCCTGTTCGAGCTTCTCGCGGCTGCTGACCACGCAGCGGCCGCCTTGTTCGAAATTAGATTCGAGCAACTCGATCACCGCGCGCTTGACTTCCTTCACCGTGACGCTCAAGAGGGCGGTGTGGCGGCGCTCGCGGCGTTCCGGCGTGTCGCCGCACACGTGCCGCCACAGCGACACCGTGGTGGCCTCGGCGGGGCGGATGGGCTTTTCGCCATACTTGGCCGCGCCGATGATGGCGCGGTTCAGGTCCATCTGCGACCATTGAGTTTTTTTCACGTGATCGAGCAAGCCGCGGAAAGTGTTGTACGTGCGCGTAATCCACGGGTCGCGGTAGGAATAGAACTGCCAGGTGCGATCCACGCCATTGTACGACACGCCGCCGCCGTACGCGCCGCCTTTCACGCGCACTTCTTCCCACATGTATTCCAGGCTGAGCAGCCGGCTGCCGATGAGCAAGAGCGGCGCGTCGGGGTGTTCAACGTGGTAGGCGGGAATGATCTGGCAGCAGTAGGCGACTTCCATGGGCGCGGCGAGGCCCGCGCGGAACGTGTTCCGGATGGGCGTGAAAGGCACGGGCACGTCGGCGATGGGCTCCCCGCGCATCCGGCCGGTCCAGTCTTCCAGCGCGGCGCGGACTTTGCGGTACCCCTCGTCCGTGCCGGTGAAGCCCACGCTGAAGCGGCCTCGCGCCAGCATGAAATCGCGGATGCGCGTCAGGTATTCCTGCAAACCCGGGTGTTCCCTGTCGTAATTGTCGGCAAGCTGCTCGACGAGCCGCGTTTGCGGCAACCCGCCGAGGACATCGGCCAGGTAACATTCCGTATTGAGCCCGCGCGCGGCGTGTCGCGCCGCCATGTCCAGTCCGCCGGCGACCAATGAACTGCGGTGCGCGGCCTTGGCCTGAATCATCACGTCCTTCAGGCGCGCGGTGTCGCGCAGGTCCAGTTCAAAGAGCACGTCCTTGAGCACGTCCAGGGCCTGGTCGAGCTTTTCATCGAGGGCCTTCAGCGCGAAACGGCTGTGCCGCAGCGAACGCTCCGGCCCATCGATCGCCGCATTGCAATAGGTCCAGTAGCGCACGCCGCCCGTGTTGGCCGCGGTGCGTTCGGCCATCTTCACGTAATCCAAGCCCGCCGCGCCCATTTTGTGGACGGCGTCGCTGTAGAGCGACAGGTACGGATACAGGTCCACCGGCAGGCCGGCCATGTCGATGTCCAGATGCAGGTAGTTGACGCCGTTGGTGAAAACGTCGTTGCGGATGAGTTCCACGCCCGAGGCCAGCCGTTCCAGCGTGCACGGGATGTGCCGCGGCTTGCGGGGCAGCTCGCTGACTTTGAGTTGCGGCAGCGAGGCAATGGCTTCGGGCGGATTGGGCTTGCCTTGCAGTTTTTCCAGCGCCGCGGCTTCACGGGCGATGCGCTCAAGTTGCGGCTTCGAGAGCCGCGCGCGCAAGCGTTTCATACGCGTGAGAAACGCAGCTTCCTTGCGCGCATTGAGTTTGCGGTCTGGCTCGGCCACGATGGAAACACGGTGGTTGTTGTCCAGCAGGCGTTCTTCGAGCAGCTTCTCGAAGTAACGCGGGTCGGAGGCGTAACACGCCTTCAATTCTTCCAGCAGTTCGTCCGCGCGCAGGAAGGACAGCGGGTCCGCGCCATAAATCCACGCGGCATACACGCGTTCCATCTGCCAGAGCGGATACATGGACTGGATTTCGAAATAGCGGTAAGAAATCTGGTGGAAAGCAGCCTCGATTTTTTCCTTGGGCAGTCCCTCTTTAGCCAGCCGCTTGAGCGTGTCGAAGACCAGCTTCTCGAACTTGGCCTTGCGGCCCGCCTCGCTGCCTTTCAGGCCCACCTGGAAGGTGCCTTCCAGGCGTCCCGAGGTGAAGCCCGAGTCGGCCAGATCCTCGCCCAGCTTCGAATCGATGAGCGCCTTGCGCAGCGGCGCGGCGGCGTTGCCGAGCAGCGCCAAGTCCAGGACCATGAAGGCGAGCACTTCCAGCGGGTTGGTGCCCGCGCCCACGCGCCAGCACAGCATGAGGAAAGTTTTGTTCTTGGTCTTCTCGTCGCGGCCGATGGGATAGCGTTCTTTGCGCGCTTTGGGCGCTTTCCAGAGTTTCTGGAACGGAATGTCCGTCGAAGTTTTCCGGCGCGAGAAACCGGCCAACTGTTTGTTCAGAAATTTCAAGTTCTCTTCGGTGGGCAGATCACCGTAGAAAAAAACGTACGCGTTGCTGGGGTGGTACAATTCCTGGTAGAAGCGTTTGAAATCCTTGTAAGTGAGGTCGGGAATCTTTTCGGGGTCGCCGCCGGAATCCTTGCCATAGGGCGTGTCGGGAAAGAGCGCGCGGCTGGTCAGCCGATCCACGAACTCGTCGGCGTCGGAATACGCGCCTTTCATCTCGTTGAAGACGATGCCTTTCACGATCAGGTTGCCGGGCTGGCCGTTCTTCTTTTCAAAAGCCAGGTGGTGGCCTTCCTGCTTGAAGGAGTTTTCCAGCAGGCGCGGGTGGAACACCGCGTCGCAATAGACCGTGGCGAGGTTGTAAAAATCTTTCTTCACATTGCTGGCGACGGGATAGACGGTCTTGTCGCTGTAGGTCATGGCGTTGATGAATGTCGCCATGCTCATCTTGACCATCTCGACGAACGGATCTTTTACCGGGAAACGCTTCGAACCGGCCAGCACCACGTGTTCCAGAATATGGGGCAGGCCGGTGTCGTCCTTCGGCGGCGTGCGGAAGGCGACGCTGAACAGGTTCTCGGCGTCGTCGTTGCGGACGTGCAGGACACGCGCGCCGGTTTTCTGATGTTCCAGTTCAATCGCCGAGGCGCGCAGGTTCTTCAGCGGGGTGACGCGCGTAACTTCAAAGCCGTGCTTCACGTCGCCGGGCTTAAGTTCGCTTGAGGAAGCGGATGGCATATACTGTCTCCAGGGCTGGGCCGGCATGGTCTGGCGGATTGTGGTTTATCGCCAACGGCGGCGCAAGCAAATGCCTGTCGTGGCACGGGCAGCCCTTGCCGTTGGCTGCCCGTGCATCGGCGGACGATGCCAGGATGAAAAATGTGTTTTCAAGCCGTGCTCTTTGATTTCGACGGCGTGCTCGCCCATAGCGAGCCGCTGCACCAGCGCGTCTATGCGGCGCTGCTGCGCGACCTGGGCTTGGAGCTGACCTACGCCGAATTCGCCGCGAAATACATCCATCTTGACGATCCGTCCGTCTTTCGTGCTTTTGCCGCTGACCGCGAACTGGGCTGGGACGAGACGCGCGTGCAGCACCTCGCCGCGCGCGCCCGTGAACAGTTTCTGGCCGAGCAGGAAGGCCAGGACATTCTTTACCCGGGCATGGGCGCGTTGACGCGCGCACTGGCGCGCGAGATTCCCCTCGCCGTGGTCAGCATGGGCGACCGGCGCATGATCGAGATGGCCCTGCGGCAGGCCAGCATCGCGGAGTGCTTCACGGCCAGCGTGGCGGCGGGTGAAGTCGCCCGGCCCAAGCCTGATCCTGAACCGTACTTGCGCGGATTGGAACTCATCAACCAGGCGCGCGGCGCACGCATCCCGCCCGGCGCGTGCGCGGTGGTGGAAGACTCTGGCGGCGGCGTGTGCTCGGGAAAAGCCGCGGGCATGACCGCGCTGGCGCTCTTGCACAACCAGCCGGAAGACGTGCTGCGCGAAGCCGGCGCGGATCGCCTGTTCAACAGCGTGGCCGAACTGGCGGCGTTTCTGACGGAATAGAACTGCAACGGCACCGCTCCCTTTTGGTCGCGGCTCGGTAGGCTTGTTAACCTTCGCTCACCGGCTTCCCCACCACCGCCGGCTTCTCCGGCTCCGGCGTGAAGTCCTCGCCGGGATTGATGAACAGGTTCGACTCATACTGGTACTGGTGGTCGTGCAGTTCGCGGTAACGTCCGCCCTTCGCGAACAATTCCGCGTGCGTGCCGCGTTCGACGATGCGTCCCTCTTCAAGCACCAGGATCTGGCCGGCGCTGCGGATGGTCGAAAGCCGGTGCGCGATGACAAACGTCGTGCGGCCATGACGGAGGGATTTCAAGCCGTCCTGGATCTTGGCCTCGCTCTCGCTGTCCAGGTTGCTGGTGGCTTCGTCGAGGATCAGGATACGCGGGTCGGCCAGGATGGCGCGCGCGATGGCGATGCGCTGGCGCTGGCCGCCTGAGAGTTTAACGCCGCGTTCGCCCACAATGGAATTGTAGCCGTCGGGGAAGGCCAGGATGAATTCGTGCGCATGCGCCAGCTTCGCGGCGCGTTCCAAGTCCGCAGCGCTTGCATGGGGGCGCGCAAAGCGGATATTTTCCGCGAGCGTGCCGTCGAATAGAAAGTTTTCCTGCAAGACCACGCCCAGCCGCCGGCGGTAATCGTGGAGCCGCACGCGCTCCAGGTCGCGGCCATCCACGAACACGCGGCCGACCTTGGGCCGGTTGAAGGTCATCACCAGGCTCACCAGCGTGCTTTTGCCCGAACCGCTGGAGCCGACCAGCGCGGTCGTGCTGCCCGCGGGCGCGGTGAAGGACACGCCGCGCAGCACGGGCACGCCCGCCTGATACTCGAACTCCACTGCCTCGAAGCGCACCTCGCCGCGCAGTTCGCCCAGCGGCTCGCGTGTATCGTCCGCGGCGTCTTCCGTGGGCAGGCGCAGCACTTCGCGGACGCGATCCAGGCCGA
>Ga0247727_10015366_pt1 | contig 12569 bp, 13 predicted proteins | sample WisWelCaveWW1625_FD_202498 | JGI IMG/M metagenome (GOLD analysis project Ga0247727, IMG submission 202498) | Biofilm microbial communities from Wishing Well Cave, Virginia, United States - WW16-25 | ecosystem: Environmental > Aquatic > Deep subsurface > Groundwater > Cave microbial mat | place... | reverse complement strand
TGACCCTCGGCCATCGTGGTGCTCCTTTCGTCGATCGATTGGCGTTGACCGACGAGTCTGGAGCCCGCGGTGGCCGGACCTCGTCCGACTACCCGGGCGCCGCTACACCACTTCTACCGACATAACCTTCGTCTAGTCCTTCACTTGCACCGACGAAAGGGGCCATGACCATCAATCCGAACAAGGCACTCTGGGGAAAGGGCGACTTCACTCGCATCGCCGAGAGCATGCGAGAGAGCGGCGAGGCGCTCGTCATGACGTTGGGAATCACCGACGCGCTCGAGGTCCTGGACCTCGGATGCGGCGATGGGACCACGGCCGTGCCAGCGGCGAGGCTTGGGGCGGACGTCCTGGGTGTCGACATCGCCAGCAACCTCGTTGAGGCGGGGAATGCACGAGCACAGAGACTCGGCCTCACCAACTGCAGATTCCAGGAAGGCGATGCGTCGGATCTGAGCGAGCTCGAGGATGACAGCTTCGACCTCGTCGTCAGCATCTTCGGCGCGATGTTCGCTCCGAGGCCGTTCGACGTGGCAAAGGAGGTCGTTCGTGTGACACGGCCGGGCGGCCGGATCGTCATGGGGAACTGGATCCCCAATGACCCGACGCTCGTCGCCCAAATCCTGAAGATCAGCTCCTCCTTCTCGCCGCCACCACCGGAAGGGTTCGTCAGTCCCATGACGTGGGGCGTTGAGGCCAACGTGATCGAGCGATTCGCGGGGGCGGGAGTGCCCGAAGAGAAGATCTCGTTCGAGAGGGATACCTACACGTTCAACTTCCCAGGCGCACCATCGGAACTTTTGGCTGCGTTCAGGACGTACTACGGGCCGACGATGAACGCGTTCGAAGCTGCAGCAGCCAACGGCCTCGAGGCCGATCTGCAGGCCGAGCTGGACGCCCTCTTCAACGGCCAGAACGCAAGCCCGAGCGAGGATGCCACCTCCATTCCTGCAACCTTCCTGCGCGTGACGGTCGTGGTGTGAGATGGACGTAACGGGAACGCGACCGGATAGCGGCTAGAACAACACCCGATGGTCGATGTCAACGGTTCACGGGCGGGATGGCACCTGCTCGTGCGAGTGATCAGGAATGCCTCTTGACGGTGGCCATGCTGCCGGAGCGCGTCAGTGTGTCTCCTCGGTCGCCTCCAAGCGAGGAATTTGCTGCCGCCTAGAAGTCGATGCGCATCACGACCCGGCGGAGGGTCGGCCGACTGACCTCGGCGAAGCCGGCGGCGGCGAAGATGCTGCGGCTGCCGACATGGAGCTCTCCCCAGGTGATCTCCTGCCCGGGATGCGTGATCATCGGGTAGCCCTCGAGGGCACGGGCCCCGCGTTGCCGCGCGAAGTCGACGGCGGCGCGCGCGAGCGCACGACTGATCCCGCGGCGCCGGAAGCCCGTGCGGGTGACGAAGCAGGTCACGGCCCAGACGCTGTCGTCGGTCTTGTCCTCGGCTCGGCCCGCCCACGGGACGCGGGTTTTGAGCAGCAGGCGCGGGTAGGCGGTGCGCGGCTCGACCGCGCACCAGCCGACGGGCTCGCCGTCGAGGTAGGCGACGAGGCCGCTCGTCGTGCCCGACTCCGGGCGACCACAGTCGGTCTGCGTACGTAGCCGGAAGGCCAGCTCCTCGGCGCCAACCGAGGCCCAAGACTCCCTGGGCTGCATCTTGTATCGCTGGCACTGGCATCTGGACGGATCGCCACGCGTGCCGAGCACGGCCTGAAGATCCTCCCAGCTCGCCTCGTTGGCAGGGACGATCGTGACCTCGGGCGTCGCCGTGTCGGTCATGCCGACACCGTACTTCGGGTCGACGGCAGAGGTTAGGTTGTCCGTCGTGGCCGGTGAGTGGATCGACGGATTTCGCTCGCTCCTCGAAGCGCCGTCGCCCGCCGTATTGACGACCTATCGCAAGGACGGCAGCGCGAATGTGTCGCCGGTCTGGTTCCGCTTCACGGACGGCGCGTTCGAGGTCGTGATCGCGCAGGGCGACGTGAAGCTTCGCCACCTGGCGCGCGACCCGCAGTGCATCCTCGTCGTGTTCGAGGCGGTTCGACCATTCCGCGGAGTCGAGGTCCGCGGACGTGCCGAGCTCGTGGAGTGCGACGTCAGACCAATCCGTGCCGCCATCGCCAGGCGCTACCTCGGTGCGACCGACGGCGAACGCTTCGCTGCCGAGCGATCGAAGCCAGGCGTTCTCCTGCGGCTCCCTGCCGACGAGCCACGCGTGTGGGATCTGTCTGCGACTCTGCCGGGCAAGTACGGCTCACCCGAGGTCCAGGGTGCTTCGGGACGCACGCGATGAGGGTTTGCGTCGTCGGGGCTTCTGGGAAGCTCGGGCAGTACATGGTGCAGCACGCGCTGGATCGGGGATACGAGGTGGTTGGTGTGTGCCGGGAGCGCAGCGTGGGGAAGCTCGACGCGTTCGAGGGGCGCATCACTGTCATTCCGGGAGCGACGAACGACCGCGAGGTCATCAAGAGCGCGGTCGCGAAGTGCGACCGGGTACTCGTCGTGTTGGTCCCGTGGGGGTCCACCAGTACTCGTCGGGGACGGCCCAGGCGGTGCTCGACTACGCGCGTCCGGGGGCGCGCCTCGTGTTCTCGTGCGGGTGGCACATCACGCGCGACGGCCAGGACGTGTACTCGCGGAGGTTCAAAGCGGTCGTGAAGACCGTCGGCTGGCTCGCGCGCCTCGTTCGGGTCATAGACATTGACGACCAGGTGGAGGCGTGCCGGCGGGTGTTTGCCAGCGACACGCGGTGGACCGTCGTGCGCGGAAGCGACCTCGAGGAGGGCGAGAGCCAGGGCCTGCCCGTGTGGAGCCGACACGTCGGCGACCCCATCCTCGAGAGCAACATCACGCGCCGCGTGGACTACGCCCTGTTCATGGTGGAGGCCCTCGAGAACGACGAGCTCGTCCACGAGGCCCCGGCGATCGTCGGCTGCCAGACGCCCTCGGCGCTCGCGCACGCGGCCAGCGAGTGAACTCCTCGGTGTGCCACTGATCAGGAATGTCCCTCGACCGCCCGCACGCGGCGGTACCAGCGGCAACGAACGCTTCGATAGGTTTCGTGGCGATGGCTACGCGCGAAGCCGCGTGTCACTGTGGGCAACTTCGTCTGGAAGTTGCAGGCGATCCGTTTGTGGTTTCCATGTGTCACTGCCTTGCCTGCCAACGTCGGACAGGAAGTGCGTTCGGGATGCAGGCGGCGTTCACACCGGATCAAGTGCACGTCGTCGGTCGCTTCAGCGACTACCTACGAGTCTCCGACGAGGCGGACAGAAAGGAGCACGTGTTTCATTTCTGCCCTGACTGCGGCTCGCAGGTCTTCTACACAGAACCGACGGAGCCAGACCTGATCGTTGTCTCGGTCGGCGCATTCGCCGACCCCTCCTTCCCGCCGCCGACCGAATCGGGCTACGACTCACGACGGCATCCGTGGCTGGCTGTGCCTGCCACGATCGAGCGCCGCGACGGACAGTAGCTTCGGGCGAAAGCGGAGTCTCGCGGGCCGGTGTTCGGGAACCCGACCTCCCCTATCGTTCCTCCGTGGCTGTGCGGCTAGGGTGCGTGGAGTTCGTGCCCTTTCCGACGCAGGAGGTACGCGTCCTGTGATTGACGTGCAGCGAGTCGACTACATCCGCATCCCGGTGACGGACATGGAGAAGGCGAATCAGTTCTACGGCGAGGTGCTGGGTCTCAAGAGGAATCCGAACTCGCCGGGCGAGGACTGGGTCGAGTACGAGGCAGGCAACGTGACGCTTGCGGTGATGACCCCGCACACTCACGACTACGAGTTCACGCCGCTGCCGGTGGGCACGCTCCCGCTGCGAGTGCCGGACGTCGCCGACGCGAAGGCGAAGCTCGAGGCGGCCGGCGTGCAGGTCAACGAGATGTGGGATTCGGGTGTCTGCCATGGCGCGGGGTTCCGCGATCCGGCCGGCAACCCCATCCTCCTCCACCACCGCTACAAGCCGTATGAGCAGACCTGACGCACTCGCCGCGTACCGGCGACTGTCGCTTGGGCGAGCGTGCGGGAATGTCCCTTGAGCGGTTTAGGAAGAGGACAACGCGCGCTCGAGGGCGGCCCGGTCGGTCGGCCCGCCGTGCGTCGCAAGCACGTGCTCGACCGGCAGTGCGAGTAGCGGGCGCAGCCCCTCGGCGATCTCCCCGCGCGTCACGCCAGGGCGGAGCCACCTCTCGTTGATCTCGAGGCCCCGGCCGAAGTCGACGAGCGTGTCGCCGGAGATCACCGCACGCTGGCTCTCGACCCAAAGCACAGTGTCGTTCGCCTTATGCCCGGGGAACACGTCGGCACCGAACGGCAGCCGGTCGCCGGACGAGTACGCGCGTGCCTCGCCTTTCTTCTCGCGGAGCAGCCAGACGAGGTCGGGACTGCCGTCGCCAGCCTGCTGGGCGGTGAGGCCGTACGTGTCCATGAGGTACTGCGCGGTGTCGGGCAGCGGCGAGTAGACCGGCACGCCGAGCCGCTCGACCAGGCTCTGCGCGTCGCGCTCATGCCACGGCGCGGTGAGCACGATCGCCGTCTCGCGGCCGGCCGCGAGGTCCCCAAGCTCGCTCGGCACGGCCAGCGGATCGAAGAGCAGCAGCCGCTCCCGTCGTCGATCGCGTAGGACGACACGTTCTCGCTCCACGGCTCGGTCGGCCGCCACTGCGGGTGCGGTGCCTCCCAGTGCCACAGGCCCGGACGCAACTCGCGCACGGCACGATGCTACTGAAACGCTGCGCGCTCCCGATGCACGCGACGGTCGACGCCCGTGTCGGGTGCCACCGGCATGACGGTCAAGCGACGGAGCAGCTACCTGTGCGAGTGTGCGGGAACGTCCCTTGAGCTCGGTCGGTATCGGCTCGGCGCGAACACGGTTCCTCCACACGGAGACGTTTGTCCCGGAACCGCCGGCAGCGCGGCCGCGGCAGGAGAACACGGAACTATCCTTGCGACGTGAGCGAACCGGCCACGGGCGCTGCCCGCGAACCCGAGCTGCAGGCGTTCCGCCGCGCCGCTCACGTGTTGGTGGACGGCGTTGCCGACCATCTCGCCGCGCTGCCGTCGCGCCCGGTCTGGCAGCCGCTCCCCGACGCCCTGCGCGAGCAGCTGCTTGACTTGCCGCTACCGGAGCGCGGGGGCACGCTCGACGACTTGGTTGCGACCGTGTTGAGCGACGTCCTGCCTCACGCCATGGGTAACGGGCACCCGGCCTTCTTCGGCTGGGTCAACCCGCCGCCCTCCCTAGCCGGGGTCGTCGCCTCGCTGGCGGCGGCCGCGATGAATCCGAGCGTCGTCACCGGGGATCACGCCGACGTCTACCTCGAGCGCGCGGTGGTGCGCTGGTTGGCTGAGCTCGTCGGCTTTCCGCACCAGCCGGGAGCCGGCCTGCTCACGAGCGGCGCGTCAGCCGCGACGATCGTCTGCCTCGCAGGCGCTCGCGGCCGTGCGCTGGCGGCAGTCGGCCACGACGTGCGTCGCGCCGGTCTCGCCGGCGCCCCCCAGCTCGTCGCCTACGTGCCGGCCGAGGCCCATAGCTGCGTGCGGCGTTCGCTGGAGCTGCTCGGCCTCGGCAGCGGGGCGATGAGCGACGTGCCGCTCGAGGGAGGCCCGCTCGACGCTGTCGCGCTGCGCGCGTCCATCGCCGCGGATCGCTCGAGCGGCGCCGTGCCGGCGTTGCTCGTCGGCTCGGCCGGAACGGTCAACGCCGGCGTGATCGACCCGCTCGAGGCGCTCGCCGACGTCGCGACCGCAGAGGGACTGTGGTTCCACGTCGACGGCGCCTACGGCGCGTTCGGCGTGCTCGACCCGGCAATCTCGGCCCGCTTCCGCGGCATGGAGCGGGCCGACTCACTGGCCCTCGATCCGCACAAGTGGCTCGGTGTTCCCGTCGACGCCGGCTGCGTGCTCGTGCAGCGCGGCGACGACCTGCGCGACGCGTTCAGCCTCATCCCGCCGTACCTGCGCCAGGACGCAGGCGAGCCGGTCGGTACGTTCGCCGAGTACGGGCTCGAGCAGACGAGACCGTTCCGCGCGCTCAAGATCTGGGCGACGATCGCCGCGCACGGACGCTCCGGCATCGCCGCCCAGGTGGCGCGCGCGAACGGGCTCGCACGCGAGCTGGCGTCGCTCGTCGAAAGTGAGCCCGAGCTCGAGCTGGCCGTCGCGCCCGAGACCTCCATCGTCGCCTTTCGCGCGCGCCCGGCGGGGTGCCCGCCCGCCCGGCTGGACGACGTAAACCGCGCGCTGCCCGAGGCGGTTCAGGCGCGGGGCCGGGCCTTTGTCACCGGTACCGTCTTCGGCGGCCGCGAGACGCTGCGCGCCTGCATCCTGCACCCGGGCACCGGCTCGGAGCATCTGGCGACCCTCGTCGCGGAGGTCGTCGAGGCGGCCCGTACACTCGCGGCCCAGGTCCGCTAGCGTCACCCTGAAGGCAGCAAAGGGCGCGTGGGTGCGAAGCCATCGCGGCTTAAGGCTCTCCCCGCTGGCTCCACACGGTGAGTAGCCAGTACGACCAGAACGGCGGCATGTGCAAGCGTGCGGGAATGTCGCTTGAGCTGCCCGCAGGATCAGCAGCCGAAGGGGCGCCCTAGGTGCGCGGGACGACCTACCGCGTCGCCGGTGGTCACGCGCCGGATTCGAGTGCTCCGTCCTGAAGAGCGAGCGCGACTGCCTCGTCGAACGGGAGTTCCAGCCCCCGAGTGCGTGCCGCGTCAACGTCCGTTCCCAGCGCAATCCGCGCCTGGCCGAGGTAGCGCTCCAGCAATCTGTCCCAGAACGCAACGTGGAGATCGGTGCCGAGCGAGCGCCAGAGCGCCTCGACCGAGGCTGCGAGCTCGAGCGCGCGAGCCCATTCGCCCTGGCCCGCCTTCGCCATCGCGATGCCCTGCACCTCGATGCTCGTCTCGACGACGTCGCTCAGTTCGAGCGCAGCGCAAAGGCTCTCCCGGTAGCGCTCCTCCGCCTCAGCACAGTCGCCGCGAATGAGCGAACAGTCGGCGAGGAAGTGGATCGCGAAGTGCCTCGTCCTCGCGTCGTCTTCTCCTCGCGCAAGGAGCTCGCTGGAGAGGGCCTCGCCGCGTTCCACTTTCCCAAGTGCGACGAGCACCTGGCACACCCCGACGAGTGCGCGCGTCTCGCCCGGCTCGTCGCCGAGCACGCGGCGGAGCTCGAGGCTCTGCTCGAACGCCTCGAGGGAGCCGGGGTCGTCTCCGGCGTCGTAGACGAGGAGCCAGCCGAGCAGGTCGAGGGCCGAGGCGAGCTCGTCCCGCTCGCCGAGATCGCGCCAGAGCGCGATCCCCCCTTCGACCTGCACTCGACCCTCGTCGACCTCGCCGTGGCGAGCCACGAGGCACCCCGACGCCGTGAGCGCCCGCGCCCGGGGACGACCGGTCGCCGCCGACCCCGCGAGCGCTCCGGCCAATCGTCCGCACCCCTCGGCCAGAAGGCCGTGGGACATCCAGAACCAGCCCAGAGCGCCTGCCAGCTCGAGCGCGCGGTCCCGGTCGTTCTCGGACAGCCAGTCGAGCGCAGCCCGAAAGTCGTCGTGGTCAAGCTCGAGCCGCGCGGACCACTCCGCCTCGGCGTCGAACCGGTGCTCGTACGACCGCTCCGCGAGCGCGAGAAAGAAGTTCGCATGTCGGCGCCGGATCTCGTTGGCTTCATCCGAGGTTGCGAGCTGCTCGAGCGCGTACTCGCGAATGGTCTCCAGCATCAGGAAGCGGTCGTCGCCCATCGGCTTCAGGAGGCTCGAGTCGACGAGGGCCGCAAGGCCGTCGAGATCGGCGCCGCAGACCTCCTCGGCGGCCTCGAGCGGGAAGCTGCCCGTGAAGACCGCGAGACGGGCGAAGAGCTCCTTACTCGCCGCGTCGAGGAGGTCGTAGCTCCATTCGATCGTGGCGCGAAGCGTGCGCTGGCGCTCGTGTGCATCGCGCGCACCGCCCGTCAGCATCGGGAGGACCGAGTCGAGGCGCTCGAGCAGCCGCTCGGGAGCGAGGAGCTTTGTCCGCGCGGCGGCAAGCTCGACCGCGAGCGGGAGACCGTCGAGCCGGCGGCAGATCGCCTCGACCGTTGAGTCGGGAGCGAGCTCGCGCCCGACTGCTCGTGCCCGCTCGGCGAAGAGCGCAGCTGCCTCTTTTGCCGGGAGCGGCTCCAGCCGATACTCCTGCTCGCCCGACACGTGCAGCGGTGCCCGGCTCGTGACGAGCACACGAAGACCGCCCGAGGCAGCGAGTACGGAGCTCACCGCGGGAGCGGCATCGAGGAGGTGCTCGAAGTTGTCGAGGAGGATGAGGAGCTCCCGGCCGCGCAGGAATCCGGCGAGGTCATCGGGCGCGCCGATCGCCTGAGCGACCTCCGATGGCAGAAGCTCGGGGTCTGAGAGGCCGACGAGCGGCACCCAGAAGACGCCGTCGCGCAGCCGGCCGACGAGCTCGGCTGCGACCTGGAGCGCGAGCCGAGTCTTTCCGGTGCCGCCGGGCCCGGTGACCGTGAGCAGCCGCGTCCCGTTCGAGAGTTGGGCGACAAGCTCTGCGAGGTCGTCCTCTCTCCCGACGAGCGGACTCGCCGCGATGGGCAGATTCGTCGCATCGAGCGTCCGGAGCGGCGGGAAGTCACCGTCGCCGAGCTGGTAGAGGCGCTCGGCTTCGATCAGGTCCTTCAGCCGGTGCTCGCCGAGGTCACGAATGAAGGCGTCGCTCTCCAGGAGTCCGCGGGTGGTCTCGGAGAGGACGATCTGTCCTCCATGGGCGGCGGCGGCGATCCTCGCCGCGCGGTGGACGTCGATGCCGACGTAGCCCTCGTCCGTCACGATCGGCTCGCCCGTGTGGATGCCCATGCGGACCCGGATCGGGCCGCTTTCGAGCGCGTGCCGTGCCTCGGCGGCGGCAGCGATGGCGTCGGCCGCTCGCGGAAACGCCACGAAGAAGGCATCGCCCTGGGTGTCCACCTCGACGCCGCCGTGGCTGGTGAACGAGTCCCTGAGGGCCCGCCGGTGCTCGGCGAGCAGGTCGGCGAAGCCCGCGCCGTGCTCGTGGAGGAGTCGCGTCGAGCCCTCGACGTCCGTGAAGAGGAAGGTGACAGTGCCGCTTGGGAGATTCTCTCGCACGCGAGGTTCATCCTCCCGCCTCGGCAGGTCTTGCGTCCAGTCCGTCACTCAGCTCTGGGGACAGGACGGCCCGTTGTGCGAGCGTGCTCTCGCCTGATGTCGTGTAGATGGCACGGCACACGGCGCCCAAACGAGCGCCGTATCCGTGAAGTTGCCGCGCAGAGGCACGAGTGAGAACATATGTTCGTGTCTCGAGAGGCGACCATCCTGCACGCCGACCTCGACGCGTTCTTCGCTTCGGTCGAGCAACGCGACGATCCGCGGCTGCGTGGACGCCCCGTCATCGTCGGTGCTGGCGTGGTGCTCGCGGCGAGCTACGAGGCCAAGGCATATGGCGTCCGCACTGCGATGGGCGGGGCGCAGGCTCGGCGGCTGTGTCCGCACGCGATCGTGGTGCCGCCGCGGATGTCCGCCTACTCCGAGGCGAGCAAGGCGGTGTTCGAGGTGTTCGAGGACACGACGCCGCTCGTCGAGGGGCTGTCGATCGACGAGGCGTTTCTCGACGTTCGCGGGATGAGGCGGCTTGCCGGCCAGCCGACGGAGATCGCCGTGCGGCTACGGCGCCGGGTTCTCGAGCAGGTCGGTCTTCCGATCACGGTCGGAATCGCCAGGACGAAGTTCCTCGCCAAGGTCGCCAGCGGCGTCGCGAAGCCGAACGGCCTGCTCGTGGTGCCTCCCGACGACGAGCTCGGGTTCCTCCACCCCCTCCCGGTCGAGCGGCTGTGGGGCGTCGGCCGGGTCACCGCGACGAAGCTCCATAGCCGGGGGATCACCACCGTGGGCCAGGTCGCCGAGCTCGACGAGCCGTTACTCGTGGCGATGCTCGGGCGCGCGGCGGGCCGGCACCTGCACGCGCTCGCGCACAACCGGGACCCGCGCCCAGTTCGAGTGGGCCGTCGGAGACGCTCGATCGGAGCTCAGCGCGCGCTCGGCCGCAGGCCGCGATCGATGGACGACATCGACGCGATCGTCGTCGGGCTCGTCGACCGCCTCGCTCGTCGGCTGCGAAACGCCCACCGAGCGTGCCGCACGATCGTGCTCCGGCTGCGCTTCGCCGACTTCTCACGAGCCACTCGGTCGCACACCATGCCTCAGGCGACGACCGGGACCCAGGCGATCCTCGATGTTGCGAGAGGGCTCCTCGCGACGGCAACCCCGACGATCGAGGCGAAGGGTCTCACACTTGTCGGACTCGCCCTCACGAGCCTCGAAGACGACCGCGCCATGCAGCTCGCGCTGCCGTTCGAGCGTCGGCACGACGCAGCTCTCGATGCCGCCCTCGACGAGGTGCGCGATCGGTTCGGGTCCGCCGCCGTCATGCGGGCGATGCTACTGGGCCGCAGCCCGGGACTCGCGATGCCGCTTCTGCCGGATTGACGCCCGGAACCGGCTACTTCAAAGCCGCGTCGAACGCAGTGGCGAGGACGCCCTGGATGCTTCTTCCAGATGTAGCCTCCGGCCGCACGTCCGTTCCACGACCCGTCGAGCGAGAGGACACTAATGCGAGCCTTCACCCTCGACAGCTTCGGCGCTCAGCCCGTCCTGCGTGACGACATCCCCGGGCCTCACGTCGCCGACAACGAGGTGCTCGTGCGGGTGCACGCCTCGTCCGTCAACCCCGTCGACGTGTTTATCGCAGCGGGTGCGCTGAAGGAAATGGCCCAGCACGAGTTTCCCGTCATCCTCGGCCGGGACTTCGCCGGCGTCGTCGAGCAGGTCGGTTCTGCCGTGCGCCGCTATCGGATCGGCGACGAGGTCTTCGGCTTTCTCCTCCACGCCAACCCCGCCGTGCACGACGGGAGCTGGGCCGAGCTCATCACCGTCCCGGAAGACAACTTCGTCGTGGCGAAGCCGCGCAGCCTGGACTTCGCCCAGGCAGGGGCCGCGCCGCTCGCAGGAATCACCGCGATCGCCGCCTTCGACGCTCTCGAGCCTGCCGAGGGCGACACGGTGCTCGTCGCCGGGGCCAGTGGCGGTGTCGGCAGCTTCTTCGTCCAGCTCGCCGCGGCGGCAGGCGCGAATGTGATCGCCCCGGCGCTTCCGGACGACAACGACTACCTGCATGGACTCGGGGTCAGCGAGCTCGTCGATCGGAACGCGGACGTCTCCGCGGCGCTACGGGAATTGCATCCCGATGGCGTCGACGCCGTCCTGGACGTCGTCTCGCTGACGCCCGACGCCTCGCTGCTCAAGAAGGGCGGCCGACTCGCCTCACCGCTCGGCGCCGCCGGCGAGGGTCCTGGACGCTTCAACGTCATGGCCGAGCCGACGCCGGCAAAACTGCTGCGCCTCGCCGAGCTCCTCGACGCCGGCACGCTGCGCGTTCCTATCCACCGCAGCTACGGACTCGAGCAGGCGGGCGAGGCACTCCAGGCGTTGCCCACCACCCACACCCAGGGCAAGCTCGGCTTGACGATCGCGTAGAGCGCTGCGGCGTCCGTGCTAATCGGACGAGGACGCCCTCAGGAGGCGGGGTCGACGTCGCCGATCGATTGCGAGAACGTCCAGCGGTGGCCGGCGGATTCCTCGGCGGTGTACTGCCTCTCCCCATACGGGTAGGCGGTCGGTGGTTCGCGATCGTCCCGGTCATCGCTCACGCCCCGCCGCGCTTGGCTTCCTGCAAGACCCAGGTGTTGCCGTCGGGGTCGCTGAAGTCGGCGAACGAGCCGTAGTCAGTGTGGTTCGGATCCGGGCCAGGAATCCACTCCCCCTTCGCACGATCGAAGTGCCGGATCTCGCTGACCTCCACCCCGCGCCCCACGAGCTCGGCGCGTGCGGCCTCGATGTCGCTGACGACCAGGTGCGTGCCCCGGTACGACCCCCGGCGCCGCGTCCGTGAGCCCCGTTCCGATGGTGATCGAGCATGCCGAGCCCGGCGGACTCATCTGCACGACACGGAACCCCTCGGTGGGGCTGGTGTCGACGTCGAGGTTGAAGCCGACGCTCTCTGTGTAGAAGGCCTTCGCGCGATCCACGTCCGAGACCGGGATCAAGACCAACTCGAGCTTCCAATCCATGGTGTTCCTTCCTGTCGTGTGCTCGCTGACCTCACCGTCCGCCCGCGGCCGCGTCAAGAGGGTATGCGGCCGAGGCGACCATCTCGTCCGTCCGCCAGGCGGCGAGGCTCGCGAGAACCGCGAGGCCGAGTGACGAGGAGAGGATTGACGAGATATGTTCGCGGAGCAGAACCGCAGACTTGAGGGCCGGAAGTCGGCCCGTCTCTTCTGCGGGGCTGGGCAGTCGAACGAGAGGAGGTGCAGCATCGAAGAGCGCCCGCAAACCTGGCACTACGGGCTCGTGGCGAAATGGTGGTCAGAGTTCAACGACGAGGCCACGTCCCGTCAAGTGGTGTACGAGGCTGAGCGCGCCATCCTCGCCTGATTCTCAGGCGGCTGCCTCGATCGCGATCACCTCCTCGGGCTCGGGGGCAGGGTCGGCGAGCGCCTTGGCGATCGA